>Ga0307373_10000005_pt1 | contig 330114 bp, 316 predicted proteins | sample OX2MG_FD_202534 | JGI IMG/M metagenome (GOLD analysis project Ga0307373, IMG submission 202534) | Soil microbial communities from Risofladan, Vaasa, Finland - OX-2 | ecosystem: Environmental > Terrestrial > Soil > Coastal area > Acid sulfate soil | place: Finland: Risofladan, Vaasa...
CCCGAGGCATACCTCCAACCCGACCCCCCCGCGCTACCACCACACAGCGCCAACCAGCAGCCCGCACCAGGCGCCCAAAACGATCACTCAAATGATCAGCTGTGCCCAGCGTGAAAGATCAAGGCTAACTGTCGGGGGGTGGATCCGCGCTGAAGCCAGGCTCCCGCTGGGAGGCACGGGGGAGGGTGCTCGCGAACCCCGGCATCTGACGGGCCAGCGCCGCCCGATTGCCCTAGGAGCCGACGCCAGCTTATTCGGCAGCATGCGTCTTCGAACCACCTTCGCTTCGCGTGTCCATACCGCGCGATACTGGACGGGTGTCGCCACTCCTCATAGCGATGTCTCCACGCTACGAGGGGAAACCCCCTCAAGCAATCATCGCAATTTTCGCGATCGAGGTTAGTGGCGTCGAGCCACTTTTAGTTGGCCACCACCGCGGACCGCAACTTGGCCACGGACAGCCTTGGCCCCGTTCCTATCTTTCGCGTATGAGAACCAGAATTGCCAACGCGATGCCGATTAGAAATGTGATACAACCCACTGCGATCAAGGCGGCTATGCCATCGGGCACCTTCCCGGTGACGACACTGGTGATGACCCCTGCCAGAACAGCGGTAGGAACCATGCTCACTGCCGCAAATCCAATGCGACGTCTTTGCTGGGGGGTCGCCGGCCGAAAAGCCGAACCGCGGCGCCGTCCCTGTCCGTTGGGTTGATCGGGACTTTGAGAGGCAGTCACGACATTGCGCTCCATGGCTTGTAGCCGATCCGCCGAATCCCTAGAAACTGATTCCCGCAGTTAACAGAATATTTCGCAAAAACCAACTGCCAACAATCCGACGCCGATTACTCCCAAGCCAATCCCGGTGAATGCGGCGAATCCCACACCTAGGCCGGAGACTCCGGCAAAGGACACACCTGCACCTAAGTCGCCACCCGTGATAGCGGCGCCTGCCAAACCAAAGCCAAAAACACTCTGACTAACGCCCTCGAAGATTGCCTCGGCTGCACTAAAAGCATTCTGACCAGTTGGATCGGTGAGGTTGATCGGGTTGTCATTCGCGTAGACATACGGATCAACTGATGCCGGGTTCGAAATACTCCCCGCGACCGAGTCTTGTTGGGTAAATCTGCCGACGGCCTGGTTGTAATAGCGGTCGCCCATTTTGGCGAGCCCGGTGACGGTCTGGTAGTAGCTGCTTGCGTATTCCCAGGGGTTGGTGGTGTCGAGGCTGCCACTTTGGCTGGTGACATTGCCATAGGGGTCGTAGGTATATAGGGCGGTGTCGGTAAGACCGCTCGAACTAGTGACGCCGATGACGCTGCCGAGGATGTCGGGGGTGTAGTAGTTGTTGGTGGAGCCGGATCCGGCGCCTTGCCGCAGGCCGATCAGGTTGCCTTTGTTATCGCGGGTGAAGTAGATCGGGTCGCTGCGCCCGGTGAGCCCGAGTAGGCCGTTGAGGTAGGTGACGCCGCCGCTGGCGGTGCGTTCCGACTGGCCGGTGTCGGCGTAGGTGAAGGTGTGCGATCCGACGGCGGTGGTCTGGTTTTTCGCGTTGTAGGTGGACACGGTCGCACCGGATGGGGGACTGGCGCAGCTGTAGCTGGTGCCGGTGCTGGTCGCACTCCAGCAGGTGTTGCCGTCGCCGTCGTAGAGGTAGTCGGTGTTCCCGGACGGCCCCGGGTTGGATGTGCAGTTCGAACCGGGGCTGGGAATCGTCCCGCTGCTCGTTCCGGACCAGCAGAGCTGGTCGGCGTTGTTGTAGCCGTAGTAGACGGTGGAGACGCCGGTGTGGGTGGCCTGGGTGAGATTCCCGACCGCGTCGTAGGTGTAGCCGAGGGTGGTCGTGCCGGTGACCGCGCTGGTCAGCTGGTCAAGGGCGCTGTAGCCGTAGCTGGTCTTCGTCCCGGCCTGGTCGGTGACTGACTGGATCAGTGCGGAGTCCGTCGACGCGGAGGTGGTGTAGCTGTAGGTGCGGGACAGGAACGTGGTCCCCAGCGGGCGTTTCGCGGTGACCGAGGTTTCCCGGCCGGAGCTGTCGTAGCCGATCGCGATCGACTCCCCGGACGGGTAGTTCACCGCGGTGCGCTGGTTGTTCGCGTTGTCGGCGAAACCGGTGCACACCGTGGTGTTCGGGAAACTCGGCGCGGTCGGGTAGGCCGCGCAGGACCCGCCCGGTTCGGTGAGGTCCCACAGGTTGTTCGACGGGTCGTAGTGGTAGGACACCGTGCCGCCGGCGTCGGTGTAGCTGGTGATGTTGCCGGCCTTGTCGTAGGTGACCGTCGAGGTCGTGGCGTCGGGGAAGGTCTTCTGGTACACCCGGCCGAGCCCGTCGAGGGTCCAGCTGGTGGTGCCCGTGTTGTCCAACCGGGACGTCAGGTTACCGTCGGTGTCGTAGGTGTAGCCGATGCAGTTACCGGCGGCGGCGGCCGACGACGAGCAGGGGCTGGCGGTGTACCCGCCGAAGCCGAGTTCGATGATCCGCCCGAGCGGGTCGTAGAAGTAGCTGGTTTTCTGGCCCTTCCCGTCGGTGACGCTGCTGACCAGGTTGGTGTTCGCGTCGATCGCGACGCTGCTCGCCGGACGGGGGGCCGGCGGGGTGATCGAGGACAGGTTGCCGTTGCTGTCATAGCCGTAGGTGGTTGTGTTCCCCCGCCCGTCGGTGGTCGTGCACAGCTCGCCGGCTTTCCCACCGCACGAGGGCACCCCGCTGTCGCCCTGATAGGCGTCGGACAGATGCGTGCCGCCGGTCTTCCCCGCGCAGCCGGAGGCCTGCCCGGTGTACACGTCGGTCTGGTTCCCGGCGCTGTCGTAGGAGTAGGCGGTGCAATTGCTCTGCGGGTCGGTCGCGGCGTTCGGCCAGTAGTCGCTGCTCGGGAATGGCGCGTTGCCACTCGCCGTCGGGTAGCCGAGGTTCGTCGTGGCGCCGCTGGTGCTGCCCTCGGCGGGCAGCTGGATCGACTTGAGGTTGTTCAGGTTGTCATAGGCGAGGGTGACGGCGTTGCCGGGGCTCATCGCGTCGGTGAACATCGACGGGTGATCATCCCCGCTCCAGGTTCCCTGGTGCGCGTGCCCGAGCGGATCGGTGACCTTGGTCACCTTCAACTCGTCCGTTTCGAAGGTGTACGTCGTCGCGTGACTGTTCGCATCGGTGACGGTCGCCTCGTGCGTCGTGTAGTTCGTCGCGAACGTGTCACACGGCGTGGTGGAGGTGTGCGGGTCCGGCCGGCACACGCTGGACACCACACCGTAGGTGTAGGTGATCTCGATCTGCCGCCCGGCCGGGCTGGTGATCAAATTCAGCTGGTCGTTACTGTCATAGCCGTAGGAGGTGGTCTTGCCGTTCGCGTCCACCACGGACGTCAACAACGTGTGCCCATCCGGGGCGGTGCTGTAGTCGTAGGTCACCGTGCGGCCCGCCGCATCCGTCGCGGTTTCCAGGTAGCCGTACCCGGCGCCGGCGGACCAGTAGCTGGTCGTGTACGCCCGGCCTTCGGTGTCGGTCCAACCGTCCAAATCCTCATCCGACGTCGGATCGTTCACGGTGATCGTGTTGCCGTTGCGGTCCTTCACCGAAGTCAGCTCGTGTGGGGAGAAGGTCTGCACCAGCCCGCCGCCGTGCCCGGTGAGGGTGTAGCTGTTCGACCCGGACGTGTACACCAAGTCCGCGTCGATCCCGGCGGGGCCGTGAAATGCGAGCCGTCGCCAGTCGGGGTGAACGTCCACGCCGTGCCGGTCGGACCGTAGTAGGTGATGCTGCCGTCCCCCCACACCCCCAGCGACGTGTCCGAGCTCGGCGACAGGCCCCAACCCTGACCGAGGTAGCCGGTCAGGTTGTACGGGCCGGCCCCGGAGTTGTACGCGCGGGTCAGCTGGAAGTTCTGCCCGACCCCGGTCACCGAATCGTCGTTCGCCTCCAGCACCGCGTTGCCGCTGACCACATCGACCTTGACTGTCTCCTTGTCATCGACCGGGTAACTCCGGTAAGTCGCGATCGGGCGGTCCCCGGTCGGCATCTGCCAGTACACCGTCAAATACGGGGTCTGCCCGGCCGGCGCGGTGTTGTCGGTCACACACAGCTTGCCGGCCGACGACGTTTCGCTCGTCGCCTTGATCAGGAACCCATCCTGCGGGTGGTCACCGTGCAGCCAGGCCGCGACCAGCGCCGTCGGGTACAGGTGCGCGTAGCCACTCGTCGTGGTCACCGTCGCGGCCACCGTCGGGCCGCCGCTGATCGTGTCCCCACCCGCGTTCGTCCAGCTATTCGTGCCGTCGTAGGTGTTCCAGGTCACCCCGCTCGGGGTGAACGCCCGCGACAGGCCCAGCGCGGTGATCGACACCGAGCCGGTGTTCGACGTCACGTACAACCCCAAATCAGCGTTGAGGACCTGCACCTCGGGCGGCAGGTTGCCGGTCACGTCGTAGCTCATCAGCACCCGCTGGTAGGCGGTGTACGTGCCGTCGTAGCCGATGCACATCGGGGTTACCCCGTCGAAGTTCGTGCTCGCCTGGGACCCGCCCTCGATGTAGCTGTCGCCGGTGTCGCTCAGGGTCACGCTCGGATCCACCACGACCGGGAACACCCGGGCCGGCGCCGCCAGCCAACCCGGATTCACCGTCAGCGTCACCGTCGGCGCGGCGGCGGTACCGCCGAGGGTGTAGGAGACCGGGCCCGGATCAGCGACCACGGTTGACCCGGAGTCCCTGACCACCGGCGTCGGCAAGCGCAACCGGGCGGTTCCGGTAGCATCCAGCACCTCGAGGCCGCCGCCGCTGGCCACGAGCCGCGCGCCGCTCGGCAACCCGAGACTGAAGGTGAACCGGGAGCCGGCCGCCGCCGACGCCAAACTCAACGTTTCCTTTGGGCCCTGCCCCGTCGCCGTCTCGGTCAGCGTCACCCCCGGCAGCGCGTCCGGGTAGGTCACGGTGGCACCCGACACCGACCCGGCGCCGGTCGCCCCCTGCAAAGCCATCGACACGCTGAACCCACCGACGGCGACACCCACGGCTCCGGAAGCGTCGCTCGGCACGGTCAGGGCGTACCGGTCCGCCCGATTCCGCCAGCCCGACCCGGCGGGGTTCGCGATCAACGAGTCGTCGATCTTCTGCCAGGCCCCCGAGGTGTCCCGGTAGTTCACCGGCGTCGGGAAAATCAACGTCTTGTAGGCATGCCCGGACACGTACGTCCGCGACGTCGCCCGCCGCAGCGAACTCACCTCTCCGTCGCGCGCGACCTGGCCCGAAGTCGGCGTGCCCACCCCCGCAGCCGACCCCGTGCTCACCGGCGCCGGCGGCGGTGCCGACGCCGCCCGCGCGGCAACCGGTGCCGCGACCGGCACCAACAGCGCCGACAGCACCGCCCCAACCGACAACACCGCCCGGCCAGACAGGCCCCCAGTTAGCACACCCCGCCGCCGGGCGGCGTGACGACCACCACGAGCAGGCTCAAACATCGCGACCTCCGCGTAGGTGTGAAGCTGCCAGCCCGACCACGTCGACGAGCTCGACCACTGACTGGACCCAGACAGCCGGCGCCAGGCGGTGTTCAGCTGACCGCGGGGCGTCAATCTGTGGCAGCACCATCGGCAAGCGTGTCATCGGCTCACAGCTCCCCGATGCCGGTCGCTGGCCGAAACCCGAAGCCGGCAAGGCGGCCTCTCGCCCGCGGACAGTAGGTCGCCGGGCCTGTCCCCGCTGGAGATTGAAGCGCGATCGGTGCTGAGAGGGGCGAACCCCTCGTCCCTACAACCGCCATCGGAGACGCCGCCAGCGGCATCGACTCGGTCGATGCTGCCGCTCCTGCCACGCCAGGTCGGCTCCGCGCCCGAAGGTAATCGGTAGCGCTATCCGCAGCCAGCAACCAAGACAGTCCACTGCGGGCAGCCGCCACGGTCATCGGCCGGCAAGCGAACGCCCGGAGGCGTGGTCGGCGCCCGGCAAGAGACGATGGTCGGAGACGCCAGGGCCTTGAGCGACCCTCGGTTAGGTCGGGCGCAATGTTCGTATTTGCGACCGCGACTCGGTCACAAAGCGGATCCGCCATGGTCTCGCCGCCTGAGGCGTCAGCTAGTCACGGAGCGGCGAGGGGAGCATGAGGTCCGGACAGACCCAGGCGCGCTGAGCGCCGCAGTGTTGCACGACACGACCACGAAAACAAGTCGCCTGGTGTTCTCGTCAATCTCGCGCCGTCCCAGCGCCGCGAGGTTGCACACCGCGGGTCCCCGAATACCGCGCAACGGGAACCCGCAAGACGACTTAGCTTAGGCAACTGCCGACATCAAGATCGTCGTGCCAGAGTTGTGCCAGAAGCAACGGCTGGCAGCAGGGTCACACGGGCAGTACGGGGCAGCTAATCGAGACCGACGCGATCATCGCCCATGCGCGTTTCCGCAGGTGAGCGAGGTTCCAGCAGATGGTGGCAGGTGTTGGGTTCGAACCAACGTAGGCTTAGCCGACGGTTTTACAGACCGCTCCCTTTGGCCGCTCGGGCAACCTGCCGTCCGTCGCCGGGGCGACGCGGTTCGAGGATATCGGACGGGCGGCAGCGCAGCGCCCCACAGGGAGGGCGGCATAGGTGGCGGACCCGTCGTTCGACGTAGTGAGCAAGGTCGACCGCCAGGAGGTCGACAACGCCCTCAACCAGGCTGCCAAGGAGATCGGGCAGCGCTACGACTTCAAGGGGACCGGGGCGGCGATCACGTGGTCCGGCGAGACCGTCGAGATCCGGGCCAATGCCGACGACCGGGTCCGCGCGGTTCTCGACGTGTTCCAGGAGAAACTGATCCGACGCGGGGTGTCCCTCAAGGCCCTGGACCACGAAGACCCGGAACCGGCCGCTGGCGGAACGTCCCGGCTCGTGATCCGGATCCAGCAGGGCATCGCCGACGAGCAGGCCAAAGCGATCGCGAAGCGGATCCGCACCGACGGCCCCAAGGGGGTCCAGGCGCAGATCCAGGGGGATCAGCTGCGGGTGAGCGGGAAGAAACGAGATGACCTGCAAGCCGTCATCGCGATGCTTCGCGAAGCCGACTTCGGGGTGCCGTTGCAGTTCGTCAACTACCGCTAGCTCCCGGACTCGGCGGCTTCGCTCGGGAGCGCGCCACCCGGAGCGGCTGGGACGGTGCCCATCCAGTCCCGGAGCTGGGGCAACTCGTGGGTCAGGTCGCCGAGCAGAGCCGCCGGGTAGGCGTACTCGGGCGACCAGAACAACGCGTCGAACGGGCAGGCCTCGATGCAGATACCGCAATACATGCACAGGCTGAAGTCGATGGCGAAACGGTCGAGCACATTCCGGACCTGCCGGCGCCGGCCGGCTGGCTGCGGGGTGGCTTCCTGGTGCCCCTCGATGAGGATGCACCAGTCCGGGCACTCCCGGACACAGATCATGCAGACCGTACAACTTCCCTCGTCGAGGGCGATGACGCCTCGGCCGGCCGGCTGCGGCCGCTCTTCGGCGGCCGCCTCCAGCCGAACCTCGAACTCGCTCATGCCGGGCCCGGCGTTGGCGGGTCGCCCGCCCCCGGCGGGACAAGACGTCGGCGGCCGGATGTCACCGCCGGATCGGGATCGAGGGCTCCGGGCCAGTCCCGGCGGCGAGCCGCAAGGACGAAATCCTTGCGCAGCGGGTTCCCCTCAAAGCCGTCCGGTAGCAGCAGCGGGGCGAGGTTGGCATGACCTGGGAAATCGATGCCGAACATCTCGTGGGTCTCCCGCTCGTGCCAGTCGGCGCCGGCCCAGACCGACGTCAAGGAGTCCAGCTGCGGGCGCGCCGAGGGGATCCGGGTGCGGAGCAGGACCGCGCACCGCCCGCTGATCGACCACAGGTGAGCGGCGACGATGAAGTCGCCCGCATCCTCGTAGGCGCTGAGCCAGTCGAAGAAGCCGAAACCGAGGTCGTCCCGATCATGCAGCGCGGTCGCGGCGCTCACCCAGCGATCCGCGGCTACCTCCAACGTGACCAGCCCGAACCCGCGGTGGATCCGGGCGGAGCCGTCCACCGTGGCCAGCCGCTCGTGGACCTCAGCCACCGGCGTCTCCGGCGCCCAACCTGTGTAGCGCGTCCAACAAGGCCTCGGGACGGGGCGGACATCCCGGGACATACAGGTCGACCGGCACCAGTTGATCGACTCCTTTCGTCACACAGTAGGAGTCCCAGTACGGGCCGCCAGAGTTGGAGCAGGCACCGAAAGAGATGACCCGGGAGCCCGCCGGCAACTCCTCGTAGATCTCCCGGACAACCGGCGCCAGCTTGTCGGTCACCGTGCCGGCGATGACCAGCACGGTCACCGGCCCTCGGCCGGGGGCCACGGGCTCCGGGCTCGTGCGGGCGGCCAGGGCCCGCAAGGCGGCGGCCGACACCTCGACCGCACAGCAGGCGAGACCAAGGCTCACGACGGACAGGCGGTACTCGCGACCATAGGTCAGGTTCAGCCGGACAGGGGCGCCTAGGGCAGACGTGGGCGCGGTCGGTGTCACCCCCTGATTGTGGCCCGGATCGACCACGGGCGCCCGAGGGCGTCGAGCGGACGTACGATGAGGACAGGCGCGGGTGCGGAAGCCGCTGCGCGCCAGGGAGGTTTTCCACCGTGAGCAAGCAGGTCCGTCAGCTCGACCGCGTCATCATCCGGTTCGCGGGGGACTCCGGGGACGGCATGCAACTCACCGGGGACCGGTTCACCTCGGAGACGGCTTCCCTCGGAAACGACCTGTCCACCCTGCCCGACTTCCCGGCCGAGATCCGTGCCCCGGCCGGCACGCTCCCCGGAGTGTCGGCTTTCCAACTGCACTTCGCAGATCACGACATCATGACGCCAGGTGACCGGCCCGACGTCCTCGTCGCGATGAATCCCGCCGCGCTCAAGGCCAACCTGCGCGACCTGCCGGCCGGGGCGGACATCATCGTCAACACCGACGAGTTCACCGCCCGGAACCTGGCCAAGGTCGGATATGGGGCCAACCCGCTCGAAGACGGCTCGCTGGACGCCTACCGCGTGCACGCCATCGCGTTGACGTCCATGACCGTGACGGCACTCGAGCAGTTCGATCTGGGTAAGAAGGAAGCCGAGCGGGCGAAGAACATGTTCGCCCTGGGGCTGCTGTCCTGGCTTTACAACCGCCCGACCGAGGCGACCGAGAGGTTCCTTGTCATCAAGTTCGCCAAGGCCCCGGAGATCGCACAAGCGAACGTGGCGGCGTTCCGGGCCGGCTACGCCTTCGGTGAGACTACCGAGTCCTTCTCGGTGCGATACGAGGTCAAACCGGCGCCGCTCCCGCCCGGGCACTATCGCAACATCTCGGGCAACGTCGCGCTCGCCTACGGGCTGATTGCCGCATCACGGCTGTCCGGCCTCCCCCTCTTTCTCGGTTCCTACCCGATCACGCCGGCGAGCGACATCCTGCACGAGCTGTCCAAGCACAAGCAATTCGGCGTGCGCACCTTTCAAGCGGAGGACGAGATCGCCGGAATCGGCGCCGCCCTCGGCGCCGCGTTCGGCGGATCGCTCGGCGTCACCACCACGTCGGGTCCTGGCGTAGCGCTCAAGTCGGAGACGATCGGGCTCGCGGTCTCGCTAGAACTTCCGTTGCTCATCTGCGACATCCAGCGCGGCGGGCCCTCCACCGGACTACCGACGAAGACCGAGCAGTCCGACCTTCTGCAGGCCATGTTCGGCCGAAATGGCGAGGCCCCCGTGCCGATCGTCGCTCCCCAGTCGCCGGCCGATTGCTTCGCCGCGGTCATCGAAGCGGCGCGGATCGCGACCAAGTACCGAACCCCCGTGTTCCTGCTGTCCGACGGGTACCTAGCCAACGGCTCCGAACCGTGGCAGATCCCGGACGTTGGCGAGCTGCCGGACCTCCGAGTGGAGTTCGCCACCGAGCCGAACGCGGTCGACGATGCAGGGGCTCCGGTTTTCTGGCCGTTCAAACGGGACCCCGAGACGCTGGCCCGCCCATGGGCCGTACCGGGGACCCCAGGTCTCGAACACCGAATCGGCGGCCTGGAGAAAGCAGACGGCTCGGGCAACATCTCCTACGACCCGGCGAACCACGACACGATGGTCCGGCTCCGTGCCGCGAAGGTCGACGGGATCGCCCGGGACATCCCGGAACTCGAGGTCGACGACCCGGACGGCGACGCCACGGTCCTCGTTCTCGGTTGGGGGTCTACGTACGGCCCAATCGGCGCGGCCTGCCGGCGAGTCAGGTTGGCCGGAGCCGCGGTGGCCCAGGCGCACCTGCGCCATCTCAATCCGTTCCCCGCCAATACCGGGGACGTACTACAGCGGTACCGCAAGGTGCTGATACCGGAGATGAACCTAGGCCAGCTCGCGCTTTTGCTGCGGGCCCGCTACCTCGTCGATGCGATCTCCTACAACCAAGTCCGAGGCTTGCCGTTCAAGGCGGACGAGCTCGCGGGCGTGATTCAGGACGTGATCGAACAATGACCGAGAGCACGGGCCGCCGGACGGCCCTCGACCTGGTCCCGCGAAGCGACGAACGGTACGTGGCCAAGGACCTCAAGACCGACCAGGATGTCCGGTGGTGCCCCGGCTGCGGTGACTATGCCATCCTCGCCGCGGTTCAGGGCTTCCTCCCGGAACTGCAGCTTGCCCGGGAGAATCTGGTCTTCGTTTCCGGGATCGGATGCTCCTCCAGGTTCCCGTACTACATGAACACCTACGGGTTGCACTCGATCCACGGTCGGGCTCCCGCGATCGCAACCGGCCTGGCCACCGCGCGGCCGGACCTGTCCGTATGGGTGGTAACCGGCGACGGCGACGCGCTTTCGATCGGCGGTAACCACCTGATCCACGCCCTGCGCCGCAACGTCAATATCACCATCCTGTTGTTCAACAACCGGATCTACGGCCTCACCAAGGGCCAGTATTCGCCGACTAGCGAACTGGGCAAAGTGACCAAGTCGACGCCGCTCGGTTCACTGGATCACCCGTTCAACCCGGTGTCGCTAGCGCTGGGCGCGGAGGCCGGCTTCGTGGCCCGCACCCTGGACTCGGACCGCAAGCATCTGACCGCGGTTCTGCGCGCGGCGGCTCAACACCGTGGCACGTCTTTCGTGGAGATCCTGCAGAACTGCAACATCTTCAACGATGGTGCCTTCGATGCGGTCAAGGATCCCGCCACGCGGGATGAAGCGACGATCCGACTGGAGCACGGCCAGCCGATCAGGTTCGGGACGGACGCGGCGCGCGGCGTAAAGCTCACCGGCCGAGGGGGGCTCGAGATCTGCGCCGGCGACGATCCGGAACTCCTGGTGCACGACGCGCACGCGCCCGAACCCGCAATCGCCTTCATGCTTTCCCGGTTGGGCAACATCGATGATCGGCCGACGCCGATCGGCGTCTTTCGCGACGTCGACCGCCCGGTCTATGACGACCTAGTCCGGGAACAGATCGCCCAGGCGACTGCGGTGAACGGCGACGGCGAGTTGGCCACGCTGCTGGCCAGCGGCGACACCTGGGCGATCAACTGACCCCCGGGTCGCCGAACCAAGGAGCGCCGTGCCCCCCGACCCATGGCACATCCCGGAACGTGATGCGCTGCGCGGACTGACCCGGTCGTTCACCGAGCGGGAGATAGTGCCCTTCCTCGCCGAATGGGAGAAGGTGGGCGAGGTCCCCCGCAGCCTGCATATCGCGGCCGCGGAGGCCGGCCTGCTCGGCTTGGGCTTCCCGGAGGCCGTCGGCGGGAGCGGCGGCGACCAGATTGACGTCGCCGTCATGACGGAGGCGATGATCGGTTCCGGGGCATCGACCGGACTGATTGCCGCACTGTTCACCCACGGCATCGCCGTGCCGCACATCGTGTCGAACGGAGACCCCCACCTCATCGACCGCTACGTGCGGCCCACGCTCGCTGGGGAGATGGTGGGCGCCCTCGCGGTGACCGAACCCGATGGCGGCTCGGATGTCGCCGCGGTGCGCACCCGGGCCGAACGCCACGGCGACAGCTACCGGGTCAATGGCGCGAAGACGTTCATCACCTCCGGCGCGCGGGCAGATTTCGTCACGACCGTGGTTCGGACCGGAGGGGCCGGCCACGCCGGGCTGTCGCTGCTCGTCGTGGACACCGATCGGCCCGGCTTCCAGGTCGTCCGCCGCCTGGAGAAGATGGGCTGGCGCTGCTCGGACACGGCGGAGCTGGGCTACGTAGACGTGTCGGTACCGGCGGGAAACCGAATCGGCGAGCCCGGCTCCGGATTCGTCCAGGTGGCCCGGCAATTCGTCGGCGAGCGGCTCGCCCTGGCCACCCAGGCGCATGCAACCGCGCAGCGTTGCGTGGATCTCACGGTCGGTTGGGCCCGGGAACGTCAGGTCTTCGGTGGCGCCCTGATCCGCAAGCAGGCCGTGCGGCATCGGCTCGTCGACATGGCTCGACGCACCGCCGCAGCCGCTACCTACACCCGCTGGGTCCTCGAACGCCATGTCGAAGGCGCGGCTAGTTTCGTCGAAGCGGCGATGGCGAAGAACACCGCCGTCGAGGCCTGCGATTTCGTGGTCGCCTCCGCAGTCCAGTTGCACGGAGGGGCCGGCTACATGGCCGACATGGAGGTCGAGCGGCACTACCGCGACGCGAAGATCCTGGGCATCGGTGGCGGGGCCACTGAGGTCATGAACGACCTGATCGCCAAAGGGCTCGGCTGGTAGGGCCCGGTTGCCCGGCTTAGCCGGTACGGGCCACGACCGCGACACAGAGCGCTTCGAGGGCTGCCTTCGCGGCGATCGGAGGCAGCGGCGCAAGCGCGGCGTGCGCCTCGGAGGCCCAGCCGGAAAGCAGCTGACGTGCCTCGTCCATCGCCGGGTGGACGCGCAGGCCGCGCAGCGCCTCGGCGTGCTCGGATTCGCCCGACAGGTCGGCACCGAGCAGCTCCCGGAGCCGGGTGCCCGCTGGATCGCGAGAGCGCATCGCGAGCAGGACAGGCAGCGTGCGCACCCCCTCGCGGAGGTCGGTCCCAGGAGTCTTGCCGGACTGATCGGAATCGCTGGCCACGTCGAGCAGGTCGTCCGAGAGCTGGAATGCGACCCCGATCCGTTCGCCGAACCGGGCGAGGCATTCGACGGTCGCCTCGTCGGCGCCGGACAGCAGGCCGCCGAACCGGGCGCAGGTCCCGATCAGCGAACCGGTCTTGTCGGCGACCACACGCAGATAGTGGTCCACCGGGTCGCGACCGGGCTCCGGGCCCACCGACTCCCGGATTTGACCCTGCACGAGGCGTTCGAAGGTCCGCGCTTGGATCCGGACCGCCTCCGGACCCAGGTCGGCGAGGATGTCCGAGGCACGGGCGAACAGGAAGTCGCCGGTGAGGATCGCCACGGTGTTCCCCCAACGGGTGTTCGCGCTGATCGCGCCCCGGCGAAGGGTCGCCTCGTCCATGACGTCGTCGTGGTAGAGCGTGGCCAGGTGCGTGAGTTCCACCACAACCGCAGCCGGGACGACACCCGGCGCGTGCGGATCGGCGAACTGGGCGGCGAGCAGCAGCACCAGCGGGCGAAAGCGCTTGCCCCCCGCCTGAACAAGGTGCCGCGAGGTTTCCGTGACGAACGGGTAGTCGCTCTTCACCGCCTCGCGGAGGCATGTCTCGACTCCGGTCAGGCCATGCCGCACATCCGCCTCGAGGACAGCGTCCTGAAAGGTCACGCCGAGATCGTGAAGCACCGGCACGGTGGGAAGGCTCCTGTCAGCGGAGGAACAGTCCGGCGTGCTTCGCCAGGTTCAGGACCGGGTCGGGGAAAACCCCAAGCACCACGGTAACGGCCACCGAAAGGGTCAACGCGGCCGAGGTCAGCACCCCGGGGATCACGACCGTCGGCCCGTCCGCAACCGGAGGTTGGAAGAACATGAGCACTATGACGCGTACGTAGAAAAAGGCCGCGATCGCACTGCTCACCGCACCGACGATCACCAGCGGGACCGCGCCCCCGTCGATGGCTGCCGCGAACACCGCGAACTTCCCGGTGAATCCGCTGGTGAGCGGGATACCCGCCAGGGCCAGGAGGAACAGGGCGAAGGTGCCGGCGATGACCGGCGAGCGCCGCCCCAGGCCGGCCCACCGGGACAGGTGGGTGGCCTCGCCGTCGGAGTCGCGAACGAGGGTTAGTAGTCCGAACGCCCCGACCGTAGTCACCCCGTAGGCGAGCAGGTAGAAGAGCGAGCCCGACAGGCCGAGCCGATTGGCGGCGACCACTCCGGTGAGGATGAAGCCGGCATGGGCGACCGAGGAGTAGGCCAGCATCCGCTTGACGTCGGTTTGGGTGATCGCAAGTACCGCCCCGACCAACATGGTCAGGATCGCTACCCCCCAGAGCACGGGTCGCCAATCCCAGGTGAGCCCGTCCGCCACGACGTAGAGCACGCGAAGGAGCGCGCCGAAGGCGGCGACCTTGGTCGCGGCGGCCATCAGCCCGCTGATCGGGGTCGGGGCGCCCTGGTAGACGTCTGGGATCCAGGAGTGGAACGGCGCGGCGCCGATCTTGAAGAGCAAGCCGACCCCGAGGAGTGCCAGTCCGAGGAACAGCAATGTGTCGTGGCCGCCACCGTTCGCGATCGCGTTGTGAATGTCGCCCAACTCGACGGAGTTCGCGTAGCCGTAGAGCAGCGCCAGCCCGTACAGGAAGAACGCGGAGGAGAAGGCGCCGAGCAGGAAGTACTTGACTGCGGCTTCCTGCGAGAGCAGGCGACGACGGCGGGCCAGGCCACACAGCAGATAGAGCGGTAGCGAAAGAACTTCGAGGGCGACGAACATGATCAGCAAGTCGTTGGAAGCCGGGAAGAGCAGCATGCCGGCGACCGCGAACATGAACAGCGGGAAGATTTCGGTCTGGAGCCGACCGGCGGCGACCGCGGTTCGCTCCCCCACCGAACCGGGTGGCGCGGACGCCTGAGCGGCGAACGAACCACCACCGGCGTCCACGGACCGTTCACCGAGAAACAGGACGGCGGCGATGCAGATCACCAAGATGCTGCCTTGGAGAAACAGCGTCGGCCCGTCAACTGCGATCGCCCCGTCCGCGGTGAGCGACCCCGGCCGACCAGCGTTGGCGATGACAGCGGCGAGGGCACCGAGGAGTCCGGCGACGGAAACGCCCACCTGGGTGGCCCACCGCCGGGCCGGACCGACAAACGCGTCGACAAGCACCCCGACGGCGGCCGCCACAGCGACGACGAGGATCGGCGCGAGCGCCGCGTAAGAGATCGAGGGGACGTGGAAGGACACCACGCCGGCGGGGAGCGTCACTGGCCACCTCCGGGAAGGGCGAGCCGATTCGGGCTCGTGCCGGAGGTTTCCGGGAGGGGGACGGCGGGGTCGTGCTCCTGCATCTGGGTCAATGTGGCCTGCACCGCCGGGTCGATCACATCTAGCACCGGCTTGGGGTAGACGCCTAGCCCGACGATGATCACGAGAACGGGCCCGATGACCCAGGCCTCCCGACGACTCAGGTCGGCGAGCCCCTCGTTCCCCTCGCGCAGGGGACCGTACATGGTCCGCTGGATCATGATCAGGATGTAGAGGGCGGCGAGCACGATCCCAAGGGTGCCAAGAACGGCGAAGACCCGATGGCGGGTGAACGTGCCGACCAGCACCAGGAACTCACTCACGAAGCTGTTCAGCCCCGGGAGCGACAGGCTCGACATTCCGGCGACGAGGAAGGCGCCGGCGAGCCAAGGCGCCACCTTCGCCACCCCCCCGAACTGCTCGAGGAGCCGGCCCCCCCGCCGGGTCGCGAGGAACCCGACGATGAGGAACAGCGCACCGGTGGAGAACCCGTGGTTGAGCATGTACAGCGTCGCGCCGACCTGGCCCTGGCTGGTGAACGCGAAAATCCCTAGGCCGATGAAACCGAAGTGCGCGACCGACGTGTAGGCCACCAGTCGCTTTAGGTCTCGCTGGCCGATCGCAAGCAGGGCACCGTAGAGGATGCCGACGACACACAACGTCAGAATGTAGGGAGCGAACACGCGGGACGCGTGCGGGAACAAGGGCAGACACCAGCGGAGAAATCCGAAAGTCCCCACCTTGTCCATCACCCCGACGAGGAGAACCGCGATCCCAGTCGGCGCCTCAGCGGCTGCATCCGGGAGCCAGGTATGGAACGGCCAGAGCGGGGCTTTGATGGCGAACGCCACGAAGAAACCGAGGAATAGCAGGTCTTCGGTCCCGGAGGAGATCTTGCCATGCAGCTGGGTGACCGCGGAAAAGTCGAAGCTCCCGGTACCGAGGTGACCGGCAGTCGCTACGTAGAGCCCAACGACGGATGCCAGCATGAGCAGGCCGCCGGCGAGCGAGTAGAGAAGAAACTTCACGGCCGCGTACGACCGACGCGGTCCGCCGTAGCTCCCGATCAGGAAGTACATCGGGACGAGCATGGCCTCGAAACAGACGTAGAAGAGGAAGACGTCGGTCGCGCCGAAGGCAGCGATGAGCAACGTTTCGGTAGCCAGGACTAGGGCGAGGAAGGTTTTCACGCCATGCCGCGCACCGGTCGCCTCGTGCCAGGAGGCGAGCAGAACGACGGGCACGAGGACAGCGGTCAGACCGATCAGGACGAGACCGATTCCGTCGACGCCCACGGCGTAGTGGGCGCCAAAGGCCGTGATCCAGTCGTGGTGCTGGGTGAACTGGAATCGCGGCCCGTGAATCGAGAAGCTGGCGGCCATCGCGATCGTCCCGGCGAGCACAACCAGGGACGCGGCGAGGGCGACCGATTTAACCAGTTGGTCCGCACCGCGCGGGACCAGGGCGAGAGCGATCATCCCGATGATCGGAACGGCGGCAAGGATGGACACCCAGGGCACCGTCCTCACCCGACCCGAACGAGCAGAAGTGCGATCGCGACGACCGCCGCCCCGAGGAACATCGACAGCGCGTAGGACCGGACAAACCCGGTCTGCCAGCGCCGGAGCCGCCCCGACGTGCCACCGATCGACGCGGCGATTCCATTGACTGCACCATCGACGCCACGCCCGTCGAAGAACACGAGGGCGCGAGCGAGGTACTGACCCGGGCGCATGAAGACCGCCTCGTTGAACGCGTCGCCGTAAAGGTTGCTCCGGGCAGCCCGCGTCACCCCGGACACCGCGACGGGGGGGGCCACCGGGATCTCCCGCCGGCCGTACTGGACAACGGCTCCCAGGATCCCGCCGGCCATCGACGCGATCCCGAGGAGGGACAGGACGAGCGGATTCAGGGTATGAGCAACCGCCCCCGGGGTCGGTAGCACCGGGCGGAGCCAGTCGACGAGCGGGAAAGCCAAGGTGAACAACGCCCCGAACAGGACCGAGCCCACCGACAGCACGATCATCGGGACCGTCATCACCCGTGGCGACTCGTGCGGATGCACGTCCTCGGTCCACCGCGACTTGCCGAAGAACGTCAAGACCATGAGTCTGGTCATGTAGAACGCCGTCACGGCCACCCCGACCAGGGCGGCGACCCCGAGGGCATAACCGGTCGCACCGCCGTAGTCGAACGCGGCTTCGATGATCTTGTCCTTGGTCCAGAACCCGGAGAGGCCGGGAAAGCCGATTATCGCTAGGTAGGCGAGCCCGAAGGTGGCAAAGGTGACCGGCATCACCTTGCGCAGGCCGCCGAATCGGCGCATGTCAACCTGGTCGTTCATCCCGTGCATGACCGACCCGGCCCCGAGGAACAAACCGGCCTTGAAAAAGCCGTGCGCGAGAAGGTGGAGGATTCCGAATGCGTACCCCACCGGGCCGAGTCCGACCGCCAGGAACATGTAGCCGATCTGGCTGACCGTCGAGTAGGCCAACACCCGCTTGATGTCGTCGTAGGCGCAACCGATGACGGCTGCCCCGAGCAGGGTGAGGGCACCCGTACAGGCGACGGCAAGCTGGGCGACGGGGGCGCCATTGAAAATGGGGCTGGACCGGGCGATCAGATACACGCCGGCGGTCACCATGGTCGCGGCGTGGATGAGGGCGGAAACCGGCGTCGGCCCTTCCATGGCGTCAGCCAGCCAGGACTGCAGCGGAAACTGAGCCGACTTCCCGCACCCGCCGAAAGCGAGCAGTAGGCCGATCGCGGTCAGCGTGCCGGTCCGGGCCAGGCCCGACGATGCCCCCGTGAACACGGCATCAAAGGACGTGGAGCCGAACGTGGCGAACATCAACATGATCGCCAGCAACAGCCCTACGTCGCCGACGCGGTTGACTATGAAAGCCTTCTTGGCAGCGGTCGCCGCCGACGGCTTGTAGGACCAGAAGCCGATCAGCAGGTAGGAGGCTAGCCCGACTCCCTCCCATCCGACGTAGAGCAACAGGAAGTTGTCGGCGAGCACGAGCAGGAGCATGGCTGCGACGAACAGGTTCAGCTGACCGAAGAATCGACGACGGTCGAGATCGTGGGCCATGTACCCGATCGAGTAGATGTGGATGAGGGCGCCCACGCCGGTGATCAGTAGCACGAAAAGCATCGAGAGCGGATCGATGAGCAGGTTGGCGCTCACCTGGAATCCCGCGACCGGGATCCAGTGGAACAGGTGCTCGTCGAACGTCCGCTGGCTCGGGTGATGCCCGAACATCGCGAGGAAAAGAGCTAGCCCGACGAGGAAGGCCGCGACGATGGTGCCGCAGCCGAGCAGATGCCCCCACCGGTTGGCCCGCCGGCCGCCGAGCAGGAGCACGGCCGCCCCCAGCAGCGGGAGCGCAACGAGCGCCGCCGTGAGATCGAAGATGCCCGTCGCCTGCGGGTAGGCGTACGTCACGTCGCGCCCTCGCAGCCAGTGAACACCCGGAGATCCCCTTCGGTGCGGTAGGAGTTAGCTAGTACTTGAGCAGATTGGCGTCGTCGACTGACGCCGACTTTCGGGTTCGGAAGATGGTGACGATGATGGCCAACCCGACCACCACTTCCGCCGCGGCGACCACCATGACGAAGAAGGCGATCACCTGCCCGTCGAGGGATCCGTTGATCCGGGAGAACGTGACGAGCGTGAGGTTTACGGCGTTGAGCATCAGCTCGATGCACATGAAGATGACGATCGCGTTGCGCCGAACGAGGACGCCAACCGCACCGATCGTGAACAGCACGGCAGACAGGTAAAGGTAGTAGGCCGGGTTCACGGCTCGACTTCCTTCTCGAGCCGCTCGACGTGTGGCCGACCCGGGCTGATCCGCAGCCCGCCGGACACGCTGTTGGTGGCGACCTCGCCACCGGGCAGCAGGGCCGGGGTGTCCACCGAGTCGTGATCGGCGTATACGCCCGGACCGGGCAGCGGCGCTGGGTTAGGGCCGCCGAGGGAGAACCGCTGCTGCATAAGCTCGCGCTGGGTCTTCGCCGGCACGAGGCGCTCCCGATGGGCCAGGACCATGGCGCCCAGCGCCGCGGTTATGAGCAGCGCGCTGGTCGCTTCGAAGGCGAACACGTACCTGCTGAACAGCAAGTCAGCGATCGAGGTTACGTTGTGCCCGCTGTCGGCTTGGTCGACCCCGAGCGCCTTCACCCCGTTAACCGAACTACCGATCGCGGTGATCAGAAGCACGGAGAAACCGATGCCGAGCAAGATTGCAGCCACCCGTTGGCCGCGGAGGGTCTCCACCAGCGAATCGCTGGAGTCCACGCCGACGAGCATCAGAACGAACAGAAATAACATCATGATCGCGCCGGTGTAGACGATCACCTGCACGAAGGCGAGAAAAGGCGCCTTCTGAGCAGCGTAAAATACAGCGAGACCCAACATGTCGACAGCAAGGAAAAGAGCCGCATGCACGGCGCTTCGGGCAAGCACCAGTCCTAGCGCTGCGAGTACGGCCAGCGGACCGAGGATCCAGAAGAAGGCGGCCTCGCCGGGCCCGGGCTGGGCCGAAGCGAGGACGCCGATTGCGTGCCCGGTCACGGCGCGTCTCCGACCCGCGACCGTAGGCCTGTCACATTCGGCCCATTCCCGTGAACTGGCTCAGCATCGGCGCGCCCCTCCCCAGGTCCCGCCGGAACCGGCGCCACCGCAACGCCGAGATAGTAGGGCCGCTCATCCGCTCCGAGACGCATCGGGTGCGGCGGTTGCTCCATTCCGGGAAGCAAGGGGGCGAGCAACTGCTCCTTGGTGAAGATGAGGTCGGTCCGGCTGTCGTCGGCCAGCTCGTAATCATTGGTCATCGTGAGCGCGCGGGTGGGGCAGGCCTCGATGCAGAGGCCGCAGAAGATGCAGCGCAGGTAGTTGATCTGGTAGATGCGACCGTAGCGTTCGCCGGGGGAATACCGCTCCTCCTCGGTGTTGTCAGCGCCCTCGACGTAGATCGCGTCGGCCGGGCACGCCCAAGCGCACAGCTCGCAGCCGATGCACTTTTCGAGCCCATCCAGGTGTCGGTTGAGGACATGCCTGCCGTGGTAGCGCGGGGCCGTGGGCCGCTTGTCTTCCGGGTAGAGCTCTGTCGTCACCTTCTTGAACATGGTGGAAAACGTGACACCGAACCCGCGGACCGGGGCAAGGTAGGGATCGAACAGGCTAGGCACGGCTGACCTCCTGCGTTTCCGCCGTCGAATCCGGCTCGCCGGGCAGAGCAGGCACCGGATACCCGCCCGGCTCGGGCCGCTCGGCAGTGGGCACTTCCTCCGGTTGCCGCTGCTGCTCCGGCCAGATCCAGATGACGGCGAGCAGGATTAGGACCGGGATCCCGATGTATTCGAGCAGGTGGGCGCGCGAGGTGGTGTGAACTTGGCGGATGGCCCCGACCAGCATGATCCAGATCAGGCTCACCGGGATCAGGACCTTCCAGCCCAGTCGCATGAACTGGTCGTACCGCAGCCGCGGCAGCGTGCCGCGAAGCCAGATGAAGATGAACAGGATTCCAAAGAGCTTGATCAGGAACCAGAGGACCGGCCACCAACCCGTGTTGAGAGTCGGGTCGAGGGACAAGGGCCATGGCGCGCGCCAGCCGCCGAGGAACAACGTGGTGGCCAGCGCCGACACCGTCGTCATGTTGATGTACTCCGCTAGGAAGAACATCGCGAACTTCAACGACGAGTATTCGGTGTGGAAGCCGCCAACCAGCTCACCCTCGGCCTCGGGGAGGTCGAACGGGGCACGGTTTGTCTCCCCGACCGCCGCGACCGCGTAGATGATCATCGATGGGGCCAACGAGATCGCGTACCAGACCGAGTGCTGACCTGCCACTATCTGCGACGTGGACAACGAGCCCGCGTAAAGGAAGACAGCGACCAGAGACAGGCCAAGAGCTACCTCGTAGCTGATGACCTGCGCCGCCGAGCGCAGGCCGCCGAGCAGCGGATAGGCCGAACCGCTCGCCCAGCCGGCGAGCACGATCCCGTACACGCCGAACGCCGAGCAGGCCAGGATGTAAAGCACGGCCACCGGGAAGTCGGTGATCTGCAGCGGGGTGTGGTGACCCGCGATGGACACGACGGGACCGATCGGAATCACCGCGAAGGCCATCAGGGCCGGGATCGCCGAGACCAAAGGCGCCAGCAGGTAAACCGGCTTGTCGGCGAGCTTAGGGATGATGTCCTCTTTGAGGGCGAGCTTGATCCCGTCGGCCAGGCCCTGTCCGATGCCGTAGGGCCCGACCCGGTTCGGGCCGAGCCGCTGCTGCATTCGCGCGACCACCCGACGCTCGGCCCAGATCATGAACAAGGTGGTCGCCACCAAGAAGACGAAGATCACCACAACCTTGCTGATGATGAGCCACCACGGGTCCGAGCCGAAACCTGACGGCACGGCCACGTCGGCGAACGGCAAAGCCCTCATGACTGCCCCCCGGCCGAGAGCGCTACGAGGGCCCCCGCGTCGACGCCCAGATCGCGACGAACATGACATCCCGGCGACCTGGTGGGTAGCCAGACCACACGATCGGGCAAGTCGGCGATTCCAGATGGAAGGGTCACCGCACCTCGTTGCGTCGACACCGTCAGCGGGCCGCCTGCCTGCACGCCTATCTCGGCCGCGGTACCGGCCGAGATCAACGCCCGCGGTAGGCGCCTAGTCCCGGCGAGGAACGGTTCACCGTCCTGAAGGGCTCCGTCATCGAGCAGGTGGTGCCAGCTAGCCAGGATCGCCTGGCCAGCGTCCGGCACCGGGACCGTCGCGCCTTGGTCGTCGATCGTGCGTGCGGACGCCGGCGCCGCGCCGATGCGGCGGAGTTCGTCCCGCGCGGCGTCGGCGTGCGGCAACCCGAGATCGACATCCAGCTGACCAGCCAGGGCGTGCAGCACCCGACCGTCCGGGAGTGCACCGGTCTGTTCGAAGGTGGCCGAGAAGGGCCGAACCCGACCCTCCCAGTTGAGAAACGTGCCGCCCTTTTCGACTGTCGGCGCAACCGGGAGGACGACGTCCGCGCGCTCGGTGACGAAACTCGTGCGCAGCTCGAGGCTGATGACGAATGGCGCCGCAGCGAGGGCGGCCTCCGCCAGGTCCGGATCCGGTAGGTCCGCGATGTCCACCCCGCCGACAATGAGCACGTCGAGCTCGCCGCCCCGGGCTGCCTCGAGAATCTCGGTCGTATTCCGCCCGACAACCGTCGGGATCTCGCCGCCCCAGACCCCGCTGACCTCGGCGTGCGCGCCCGGATCGTCGATCCGGCGGCCGCCCGGCAACAGGTTCGGGAGCGCGCCGGCCTCGACCGCCCCCCGATCGCCGGCCCGTCGTGGCACCCAGGCAAGCCTCGCCCCGGTCTGTTCGGCCAGTCTTACCACTGCCGAAAGCGTGCCCGCCAGCGATGCGACCCGCTCGCCGACGAGGATGACGGCCCCCGGTCGGCTTAGGCCCGCCGCCGCAGCCGCGACGTCCTCCCCGCGGCCGGCGCCGCCGCCAGCGATGGCCCCAAGCAGGTCCGGCTCGGCTCCCGGGATGGTGCGAATCAGGATCCCAGCCAGCTTCGTGAGCCCGGCAGTCGTCCAAGAGGCCACCGAGTAGACCTTCGTCTGCCCTGTGCGCACCGCCTTGCGCAGCCGGAGGAACACGATCGGCGACTCTTCTTCCGGTTCGAAGCCGACCAGCAGCACCGTCGGCGCGGACTCGAGATCGGCGTAGGTCACCTCGAGGTAGCGGCCCGCAACCCTGCCGGCGAGAAACTCCTCCTCCTCGCGCGAGTGCGGCCGGGCCCGGAAGTCGATGTCGTTGCTGCGGCAGACCCGGCGGGCGAATTTGGCGTAGGCGTAGGCATCCTCGACCGTGAGCCGGCCACCGGTCAGAACGCCCACCCGGCCGGCGGCCGGCCGAAGCGCGTCCGCCGCAGCGTCCAGCGCCTCGGTCCACGAGGTCTCGACGAGGTACCCCTCGGGGTCGCGGACCGCCGGCGTCGTGAGCCGGTCCGCGGCGGTGGCGTAGGCGAATGCCCAACGGCCCTTGTCGCAGTTCCACTCCTCGTTGACGTCCGGGTCGGATCCGGCGAGGCGGCGCAGCACGCGTCCGCGACGCCAGTCGGTTCGTTGCTGGCAACCGGAGGAACAGTGCTCGCAGACCGACGGCGTGGACACCAAGTCGAACGGCCGGGCCCGGAACCGGTACGCCGTTCCGGTCAACGCCCCCACTGGACAGATCTGCACGGTGTTGCCCGAGAAGTAGGACTCGAACGGCTCGTCCTCGTAGATGGCGACCTGTTCGAGTGCTCCCCGCTCGAACAGGTCGATGAACGGGTCCCCCGCGATCTGCTGGGAGAAGCGGGTGCACCGGGCACAGAGCACGCAGCGCTCTCGGTCGAGGAGTATCTGACTCGAAATCGGAATCGGCTTCGGGAAGGTGCGCTTCCGGTCGAGGAACCGGGATTCGGCGTAACCGTTGCTCATCGCCTGGTTCTGCAAGGGACATTCCCCGCCCTTGTCGCACACCGGGCAGTCGAGCGGATGATTGATGAGCAGCATTTCCAGCGTCCCGGCCTGCGCTTTGCCGGCCACCATCGACGTCAACTGCGTCTGGACCACCATGCCGTCGGTACACGTCGTCGTGCACGCCGTCATGGGCTTGCGCTGGCCTTCGACCTCGACCATGCACTGACGGCAGGCGCCGATCGGATCGAGCAGCGGGTGGTCGCAGAACCGAGGGACTTGGATACCCAGCTGCTCGGCGGCCCGGATGATCAGGGTCCCCTTGGGCACGCTCAGCTCGATGCCATCGATGCTGAGCGAGACTTCGTCAGCGGGACGGGTGGCATCCACGTCGCGGGATGGACCGTCGGTCATGGATGCGCTCCGGCCAGCACGGCATCCAACTTGAGCGGGCAACTGCCCTGCTCGTAGTGCGCGACATACTCGTCGCGGAAGTACTTGATCGAGGACACGATCGGACTCACGGCTCCGTCACCTAGCGCACAGAAGGCCCGACCGAAAATGTTGTCGCAGGTGTCGAGAAGCGTGGCGATGTCCTCGTCGCTGCCGGTGCCCTGCTCGAGTCGCTGGAGGATCTGCACCATCCAGTAGGTGCCCTCCCGGCAGGGGGTGCACTTGCCGCACGACTCGTGCGCGTAGAACTCGGTCAGGCGCAATGCCGTGTTCACCATGCAGACCGAGTCGTCCATCACCATGATCGCGGCGGTCCCGAGCAGCGATCCGGCTTCCTGAACGCCCTCAAAGTCGAGCGGCACATCCAAGTGGGCATCGGTGAGCAAGGGGGTCGAGGAACCACCCGGCGTCCAGGCCTTGAGCTGATGACCTGCGCGGACGCCACCGGCTAGCCCGAGCAATTCACGCAGAGTAGTCCCCAGCGGCACCTCGTACTGGCCGGGCCGGGTGACGTGACCAGACAAGCTGAAGATCTTCGGGCCCGGGGACTTCTCGGTGCCGATCGACCTCCACCACCCGACCCCGCGATCGACGATGAACGGGACGCTGGCGATCGTCTCGACGTTGTTGACGACGGTGGGGCAGGCATACAGACCGGCCACGGCGGGGAAGGGCGGCCGCAGCCGGGGCTGTCCCCGGTAGCCCTCCAGCGAGTCGAGCAGTGCGGTCTCTTCCCCGCAGATGTATGCCCCGGCCCCACGGTGCACCGTGAGTTCGAGATCGAATCCGGATCCGAGGATGTCCCGCCCGAGATAGCCGGCCGCGTACGCTTCCCGGATCGCACCCTCCACGCGACGGCCGGCGTGGACCAGCTCGCCGCGCAGATAGATGAAGGCGTGTGCACACCGCACCGCGTAAGCCGCGATGACCGCGCCCTCGATCAGCGCGTGCGGGTCGGCCATCATCAGCGGCGCGTCCTTGCACGTACCGGGTTCGGCTTCGTCGGCATTGACCACGAGATAATGGGGCTTGCCGTCCTCCTGTGGAATGAAGCCCCACTTCTGCCCGGTCGGGAAACCCGCGCCGCCCCGACCGCGCAGGCCCGAGTCCTTCACCAACTGGGTGATCTCGTCCGGCGGCATGCCCAGCGCCTTGCGCAGAGCGGTGTACCCACCGGTCCGCTCGTAGCTCGCTAGGGTCCAGGACTGGGGCTCGGCCCAACGCTCGGTCAGAACTGGGGTCAACGGCACCGTTACGCACCCCCCTCGGGCGCCTGCGCCGCGCCGCCCGGGGCGGCGTCCGCTGCACCGCCGGCACCGTAGGTGCTAGCCGCCTCGGCGGCGCTCACGCGTTCCTCGGTGATCCCGTCCGGGACCCCGTAGCGATCAGAACCTGGCGGAGGGGCCAGGTCGGTGCCCTCGAGGCCGGCGCCGCTCCGGCTGTCAACCGGAGTCGGCGGGTCCGGATGCGCCGGCTCGCCCGTGTCCGTCGCTGCCGAGATCGACGCGGCGCTGAGGAAGCCAGCCAGCTGAGCCTCGATTTCCCGGAACGTCACGAGTGGCTCACCACGGGTGGGATGGGGGCGTTCGCCGCGCTGCAACGCTTGCACGACTCCGAGTGCCGACTCCGGGGTGGCGTTGTCGAAGAACTCGTAATTCACTGTGAAGACCGGCGCGTAGTCGCACGCGGCCAGACACTCGGCGTGCTCAAACGTGATCCGACCGTCGGGCGTGGTCTCGTCGTAACCGACCTCGAGGTGGCGAGACAGGCAGGCATAGATCTCTTCACCGCCGAGGATTTGGCAGGCCAAGTTGGTGCACACGCTCACCAACCATTCACCGGTGGGCCCCCGCTTGTACATCGTGTAGAAGGTCGCGACCGCACCCACCTCGGCCTTGGTCAGCCCCAGCTCCTGGGCGCAGAACGCGACGCCATCCGGTGAGACGTAGCCCTCCTCCGACTGCACGAGATGCAGCATCGGGAGCAGCGCCGACCGAGGCCTCGGGTAGCGCGCGATGATCTGCCGGGCCCGGCTCCGGGTCTCGTCGGTGAACGGCACTAGCGATCCACCCCGCCCATCACCGGGTCGAGACTGGCCACCGCGGCGATCACGTCCGCGATCATGCCGCCCTCGGAGACAGCTGGCACGGCCTGCAGGTTCGTGAACGACGGGTCCCGGAAGTGGCAGCGATAGGGCCGGGTGCCCCCGTCACTCACCAAGTGGACGCCGAGTTCCCCTCGCGGGGATTCGATCGCCCGGTAAACCTGCCCGGCAGGGACGCGGAAGCCCTCCGTCACGAGCTTGAAGTGGTGGATCAGGGCCTCCATGGACGTTCCCATGATCCTTCGAATGTGGTCGAGGGAGTTGCCCAGGCCGTCAGCGCCCAGTGCCAACTGGGCCGGCCATGCGATCTTTTTGTCCGCCACCATCGTCGGGCCCGGTCGGAGCCGATCAAGGCATTGCTCGACAATCGCCAGCGACTGCCGCATCTCGCCGATCCGGACCAGATAGCGGGCGAAGCAGTCGCCTTCGGTTTCGGTCACGACCTCGAAGTCGTAGGTCTCGTAACCGCAGTACGGCATGCTCTTTCGTAGGTCCCAGGGCAAGCCGGTGGCCCGCAGCACCGGACCGGTGATGCCAAGCGCGACGCAGCCGGTCAGATCGAGATAGCCCACCTCCTTGAGTCGCTTGTGCCAGATCGGCTGCCCGGTGAGGAGCGCCTCGTACTCGTCGATCCGGGACGGCATGAGCTGGAGGAATTCGCGGACCTTGTCGACCGCGCCGGGCGGGATGTCCTGGGCCACGCCGCCCGGCCGGATGTACGCGTGGTTCATCCGGAGACCAGTGATCATCTCGAAGATGTCCAGGATGAGTTCGCGCTCCCGGAAGCCGTACAGCATTGCGGACAGCGCGCCGACCTCGAGCCCGGTCGTGCCGAGCCAGACACAGTGCGAGGAGATCCGGTTGAGCTCCATCATGAGCACCCGGATGACGTTGACCCGCTCCGGGATCTGGTCAGTGATGCCCAACAGGTCTTCGACGGCGAGACAGTAGACCGTCTCGTTGAAAATCGGCGAAAGGTAATCCATCCGGGTGACGAAGGTGACGCCCTGAGTCCAGGTGCGGAACTCCGTGTTCTTCTCGATCCCCGTATGCAGGTAGCCGATGACCACTCGGGCCTCGGTCACCGTCTCGCCTTCGAGCTCCAGGATCAGCCGGAGCACGCCGTGCGTCGACGGATGCTGCGGCCCCATATTGATGACGATCCGCTCGCTGTCCAGCGGGTCGAGCCCCTCGATGATGGTGTCCCAGTCCGCCCCGGTGACCGTGTAGACCCGGCCTTCAGTCGTGTCCCTGGCCGGCGCGGCGGATTCCCAGTCAGCGTCCTGGCCGTTCACGCGTACGACCGCCGCTCGTCCGGGGGTGGAATCCGCGCACCCTTGTACTCGACCGGGACACCACCGAGCGGGTAGTCCTTTCGCTGCGGGTGACCGGGCCAGTCGTCGGGCATGAGGATCCGGGTGAGCCCGGGATGGCCGTCGAAGATCAGGCCGAACATGTCCCACGTCTCGCGCTCGTGCCAGTTGGCGCCGGGCCACAGACCAGTGACGGAGGGGACGTGCGGGTCGACATCGCTCACCGCGACTTCGAGCCGGACCCGGCGCCCCCGACTCAACGAGGTGAGGTGGTAAACGGCGTGCAACCGCCGACCGTTCGGGTCGGCGGGGTAGTCGACGCCCGAGACGCTGTGGCACACCTCGAAGCGCAGCCGAAGCTCGTCGCGCAACCGCTGGGCAACCTCGAGCAGCCGCTCACGCCTGACGTGCAGCGTGAGCTCACCATGATCGACCACGACCCGCTCGACGGCGTCTTCGAAGTCGGGAAGCACCCGGGCAAGCTCGTCGTGCACCTCGTCGAGGTAACCGCCATACGGCCGTGGGCTCGACCCCGCCGGGAGCGGCTGAACCACCAGCCCACCGAAGCCAGAGGTGTCGCCGGATCCGGTAACCCCGAACATGCCGGCTCGGTGGGGAGGCTGCTCACTCATGCGAGTGACCCCCTCGCGGCGGCCGTCGCCTTCTCGATCGGCTTCACGTAGGGGGAGTCGCCAATCGTCGTGTGCGCGAGCTTGCCGTCGAGCGGCCCCACCCTGATCTTGTCGTGCAGCTTGAGGATGGCGTCCATGAGCATCTCAGGGCGGGGCGGACAGCCCGGGAGGTACATGTCGACCGGGACTACGTGGTCGACGCCCTGCACAATCGCGTAGTTGTTGAACATCCCGCCCGAGGAGGCGCACACCCCCATGGCAAGAACCCACTTCGGCTCTGGCATCTGATCGTAGATCTGCCGAAGGACGGGCGCCATCTTCTGACTGACCCGGCCCGCCACGATCATCAGGTCGGCCTGCCGGGGCGAGGCCCGGAAGACCTCCATCCCGAAGCGGGCGAGGTCGTAGCGGCCGGCGCCAGTGGCCATCATTTCGATGGCGCAACAGGCCAGGCCGAAGGTCGCCGGCCAGAGCGAGTTCTTCCGCGCCAGACCGGCGGCTTCTTCGAGCGTGGTGAGCAGGAACCCGCTGGGGAGCTTGTCCTCTAGGCCCATTACGACGGCACCTCCGCTCAATCCCATTCGAGTCCGCCGCGCCGCCAGACGTAGGCGTACGCGACGAACACGGTCAGGATGAACAGGACCATTTCGATGAGCCCGAAACCACCTAGATGCCCGAACGCCACGGCCCACGGGTACAAGAAGATGATCTCGATGTCGAAGATGATGAATAGCATCGCGGTGAGGTAGTACTTGATCGGAAAGCGATGGCCGGTGAACGCCTGCCGGGTGGTTTCGATGCCGCACTCGTAGGGGTCGAGCTTCGCTCGGTTATGCCGTTTCGGACCGATCAGGCTGCCCCCGACGACGGACAACACGGCGAATCCCGCCGAGAGGATGAACACGGCGATGATCGGCACGTACTCGTCGAGCATGCAGTCCTCCTCTCTACATCGAGGGGCCTCTGAGCCCGCCCGAGTCTAGGTGCCGCGACCATGGCTCCCGTCGGCAGGGTTTCCGCGGGTTGACCAGGCTTTCAGGCCGCCGGAGCGAGCCGGCTCAGCGCGTTGACCAGGCGATCCATGGCGTCGCCGCCGGATGGGTCGGTGAGGTTGGCGAGCAGCTTCAGGGTGAAGCGCATGAGGGTGGGATGCGGAAGCCCGTGGCGGGTCGCGAGCTTCATGACCGACGGGTTCCCGATCAGCCGGACGAAGGCCCGGCCGAGTGTGTAGTAGCCGCCGTAGGCCGCGGCGAGGGCGTTCGGGTAGCCGGCAAGGGCCCGCTCCCGGGCGGGCCCTGCCGGCCGGGCCAGGGCCTGGACGACGATCTCCGCGGCCAGGCTCGCGGACTCCATCGCGTAGGCGATCCCCTCGCCATTGAACGGGTTGACCATGCCGCCAGCGTCACCGAGCAAGAGCACTCCGCGGGTGTAGTGGGGGGTGCGGTTGAAGCCCATCGGCAGCGCGCTCCCCCGGATCGGTCCGGTTGCGTTCTCCTCGACGAAGCCCCACTCGGGGGGCATCTGGGTCAGCCAGCCACGTAGCAATTCGCGGTAGTCAACATTCTGAAAGGCCTGCGAGGTGTTGAGGATCCCGAGCCCGACGTTGCTCGTGCCGTCCCCGATGCCAAACACCCAGCCGTACCCCGGGAGCAACTGATCTCCTGCGACGAGCTCCAGCCAGGATTCGAGCCAATCATCGTCGTGGCGAGGACTGCGGTAGTACCGGCGAACCGCGACCCCCATCGGCCGGTCTGGTCGCCGGGCCAGTCCGAGCCCGAGCGCGAGCCGGCTCGAGTTGCCGTCGGCGGCGAGCACGAGCGGGGCGCGGTAGGTGCGGGTCTCGCCTTTCCCCCCATCGGGCTCCAGGTCCCGTGCGGTTACGCCGACCACCTGGCCGGTCCGGTCGTTGAGCAGCGGACCGACGACAGCCGTGCGTTCGCGCAACCGCGCCCCGGCTTTGACCGCATGCCGGGCGAGGAGTTCGTCGAAGTCCAGGCGGGGGCGAACCAGTCCGAAGTCGGGGAAACTGGCGAGGTCGGGCCACGGCAACTCGAGGCGCATTCCGCCGCCGAGGATTCGCAGCCCGCGGTTGCGCAGCCAGCCAGCTTCTGGTCCGAGGTCGATGCCGAGGTCGACAAGCTGTCGCACGGCGCGGGGAGTCAGGCCATCGCCGCAGACCTTTTCCCGTGGTAACGCGCACTTCTCGAGCAGCACGACGTCCAGCCCGGCCCGCGCCAGGTGATGGGCCGCGGTCGAACCAGCCGGCCCGGCGCCCACGATTACGACGTCGGCGTCCCGCTCATCGGTCACGTCGAGCCCCCAGCCGGGCGGCCCGGGCTTGTGAATCCGTTCACGAGCATGCCGTCAGTCTAGTAAGGGGGACGGCGCCCCGCATCACGCCCGTACCGCCCGGTGCACGGCGACAATGCCCGAAGACAGGTTGCGCCAGCCGACCTGTTGCCAGCCGGCGCGGCCGATCCGCTCGGCCAGCGCAGCCGGATCCGGCCAGGCTCGGATCGAGTCGGCCAGGTATTCGTAGGACTCGGGGTTGCTACTCACCCGGCGGGCGACGGCGGGCAGGCCGCGGACCAGGTACTCGAGGTAGATCCGGCGCAGCGGAGCCCAGCCGGGGTGGCTGAACTCGCAGACACACAGCCGGCCTCCCGGCCGACAGACTCGGTAAAGCTCGCGCAGCGCCGCGTCTACGTCGGCCACGTTGCGCAGGCCGAAGGAGATCGTGACCGCGTCGAAGGCAGCGCCGCGAAAGGGCAGCCGCAACGCGTCCCCGGCAACAAATCGCAAGTGACGGTAGCGGCGGCCCCCGACGGCGAGCATGCCGAGTGAGAAGTCGCAGGACACGACAGTCGCGCCGGCCGCGGCGAACGGCAACGACGAGGTCCCAGTTCCGGCGGCCAGGTCGAGAATCCGTTCCCCCGACGCGGCGGCAACCACCGAAGCGACGACCCGCCGCCATCTGCGGTCCTGCCCCAGCGAGAGCACGTCGTTCGTGAGGTCGTAGCGAGCAGCCACGTCGTCGAACATTGCCTGGACCTCGGCCGGACGTTTGGCGAGGCTGGCCCGGCTCACCGCGCGGCCACCGGCACCTCGTGGACCACCCGACCGTGCAGGATGGTCGCTACACACCGCCCGGACCCGTGCTCGACGAGCTCCCGGTAGACGTCCCCGGAGGTGTCGACATCGATCACGGCCAGGTCAGCTCGGGCGCCGGGGGCGAGCCGCCCCACGTCATCAAGCCCGAGCGCGGTCGCACCGCCGATAGTCGCTGCCTCGAGCAGCCGCTGGTCGAGGCCCGACGTTTCCTCGCGGGACTGCTCGCCAACCAGGTGGCGTACCGCGCGTAGCTCCTCGAACATGTCGAGCGAGCTCACGGATGCGAGCGAGTCCGTTCCGATCGCCAGCGGACTGCCCTCGGACAGGTAGTCGAGGATCGGCGCCCGGCCAGCCCCTAGTGTCCGGTTTGAGCGGACGCAGACCGCGACGGACACCCGGTGCGCCCGCAGCAGCGCCCGCCCCTCGGCATCCACGTGGATCCCGTGCGCAACGTGCAGATCCGGCGCCAGTGCGCCGAGGTGAGCCAGCTCCGCCGCGGGAGTGCGGCCCGACCCAGAAGCACCGACGAGTTCCAGGCGAAGCCCGAGCCGTCGGGACCATTCGGCGAACGGGCCGGTACCGGCGCCCACGAACTCGACCTCTGCCGCGGTCTCCGCAAGATGGGTGTGTAGCCGCAATCCGCGCTCGCGGGCGAGCTGAAACGCGCTCCGGAACACCGCCGAACCGAGCGTGTACAGCGAATGCGGGCTCACCCCGACCCGGCGACCCGGCGGAGCGGCCCGAAGCGCGGCCTCGAGCCGATCCGCGACGGCCGGCCATCGCTCGTCGTCGACTCCAACAAGCTCGAGGTAACTGATGCCGGCGAGGCCGACCTCCGCGGCCGGGCCGAGGGCAGCCGGGTCGGTAACCACGTCGGCAACGCAGGTCGTACCGGCCTCCAAGGCCAGCCGGACGCCGGTGGCCGCGCTGTCCGCCCAGGCCGCGTCGTCGAAATCCCGGCGGCGTGCAGTGAGCGCCGAGATCCAACTCGGAAAGTCCACCGGCCCGGTCGCGAGATCGGCGAACGCCGAGTACTGGAGGTGGGTGTGCGCGTTGACCAGCCCGGGAAGCAGCACACCCGGCCAGCGTCGGGCCGGGGCGGCCGGGAAGCGCCTGGCGAGCATTTCCGCGTCCCCAACCGCGCAGATCCGGCCGTTGGCGACGGCGACGGCACCCTCGCGGATCGGCGACGCGGTGATCGGCAGGACGACCGACGCGCGGTGCAGTTCGACGTCGGCCGTCGCGCTCACGCGGGCGTTAGCGTGAGCGCCGCTCCCCGACCCCTCTGAACCGCGGTCGAGGAGAAGTGCGAAACCACCCGGTCGTCGGTTGGGTCATGCGCGGGATCGGCGTGAACCAGGAGGCGGCGGTAGCTGGTGTCCCGCTGAGCCGGAATGCGGCCCGCGGCGCGGATGAGCTGGATCAGCTCTAGCCGGTTGGACCGATGACGCGCGCCGGCAGAGGACACCACATTCTCCTCGAGCATGACCGAGCCCAGATCGTCGGCACCGTAATGAAGGGTGAGCTGACCCACGTCCTTGCCGACGGTGAGCCATGATCCCTGGAGGTGAGCGATGTTGTCGAAGAACAGTCGGGCAAGCGCAACCAGCCGGAGGTACTCCACGATCGACGCCTGGGTGCTGCCCTTGAGGTGGTTGTTCTCCGGCTGGTAGGTCCACGGAATGAACGACCGGAATCCGCCGGTGCGGTCCTGAACGTCACGGATCAGGCGCAGATGCTCGATCCGTTCGGCGTTTGTCTCACCGGTCCCCATCATGAAGGTGGCCGTCGACTCGACGCCGAGCCGATGCGCCGTCTCCATGACTTCGAGCCAGACCGTACCGGCCTCTTTGAGCGGGGCGATCGCCTGCCGCGGACGTTCGGTGAGGATCTCGGCTCCGGCGCCGGCGAAAGAGTCAAGCCCGGCATCGGTCAATCGGACGATGACGTCGCGGATCGGCAGCTGGCTCACCCGGGAGATGTGCACCACCTCCGATCCACCGAGGGAGTGCAGTACCAGCTGCGGATATCGGGACTTGATCGCCGCGAAGGTCTGCTCGTACCACTCGATTCCGAAGTCGGGGTGGTGGCCGCCCTGGAGCATGATCTGCGTGGCGCCGAGTTCGACGGCCTCGCCGCAGCGGCGCAGGATCTCCTCCAGGTCACGCACCCAGCCTTCGGAGTGCTTGGGCGCTCGGTAGAAGGCGCAGAACTTGCAAGCCGTGACGCAGACGTTGGTGTAGTTGATGTTGCGATCGATGATGTAGGTCGCGATCCCGTCCGGGTAGCGCTGGCGGCGAACAGCGTCCGCCGCCCGGCCGAGGGAGTGCAACGGGGCGTCTCGGTAGAGCGCGAGCGCCTCGTCCGGGGTGATCCGCCCACCGGCTGCAGCCCGGTCGAGGACCGCCGACGTCTCGCTCGACTGCCGCAAGGACACTCCTCGGCTCGGGGCGGATCCCGAGATCTCCCCGGAAACGGATGCCTTGAGCGTAACCAGTGCGCCCGGGCCGGCGACCGCCCCCCCGATCAGCTACCGGACCGCAGCCGGGCCAGCAGATCGAGTACGCCGACACTCTTGTCGATGTAATCGTCGGCCCCGAGCGCGAGCGCCTGTCGGCGCGCAGCAGGTTCGTCGCACCCGGTGAAGACGACTAGCCGGGCCTGTGGCAGCAGGGGCCGCAGCCGGCTGAGCGTGGTCATCCCGTCGAGCACCGGCATCGTGAGGTCGAGCAGCACGAGCTCCGGGTGTTCCCGGATCGCCAGGTCGAGCAGCTCGGCGCCGTCCGCGGCTGCGCCGACCAGTTCGAAACCGCCGTCGTCCTCGAGAAGCAGGCTCAGCAGCTCGCGCAGGCTTGACGAATCATCCGCGAGCGCCACCCGGATGCGACGCTGTGTGACAGCAATCCTACGCTGCGTAGTCGGCCCCACGGCCCGAGTGTGCCCCCGAACGGACGAACGGTCAGTAGCCCGGACAGACTATTCCGGCCCGGTCACGTGACGAACTCGGGCTCCACCCCGGCCGGGACGACGCCGCGGGCCGCGGCCCTCCGGGCGAACTCGGCGAGCCCCGCCAGTTGGCGCGGCCCCAAGGAGAAGTCGAGCGTCCGGAAGTACCTGGCGAGCGTGGCAGCGTCGAAGTCCTCCCAGCGCGCCGCTCCGGCGGCGACCTCATCAACCCGGTCGAGCGATAAATCGCGGGACCTGATGAATCCCTCGTGGACCTCCTTGACCAACCCGGGGTGCCCCGCGGCGAATTCGCGCCGGGCCGCCCACACCGCGAAGACCATGGGCAGGCCGGTCCAGTCCCGCCAGGCCCCGCCGAGATCGTGCACCGCCAACCCGAGCCGGGGGCCGTCCACGAAAGTCGCCCGCAACGCCACGTCGCCGATAAGAACTGCCGCCCGGGCCTCCTGCATCATCGGCCCGAGCTCCGGGGGGCAGCTGAAGTAGCGAGGGCGCACCGAGTGGCGCTCCTCCAAGAGCATCGCGGCGAGCAAGACGCTCGTCCGACTGGTCGAGCCGAGCGCGACCGGCTCACCACCCAACTCGGCGAGCGGCAGCTGACTCACCAGGTTGACCGAGAGCACAGGCCCATCGCTGCCGACCGCGAGATCCGGCAGGAGCAGCAGGTCGTCGGCGTGCCGCAGGTACTCGACGAGGCTGATCGGACCAATATCGAGTCGGCCGGCGACTAGGTCCTCACCGAGCCGTTCCGGGCTGTCCTTGGTGAGCTCGATGTCGAGCAACGCGCCGGAATGCACCAGTCCCCAGTAGATGGGCAGGCAGTTGAGGAACTGAATATGTCCCACGCGAGGTCGTCCAGTGATGCGCTCGCTCATCGGCGAAACCGCAGGCCGCTAAGGGGAAAGTGGGATGCAAGCCGTGTCATCGAATGACCGCTCAACTCCGTTGTTGACCGTGGTTCTGTGGTCCAAAGTGGTCCACGATCTTGGCTGTCCACAGCCTACGGCGAGTGGTCCGAGAAGGTCGCGGCGGGTGGCCACCGTTCGAGCCGTTGCCGGCTTGGAGAGGAGCGTGCCGTGAGTCGACCAAGCGGGATTCGCCGCCTGGTACGGGATCCGCCGCCGGGTACGGGCCACGGGGGCCGTCTACGAGGTTCGCTGCCGCGATCTGGGGTCTAATCGCAAGCCCAGGGCGGCATCGAGGAAGACTTCGAGCGTGAGACCGACGCCCGGCGCTGGTCCGACTAGACGCCTAGTCGCGCGGGCTGCTCGGGGGTCGGCGTGGGGCGGTGTACGCGGCGCGACGCGCGGCCGTAGTGCCTCACTCATGGGTGTCCGGATCGGGTCGTTTCCTCACTGAGACGTCCGGATGCGCGCGGGGGCTTCACCTCCTACTGACCCCGGGTGTTCTTCGTACTGACGAGGTCTACCAGACGCTGCTGGCAGGCGATGATGTCCCGCAGCTGGGGTGCGGCGGGCGAGGCGGGCGAGGTAAATGAGGCGGGCGAGGCGGCGCCCAGCCGGCCCCAACCGGCCCCAACCGGCCCCAACCGGCCCCAGCCGTCGGCGAGTGTGCAATTTCCGACCGAGGGCACGCTCACGGACGGGTACGGGGCGTCGGAAATTGCACACTCGGGGGTAAGCGGCGGCGCCTGGGCACACATCCGAGCCGACGCTCGGCCTTGACAACAGGCGGTTGAGGAACTGAATGTGCCCGACCCGGGGCCGCGCCGAGGAACTCACCTGGTCACCCTACGGAGCGGGTCGACGGTTGCCGGCCGGTGCCCCGGCGATCAGTCGTCGAGGGTTAGCACCAGCTGGGGTGGCGGCACCACGTGGTCGGCGGCGAGCGGGCGGACCGCCGTCCCGATCGCAAGGTACTCGATGGTGTGCGAGCCCCAGGTGTGGCTGAACTGGTTGAGGGCGACACCGACGATGCCTTCGGCCTCCAGCGCCTCGGCCTCCTTCTGCATCCGTTCCATGGCGAGCTCCCTGGCGTCGTACAGCGCCTGGGTGAACGTAGGGAGCTCGGCATTCTGCCCGACGTTCGACAGCGTCGAGGCGATTCCCCGATGGGCGACGTGGTAGACGCAGCTCCCCATCACCAGGCCGAGCGGGGCGTAGCCCGTCTGAAGCAGGGTCCAGAAGTCCTGTCCGGACAGGTCACTGGTGAACGGTTGACCCTTGTTGTTGCGCCAACCGGTCGACGTGGTCTTCTCGTGATCTGCCCGCACGGCCGTGCCGACCGCGATGAACTCGGCGATGTCGGAGCCCCACTCCTTGAACTCGACGTCGAGCCGGACTCCTACTACGCCGTCGGCGCCCAGCAGGTTGGCCTCCGCCTCCATCCGGCTGATCGCGAACTCCCGGGCCTGGTACATCGCCTGGCTGAGTACGTCGAGTTCCTGATTTTTGCTCCAGCGGCCGAGCTGAAGCCCGACGTGGTAGATGGAGCTACCGAAAACGAGGCCGAGCGGATGGAAGCCGGCCTCCTTCACGAGCAGGAATTCGTTGACGGACAGGTCGCTGGTGAAGATGGACCCGCGGTTGCCGGGTTTCAACTCGCCGAGCCGCTTCATCGCAGCTTCGGGGAGGCCGTCGGCTTGGGGCTCGGTGCTCACGTGTCTTCCTTCCGCAGATCAGACATTGATGACGGCTTCGGGCCGACGCCGGCGAACCCGGTCGGACAGCGGCAGGACAGCCAGCCGACGGCCATGGGTCCGTTGGCCGGATGCGTACTGGGCGAGCGCAGTCCCGAGCACGGTCGCCTCGCCGATGTGGTCGCGCCCACCCTGGTAGGCGCGACACTCCTGCTCGTGCATTTTGAGATCCATGGCGGCCACGACGGCCACCTGCCCGCCCACCCGGGCGAGATCAGACTCGACCGACACCCGGGCCGCGGCCCGGGTGTCGGTCACGAGCTGGGTGTAACCGGGAATCTCCGCATTCGCGACGTTGAACATGCTGCGGGTCATGACCGTGCGGTAGTCGTCATGACGGATTTCGACCGCGATACCCATGACGATGTCGACCGGGATCCAGCCGGCTTCGAAGATCTTGGCGAAGTCTTGACCGGATAGGTCGGAGAGAAACGGCCGGGGGGGCCGGTGCGGGCCGGGCGCGCGGATCGCCGTCCCGATCGCCTGGAACTCGAGTGCGTTCATGGCCCCGGGGAAGCGGCTCATCGACAGGCGCACGGCGACCACCCCATCGCCACCCAGCGCCGCGGCCTCGGCGCGAGCCCGCTCCATGGCCCGGTGTCGCACGTCGCGCAGGGCGTGCACCAGGTAGCCGAAGCCAGCCCAGGCCCCCCCCGCCCCGGACATCGTCTGCCAGCTCGTCTGGAGCGGGACGCCGCAGTAGCCCGGTCCGGCGAACCCGATCTGGTAGACACTCGAGCCCATCACCTGTCCGACCGGCTCGAAGCCCACAGATCGGACCGCTTCGAATTCCCCGATCGTCAGGTCGCTGGTGAAGGCCCGGGAACCGGCCAGGGCGGCTAGCCGCTGCTGGGCGCGCAGCGGAAGCCGGCCAGCCGCGATCAGCGCCGCGCTACGCTCGTCGTCGGACGGGGGCTCGGACGTGGTCACCATTCCTCCTCGGAGGTAAGCCCCAGGATGGCAGACTCGGCCGAGTGACGGAACCAGCCGACGTCGATGCGCTCGCGGCATCGATTCGCGCCGACTCGGCGGACCTGTCGGTTTTCCTCGAGGTGCTCGCCGCGAAGTTCGAGGATGCCCTGCCGAACCTCACCACGGTCGACCGTTCCGGCGGCCGCTTCGGCCGACGCAGCCGGGTGGAACGGGTGTCGGTCGGCATCGGCGACCGCAAGTTTCTCGTGGCCCGTGCGTCGACCGGAGTGACCTCGGAGATCGTGCACGAGGTGCGTGGGGTCCGGCTGTCCGGGGATCAGGTCGACTTCGACACCTGGTCGCGGGCCCTGGCGACCGAGTTGGCTCTTTACGCGACCGCGGAAAGCCGCGGCCGGGAGGCGCTGTCCCGGCTGCTCAGCTGATCGGGCGACCCGCCGGCCCGTCGCTGCGGTCGGCGAGGGCGTCGACCACCGCGTCCTCTCGGGCAGCTCGTGCGGCGAACTTGCTCCGCCGGGTGTCGACCGCCTGGCTCAGCGCCGCGGCAAGCTCGATCCGCAGCCGGCTCAGCACGAAATAGCTGAGCACTCCGGATACCAGCAGGGCGGCGACCGCGAGCAGGACGCCGCGGAGACCGGCCACGTAGCCAAGGCCCAGGGCGGCGACCAGCAACCCGAGGCGGGCCACGTTGTACCGGAACCAGACCCCGCGACGGGGCGCCGCGGGGGCGGTCACGCCGGCATCGGCTGCGGAGACTCGCGCAGCCGTGGATCGGGGCCGTCATAAGACCTGAGCACCTCGTAGCGGGTGTTGCGCTCTACCGGGCGGAACCCGGCTCCGCGGATGAGGTCGAGCAGGTCCTCTCGGGTCATGACGTCCGGCGTGCCGAAGCCGTCCGCGTCATGGGTGATCTTGTATTCGACGACCGAGCCGTCCAGGTCGTCCGCGCCGAACGACAGCGAGAGCGCCGCGGTCGCGAGGCCGTGCATGACCCAGAAGTTCTTCACGTGCGGGACGTTGTCGAACAGCAGACGCGACACGGCGAAGGTCTTCAGCGCGTCGACACCGGTGGCCATCGGAAGATGCGACAGCGCATTGTTGTCGTTGTGGAACCGGAGCGGGATGAACACCGCGAAGCCACCGGTTTCGTCCTGCAGCTCGCGCAGCCGCAGGACGTGGTCCACCCGGTGCCGCGGCTCTTCGATGTGCCCGTAGAGCATCGTGGCGGGGGTACGCAACCCCTTGCCGTGAGCCAGCCGGTGGATCCGGGACCAGTCCGGCCAGTGCGTGTCGTGGTCGACGATCTTGCGCCGCACCTCCCAGTCGAAGATCTCGGCGCCGCCACCGGTCAGGGAGTCGAGACCGGCGTCGATCAGCTCGTCGAGCACCTCGTCGGCAGGCAACCCGCTGATCTTTTCGAAGTAATGAATCTCGGTTGCCGTGAAGCACTTGAGTGCCACCCCGGGCAGGGCGGCCCGTAGCTCTCGTAGTACCCGCGGGTAGTACTTCCAAGGCAACGTTGGATGGAGCCCGTTGACGATGTGCAGCTCGGTGATCCCCGCGGACTGCATGGCGGTCGCGAGCCGAACCGCCTCCTCGACCCGCATCGTGTAGGCGTCGCTCTGGCCGGGCTTGCGCTGAAACGAACAGTAGGCGCAGGAGGCCGTGCACACGTTGGTGAGATTCAGGTGCCGGTTCACGTTGAAGTAGACCGCGTCGCCGTGGCGGCGGGTCCGCACCTCGTGCGCCAACTCACCGAGCCACGCCAGGTCGTCGCTGGCGTACAGCGCCACCCCGTCCTCGTAACTCAGGCGGTCGCCGGCGTGCACCTTTGCCTCGAGCTCACGCCGCCACCCGGCGTCCACCACCACGGGGTCTCCCTCTGTATCCGGGAGACCAGCCTACGTCGTCAGTGCCCGGCACTCCCGCGCCACCGCCGGACCACCAGGGCGCAACCCACGAGGACCATCGCGGCGATCGGGATACCGACGGCCAGGCCGGTGTCGGGAAGTGCCCGCCCCGGGCTAGTGGGCGCTTTCGGAGCCACGGCCGGGGCCTGCTGAACGGTCGCGGGGACGGCCGCCTGGAAGACCGCCGACTCCGCGATCTGCCCGATGGTCAGCGTCCCGGTCGGGCTGGCCACCGAGACGATGCGCGGAGCACTGAGGCGGGCTCGGCTGGGTACCGCACGCAGAGCCGCCGGGACGGTGATGGACGGGAGGGTGACGAGCAGTCCGGCAGCCCAGGCGTAGGCCTTGGTCTCACCGCCACTACGGGCAGTGGCGTGGGCGACTTGCCCCAGGGAGATAGCGGGCGGCACGAACCGCACCCCGGTGATCGAATCGAGGGTCGTGGTCAGGTTGGTGACCACGGCGGCGAACTGCGACAGGGAGGACGCCAGGCCCAGCACATCGACCGAGCCGATCGTGGCGGTGGCCCCGGCAGTCGGCGATGAACTGGCCAGCGCGCTCACCGCTACGCGAACCCCGTTGACCACGGCCAACGGATTGGCATGCAGCGCCGTGCCGACGTCAGTTAGCAGGTTGCTGATGGCGCTGACGAGGCTCGCGGCCTCGACCATCGTCGTGTTCGCGGCCGCGAGGCCGCTGTGCAGGGCGAGAAGAGCGGTCTGGCCGACACTTCCCAGGCTGTTCCAGTAGGCGAGTGTGTCGTCGCCCACGGCGACAAGTGGCGAAAGGGCGGATAGGAACGCCGCCTCCGCCGTATTGGACAGCGTCTGCGCGGACGCGAGGCTCTGTGCCCCGACCCCGAGCGCGGCCTGACCGGAGGCGACCGCCGCGTTGTCCGCGGTGATCGCGGCAGCCGTCGTGGCGGACACGGTCGAGCCGAGCACTGCGACGAGCCCGGCGATCTGACTGGTCGTGAGCTGTCCGAGGTTGAGCCCGAAGGCGTCCAGCAGAGAGCCGATCGACGGCAGCCCGAACTTGCCGACCGTCAAGGTCTTCGCGGCCAGCGCCTGGCTGCGGGTCACGGTCGAGGTGGCAACGAGGTTCGCGGTTCCGACCGTGAGCGGAATGCCCAGCAGATTGACGCGTCCGAGACCGGACATGGTCGCCGACGCCAGCGGGTAACCGCCAGCGGTGCTTGCCACGACATTCACGGTCGGGCCGGTGATGCCCCCAATCGGCAGGCTCGCCGACTGACCACCCACGGTCTGGGGCGAGTCCGCGGGCGTGACCCGTACCTCGCCCACCTTGCCGGTAACGCTCGAGTCGATGGGCACTACATCTAGCGTCGAGCTGAGCGTGCCGAAGGTCGAGCTGGCCAACCTGAGCTCGCCAGCGGCCACCGAGGTCGTGCCGGACGTCAGCTGGAACAGCGTGAACTCCGACACCGCCGAGCCGGCGGCCGGTACCGCCGTCGTCGCGGCGAGGGCCGGGACGACGAGGGCCGGGACCAGCGCGACCGCCAAAACAGCCGAGGCGGTGCGCAGAACGGGCCGGATGGCGGCCATGGCTAACCCCCCTAGTTTCTTGCTGTGTGCAGCCTGCCCGGCCGCCTGGTCCGGGGACAATGGCCCATCGGGACCATATGTCGGGCGATTCCGGATCTTGCGGGTCCTCGCCATTTCGCTGCGGACAACGGCCCGGATAGATCACAATCCGGGAAAGCGGTTCACCGGGTGCGGTGTCCTGCTACCTGACGGCAGAGAGAACTGGGGGAAACATGGAGACCCGTGAGCGGCTCCTGACGCCGGGAGAGGTCGCCAGCCTGTTCCGCGTCGACCCGAAGACGGTGACCCGATGGGCCGCCGCCGGGCGGATCAGCAGCATCCGCACCCCGGGCGGCCACCGTCGCTTCCCCGAGTCCGAAGTCCGCGCCCTGCTTCGCGGCGAGGAGCCGGCGCGAGCGGACGGCACCGCCGCGGTCCCGCCGGCTCGGAGCCCCCGGGAGAACGACACCGCTCCCGCGTAGGTTCCCGCTAAGACCCGCGCAACCGGCCCGTCCAGCGGGCGAACAGCGTGTGGTCGATACCGATCGCGTCGAGGATCTTGCCGGCTACGAAATCGATGAGCTGCTGGACCTCCCGCGAGTCGGCGTAGAACGCGGGTGACGCCGGCGCGACCACGGCACCGGCTTCGGCCAGGGTCAGCAGGTGGGACAGCGTGGCGCGGGCCAAAGGCATCTCGCGGGGAACGACGACGAGGCGCCTGCCCTCCTTGAGGGTGACTCCGGCAGCCCGCTGCAACAGATCCTTGGAGAGCCCCAGCGCGATCCCCGCGACCGCGTCCGTACTCGCCGGGACGACGATCATTCCGGCAGCCGGGTACGACCCGCTGGACGGACCGGCGGCCAGGTCCGCTGGACTCCAATGCGCGAGCCCGTCCACGTCACGGCCCAGCCAGCGTTCGGCGCGCTCCGCCCAGTTTGCGTCGTTCCAGCTCACCCCGGTCTCGTCGAGCAGGGTGAGCCTGGCGGCCCGGGAGATCACGAGGTCGACCGGCGCCCCGGCGTCGAGCAGGCCACGGATGACCGCCGCCGCGTACCCGGTGCCGCTGGCCCCGGACACGCCGACCACCCACGGGCTGCGGGTAAGGCTCACCAGTGCAACCCGCCCGAGGCCAGATCGGCCACCGCGAAGCCGAAAAGCAGGAAGCTGACGAGGCCGTTCGCGGTGAAGAAGGCCCGGTTGACCCGGGAAAGGTCTCCCGGCCGGACGACGGCGTGCTCGTAGCCGAAGATGACCGCGGTCACCGCGAGGCCCGCGTCCCACCATCCGCCTAGGCCGCTGAGCGCGCCGAACCAGACGAACAGCGCAAAGGTCACCAGATGCGTGACCGCCGACGCGACCAGCGCGGTCCGCACCCCGAATCGGGCGGGGACCGAGCGCACCCCGATGACCCGGTCGATCTCGGCGTCCTGGCAGGCGTAGATGAGATCGAAGCCCCCGATCCACAACCCCACGGCCAGTCCGAGCACAACCGCCGGCCCGGACCAGCGGCCGGTGACCGCGACCCAGGCCCCGATCGGCGCGACCGCTTGGGCGAGGGCGAGTACCGCGTGCGGTGCCCAGGTGACCCGCTTCGCGTATGGGTAGGCGACCAGCGGGACGACGGCGAGGGGAGCCAGCTCGAGGCAGAGCGTGGACAGGGCGGCCGCCGCGGCGAAGAACACGGCGAGGGCCAGGAGCGCTCCGGCCAGCGCGGTCGGCACAGTGACCTCGCCGGTCACCAGCTCGCGCTGCGCGGTCCGCGGGTTGCGGGCGTCGATCGAGCGGTCGATGACCCGGTTGGCCGCCATTGCGAACGTCCGCGCTGCCACCATCGCGACGGTGATCAGCAGCAACTCCCCGACCCGGAGCCGGCCCCCGTTGCGTGCCATCGCGGTGAGGGCGGCGAGGTAGGCGAACGGAAGGGCGAAGACCGAATGCTCGATGACGACGAGTCGGAGGAACGCACCGACTGGGCGGCGCCTGGCCGGGGGGGCGTTCCCTGCCAGCATCGTCGGGGAGCTCACAGCCCGTACTCCGGCCAGCGCCGGTCGACCAACTCCACGATCTCGGGATCCATCCGGATCGGCTCCGGCCAGCCTCGGTGATAGCCCTCGGCCGGCAGCTTGCGCGTGGCGTCGATTCCGATCTTGCCACCCCAGAACTGCTGATAGGCCGCGTGGTCGAGGTGGTCGACCGGCCCGACCGTGGTCAGCAGATCGTGGGCGTAGTCCACGTTCCCGAAGGCCCGCCAGGCAACCTCGGAATAGTCGTGCACGTCGCAGTCGGCGTCGACGACTACAACGAGCTTGGACAGCGAGAGCAAGCCGGCGCCCCACACGGCGTTCATGACTTTTTGTGCCTGCTTGGGGAAGCGCTTTTCGATGGACACGATGACGCAGTTGTGGAACACGCCCTCCACCGGCAGGTCCATGTCGACGATCTCGGGAATGGTCAATCGCACGAGGGGGAGGAACAGCCGTTCGGTCGCCTTGCCGATCGGGCCGTCCTCCTGGGGCGGGCGGCCCACCACGATGCTCTGGAAGACCGGGTCCGGCTGGCTGGTCATGCACTCGACGCGCAGCGCGGGGAAAGGCTCGACCGGCGTGTAGAACCCGGTGTGGTCCCCGAAGGGCCCCTCGGGACGTCGGGCGCCCGGCTCCAGCCAGCCCTCGAGAACGAGCTGCGCGTGAGCCGGCACCTGCAATGGCACGGTGAGGCAGTCGACCAGCTCGACCCGCGAGCCCTGAAGGAAGCCGGCGAAAAGGTACTCGTCGATCTCCGGCGGCAGCGGGGCGCTCGCCGCGTAGGTGACGGCCGGGGGGCAGCCGAAGGCGATTGCGACCGGCAGCCGCTCCCCGCGCCGCTCGGCGACCGCGTGGTGGGCCGTGGAGTCCTTGTGGATCTGCCAGTGCATGCCGATGGTCCGCGGATCATGGCGCTGCAGTCGGTAGAGGCCGAGGTTGCGCGCACCGGTCTCCGGATGCCGGGTGTGGGTGAGCCCGAGGTTGAGAAAGACGCCACCGTCGTCGGGCCAGGACTGCAGGCCGGGCAACGACGTGAGATCCACGTCTTCGCCCCGGCGGACCAGTTCCTGGCACGGTGCGGTCTTCACCCGCCGGGGAGGTGCCGCGCGTAACCCGGAGAGCCGGGACACCGCCGCCCGCAGCCCACCGATCCCGTGCGGCAGCTCGGGGCGCAGCAGCTCGGCGATCCGGCCGCCGAGCTCGTCCAGGGACGCCGCCCCGAGCGCGGACGCCATGCGACGCTCGGTCCCGAAGACGTTTATCGCCAGCGGCATGTCACTTCCGGCGACCCGCTCGAACAGCAGGGCCGGCCCGCCCGCCCGGATGACCCGCGTGACGATCTCGGTGATCTCGAGCCGCGGGTCGACCCGTGTGCGGACCCGGTGCAGATCGCCGGCTCGGTCCAGATGCCCGAGGAAGTCCCGTAAGTCGTCGAAAGCCATGCCGAGTCCGGACGGCGGTCAGACGCCGGCGTAGGAGTGCAGCCCGTTGATGAATATGTTGATCACGTAATAGTTGATCATCAGCGCCGCGAAGCCGAGCAGCGCGATGGCGGGTGCGGCCCCGCGGAAGGCTCGGGTGGAACGGGCGTGCAGATAGGCCGCGTAGATGACCCAGGTGATGAACGACCAGGTCTCCTTCGGGTCCCAACCCCAGTACCGGCCCCAGGCCGATTCGGCCCAGATGGCACCGGCGATGATGGCGAAGGTCCATACCGGGAAGGCGAAGGCGAGCACCCGGTACTCCGCCCGGTCAAGAGCGGCCGCGGTCGGGAGCCGGTGCGCGATCGGGAATCGGGGTTCCGGTGCGCCGGCCGCACTCCGGCGGTCATACCGGCGGCGGATGAGGTGCAGGCAACTGACCACCCCGCCGACGAACAACGTCCCGGTGGCGGTCATCGCGGCGACCACGTGAATCTTCAGCCAGTAGGAGTGCAAGGCCGGCACGAGCGGACCGGCTTTGACGTAGAGCACAGTGCCGGCCAGGCCGAGATAGAGCGCGACCGGCAGCATGACGAACACACCGAGGTCCCTGGTCCGAGGCTGCCGCCACTGCAGGACGAGGAACCCGACGACGGCGATCAAGCCGACCATGGAGCTGAACTCGTACATGTTGCCCCAGGGCACCCGCCCGTTGCCGAACCCGTCGGCGATCCCCCGGGTGACGACTTCGCCGACGTGCAGGGCGACACCGAGCAGCGACAGGGCGATGGCGATCCGGCCGAAGCGCGCACCGCGCGCCCGTCCCGGTTCGCCGGGCGACGCCTGGGCCGGGTGGGCTGTCGGCTCCGGACCAGCCGTATCCGCGGGCATCCCGCCGGCACCGACCAGTACCGGTTGGCGTTGTGAGACCGGCGCGGCGGAGCCAGCCATCGGCACCCGGCGGCCGAAGGCGAACGAGGCCGCGAACGCGAACATCGCGCAGACGTACACGGTGAGCGCCGAGGCGAACAGGTCGTCGGAGATGGCTGCGACGTGCGGGTCGGGCACGATCACTCCTCATCCAGGTCCGGCCGGCCCGCGCTGCCGCGGCCCGGATCCAGGAGCCCGACGAGCTCCGCGAACTCGTCGGCGAAGTCGTCGTGGTCGGTCCGGGCGAGCCCGGCGACGTCGACCACGGTACGCCCGTCCGGCGACCCGGCCCCGGCGGGGGAGGCCCTGAGCCAGACCCGCCGGCGGCGTACCCGCAGCGACAGCACAAGGCCGGCAACCATCGTCAAGGCCGCGATCAGGGCCAGGGTCCGCCCTGGATCGTGGGTGACCTGGAAGGCGCCGAACTGCTCGACGTCGACGAACTCGATCCGGCCACCACCGGGCAGCCGCATGGACTGGCCCGGAACCAGAACTCCGATCCCGATCTTCTTCAGGTGCGTGGTGTCGAGCTCGAAAACGTTCTGCGGAGCGCCGCCAGTCAGGCCGAGGTCTCCTCGATAGGCCGTCAAGGCGACCACCGGGTGGCGAGCGGCCGGATACAGCGAGAGCGGCAGCCCGCTCGCTGACAGCCCGGCGGTCGGAAAGAAGAAGCCGGTGAACCCGAGCTGAGGCACGGCGTCCGGGACCTTGATGACACCGGTCGACGCGAAGTTGGTCACCTCGATCGGAGGAAAGATCGTCGCCTGGTCGTAGACCAGATTGCCGTGCGCGTCCCAAACCTCGAACCGGGGGGCGTACCCGTGCCCGAGCAGGTAGACCTTCGTTCCGCCGATGTCGAGCGGATGGTTGACCCGGATGTCGTAGCTGCGGGCGGCCTCGCCCGGGGCCGCCGTGTACCGGACCGGGGCATCGAAGCTGACCGCCTCGCCGGAGGCGGTGTAGATCGCCCGAAAGCCGGTCAGGGTCAGTGCGAACGGCGCCAGCTCACGGTCGCTGAAGACGCGCCCCGGATGGAAGGTGTCGTACCCGATCAGCGTGTTGGAGAAGCCGCCGCCCTGGACGATGTTCACGGTGCCCTTGTACCCGAACACCCCGCCGAGCCCGATCCCGGCGAGCAGCCCGAGCAAGGCAAGGTGGAAGAGCAGGTTGCCGGTCTCCCGCAGGTAGCCCTTCTCCGCCCCCAGGCTCACCACCCCGTCCGGCTCGGCCCGCACGTCCACCCGGAAGCGGCGTTTCCGAAGCAGGCGCCGGGCGGCGTCCACCGCGGCCGTCGGATCGCCGGGGACGGTCCAACTGGCGTGGCTGCGCAGCCGGGAAAGCCGGCGCGGGGCGGCCGGTGGGCGAGCGGCCAGGGCCCGAGCGTGCAGTCGGATGCGCGGGACAAGACATCCGATCAGCGACACGAACAGCAGGAGGTAGATCGCGGCGAACCACCAGGCGCCGAACACGTCGAACAGCGACAGGCGGTCGAGCAACGGCGCGAGATGCGGATGCGCCGCGAAGAACCGGGCAACCTTGTCCGCGTTGAGCCCGCGCTGCGGCAGCAATGAGCCGGGCACGGCGGCTAGGGCGAGCAGGAACAGCAGAAGGATCGCCGTCCGCATCGACGTGAGCTGCCGCCACCACAGCCGAACGGTGCTGCGCGGGCTGCGGCCGCGCGCCGAGGGCGGCGGCTCGGGGGCCGTGGACAGCGCCGATCCCGCGCCGTCGTCCACAGCCGCCGGATCGGTCCGCACCTCGGTCATCAGATCGACGTGGTGAAGCCGGGGTAGAGGCGCAGCATCCACCGCGACACGTCAGCCCAGGCCCCGGTCACCAGCAGCACACCGAGGACCACGAGCAGGCCACCGCCTACCCGCACCACCCAGCCGGCATGCCGCCGGACGAAACGGAAGGCGCGCAGCGCGCGGCGGAAAGCGAGGCCGGCCACGATGAACGGGAGACCCAGCCCGAGGCAGTAGACGAACGCGAGCAGTGCCCCGCGGGTGCCGGTGGCGCCGTTGTAAGCGAGGGTGAGCACGGCGCCGAGAGTAGGCCCGGTGCAGGGGGTCCAGCCGAGTCCGAAGATGACCCCCAAGACCGGCGCCCCGGCCAGGCCGACGGCGGGAAGACGGTGAATCCGGGCCTCGCGCTGGAGCCCCGGGACCACGCCGAGAAAGGCGAGCCCGAGAACGATCGTCATGACCCCGAGGCCCCGATCCACGCCGATCTCGTGGACGAGCAGCTGCTTGCCCAGGTGACCGAAGAGTGCTCCCAGGCTGACGAACAGGACCGAGAAACCGACGACGAACAGGACCGAGCCGGCGAGCACCCGCCCGTACCTCCGGATCCATGGCCGGGGGGCCGGGTCCGCACCGTCGACCTCGAGCTCGGCCCCCGACAGTCCGGTGACGTAGGACAGGTAGCCCGGCACGAGCGGCAGCACGCATGGCGAGGCGAACGACACCAACCCGGCCAGCGCCGCGATCGGGATCGCCAGCAGGAACGACCCGTTGGCGGTGGCGGCGACCCCGCCCGCGTCCCCGGCGAGGAGGATCACGACGGTTCCGCAGCGACCTGGCGGACCACCGCGAGCAGCCCGGTGAATTCGACCGCGCCGAGGATCCGGACCGCCTCCCGGCCGCGCCGGTCGATGACGACCGTGCTCGGGATGGTGTCGGGCGGAAGGTCCGGGAAGCTCAGGGCGGTCTGCTCCGAGGGATCTTCGATGCTCGGGTAGGTGATCCCGTGTCTCCGGTCGAACGCGGACGCCTCCACGGCGGTGTCCCGGACGTCGATCCCGAGTACATGCACACCGAGCGGCGCGGTCTGGTCGGCGACGGCTTCAACCGCGTCGGCCTCGGCGATGCACGGCGCGCACCACGATCCCCAGAAGTTCACGACGATGACGCTGCCCGACCAGGCTGAGCTCGAGAAAGGTTGCCCGTCGATCAACGTGCCGGTCAGATCGGGCACCGCCGGGCGGTCAGCAGCGGCGAGCACCGTCTCGCCTTGGCCGAGGTCTATGTAGTCCTTCGGATTGCCGGTCGTCGGATCCACCGCGTTCGATCCGCTGCACCCCACGAGCACCGCCGTCGACAGGATGAGCGGAAGGAGCAGGCGGTTTCTAGGCACCGGGCATCCACGCGCTCCCGGCTGCGGAGCCGGCCGGCTCGGTGTAGCTCACCGCCGCGATCCGGTCGCCGTCGTAGTGCAGGGCGGTGATGCTGGCCAGCCCGCATTGCCGGCGGTCCGGACGATGCCAGAGCCTGCGCCGCTCGACCGACCGGCGGGCGACCCAGATCGGCAACTGGTGGCTCACCAGCACCGCGTGGCGACCGGACGCCGCCCGGCGGGCGTCGTCACAGGACGCCAGCACCCGCGCGGCCACCTGACGGTACGGCTCGCCCCAGGACGGGGTGAACGGGTCGCGGAGGCTCCACCAGGTGGACGGCTGGCGCAGGGCGCCGTCCCCGACGCCGAAGCGGAGCCCCTCGAACCGGTTCCAGCTCTCGATTAGCCGGTCGTCGACGACGATCTCGAGGCCGAACTGCTCGGCCACCGGCTCGGCGGTCTCGCGGGCCCGCTCCATCGGCGAGGCGACGACCACGGCGACATCGAGGTCGCGCAGCGCGGCGGCGGCCAGTTTGGCCATCGCGACGCCCCCCGCCGAGAGCCGAAACCCGGGCAGTCGACCGTAGAGGACCCCGTCGGGGTTCGCCACCTCGCCGTGGCGGAGCAGGTGCACGGTCGTCCGGCTCGGCGGGCTGCTCATGGGTCGACGTCCGCGGCCGCCCGGGCCGCCGGGCCCAGAGCGGATTCGATCGCCTCCAGGGCCGCGTCGTCATGAGCGGAGCTCAGGAACCACGCCTCGTAGCCGGACGGGGGAAGGTAGACGCCGCCCTCGAGCATCGCGTGGAAGAACGCCGCGTAGCGGGGCGCCGAGGTCCGCCTGGCCGAGACGAAGTCGCTCACCGGCTCGGCCGTGAAGAACACCGAGAACAGGCTGCCGGCCCGGTTGATCTGGTGTGCCACCCCGGCCTCGGTCAGCGCCGCTTCCACCCAGCCGGCAACCAGGCGCGCACCCGCGTCGACCCGGTCGTACACGTCGGGGGTGCAGGCGCGCAGCGTGGCCAGCCCGGCGGTGACCGCGACCGGGTTCCCGGAAAGCGTCCCCGCCTGGTAGACCGGGCCCCCGGGCGCCAGGCGGCTCATCAGCTCGGCCGACCCGCCGAATGCGGCCGCCGGCAGACCGCCGCCCATGACCTTGCCGAACGTCATGACATCGGGCGTGACCCGCTCGAGCCCCCACCAGCCGCTTGGCGACACCCGGAAGCCGGTCAGCACCTCGTCGAGGACGAGCAGGGCACCGCTGTCGGTAGCGAGCCGGCGCAGCAGGGCGTTGAAGCCGGGCCGCGGCGGAACCACCCCCATGTTGGCCGGCGCGGCCTCCGCGATGACTGCGGCGATCTCCGGCCCGCGCTGCGCGAAGAGGGACTCGACGGCAGCGGCGTCGTTATAGGGAAGAACGACGGTGTCGGCCGCCGACGCACCGGTTACCCCAGGCGTGTCCGGCAGGGCGAATGTGGCGGCTCCGGAGCCGGCGGCCACCAGCAACGCGTCGACGTGCCCGTGGTAGCAGCCGGCGAACTTGACGATGAGGCGGCGCCCGGTGGCGGCCCGGGCAAGCCGCAGCGCGCTCATCGTCGCCTCCGTGCCGGAGTTGACCAAACGCACCTGCTCGACGGCCGGCACCCGGCGGACGATCAGCTCGGCGAGCTCGATCTCGGTGCTGGTCACCGCTCCGAAGCTGGTGCCCCGACCAACCGCCGCCCGCACCGCCGCGACAACCTCGGGGTGGGCATGGCCGAGGAGCAGTGGCCCCCAGGAGCAGACCAGGTCGACGTAGCTGCGGCCGTCGACATCGGTGAGGTAGGGCCCCGAACCCGACGCCATGACGACTGGAATCCCACCCACCGCCCCGAATGCGCGGACCGGTGAGTTCACCCCCCCGGGGGTGACCGACAGCGCCCGGTCGAACCAGTGCCGGGAACCCTCCCCCGGGAAGGCGGTGGCTTCCGCCGTCACGACCGGCCCAACCGGGCGGCCAACTCCGCCGCCCAGTAGGTCAGCACGACATCCGCGCCGGCCCGGCGGATGGCGGTGACCAGCTCGAGGATGGTGCGATCGCGGTCGAGCCACCCGTTGTGGGCCGCCGCCTCGAGCATGGCGTACTCGCCGGAGACCTGGAACGCCGCGACCGGTACGTCCACCTCGTCGGCGACCCGTCGGATCACGTCGAGATAGGCCAGGGCCGGTTTCACCATGACCGCGTCGGCGCCCTCGTCGATGTCGAGGCGGACTTCGCGCAGGGCTTCTCGCGCGTTGCCGGGATCCTGCTGGTAGCCCGCTCGGTCGCCGAGTTGGGGGGCGCATTCCGCCGCGTCGCGAAATGGTCCGTACAGCGCGGACGCGAATTTGGCCGCATAGGCGAGGATCGCGACATCGACGTGTCCGGCGTCGTCGAGCGCGGCGCGGATGGCCCCGACCTGGCCGTCCATCATCCCGCTGGGTGCAACGACCTGGGCGCCGGCCGCGGCTTGGGCGACGGCGATCGAGGCGTACCGGTCCAACGTGGCGTCGTTGTCGACCTGGCCCCCTGGGGTGAGCAGTCCGCAATGCCCGTGATCGGTGTACTCGTCGAGACACAGATCGGCCATCAGGACGGTGGCGTCGCCAAGCTCGGCAGCCAGATCGGCAAGGGCCAGCGCCACGATGCCTTTCGGGTCATCCGCCGCGCTCCCCCGGGCATCTTTCGAAACCGGGATGCCGAACACGATCAGTCCGCCGACACCGGCGTCGACCGCATCGTGGGCGGCTTTGCGCAACGAGTCCCGCGTGTGCTGGACGACCCCGGGCATCGATCGGACCGGAGCCGGTTCGGTGATCCCCTCCTTGACGAACAGCGGCAACACGAGGTCACCGGGATGAACCACGGTCTCCCGGGTAAGCCGCCGCAACGCCGGCGTCCGCCGCCAGCGCCGCGGCCGCTGGGCGGGGAAACCGCTCACTTCGCCTTCTTCACCGGCCGCGCGGCTGGTCGGCTGCGGTTGGCCTTACCCGGCGGCTCGTGCTCGTTGGCCAACCGGCGCGCCGACCCGAACTCGGCGAGACCGTCGGCCAGGACGAGTGCCGACGCCGACCCGGCCATGACGTCCACCCGCAGGCCGAGTTCCTCTGCGGTCTTCGCGGTCTGCGGGCCGATCACGGCGATCACCGTGGACGCGTGTGGCTTTCCGGCGATGCCGACCAGGTTGCGCACCGTGGAGGAGGAGGTGAAAAGGACCGCGTCGAATCCGCCGGTCTTGATGGCTTCCCTGGTCTCGGCCGGCGGCGGGGCCGCGCGCACCGTGCGGTAGGCCGTGACGTCGTCGATCTGCCAGCCGCGCTCGAGCAGACCGGCAGCCAGGGTCTCGGTCGCGATGTCGGCTCGAGGGAGGAACACCCGGTCTAGGGGGTCCAACCCCGGCTCGTAGTCCGGCCAGTCCGCGAGCAACCCTTCGCTCGACTGCTGGGCGGCGGGAACCAGGTCCGGGCGGATTCCCCAGGCCTGCACCGCCGCGGCGGTGATCTCCCCGACGACGGCGACCCGCACCCCGGCGAATGCCCGGGCATCCAGGCCGAGCTCTTCGACCTTCTCGCGCACCGCCCGGACCGCATTCGTCGAGGTGAAGGCGATCCACTGATAGCGACCGGACACCAGGCCGTTGATCGCTCGGTCCATCGCCTGCGGGGTGCGCGGCGGTTCGACCGCGATGGTCGGGACCTCCACCGGCACGGCGCCGTAGGACCGCAGCCGCTCCGAGAGCCCGACGGCCTGCTCCTTGGTTCGAGGCACGAGCACCTTCCAACCGAACAGCGGCCTCGTTTCGAACCAGCTGTAGCGCTCGCGGACGGCGACGGCGTCACCGACGACGAGCACCGCGCGCCGCTCGGTCAACGCCGCGAGCCGGCCAGCCGCCGCCTCGAGGTCCACGTCGACGGTGCGTTGCACTGTGGTCGTGCCAGCCACCGTGACCGCGGCCGGCGCACCCGAGCGGCCCCGGGCGGCGAGAGCCACGGCAAGGTCGGCCAGCGCGCCCGGCGAACCGCTGGCCACGACCGTCGTGGTCGGGTCGACGAGAGCCTCCCAGTCGACCGACGCAGCATCGGCATCAACGAGCGCCACCACTCCCGACCGACGACCGGCAGGAAGCACGCCCATGTAGGCGGCGACACCCAGGTGGTCGGAGACGCCGGGCACGATCTCGAGGACGATCTTGGCCTTGGCACAGGCGTCGATCTCCCGGACCGCCGCGTAGCCGAGCCCGGGGTCGCCGTCCACCAGGCGAACCACCCGCCGGCCCTCCCGGGCCGCGGCGGCGAGCAGCTTCGCTACGACGGCCGGCGGATCGGCCGGGTCGATCGCGCGCAGCTCGACGCCCACCCGGCAGTGGTGACCGTGCGCCTCCAGCAGGGCCGGATCACCGACCAACACGTCGGTGCCGGCGAGCAGCTCGGCACCTCGCAGGGTGAGCAGGCGCTCGTCGCCGGGTCCGGCGCCCACGAAGGCCACGCTGCCCGGCTGCTTCCGCTTCGTTCGGGTCGTGCTCACTCAGGACTCCATCAGATCGGCCGCACCCGCGGCGAGGAAAGCCGCGGCCAGGCGTTGTCCGGCTCGGTCGGGATCGTCGACCGGGCCGGTAGTGGACAGGCGAAGCACCCGCGTGCCGTCATGGCTGACGACGACCGCGGACAACTGGATACCCCGGGGCCCGGTGACCGAATCGGCACCGACGACCGTGGCGAGGGCGCCGACCGGGGCACTGCACCCGGCGCCAAGAGCGGCCAGCAGGGCGCGCTCGGCCCGGACCGCGACGTGGCTCGCCGGGTGATCGATCTCGCGGAGCAGCAGTCGAGTCCCCTCGTCGTCGGCCCGGCATTCGACTGCCAGCGCCCCCTGCCCGGGGGCCGGCATCATCCGTTCCGGCTCGAAGATCTCGCCCGCCGCTTCAGACCGGCCGAGCCGGAGCAATCCGGCCCGAGCGAGCAACACTGCGTCGAGATCACCGGGGGCGACCCGACGCAACCGGGTATCGACATTGCCACGCAGCGGCACAATGTCGAGCTGCGGACGGAGCGCCCGCAGCTGGGCCGCCCGACGTGGCGAGCCCGTGCCGATCCGGGCCCGATCGGGCAGCTCCGCGAGCGTTCGCCCGGCGGCGACCAGCACGTCGCGGGGATCCTCCCGGGCCGGGACGGCGGCGATGACGAGTCCCGGATGATCGATCGCGGGCAGGTCTTTCGCCGAGTGCACGACGACGTCGACCTCTCCGGCCAGCAGCCGGTCGCGGAGCGCGGCGACGAAGACGCCGGTGCCGCCGATGTCGGTAAGGCGCGCTGCCGACCGGTCCCCGTCGGTCAGGCTCGGCCGCAGCTCCACCGGACGCCCGGTAGCCGCCGTGAGCGCGCTCCCGACGGATCCGGCTTGCGCTCGGGCCAGGGTGGAACGGCGGGTGCCGACCCGAAGGCTCGTGGTCGCGGTTCCGGTCATCGGCTCTCCGGCGACCCGGGCAGCGTCACGTCGGCGAGGATCACCGCGGCCGGTCCCGCCGGATCAAGTCCGAACAGCTCCCGCAGCGCCTCGGCATAGGCGTCACCACCGGGGGCCTCTGCCAGTTCCTTGACTCGGACGGTGGGGGCGTGCAACAGCTTGTCCACCACCCGACGCACCGTCGCTGCCACCTCGCGGCGGGCGCGGTCGTCGAGGTCCGGCAGCCGGGCGGCCAAGCGCAGGAGCTCGGTGTCCACGACGTCCGCGGCCTTCGACCGGAGCGCCGCGACGGTCGGGGCCACCCGGGCCGACCGGCGGGCCGCCAGGTAAGCGGCAACCTCGTCGACGACGATGCGCCGGGCAGCGTCGACGTCGGCCGCGACGGTGCCGGCCCCCCTCGCCTCCAGCGTGACGCGCAGCGTTTCCAGGTCGGCCACGGTGACCCCGGGCAGATCGCGGACCGCGGGATCCACGTCGCGGGGCAGAGCCAGGTCCAGGAAGAACCTCGATCGACCGCTGATCGCCACATCCTCGGCGCCGATGACAACCCCGCTCGCGCCAGTGCAGGAGACGATGAGATCCGCTCCGGCCATCGCCTCGGCGAGCTCGGCGAGCGGGCGCGCGCGACCGTCGATCTCGTCGGCCAGCCGCCATGCGTTGGCCGCGGTCCGGTTGACGACGGTGACGTCCGTGACGCCAGCCCGCCGCAGGCTGGCTCCCACCAGGGCGCCGATCGAGCCCGCGCCGACGACCAGGGAGGGTCGTCCCTCGAGAGCGCCGAGGGTGGCCCGCGCCAGGTCCAACCCGACGCTGACGAGGGACCGGCCAGCTTGATCGATGCCCGTCTCGGCGTGCACCCGCTTGCCAGTCCGAAGGGCGTGCGGCAGCAGGCTGCCCAGCGACCGACCCACGGTCTGTGCATCGCGGGCCACCCGGAAGGCGGCGCGCAGCTGTCCGAGGATCTGGCTCTCCCCGACAACCATCGAGTCCAGCCCACTCGTGACCGTGAACAGGTGGTGGACCGCCCGGTCCTCGTAGTGGACGTACAGATGCGCGGTCAGCTCGTCGGCAGCCAGACCGGTGGCGCGGGCCAGCGCCAGCGAAACCTCCTGAAGGCCGGCGTGGAACATCTCCACCTCGGCGTAGACCTCTACCCGGTTGCACGTCGAGACGACGAAGGCCTCGGCCACCGTGGGGCAGGCCATCAGGTCCTCGAGCAGCTTGTCGCCGTCCGTCGCGCTGAGCACGGCCCGCTCGAGCAGCTCCACCGGAGCACCGTGGTGCGAGAGCCCGATGCACAGGACGCTCACTGGAGCACCGCCTCGAGGTAGTCGGGCTCGCCGCGGGCCGACCTGCGCTGCTCGTGAAACGCCAGGATCTGCAACTCGACGGCCAGGTCGACCTTGCGGACCTCCACCCCGTCCGGAACGGTGAGGACGACCGGTGCGAAGTTCAGGATGCTCCGGACCCCTGCGGCCACCAACCGGTCGCAGACGTCCTGGGCCGCCGCGACCGGCGTCGCGAGCACGGCAATCGACACGCCGAACTCCTCGATCAGGCGCTCGAGCTCGTCGAGGTGGCCGACCCGGAGGTCGCCGACGGGCTCGCCGACCCGGGCTCGGTCGGCATCCACGAGCGCCGCGATCCGGAAGCCGCGGGAGCTGAAGCCGCCGTAATTTGCCAAGGCATGGCCGAGGTTCCCGACGCCGACGATCACGACCGCCCAGGGCTGGGTCAGCCCGAGCTCGCGGGAGATCTGGTAGACGAGGTACTCGACGTCATAGCCCACGCCACGGATGCCGTAGGAGCCCAGATAGGACAGGTCCTTGCGGACCTTCGCCGAGGTGACACCGGCCGACCCGGCGAGCTCCTCGGACGAGGCCGTGGCGATGCCTGCCTCGCCCAGCGCGCCGAGCACGCGAAGGTAGACCGGCAACCGCGCGATGGTGGCTTCCGGAAGGCCGGTGCGCCGGCCGGGCCGGCGGGGGGCAGCGGGCAACGTCGGGCTCCTGGCGGGAGATGACCGCGGCGATGCGGTGCTGCTTCGAGGTTACGACCTTGTGAACAGATGCACAAAGTCGACGATCAGCCGGGCCCAGCGCGCAGCGCGGCCAGCAGCCGCGTCTCGTCCACCTGGAACCAGCCGATCACGCGCCCGTCGACGAGGAAGACCGGCACGTAATCGGCCCAACGCGCTTCGAGGTCGGGGTCGCCGACGATGGAGCGCTCGTTAAAGCCGATTTCCAGGTCCGAAGTGATCCGCCGCAGCGCTACCCGGGCGTCGTCACACAGATGGCAGCCGGGCCGGCCGAGCAGGGTGATCCGGCTCGGCGCGGTCATCGGTCAGGCTGTCTCACGCAGGCGACCCTTGGCCACCTTCCCGGTCGCGGAGTGCGGCAGGGCGTCGACGAACTGCACGGCGGTCGGGCACTTGAATCGCGCGAGAGACCTGGCGGCGTGGTCGATGACGACTTCGGCGGTTAGCCGGGCGCCGGAACGCACCACGATCAGCGCCTTGACCGACTCGCCGGTATAGGGGTGCGGGATCCCGATGACCGCCGCCTCCTCGATGTCCGGATGGCGGACCAGGACGTCCTCGACCTCCCGCGGGTAGACGTTGAAACCGCTGACCAGGATCAGCTCGCGCCGGCGGTCGACGAGGAAGAGATCGCCGTCGCCGTCGGCATACGCGACGTCGCCGGTGTGGAACCACCCGTTCTCGTCCGGACCGTCTTCGCCAGCCGGCCAATACCCGGAAAACAGGTTCGCGCCGCGCACGACGATCTCGCCGGGGTCACCGTCCTCGACCTCGTCGCCATCCTCATCGAGCAGTCGCAGGGCGACCCCGGGCACCGGCCGCCCGACCGAGCCGGCCTTGGCCTGCTCGCTGACCAGGGTCGACGTGAGCACCGGCGCGGTCTCGGTCAGGCCGTAACCCTCATGGACGTACCGGCCGGTGGCGTCGACCACGGCGCGCAGCACGCTCGGCGGCAGCGGGGCCGCGCCCGAGACGGCCAACCGAACGGTCTCGAACGCCCGGCCGGCCTCCGGCAGCATCGACCAGGCGACGTACATCGGCGGGGCGCCGATGACGTTGGTCACGCCTTCACGGCGGATCTCCTCCAGCGTGTCCACCGGGTCGAAGCGCTCCACGAGAACGCCGGTGGCTCCGGCCCGCGCTACCAGACCCAGTCCGGCGTTGAGGCCGTAGATGTGGAACAGCGGAAGAACGAGCAGAACGATGTCGTCGGCGGTGACCACCGGCGGCGCGACCGCGGCAAGCTGGTCGAGGTTGGCGAGCAGCGCCCGGTGGCTGAGCATTGCGCCCTTGGGGCGTCCCGTGGTGCCCGAGGTATAGAGCAGCATGGCCAGGTCCTCGGCGCCGGCGGCGGAGCCCGGCCCGGAGTCGTGCTGGGCGTCGGCCAGGTCAGCGAGGGAGATCGTCCCGACGGGCGGGTCCGCGTCGTCGACCACGACCCGCAGGCCTTCGATGCCGGCGCCGGCGGCAATGACCGTCTCGGCCAGATCCCGGCCGCAGATCGCCAGGCTGACCCCGGCGTCGCCGAGCAGATGGGCCACCTCCGTCACGGTGTAGGCGGTGTTCACCGGAACCGCGACGAGGCCGGCCCGCAGGACCGCGAAGTAAGCAGCCACGAACTCGGGCGTGTTCCCGATCGCGAGGGCCACCCGGTCGCCGCTCCCGAGTCCCTGCCCGCACAGTCCGGCCGCCAACCGATCGACGCTGCGATCGAGCTCCGCCCAGCTGGTCCGCCGGCCATGAAAGACCAGCGCCACCTTGTCCGGATGCGTGTGGGCGGCGGCCGTCACCAGGTCCGCGAGGTTCCGGGGATGCGGTACCGGTCCGATGCCCTCGGTCATCTGCGGGAGCCTCCTCCGCCTGCCATCCACCCGCTGCGCAGTGTTGCACAGTTGCAAGCAGCCGGGCCGGCCCAGGCCTCAAGCGGACTCCCGGTCCTGTCGAACATCTACGTGTTACGTCCTGATCGACCAGACCGAAAGGCCGACCCCACGCCGGGGCGACCGCCGACCGACAAAGGCACACCGTGCGCGAGCACGGGCCGCAAAGGCACGGGACTGCGCCCACGCAGTAAGCCGACCTGCCGATAGTCGTTGGTTGCCCCACACCGCGAGATCACACAGTCGCGGCGCAAGCCCCGGCGGCACCCAGGAGGTGCCCCGTGCTGCCGCGTTTCCACGTCCGCCCCGTTCTTCGACGTCTCGGCGCCCTGTCCGCCGCGACCGTGGTCACCGGCACGCTCGCCCTGACGGTCGCCCCGGCCCCGTCGGCGTTCGCGGCGAACGCCTCGATGGAGCAGCAGTTCGTTGCCGACATGAACCAGGCACGGGCCTCAGCCGGCCTCGCCCCGTACAGCGTCGCCTGGGATCTCACGTCGGTGGCCCGCCAGCACTCGGACGACATGGCCCGCCAGCAGCAGCTTTACCACAACCCGAATCTGCAGACCGACATCACCAACTGGCAGTCCTGCGGGGAGAACGTCGGCGAAGGTCCGACGGTCTCCGCCATCCACAACGCGTTCATGAACAGCCCCGAGCACCGAGCGAACATCCTCGACCACGGGTTCACCCAGGTCGGGGTCGGGGTCACGGTCGACTCGAACGGCCAGATCTGGGTGACCGAGGACTTCCGTCAGCCGATGGGCGGATCCACCGCGGCCGCGCAGCCGGCCGCCCCGGCGAGCTCCGCGTCGCCGGTCACGGCTGCGGCCCCTCCGGTCGTGGCCGCCGCGCGGCCCACCCCGACCCAACAGCTCGGTCAGCGGCTCGCCTGGGTGCAGAAGCACACGGTTCCGGCCAGCCACTCGACGGACCCGCTCGCGCAGGCCATGAACTACGCCCGACTGATGACGGTCCTCGCCGCCTGACCCGCCGGGGCACTGTCGGGCCACCGTTCGCCGGCACCGTCCGCTGCGCTAGGGCGGCGCGGTGGTCGGTACCAGCGTCGGCTTGGGCGTGGGCCGGACCGTCGGGCTGGGCGCCGGCGAGCGAGTCGTCGGAACCGGGCGCGGCGAGGCGCTCGCCGACTTGGTCGACTTCGGCAGCGGGCTCCTGGTAGCCGGGGACGTCGGCGCGACCGGAGCCGGTGGCGTGATCACCGGCGAGGGCTGGGTGACCGGCGGGGCACCGAGCGCCCGATAGTTGGCCCAGGCCCGGGCGAAGATCTCCGCCGGGAACGTCCCGCCGAAGACGTCGCCTGACTGGCCCTCGACGTTGACCATCGCCCGCGACCGGTCGTAGCCCATCCAGACCGTGATGCACAGCGTCGGGGTGCAGCCGGTGAACCAGGCGTCCACATAGTTGCTGGTCGTCCCGGTCTTCCCGTAGACCGGGAACGGCTGCTGGGCCGCGGTGCCGGTGCCCTGGTCCACGACGCCCAGCATCGCCCCGGTGACCTCATCGGCGATCCCCGCCGGGAGGACCGCCCGGCCGGCCGGCTGCGCCGGCGCCGTGTAGAGCGAGCCCTGCGGTCCGGAGATCGCAAGCACCGCCCGCGGATCGTGCCGCACACCGTGATCGAGCAGGGTCGAATACGCGACCGCTTCCGACTCGGGGGTGACCGCCACGCCGAGGGCCTTCGCGCTGTTGTACGGCGGCGCAAAATCGTTGCGGGTGTTCGTGCCCGAGCTCATCCCCGCCGCATGGGCCAGCGCCAGCACCTTGGGCAACCCCACCTTTAGCGCGAGCGGCAGGTACACCGTGTTGATCGAATGCCACAGCGCGGCCTCCAGCGTGTAGTAGCCGGCCTCCGCCGGATCGGCGTTCGTCGCGCAGTGGCCCGGGTCGTCGGGGTAGGGGAAGCAGCGCGGGGCGTAGACGCTCTCGCCCAGCTGGTGATGCTCCTCGAGGGCCACCGCCAAGGTGAAGGGCTTGATGGTCGACCCGGAGGATCGTGAGGCATCCTCCGCGAGATCGAACCCGTGCGCGCTGTAGCCCCCGTCCTTCTTCTCTGCGAGCGCCCGGATGTCGCCGTTGCGGGGGTCGATGGCGACGACCGCGGCCTCCGGGTCGCTCGCCTTGGGGAGCACCTCGTGCAGCGCCTGGACCACCGCCTGCTGGAGCGTGAGATCGAGCGTGGTGCGGACCGTGAGGCCGGCGAACACGACGTTCGGGGTGGCGGCGTAGCGCTCGTTGAGCACCTGCTCGACGAGGTCGCGAAACTCCGGTGCCACGGTCGGCAACCCCGGCGCGGTCTCCGCCACGATGCGTGGCAGACCGATGCCGTACGCCGCGGACGCCTCGGCGGGGCTGATCACGTCGGTTGCGACGAGCCGGTTCAGCGTGTAGAGCTCCCGGCTGCGGGCCGCGGCCGGGTCGTGCACCGGATTCCAGATCGACGGGGCCGGCACGATCCCGGCGAGTACCGCCGCCCGGGCGAGGGCGAGCACCGGACTTCGGCTGTGCGTGACCGGGTCTAGGTCCAGGTCGCTGATCTTCACCCCGAAGTAGAAGGTGCTCGCCGCCTGCACCCCGTAGGTGCCGTTGCCGAGATACAGCGTGTTGAGGTAGCGGGTGAGGATCTCGTCCTTCGAGAAATGCTGTTCGATGCGGATCGCGAGGGCGGCCTCGCGGAGCTTGCGCAGCACGGTCCGCTGGCTGCCGGTATAGACGTTCTTCACGTACTGCTGGGTGATGGTCGAGCCACCCTGCGTGGGGGAACCGGTGAGGTCCTTCCAGAGGGCCCGGGCCAATGCCAACGGGTCGATCCCCGCATTCTGGTAGAAGCGCGAGTCCTCCGCCGCGACGATCGCTTCCTTCATGACCTGCGGAATCTGACTGCTGGTGACCCGTTGTTGGATCTCCGGGGAGCGGATGGTCGCGAAGGTACGGCCATGCTCGTCGACGAGCACAGCCGACTTGGGAGGAACGGTGTCGGCGAAGGTCACCGGGGCCACGAGCAAGCCGGTCACGAACGAGACGAGGCCGATCCCGAGGGCGGCCACCAGCCAGAACGCCACCAGCCGGCGGCGGCGGCGGGCCCGCAAAGCACGGCGCCGGCGCAGGGCCCCGGCCACGACGGAGGCCCGCGCCGCCGGACGGGTGGGCGTCACGGCCCGAGCCTAAACGGCGTACGGCGGCCCCCACGGATCCGGCAGCCGGGATGTTCCGGGGCATACCCGACACAGACGGCACGAATCCGGCGGAGCTCGTGACCCGAAAGCCCCTCGGCGCCTAGAATCGATCATCGGGTGCCCACCGCCGCAAGCTCATGACCTGCACGATCGGAGCCGAGAATGGTCGGCCGCCCGCTCGCCGCACTCGCCGGACCCGGTGCGCCCGGCTTCGACCGCCTCGGACTCGCGGCCGGCTTCGACCGCCTCCGGCTCGCCTTGTCCGTCACCGGGGGCGCACCGATCCCGGACACCGGGGGCTATCAGCTGCCCCGGCCGCGGGCCTCGGCCCCCGCCGGCGGCCCGGACCCGTCCCCGCCGGAGGGCGAGCAGGCCGAGGTCATGGGGGCGGTGGCCCGGGCACAGAACGGCGACGCGGCGGCCTTCGGGGAGCTTTACGACCGGTACGTGGATCAGGTCTACCGCTACGTCTACTACCGGGTCGGGGCGGCCGCACTGGCCGAAGACCTGACCAGCGACACCTTTCTGCGAGCGCTCCGGCGGATTGGCAGCTTTCGGTGGCAAGGCCGGGACTTCGGCGCCTGGCTGGTCACCATCGCACGCAATCTGATCGCCGACCACTTCAAGTCCAGCCGATACCGGATGGAACTGAGCAGTGCCGACCTCATCGAGTCCGGCGCGGAACAAGCCGCCGCCGGCCCCGAGGGCGCCGTGCTCGAGGCCCTGACAAACGCCACCCTGCTCGAAGCGGTGAAACGGCTCAATCCCGAGCAGCAGGAGTGCGTCGCGCTGCGCTTCCTCCAAGGCATGTCGGTCGCGGAGACAGCGCTCGCCATGGGGAAGAACGAAGGCGCGATCAAGGCGCTCCAGTACCGGGCGGTGCGTAGCCTGGCGCGGTTGCTGCCCTCGGAGCCCTGGTGAGCCGCGTCCCGCCTCGCCTGGTCATCGTGGGGGGCCGGATAGCCCGGATGGGTCATTTCGGGCATAGACCCGTAACCCGGTCGGGAGGCCCCTCGTTGAAGACGATGAGGCCGCCGGTCGGACCGGCGCGAACGAAGGGAGCGTGGCCGCCATGAGCGTGCTGCCCACCCGTCGGCGCGCCGATGCGTTCGACCGCCGGCTGCTCGGCGGCACCCCCTCGTCCGACCCGGCGCTGGCTGCGATGGCCACGCTCGCCGGCCGCCTCCAGGCGCTGCCGATCGGACCCGCTCCGGACTTCCGGGCAGCGCTCCGCCAGCGCGTGGTCGCAGTCGCGGCGGTCCAACCCGGGCCGGCCGCCGTTCCGCTGCGGGCCCGAACCGCGGAATACCTCGGGGGCTGGCGCAGCCAGCGCCGGATCGCCGTCGTGGCCGGAGGGGTCGCCGCTGCGGTCGTCATCGCCGGGGTCGGGGTCTCGGCGAGTCGGTCCCTGCCGGGAGACCCCTTCTACCGGCTCAAGCAGGCGAGCGAGGCGATCCAGCTCGACCTCGCCCACGGCGGCTTGGCGAAGGGCCGGCTCGAACTCGAATTCGCCCGGACCCGGATGCACGAGGTGCGCCAGCTGACCGGCGTGGATACGGCGCTCGCGACCGGCCGGCCGGGGGTGGCCTCGGCCGCGGACATCGCCTTCGGTGGCAGCCGATCCGAGCGGATCCGTTCGGCCTTCGGGGCCATGGATTCCGAGACCCTCGCCGGTAGCCGCTATCTGACGGGTTACTTCCAGCAGACCGGCGAACGCGCCGCCCTCAACGCGCTGCGGAGCTTCGCCGTCCGCCAACACCGCGATCTCGAGTCGGTGCTCCCGCAGCTGCCCGCGGATGCCCGCCCCGCGGCGGATGCCGCGCTCGCAATCGTCGCGGAGGTGAGCAGTCGGGCCGGCACTCTCCTAGAGGTCGGTGCCTGCACGGCCGCGTGCACGCCGATCGCCGGGCCGCAGGCGGCTCCCAGCCCGCTGCCCAGCGACCGGCTCGGGGTGCTGCCGTGCAGCTGCGCCAACGCCAGCGCCCAACCCACGGCGGGCCCGTCCCCCTCCGCCAGCCCTGAACCGACAACCACGCCGACGCCGACGCCGTCCGGCTCCGCGTCTCCGACGCCCTCACCCACGCCGAGTCCTTCCTCGAGCCTGCCGATCCCATTGCCCACCCTGCCCACCCCGCTGCCGACGCTCCCGCTGCCGATACCCACCCCGTCGCTGCCGGTACCCGGGTAAGCGCACGCCGGTCGCCCGCCGCACCGGCAAACCGGTTCGCGAAAACTGCGTAACCTTCCGGCGCCACGGTCGTTGAACCGCTCGAACGAACTCCTGCCCCCGCCCGCGGAGTGAGCGGTTCGTCCGAAATGCACGGTTCTCGGGGTGGATTCGTCATCGCAATATGCCGATACATCCCAACAAAGTCCCCGCCGTCGGTAGCATCGCGCCACCGCCCAACTCGGAGGTATCGGATCAATGGCACAAAACCTGCGGCGTAGGGGTGCGGCAGCAGCCGCGCTCACGGTCGCCAGCGGCACGCTCCTGGCCACGGTCGCGGTAGCCGCCCCGGCTGGAGCGGCGACCAACGTCGCGCCCGCGTTCTACTCCGGCGCGACCCAGGGCAACGTCCTCGGCGTCACCCTCAACCTTCCGACCGCGCTGCCCGGCCTGCCGAACCCGGCGGCCCTGGGCCTGATCAGCGCCACCGGCACCGCCGTGCACAACACGCTCAGTGCCGCCGTGACCAACACGGCAAGCTCGTTCGCCGGGCTGGCCTCAGGCAGCCTGGTCCAGTCCGGCCCGCTCGGCATGCTCAACCGGTCCGCCTCGGCGACGACCAGCGGGGCGCGCGACGCGACCAGCAGCCTGGGCACGATCCCCAGCAACGTTCTGGTCAGTGGCTCGCTCGGCAGCCTGGCCGCGCATGTCCTGAGCGCCCTCCCGAGCAGCGTCTCCACCGCGAACCTGGCCAACCTCAGCGCGGGCCGGCTTCGCGACATCCTCGGCTCGTCCCTGGTCAACCAGATCACCAGCGTCTACAACTCGATCGAGTCCAACGCCCAGTCGACCGTGAGTTCCGCGGTCAGCACCATCGACTCGGTGCTGGGCCCGCTCGCGAGCCAGGACCCGACCGGCGCGGCCGCGCTGCTGGAGTCGCAGGTCAACAGCCTGCCGAGCCAGCTCGACTGCTCGAAGAACACGGCCTGCCTGCTCAACACCCTGCTCGACAACAACCTGCTCTCCTTCGACGCACTCGACGCCCACCAGGGGATCGTTCAGGTCGCCGACGGCGTTCAGTCGACGGCCCACGCCGGGTTGCTCGGGGTCAACGTGCTCGGTGGCCTGGTATCGGTCAACGGCTTCACCAGCGACGCGACCGCGTTCGCCGACGGCCGGCCCGGACACGCCACCGCCGCGGTCAACCCGGTCGTCGCCACCGCGAAGGTCGGAAAGCTGCAGATCACGCTGGGCAACGGCGCTACCGGAACCATCCTCGGGATCAACGTGGGTGGCCTCACCGGCCAGACCGTCACGCAGATCAACTCGGCGCTCACCACCGTGGTCAACACGCTGAACAGCGTGCTCAACACGCTGGGCGTCTCGGTCTCCGCCACCAAGGGCACGACCAGCGTCAACCCGGACGGCAGTTCGGCGACTGCGACCGGTGGCGTGCTCACCATCGACGTCTCGGCGCCGTCACTGCCCACAGGTGGGGCGGCCACGACGGCCGGGGCGAACTCCTCCTCCGCCGCGCCGCTCGTGCAGATCCAGCTCGGTGGCGCCTCGGCGGCCGCTCGGGCCCGGCAGGCCGTGCTGGTCCCCAACAAGGTGATCACCCCGGCCACGACGGCGCTCCCGCACACCGGGGCGAACCTGCCGTTGACTGCGGGTATCGGCATGGTGCTGCTCGGGGCTGCTGCCCTGGTGCGTCGCCGGCTGATGAGCAACGGCTGAACGCTGCGCCGCTAAAGCGCGAAACCGAAGCCCGGCCCTCCTCGAGGGCCGGGCTTCGGCGTGTTCGCGGGTAGATTGCCGCCGTGGCCCGCCGGAGCAGACCCGACACCCGGGCCGTGCTCGCCGGCGCGGCTTCCGCGGCGGTCGCCGAGGTGGAGGCCAGCCTGACGGTGCCGCTGGACTCGTCGGCGGCCGCATTCTTCGACGTCGACAACACGATGATGATGGGCGCCTCCATTTATCACTTCGCCCGGGGTCTCGCCGCACGGCACTTCTTCACCTGGCGGGACCTGGCGAAATTCGGCTGGCAGCAACTGGCGTTCCGACTGGTTGGCCGGGAGCAGCTCGAGCACATGGCCGAAGCGAAGGAAGCCGCGCTGGCGTTCGTCGCGGGCCATCGGGTGGACGAGGTGGTGGAGCTAGGCGAGGAGATCTACGACGAGCTGATGGCCGATCGGATCTGGTCCGGTTCCCGGGCACTCGCCCAGATGCATCTCGACGCCGGCCAGCGGGTGTGGCTGGTCACGGCTGCGCCGATGGAGCTGGCCGGGCTGATCGCGCGCCGACTCGGGCTTACCGGAGCGCTCGGGACGGTCGCCGAGTCCCGGGGCGGCGTGTACACGGGGGCCCTGGTCGGCGAGCCGCTGCATGGGCCGGCCAAGGCCGAGGCGATCCGGGCGCTGGCCGCCCGGGAGGGTCTCGACCTCGGGCGATGTGCGGCGTACAGCGACTCGGCCAACGACCTGCCGATGCTCACGGCGGTTGGGCACCCGGTCGCCGTGAACCCGGATGGCGAGCTCAGGCGGGTGGCCCGGGAGCGCGGATGGGAGGTCCGCGACTTCAGAACCGGACGCAAGGCCGCCCGGGTCGGGCTCCCAGCCCTGGCCGGCGCCGCCGGGATCGCCGCGGGGATCGCGGTCGGCCTCTCCTTCCGCCGGCGGTTCCGCTCGCGGAGCCGCTCCAGCAGCCTGCCCAGCCGGTCCAGCCGCCGGCGAGTGTGCAATTTCCGACAGGAGGTCACGCTCACGGACGGGTCCGGGGTGTCGGAAATTGCACACTCGGTGGTGCGGGGGGTGGGGGGTCGGGTCAGAAGAAGACCGAACGGCGCTGCATTAGCAGCTTGTACAGGGTCTGCTGGATCGTCTCGCGCACCTGGTCGGTGAGGTTGAACACGAGCATCGGGTCGTCTGCCGCCGCCCGACCGAACTCGTCGGTGGGGATCGGCTCGCCGAACTCGATGATCCACTTGGACGGCAGTGGCAGCAACCCGAGCGGACCGAGCAACGGAAAGAACGGCGTGACCGGGACGTAGGGCAGCCCGAGGAGGCGGGCCAGCGTCTTCGCATTGCCGACGATCGGGTAAATCTCTTCGGCACCGACGATCGAGCAGGGAACGATCGGGACGCCGGTGCGAAGCGCGGCGGAAACGAAGCCTCCACGGCCGAACCGCTGAAGCTTGTACCGCTCCGAGAACGGCTTGCCGACGCCCTTGAAGCCTTCCGGGTAGACCGCGACGAGCTCCCCACGACCCAACAGTCGCTCGGCATCGGCGTTGCAGGCGAGCGTGTGACCACCCTTGCGAGCCGCCGGCGCGATGATCGGCATCCGGAACACGAGGTCCGCGGCGAGCATGCGCAGGTGCCGGTGGGCGGGGTGGTGGTCGAGGATCGCCAGCTGGGTCATCACCCCGTCGAGCGGGACGGTGCCCGAGTGGTTGGCAACGACGAGTGCCCCCCCGGCATCCGGGATGTTGTCGAGTCCGCGGGTCTCGACCCGGAAATACCGCTCGTACAGCGGGCGGACGGCTGCCATCAGGACCCGGTCGTTGAGATCGGCATCGAAGCCGAAGTCGTCAACCTCGTAGTCGCCGGTGACGCGCCGCCGCAGGAACGCCAGCGCGCCGGCCACCTTCTTCTCCCACTCCGGCGCCGGCGCCACCAGGGACGGACTCGCCGCGCGAGCGTGCGCATCGCACAGCCCGTCGACCACCGCCGGCTCGGCACAGCGACGACCCGCGTCGTCCGTCGCGGCACATCGCGCGACCCCGCGCCGGCGCGGGCGGGAACCCGGAGGCCGGACCTCCCCGCGGGACTCGATCGGGATGACCCGCGCCTCAGGCATCGACGGTCCTCCGCCGCTCGAGCGCGTCCAGCACGACCCGTTCGGCGCGGGCGAGCCGCTCGGGTGGCAGATGCCGATTGAGCCCCCGTCCGCGGACGAAGTCGTCAAAGGCCTCGAGCGTCGTGTAGCTCGGCCGGAAGCCGAATCCATCGATCAGCCGCGCGATGTCCACCACCCGGCCGAACTGGAGGAACTGCATCTGCTCCGGCGAGAAGTCGACCAGGCCGGCCCGGCGAAAGGCCTGCCCGACGAAGGACACCGCCGGCGACGGTACCTGCACGGCCAACCGGCCGGCCCGGCGAATCCCCTGGGACAGCAGCAACACTCCTTCGCCGGCGACGTTGAAAGTCCCTGGATGCCCGCCGAGAGCGGCCCGGCGCAGGACTTCGATCCCGTCGTCCTCGTGCACGAACTGCATCCGGGGGTCGAAGCCGAGCACCCGGGGGACGACCGGGAGCGCGAAGTAGCGGGTAAGCGGGGTGTCAATCCGGGGGCCGATGAAGTTCGCGAAGCGCAGCATGGTGACGGCGACGTCACCCCGCCGTCGCCCGAATCCGCGAACGTAGCTTTCCACCTCGACCGCGTCCTTGGTGTATCCGGAGCGTGGGAGCGAGCGTGGCTCTTGATCCTCGGTGAACATCGCCGGATCGCGCGGCGCGGACCCGTAGACCGAGGTCGTCGACTTCACCACCAGCCGGCGCACGCTCGGGGCCTTCTGGCATGCGGCGAGCAGCTGCATCGTCCCGATTACGTTGATCTCTTTCATCGCGGTGCGTCCGCCGGCCCCGAACGGGGTGGCGATCACGCTCATGTGGACGACGGTGTCCACTTCGGCCGAGGCGATGACCTTGGCGATGATCGGGTTGCGGATGTCGGCGCGGACGAATTCGGTCCGGCCGAGCTCGGCGCGCGGCGGAACGACGTCCACCCCGATGACCTTGGCTACTGACGGATCGGCCTGGAGCAGGGTGGCAAGTCGGCCACCGAGATAGCGGGAGACGCCCGTGACGAGAACGACACGCTGGGCAGCCAAGCGTCTCTCCTCAGGTGTCGGCAGGATCGGGGGGCCCCCGCCGGGTACCGCGGAGGAACCCTCATGCTAGCCGCCGGTCACGGATTCCAGGTCGGTCAAGCTCGGCGGCAGTCCAGGGCGGCCGCGGCAGGGTCAGCGGCGCGCGGATCCGGCCGGCTGCTGGATCCGGCTGATCACGATCGGATCTCCCCGCCCCACCCGCAGGGTGCGCCCGGCATGCCCGAGGTTCACCGCGAGGGTGACGGCGCGGAAAGCGTCCTCGCACAGCGCCAGCCGGCCCGGCGGCACGTCTCCGTAGGTCACGGTGAACGGGACGGTCAGGCTTCGCCCGTTGCACCGCAGCTCCACGCTGTCGCCGAGCGACATCCCGGCCGCCTCGAGGTCGGAGCGGGCGACGTTGAGCGACAGGTTGCCGAAGTGATCGACGTTGCGCACCTCCGCATGCACGTGATCGTCGTCCACGACAGCATCCCGCACCCTCAGGCGCACCAGGCCGTCAACCGTGACCGACGGACCCACCTCCGCGACGGGTGTCCCGCTGGCCAGATGCGCGGCTACGGGCGCGAAGACATCCCGGCCACGGAAGGTATCGCTCGGGGTGTCCAGCCAGAGCGCGTCATTGGCGAGAACGTACGCCGCGACCGGCCCGCCGAGGACTTCCCACGCCAGCGAAAGCACACCGTTGTCGGGACCGACCAGAAGCGAGCCGTCAGCGGTCCGGACAGCCACTCCGCGAGTCGGTGTGGCCCCGCGGGGGTCGACCAGCCCGAGGTGTACGGCGGTTGGCAGGTAGCTCATCGCCGAGGCGAACACCGTCGCCCCCTGGCCGACGTCTTGCGGCGCAACCAGGTGGCAGATGTCGAGGATCCGAACGTCGGGCGCGATCCGGCCCATCACGCCCTTACAGACACCTACGAACACGTCGTCGAGTCCGTAGTCCGACATGAACGTCACCCACCCGGAGGGCGCGGCCGGGCGCGGGCTCGTTCGCCGAGGCATGGCTACTTCTTGTTGCGGCGCTGCACGCGAGTGCGCTTCAACAGCTTGCGATGCTTCTTCTTCGCCATCCGCTTGCGGCGCTTCTTGATTACCGATCCCACGATGACCCTCCGGTGGTGGCGCCGCCCCGCCACGAGGGTCCGGCCTGGGCAGCCTACCCCCCGGGGATGGCGCCGGGGCCGGGCGCTAACCCGCCTCGATGAAGGCTCGGCGCAGGTACTCGTGCACGGCCTGCTCGGGCACCCGGAAGGACCGACCGACCCGGACACCTGGGAGGTCGCCGGCGTGCAGCAAACGGTAGACGGTCATCTTCGACACCCGCATGAGTGCCGCCACTTCGGCGACGGTGAGGAACCGCAGGTCCCCGAGGATCGGTGGATCGGAGGATGGGCCAGGCATGGTCGCACCAGCTTTCGGTACGGGCTGGTGCACCGGCTTCCCCTCCGGCGACGTCGTCCCGCCCGTTGCCAACTCAGAGTAGCTGGTGAGGTAGCTGTGTGTCACTGGGATCGGTGAGGTCGATCCGGCGGGTCAGCGGACGTCGCGCAGCAGGTAGGCGGTCAGCGGCGCGTACAGGTGGGGAAGCACGTTGTCGTCCAGCGGCACCGCCACCGAGATCTTGCCTTCCGCCTCGCCCACGAACAGCGCGGGGTCGTTGCAGTCGGCGAATCCGACGGTGTCGATCCCCGCGTGGCCCGCCGCGCCGGCCCAGCCGTGGTCGGCGATGACCAGGTCCGGCGGCGCTTCCGCGTGGTTTCGAAGGGCGGCCAGGGCCGCCTCCATCGCCCGTGGCGAGTGCGTGTGGTTGAGCTCTCCCCGATTGCTCACCATGCCGACCCCACCGACCCAGCGGATCTCGCGGTGGGCTCCGGCGTTCGTCCGGTAGCTCCAGCCCGCGGCCGGGGTGACGAGGGTCGCGCCGGCGGCCTCGATTGCCGCGGCGACCGCGGCGTGGACAGCGAGCACCCCCGCCGGATGACCGGTTGCCACCATGACCCGCTGCCGGTCCACGGCCGCCCGGGAGAGTCGTTCGGCCATCGCGTCGAGACGCTCGATCGTGCGGCCGGGGTCGATGCTGTCGGGCCCCTCGGTCCGGCTCGGGTCGGGGTCGATCCCGACCCGCTCGACCATCACCTCGAACACCTCGTCGGTGGTCCACTCGTGGTCCACCGCCAAACCGAAGGTCCAGCCCTCCTGCCGGTCGCACATCCGGACGATGTTGCGCAGGTTGTTCTCTCGCGGGGTAGCGACGGCGCCGGCGATCCGATGGGCGACCAGGTGTTCCCGCAGCGCGGAGCGGTCCGGAGGCCGCCCAGCTCGTCGCTGGCTCACGCCGGTTGCTCCGGGTCGAGGTCGTGCAGCGGGAAAACCGCCTCCCGGCAGGCTCGGATCGACGGATCGACCGGGTTCGGCCGGGCCGGGTCGTAGCGCTCGAACTTGGCGTCGCGTCCGTCAGTCATCCGCAGCGGTGCCGGCTCGGCGGATCGGCGGGCGACGTGGTCCCGCCAGGTCTGGGGGGTCTCCAACGCCGGCGAAAGAGGCCGCCCGGCCGCCTCGGCGAGCAGATGGGTCCAGGTGCGCGGCACGACGTGAACGAGCTCGTAGCCGCCGCCGCCGACCGCCAGCCAGCGGCCCCCCCCGGCTTCGTGGGCCAGCGCATGCAGCGCGGCGTGCGCCGCCCGCTGGCCGTCGACCGAGAGCTGCAGGTGGGCCAGCGGGTCGAGCGCATGGGTGTCGCAGCCGTGCTGGCTGACCAGGATGTCCGGCCGGAAACCCCGAACGAGCGGCGGGACGACAGCAAAGAACGCCCGCAGCCAACCGGCGTCGTCGGTGCCAGGCGGGAGCGCGACGTTGACGCTGGTCCCGGCACGACCGGTCTCGTTCGGGAAGCCGGTACCGGGAAACAGGTATTCGCCGCTCTCGTGCAGGCTCACCGTCAGCACCCGCGGGTCGTCGGCGAAGACAGCCTGAACTCCGTCGCCGTGGTGGACGTCGATGTCCACGTAGGCCACCCGCCGGGCGCCCATGCTGAGCAGCCAGGAGATGGCGACGGCTGGGTCGTTATAGATGCAAAAACCGGAGGCGGCCGCCGGCATTGCATGGTGCAGACCGCCGGCCACGTTGATCGCGTGCTGATGGGTCCCGGACCACACGGCACGGGCGGCGGCCAGGGTCGCACCGCAGATCAGAGCAGAGGCGTCGTGCATGCCGCTGAACACCGGATTGTCCGGGGTGCCCAGACCGTGGCGCAGGTCGGCCGGGCCGCCGTCGGCGCAGGTTCGGACCGCGCGGATGTAGTCCGCCGTGTGCACGAGTTGGATTTCGGCGTCGTCAGCCGCCGGCGCCGGGAGCAGCTCGACCCCGGGCAGGTCGAACACCCCGAGGTCACGCGCAAGTGCCACGGTGAGCTCGACCCGGATCGGCGCGAGCGGGTGGCTCGGACCGAAGTCGTAACCGGTCAGCGCCTCGTCCCAGACGACGGCCAACGTGGTGCTCACCGGTTACTCGTGTCCCCCGGCGAGCTCGCGAGATCGGTCCCGAGCAGCCTCCAGGGCAGCCAGCAGGGCCGCCCGCACTCCATGGTTCTCGAGTTCGCGAATCGCGTTGATGGTCGTCCCGGCCGGCGAGGTCACGGCCTCCCGCAGGGCAACCGGGTGTTCCCCGGAATCGCGCAGCATGACCGCCGCGCCGATCGCGGTCTGGACGATCAGGTCATGTGCCACCTTTCGCGGCAGGCCGAGCAGGATCCCGGCGTCGGTCATCGCCTCGACGAGGTAGAAGAAGTACGCCGGCCCGCTCCCGGACAGCGCAGTCACCGCGTCCTGCTGCGCCTCGGGGACGCGCAGCACCTGCCCGACCGGGGCGAGTAGCGCCTCGGTCCGAACCAGGTGCTCCTCGCCGGCATGGGCGCCGGCGGACAGCACGGACATTGCCTGGTCGACCAGCACAGGCGTGTTGCTCATGACCCGGACCACGGGGGTCCCGTCGGCAAGGCGGCGCTCGACGAATCCGGTCGGGATACCCGCGGCCAGCGAGACGACGAGCCGATCCGGTGTCAGCACCGGACCCAGCTCAGCCAGCAGCGCGGCCATGTCCTGCGGCTTGACCGTGAGCACGAGCGTGTCGGCGCGTTCCGCCGCGCTCGAGTTGCTGACCGCGACGACCCCGTAACGGTCGACGAGCTCCGTGGCCCGCTCCGGGCGCCGGGCGGTGATCAGCAGGTCGGCCGCGACACGCCCGGCCCGGAGCAGCCCGGACAGAAGTGCCTCGCCCATCTTGCCCGCGCCGACTACCGCAACCCGTTCGCTCATGGCGTCCATGATGGCAGCAGCTTCGGGGCCACCCCTGGGGTCGAGGCCCGATCGCTCGGACCGGGGACGAGCCGGACCTGGTTCGGGATCAGGACCGGCTGGCCAGCGAGCGGAGGAAGAAGGCGACATTTGCCGGGCGCTCGGCGAGCCGGCGCATCAGGTAGCCGTACCACTCGTCGCCGTACGGCACGTAGACCCGGACTCGGTGACCCAGGCCGGCCAGCCGGCGCTGCTCCACCGGCCGGATGCCGTAGAGCATCTGGAACTCGAAATCCCGCGGGCCCCGTCCGGCCGGACCAGCGAGCCGCTCGGCGAGGCGGACCAGGCGCGGGTCGTGCGTCGCCACCATCGGGTAGCCGGATCCGGACATCAGAATGGAAAGGCAGCGCGCGAAGGACCGGTCGACCTCGCGGCGCTTCTGGAAGGCCACCGCCACCGGCTCGTCGTACGCCCCCTTGCACAACCTCACCCGCGAACCGGACCCGGACAGGGCCCGGCAGTCCCCCTCGGATCGGCGGAGATAGGCCTGGATCACCGCGCCGGTGGCCGGGAAGTCTCTACGCAACTCGGCCAGGGTCCGCAGCGTGGAATCGGTTGTCGTGTGGTCTTCCATGTCCAGGGTGACCGTTGTTCCGACCGCACCGGCAGCCGCGCAGATCGTTCGTGCGTTCTCCAGGGCCATCGCCGGATCGAGCGCCTGACCGACGGCGGACAGTTTCACCGACACCTCGGCGCCACCGGTCAGCCCGTCCCGGTCGAGCCGGCCGAGCAGCGCGACATAGGCCTGGGTGGCTGCCCGGGCCTGGCCGCGGTCCCGGGTGTCCTCCCCGAGGTGGTCAAGGCTCACGTCCAGCCCGCGGCCGATCAGCTCAGCCGTCACCCGAACCGCGTCGTCGAGAGACTCACCGGCCACGAAGCGGGCCACGACCGACCGCGACACCGGAGCTCGGGCCACCAGGTGGCGGATCCGCTGGTCCCGGGCGGCCCATTGCAGCAGGCGGCGGAGCACCCGTACTCCTCCTCGGTCGACGCCGCACGCGCCGGCTCAACGCACGCCGGTCCAGCGCGGGGCCAGGCTATCCCGGGGCGGCGGTCAGGCCGGCGAACACGTACGGCGCAACGAACCGCTCACGGATCTCCCCGAACGGGTCGAGGGCGTGACGGACCTCGTCGAGGAACTCGAGGCGGCGGCCACCGAGGCGGAGCACGATCGAGTGGGTGCCCAGGAGGCGGACATGGTCCTCGACACCGACGATTCGCGACCATCCGATCGACCCGGTGCGGGCGACCCACAATCCGGCCTCGCGCAGCACGTCGGCGTAACCCCGGGCGAGCGCCGTCGGGTCGGCCGACACCGGATGCGAACCGAGATCCCAGCGCGCGAAAACCTCGCCCTGAGCGAGCTCCCAGTCGACATCGTCGGACAGCTCGGCGTTGCCCCACCACAGTCCCAACCAACCGCGGCCGTCGGTTACCCGGCGGACCTCGGCAGCGGTGGCCGCGCCGTCGAACCAGTGCCAGGCGGTGGCGCTGGTGACGACATCGAAGCTTCCCGCCCGGAACGGCAGCCGCTCGGCTCGGGCGACGACCGCGGGCTCGCGCCCGCAATCCTGGCTACGGAGTAGCTGGATCATTCCGAATCCGAGGTCGGCGCTGACGACCCGGGCGCCCCGCTCGCGCAGCGCCCGGGTCGCAAGACCGGTTCCGGCTCCGAGGTCGAGCACTCTCCGGTCGGCCAGTCGACCCACGGTCTGTTCGACGAGGTCGTACAGCTCGGGGGGATAGGCCGGTCGGAAGGCGTCGTAGTCCCCGGCGACCTCGGAGAACCACGTGCCGGGCGATTCCGCCGTCACGCGGTCGTCCCCGCGGCGTCCGCCGGAGGGCCGCTCACCGCCGCGTGGCCGCTCACCGCCGGAGGGCCGCTCACCGCCGGAGGGCCGCTCACCGCCGCGTGGCCGCTCACCGCCGGATCCGGGGCCCGGGCGCCGGGCTGCGACCGGCGCCAGGCGGCGGGATCGGTCTCCAGACCGACGGCGAGGTTGAGCCTGGTGAACGCCAACGCCTCGGCCAGATCCGCCTCCCGGTCGGCCCGGCTCTCCGCCCGACGGGTGTTCACCTCGACGACAACAGTCCCGTCGAAGCCACGACCCGCGAGGAACTCGAGCATTCCGACGCACGGCTGTTCGCCGCGACCGGGGATCAGATGCTCGTCGCGCGCAGACCCGACCCCGTCGGCCATGTGCACGTGCACCAGACGGTCGCCCAACGCGCTCGCCATGGCCAGCGGGTCCGACTGGGACACCGAGGTGTGCGACAGGTCCAGGGTCACATGGCGGTAGTCCTGGTCGACCGGGGACCAGTCCGGCGCATACGGCACTACCGAGCGCCCGCGGGCCCGCAACGGAAACATGTTCTCGACCGCGAAACGGACGTCGGTCTCGGCGGCCATCCGCTCGATGCCTTCCACGAAGTCCCGCGCATAGTCGCGCTGCCAACGGAACGGAGGGTGCACAACGACCGTGCTGGCGCCGAGATCCTCGGCCGCCTTGCGGGCGCGCAGGAGCTTCGGCCAGGGCTCGCTGCCCCAGACGCGCTGGGTCACTAGCAGGCAGGGCGAGTGGATCGCGAGGATCGGCATGCCGTGGTAGTCCGAGAGCCGGCGCAAGGCGTCGATGTCTTGGCTCACCGGATCGGTCCAGACCATGACCTCGAGGCCGTCGTAGCCGAGTCGCGCGGCCATCTCGAAGGCGCTCGCCGTCGATTCGGGATAGGTCGATGCGGTGGACAGTGCCACTTTCGCCTCGGGCACGCGGAGCACGCTCACTCCCGAAGCGTAGACGGAGCCTTAGGCTGCCTCCCGTGACCGAGGTTGACCTGGAATTCCCCCGTGAGTGGCTCGAGTTCACCGATCCTTCGGACCCGGAGGTGATTTTCCGCTGCGACCTCACGTTCCTGCTTTCGCATTGGGGCTGCATCTTCGGCCGCGGCTGCAAGGGGATCCGGGCCGATCGCCCGGACGACGGCTGCTGCTCGCTCGGAGCGCACTACAGCGACCGTGCCGACGAGCAGCGGGTGCGGGCGGCCGCGGCGGAACTTACCCCCGAACTCTGGCAGTACCACGCGGCCGGCCGGCGCGGGTTGTCCACCGTCGACGAGGGCAAACGGCGAACCCGAACCGTCGATAGTGGCTGCATCTTCCTCAATCGGCCTGGCTTCGCTGCCGGCGCCGGCTGCGCATTGCACGGTTTGGCGCTGGCAACCGGGCGCCATCCACTCGAAACCAAACCCGATGTCTGCTGGCAGCTTCCGATCCGCCGCTCCTTCGCCTGGGAGGATCGCCCGGACGACACTAAGGTTCTCGTCACGACGATCGGGGAGTACGACCGAAGGGCCTGGGGGCCGGGCGGGTCGGAACTGCACTGGTGGTGCACGTCGGATCCGAAGGCGCACACCGAGCCCGAGCGGCTCTACCGCACCTACGCCCCCGAGCTGACGGCGCTGCTGGGGGAGCCGGCCTTCGCCGAGCTCGAGCGGTTGTGCGATCTGGCGGTGTCGACCGGACGGGCCGCGCCACACCCGGCCGATTCTTCGCCTTAACGAGGCCTCCTCTCCCATTTCCGTCACTGCCTGCGGCTAGCGTGCCGGCATGGCGATCCGCGGGGTGCGGGAACGAGCGACGTTCCGGTGTGCGGAATGCTCGACGGTGGCCGCGAAATGGGTAGGTCGCTGCCCCGAATGTCAGGCGTGGGGATCGGTCGTCGAGCACGGGCGCGCCCCGGCCGCCGGGCGGGTAACCGCACCCGCGGTCGAGATCGTGGAAGTCGACCCGATGTGCGCGGGACCGGTCCCGACCGGCCTCGGTGAGTTCGACCGGGTGCTCGGCGGCGGCCTGGTCCCCGGCGCGGTCGTTCTGCTCGCCGGCGAGCCGGGGGTGGGGAAGTCGACGGTACTGCTCGACGTCGCGGCTCGGGTGGCGCGGGGCGGTGGCCGGTCGCTCGTCGTCAGTGCCGAGGAATCGACCGCCCAGGTCCGGCTGCGGGCCGAACGAATCGGCGCGCTCAGCCGGTCCCTCCTGCTGGCCGCCGAGACCGACCTGGCGGCCGTCATCGGCCAGGTGGAGGCGGTGGATCCCACCTTCCTGGTCATCGATTCGGTTCAGACGGTCGGGCACGCCGAGGTCGACGGGCTGCCGGGCGGGATCAGCCAGGTCCGGGAAGTCGCGACCGCGCTGACCCGGCTGGCCAAGGCGCGCGGGATGGCCACGGTGCTCGTCGGCCACGTGACCAAGGACGGCTCCGCGGCGGGACCTCGCACCCTCGAGCATCTGGTCGACGTGGTGCTCTATTTCGACGGCGACCGGCATTCCAGGCTCCGGCTGCTCCGGGCGGTGAAAAACCGTTACGGAAGCACCGAGGAACTCGGCTGTTTCGATCTCGGCCCGGGGGGCATCGTCGGGCTGCCCGACCCGAGCGGCCTGTTCCTCTCCCGCTCTGACGTCCCGGTGCCGGGCAGTACCGTGACGGTTGCGCTCGAGGGGCGGCGGGCGCTCGTCGCCGAAGTGCAGGCTCTCGTCGGCGGGGCGGTTCAAGCCAGTCCGCGTCGGGCGACCAGCGGGCTCGACCCGGCCCGGCTGGCCATGGTGCTCGCCGTGGTCGAGCGCCGCGGCGGGGTCGCGATCGGCGGCCGTGACGTCTACACGTCCACGGTGGGAGGGGCGCGGATCGTAGAACCCGCGGCCGACCTGGCGCTCGCCCTCGCCGTCGCCGGGGCGGCGGTCGGCGCCGCGCTCCCGCCGGATCTCGTCGTCATCGGTGAGGTCGGGCTGACCGGCGACATCCGGGCGGTCCGGGGCCTTGACCGCCGGCTCGCCGAGGCCCGACGCCTCGGATTCAGCCAGGCGGTCGTACCGCGCGACGTCGGCGAGGCGCCGCCCGGACTGTGCCTGCACCCGGTACCGAACCTCCGGTCGGCACTCGGATTTCTGACCGGAAGTCCGCCGCAGGGAGGCCCGGTCGTGACCCTTCCGTCACCAACCAGAGCATGATCGTCAAGTAGACTCCCACGCAACCCGGACGACCAGCGAGGAGCCTGCGTGGCAGCGAGCGACCGAGCCGACGGCCCGGATCTGCTGCGATCCGTGCTGGCCGCTGTCGCCCCGGGGACCGCTCTGCGCGATGGGCTGGAGCGGATTCTGCGCGGCAACACCGGCGGCTTGGTCGTGCTCGGATATGACCGGGTGGTCGAGTCGCTGTGCACGGGCGGATTTCCGCTCGACGTCGAGTTCTCGGCGACCCGGCTGCGCGAGCTGGCCAAGATGGACGGCGCCATAGTCCTCGACGACACCGCCGTGCACATCATCCGGGCCGCAACCCACCTGGTGCCGGATCCGACGATTCCCACCGAGGAGTCCGGCACCCGACACCGGACCGCGGAGCGGGTCGCCAAGCAGACCGGCTACCCGGTGATTTCGGTGAGCCAATCGATGCGGATCATCGCGCTCTACGTCGACGGCCGCCGCTACGTCCTCGACGACTCAGCCGCCATCCTCTCGCGGGCCAACCAGGCGCTGGCCACGTTGGAGCGTTACAAGCTGCGGCTCGACGAGGTGAGCGGGACCCTGTCCGCGCTCGAGATCGAGGACCTCGTAACGGTCCGCGACGCCACTGCGGTGACCTTGCGGCTGGAGATGGTCCGCCGAATCGCCAGCGAGATCGACGGCTACGTGGTCGAGCTGGGCACCGATGGCCGGCTGCTCTCGCTACAGCGGGACGAGCTGATGGCCGGCGTCGAGAGCGAACGCGAACTCGTGGTCCGCGATTACATGCCACCGGCCACCGGGCGAAGGCACCGCAGCGTCGACGACGTGCTCAACGACCTCGACACGCTGACCGGCACAGATCTGCTCGACCTGGGAACGGTGGCAAAGGTCTGCGGGTTCGCCGGGTCACCGGACGTGCTCGACGCGCCGGTCAGCCCCCGCGGCTATCGGTTGCTCGCCCGGGTTCCGCGCCTGCCACGGTTGGTCGTCGACCGGCTCGTCGAGCACTTCGGCGGGCTCCAGAAGCTCCTGGCCGCGACGATCGAGGACCTACAGGCGGTGGAGGGCGTCGGGGAGTCCCGAGCCCGCAGTGTCCGCGAGGGCCTGTCCCGACTGGCCGAATCCTCGATCCTCGAGCGCTACGTCTGAGCGGGCCGCGGTCAGCCGGACCAGCCGGTGCAAATCGACGAGGAGAACTGGCCCGTCCGGACCTTGCCGCACGTCGATGACGTAATCCGGTAGGGCCCGAGGGGGCGCCGCGCCGGATTCGGCGAGCTGGTCTGGGTCGAGCACGGCCACGACGCCGTCGACCGCGATGCCGATCGGCTGTCCGCTGCCATCGTCGAGGACGAGGATGTCGCCGGTGTCCCGGTCGGCGCCGGCGCCCCGGACGTCTAGGACCGGTAACGGGTTGCCGCGCAGGGTAATCACCCCGGTTAGCGGCGGTGCCATCCCGGGCAGTTCGGTGAGGCCCACGAGTCGGACCACCTCGCGGATCTCGTTGAGCGGGGTGGCGAAGATCCGCTGCCCAAAGGCGAACGTGACGAAGCCTTGGCTCATCGCCGTCCAACCGATCCCGTGACGGCGCCCTGCGGCTCGGTCCGGTCGGCGAGCTGCCGGCAGAGCGTGGCAAGCTCGGCTGGCCGACGCCCCCCGAGCTCCGGGGCGATGGTGGTCGGCGGCCAATCGCACAGCGCGCCGGCCGCGGCCCGGTATGCCCGGGCCGCGGCTGCCGGCTCGCCAAGCCGCTCGAGCGCGCCACCGAGCAGGAACTGGGCGAGCCCGTCGGCCGGCTCTAGGTACACCGCCTTACGAAGGCTCGACATCGCCTCCGCATCCCGGCCAAGGTTGGTCAAGGACAGGCCGCGTAGATAGTGCGCCTCGGCGCGCAGCGGGTCGAACTCGATCATCGAATCGGTGAGGTTGACCGCCTCGTCGTAACGACCACCCGCCAGGCTGGCGCGCACCGCGCCGACGGTTGGTCGGCTCGGCGCCGGCGGGGCCGTTACCCGCTCTGCCCGGCGCGGCTGCAGCCGCCGCTCACTGCGACGGGCGACCGGGGGTTCAGCGGTGCGGCGGTCCGGGAGGACGGCCCGGCGCTCCGGAACCCCGTCCAAGCGCCGGTAGACGAAGGCGTCGCCCAGGCCAACGAGGGAAAACTCGTCCGAGATCTGCCAGAGCGTTTCGGCGTGGCCGAGAAAAAGGTAACCCCCGTCCCGGACGGCGGTGTGCAGCCGGCGCATCAGCGCGACCGTCGTGTCCCTCCGGAAGTAGATCGTGACGTTGCGGCAGAGAATGAGATCGAGACTGCCCGGCTCGAACGGAGTCGGGTCGGTGACCAGGTTGTGATGGCGAAACTCGACGAGGCGTCGGACGTCCTCGCGCACTTCGAGCATGCCGGGTTGGTCGGCACACGGGGTGAGCCACCGCGCGACGTCGACGGGGTCGGCAAGGTGCAACGACCGTTCCCCGTAGCGGGCGCGCCGGGCAGCCGCAAGCGCGCGAGTCGACACGTCGGTGGCGATGATCTTCACATCCAATCCCGGGTTGGCGGGAAGCAGCTCCCCGATCAACATCGCGACCGTGTAAGGCTCCTCGCCGGTCGAGCACCCGGCGCTCCATACCCGCAGGTGGCCGCCACGCTCGCCGGCGGACTGGAGGAGCTGCGGCAGCACGTGCCGGCGAAGAGCGCGGATCTGCGGCGGGTTCCGGAAGAAGTGGGTCTCCGGGATGGTCACCTCGTCCAGCAGCAGCTGACGTTCGGGCTCGCCCGCCGGGGTGTCGAGCAACCGCAGGTAGCTGTCGACGTCGGGGCAACCGGACGCCCGAAGCCGCTCGCCCAGCGACAGCGCGAGCGAGTCCCGTCGGGTCCCGTCGAAGACCAGGCCCGCCGCTTCCCGCAAAACCAGACAGAGCGCCTCGAACTGCGCGTCGTCGAGGATCACTCGGTTCACGGTTGCGCCTCGGCTGGCACGGCCAACAGGTCGAGCAGGGTGGAGCCAATTTCCGGTAGCGGGAGGACCCGGTCGGCGGCACCGAGCGCGGCCGCCGCGCCCGGCATCCCGTATACGGCCGAGGTGGACTCGTCCTGGGCGATGGTCATGGCGCCGCGGTCGTGCATCTCCTGCAACCCGAGCGCCCCGTCACGGCCCATCCCGGTGAGGAGCACGCCGATCGCCTCGGAGCCCAGCTGGGCGGCCACCGACCGGAAGGTCGCATCGATGCCGGGGATATGGAACTGGGTCGGCGGCGGGACCTCGGTGGTCACCCGCAGGTGATCGTGCACGATGAGGTTCAGTCCGCTCGGGGCGACCGTCACCGTTCCCGGTGCCAGCCGCCGTCCGGACTGGCCAACCGCAACCGGCAGCGCGATCAGCTCGTCGAGCCAGCCGGCGAGGCCCTCGATGAATCCGTCGGCCATGTGCTGGACGACGAGAACTGCGATGTCAAGGCCGGCCGGGAGACTGCCGAGCACGGTCGCCAGTGCCTGTGGACCGCCGGTGGATGCGCCGATGGCGAGCAGTCGCACGCCGCTCGGCCGGACGTTCGGAGCCGGTTCCGGGGTCACGTCGGACCGGGGTTCTGGCGCGGGGCGTTTCGGGCTGAGCGCGGTGCCGCCGGCATGGCCGCGCAATCGTCCACGCGGATGGGTGATCACCCGGATCCGGCTGGCGACCCGAAGCCGGCTGCGGAGCTCCTCCGCGTGGTCCTCCATGCGGCCGGCGTGTTCCGGGCCCGGCTTCCCCACGACGTCGACCGCACCCGCGGCCAGCGCCGCCCGGGCGTTGGCATTGTCGGTGCCGTCGACGAAAGAGGAGTAGACCAGGATGGGCGTGGGTCGCGTTGCCATGATGCGCTCGATCGCTTCGATCCCGTTCATCAACGGCAGATCGAGATCCATGAGCACGGCGCCCGGGCGCAGGCGTTCGACCAGAGCGATCGCCTCCCGACCGTTCCGCGCCTCGCCGACGACACTCAGATCGTCACCGGCCTCGATGACCGCGCGGAGAAAACGTCGCTGGACCGGGGAATCGTCGACGACGACGACGGCCAGCGGAGGCCGCTTTGCGGGCAGGACGCTCACGTCAGTTCCCGACACACAACTCGGCCTGCATCGCCTCGACGCAATGCGCTGCCGCGTCAGCGACCTCCGTCGGCACCCGGTCCATGCCAGGCTCGCAGTACGGGTTGAGGAGTAGCTCGCACCGGCGGGCCAGTTCGGCGACCGCCGGCCGGTTCACGATGATCGCGCTACTGGCCAGGGTGTGCGCGTCGCCGCGCAGGGCGATGGCGGCGTCCGGGGCGCCGGCGGCCCGCAGCCGCTCGACAGCGTCGCGCATCCGGGGTAGGCGCTGCGCGACTTCGCCGGCGAACGCCGCCGCGAGCGCCTCGGCGAGAGTCGACGCGGATGGCGGAGCGGCAACTGCCGGATCGGACACCAAGCCCTCCGCCCTAGGTCGGAGCCGGAAACGGCCCCTAGGTGGTGTCGTCCGAGATCGTCTTCGGCTTGAGGTCCCGACGGTCCAGTGGGGTCCGGCGGCTACGCATCCCCCGACCGAGCCGTCAACGGGAACGTCGCCCAGAAGGTGGTCCCGTCCTCCCCGCGGCTGGAGACCCCGACCGAGCCTCCGTGCCCGATGGCGATTCGGCGGGTGATCGATAGGCCGAGACCGAGGCCCGGCACCCCGCGGTGGTCGCTGCTCGCGGAACGGGCATAGCGTTCGAAGATCCGGTCCTGGTCGGAGGCCGGGATCGGCTCGCCCGGGTTGTGCACCTCGAAGCGAGCGAAACCTCGGCTTCGGACCACCCGCACCGTGACCGTGGTGTCGTCCGCCGTGTACGTGACCGCGTTTCCGACCAGATTGTCCAGGGCCTCGCGGATCAGCTCGGGCTCGGCGGCGCACGTGTCGGGCGCGTCGGGGCCCCCAACGATCTGGATCCGGATCCCCCGCCGGGTCGCGGCGAGGTCGTGGTCGCCCAGGATCCGGTCGAGCAACGGCCGGACGGCCACCTCTGTCCACGCCGGGCGCACCCCGGTCACCGCGATCCGCTCGTCGATGAGCACCCGTCCGATGAAGCCGCTGATCCGGTCGAGAGACTCCAGGAGGCCGATCCAGGACCGCTCGGTCTGCTCCGGTTCGAGCTCGGCGCCCTGCTGGCGGAGCAACTGGGCATACCCCTTCGCCGCGGCCAGGGGCGAGCGCAGGTCGTGCCGCGCGGCATCGGTGAGCTCGCTGCGCCGCACCGCTTCCGCCGCCCATCCCAGCGCTACGGCGGCGTACGCGGCCAGGTCGGTGAGCAGGGCGGTGTCGTGGTCGTCGAACGTCCGGCCGCCGGGCGCGTTCGCGACCGTGATCTCCGCGCGGCCGGCCCCTTCCAACGGGACCGGCACGGTCAGGCAGGGACCGTCCGGGCCGGGGTCGCCCGGGACGACGACATCATCGAGCACGACCTCGGCGTGGTCGGCCGCGCACAGGTCGCTGGCGGTGGCGGCGACGGTCGCGAGCACCCCGGCGACATCGGGGGGGGTGCCGAGGAGGCCTGCCGAGAGCGCGGTGAGCCTGCGCAGCCCGTCAACGTACGAAGCGGTGCGGTCCTCGCTCAACACGGTCCCCCGGACGAGACGAAGGCCTCAGCCAGCCGTCTCGCCGGCCGCCGAGGGCCCGGTGGCGGCCACCGGTGGCGCGTCGGGAACGGGAGCCGGGGCAGCTTCGCCGCGGAAGGTGAACGACGCACCCTGCCCCTGCTCGTCGGGGGTCCCCTCGAGGTCAACGACCACGATATGGCCCGGCTTCAGCTCCCCGTACAGAATCTTCTCGGAGAGGACGTCCTCGATCTCGCGTTGGATGGTGCGCCGCAACGGCCGCGCACCGAGTACCGGGTCGTAGCCCTTGGTCGCGAGCAGCAACTTCGCCGCGGGGGTCAACTCCAGCCCCATGTCCTTGTTCCGGAGCTGCTCGTCGAGCCGCTTGAGCAGGAGATCGACGATCTCGATGATCTCCTCCTGGGACAGCTGGTGGAAGACGATGACGTCGTCGATCCGGTTGAGGAACTCGGGGCGGAAATGCTGCTTGAGCTCCTCCATGACTTTCGCTTTCATCCGGTCGTAGTCGACCTGCTTGTCCCCGCCTTTGGAGAACCCGAGGTTGAAGCCCTTGGCGATGTCCCGGGTGCCGAGGTTCGACGTCATGATGATGATCGTGTTCTTGAAGTCGACCACCCGGCCCTGGGCGTCGGTGAGCCGCCCGTCCTCCAGGATCTGCAACAGCGTGTTGAAAACATCGGGATGGGCCTTTTCGATCTCGTCGAACAGGACCACCGAGAACGGCTTGCGGCGGACCCGCTCGGTGAGCTGGCCGCCCTCCTCGTATCCGACATAGCCGGGGGGGGAACCGACCAAGCGGGACACGGTGTGCTTCTCCATGAACTCGCTCATGTCGAGCTGGATCAGCGAGTCCTCGTCACCGAAGAGGAACTCGGCGAGGGTCCTGGACAGCTCGGTCTTCCCCACCCCGGACGGGCCGAGGAAGATGAACGAGCCCCCGGGGCGCTTGGGGTCCTTGAGCCCGGCCCGGGTCCGGCGGATGGCCTGCGACACAGCCTTGATCGCCGGTTCCTGACCGACCACTCGACGGTGCAGCTCGTCCTCCATCCGGAGCAGACGGCTGGTTTCCTCCTCGGTCAGCTTGAAGACCGGAATTCCGGTCCACGTAGCGAGCACCTCGGCGATCTGCTCGTCGTCGACCTCGGCCACGACGTCCATGTCGCCGGCCTTCCACTCCTTCTCGCGCTGCGCCTTCTCGCCGAGCAACTGCTTCTCGTTGTCGCGCAAGGCGGCGGCCTTCTCGAAGTCCTGCGCGTCGATCGCGCTTTCCTTCTCCCGGCGCACCCCGGCGATCCGCTCGTCGTACTCACGAAGGTCCGGCGGTGCCGTCATCCGGCGGATCCGCATCCGCGAGCCGGCCTCGTCGATCAGGTCGATCGCCTTGTCCGGCAGGAACCTGTCGCTGATGTAGCGGTCGGCCAGGGTGGCCGCGGCAACCAGAGCGGCATCGGTGATCGACACCCGGTGGTGCGCCTCGTAACGGTCGCGGAGCCCCTTGAGAATTTCGATCGTGTGCACGAGGGTCGGCTCGCCGACCTGGATCGGCTGGAACCGCCGCTCCAGCGCGGCGTCCTTCTCCAGGTGCTTGCGGTACTCGTCCAGCGTGGTCGCACCTATCGTCTGCAGCTCGCCACGAGCCAGCATCGGCTTGAGAATGCTCGCGGCGTCGATGGCGCCCTCGGCGGCACCCGCGCCGACCAGCGTGTGCAGCTCGTCGATGAACAAGATGATGTCCCCGCGGGTGCGGATCTCCTTGAGAACCTTCTTCAGTCGCTCCTCGAAATCGCCGCGATAGCGGGAACCGGCGACGAGGGCGCCCAGGTCGAGGGTGTAGAGCTGCTTGTCCTTGAGTGTTTCCGGCACCTCGCCCTTGACGATGGCCTGGGCCAGACCTTCGACTACGGCGGTCTTGCCGACCCCCGGCTCCCCGATGAGCACCGGGTTGTTCTTCGTCCTCCGGGAGAGGACCTGCATCACCCGCTCGATTTCCTTCTCCCGACCGATGACCGGGTCGAGCTTGCTCTCGCGGGCAGCCTGAGTGAGGTTGCGGCCGAACTGGTCGAGGACGAGGCTGGTGCTAGGGGTGCCCTCGGCCGGGCCCGCACCGGCCGGCTCTTTCCCGCCCTGGTAACCGGACAGCAATTGAATTACCTGCTGGCGCACCCGGTTCAGATCGGCGCCCAGCTTTACGAGCACCTGGGCGGCTACGCCCTCTCCTTCGCGGATCAAGCCGAGCAGGATGTGTTCGGTGCCGATGTAGTTGTGACCGAGTTGCAATGCCTCGCGTAGGGAAAGCTCGAGAACCTTCTTCGCCCGGGGGGTGAACGGAATGTGCCCGCTCGGTGCCTGTTGGCCTTGCCCGATGATCTCCTCGACCTGCTGGCGCACCCCTTCGAGGGAAATGCCGAGACTTTCCAAGGCCTTCGCCGCCACGCCCTCGCCCTCATGGATCAACCCGAGCAGGATGTGTTCGGTTCCGATGTAGTTGTGGTTAAGCATCCGGGCCTCTTCTTGGGCCAAGACGACAACCCGCCGCGCGCGGTCGGTGAATCTTTCGAACATGTGTCGCTCCTCACAGAGCGGGTGCGGGAAACCCCGCCACCGCATGCTAGCCCCGTCCCGGCCGACCTGCCGCCGGGACGACCGCGACGGTTCCGCTGGCCCGCCGCTGTAGCCATGCAACGAGTCGTCGGCCCTGGCTGTTCCGCACTGAACCCCCGTGGCGGCGATCTTTCAGTGTGCGGCGTCGTAGCGTTCGGCGAGCGACGCGGGAATCCGGCCACGCTCGCTCACCGCGATGCCCTGATTGCGGGCCCATGCCCGGATCTCCGCGCTGCGCTGGCGGTCCGGCCCCCCGCCGCCTCCGCGGCGGCTGTTCCGGCGACCAGGGCGGCCCCCCACCCGACGACCGGCCGCGACGTAACTGGCCATCTCGTCGCGCAGCCGACTGGCGTGCGCGGCACAAAGATCGATCTCGTAGCCGACACCATCCAGACCGAGAACCACGGTTTCGTCCCCGGGCGTCTCGTCGCCGTGCAGATCACAGACGAGAATCACCCGAACTCGTTGCGCCATGTCAATTCCTCCCACTGGTGTCAATTTGCTAAACGGGCATCAAGTTTATCCGAAATCGACCAGCCGGTATCCGTCGATAGTTTCCTAATCGGAATTTTCGGCGCAGGATATCGAGTGGTTCCGGACGGCGGATCGGTTTTCCACCGACTATTGCGGTCGGACCAGGGGAAAAAGAATGGTCTCCCGGATGTTGCCGCCGGTTAGCAACATGAGCAGCCGATCGACGCCCAGCCCCAACCCGCCACTCGGCGGCATGCCGTATTCCAGGGCGCGGAGAAAATCCTCGTCGAGGTGCATGGCCTCCGGGTCCCCACCGGCGGCGAGCAGCGACTGCTCGGTCAGGCGGCGCCGTTGCTCCACCGGATCGACAAGCTCGCTGTAGGCCGGGGCGAGCTCTACCCCGCGCACGACGAGGTCCCAGGCTTCGCTGAGTCGCGGGTCGAGCCGGTGTGGTCTGGCCAGCGGCCTGACCTCGGCGGGATAGTCCCTGACGAAGGTTGGCTCGACCAGCGTGTGCTCGACTAGCTTCTCGAACAGTTCGAGGACAACCGCTCCGGCACCCCAGTCGGGCTGGAGCCCGACCCCGTGCCGCTCGGCGATCAGGCGGAGCGCCTCGACTGGAGTGTCGACCGTCACCGACTCCCCGCACACGGCGGCAACGGCGTCGTGGACCGTGACGGCATGCCACGGAGCGGCGAGGTCGAGCTCGCCGCCGCGCCCGTCCGGGATCAGCGTCGTCCCGAGGGCCGTCGCGGCGTCGATCACCAGGGCGCGGGTGAGCTCGGCCATCGAGTCGTAGTCGCCATAGGCCTGGTAGGCCTCGAGCATCGTGAACTCGGGGCTGTGGGTCGTGTCCACGCCTTCGTTGCGAAAGATCCTTCCGATCTCGTAGACGCGCTCGATCCCACCGACTACGAGCCGCTTGAGGTGCAGTTCGAGTGCGATCCGCAGGTACATGTCCTGGTCGAACGCGTTCAGGTGGGTGCGGAACGGCCGGGCGGCCGCCCCGCCATGCATCTGCTGCAGGACCGGGGTCTCGACCTCTACGAATCCGCGCAGGCGCAGGGTCTGTCGGAGCGAGGCGAGCACGGCATCCCGCGCGTGCACCATCCGGCGCGCTTCGGGGTTGACGATCAAATCGAGGTAGCGCTGCCGGACCCGTGCCTCCGGGTCGGACAATCCCTGGTGCTTGTCCGGCAACGGATGCAGCGCCTTGGCGGTTAGCCGCCAGCTCGCTGCCCGAACCGACAACTCGCCCCGCCGCGAGCTGACCACCTCGCCCTCGACCCCGATGTGGTCGCCGAGATCGACATCGGACTTCCATGCCGCAAGGGCATCCGCCCCGACGCCGTCGAGGTCGAGCATGACCTGTAGGTCCGCAGTGCCGTCGCGCAGCGTGGCGAAGCAGAGCTTGCCGCCGTCCCGGCGCAAGACAACCCGGCCGGCGACGGCGACCCGTTCGCCGGTCGCGCTGTCGGGTGACAGGCCGACGAAGCGCGCGTGCAGGTCCGCCGCGGTCGCGGTTCGTGGGTACCCCACCGGATAGGGGTCCCCACCGGCTGCCCGGATGCGGTCCAGTTTCGCTCGCCGAACAGCGGACTGCTCCGGAACGTCACCCGCCGGATCAGTCATGGCGCAACTCCGCATTCTTGTCGAAGACCAATCGGAGGCCGATCAGCGTGAGGTCCGGCTCGTGGATCTCGATCGTCTCGCTCTCGGCCAGCAGGAGCGGCGCCAGCCCGCCGGTGGCGACCACCCGGACGTCCCCGCCGAGCTCGGCCACGATCCGCCGCACCAACCCGTCGACCTGGCCGGCGAACCCGTAGAGCACACCGGACTGCAGTGCCTCGACGGTGCTTTTCCCGATGACCGAACGCGGCCGGGACAGCTCGACCTTGAACAGCCGGGCGCCGCGCGCGGCTAGGGCGTCGAGGCTGATCTCGATCCCCGGCGCGATGGCACCGCCGAGGAACTCGCCCTTGGCGGATACCACGTCGAAGTTCGTCGAAGTCCCGAAGTCCACGACCACCGCCGGGCCGCCGTGCAGGTGGAATGCGGCCAGTGCATTGACGATCCGATCGGCCCCCACCTCCCGGGGATTGTCGTAGAGCAGAGGCACCCCGGTCCTGACTCCAGGTTCGACGATGACCGCCGGCACGTCCGGGTAGTAGCGGGCCAGCACGCCACGCAGCTCCTGAAGCACGGCGGGCACGGTCGAACAGGCGCTGATCCCGACCGGGCGCGGCAGGCCTTCGAGGAGGCCGCGCAAGAGCAGGGCTAGCTCGTCGGCAGTGGCCCGGGCGTCGGTCTTGATCCGCCAGGATTCGGTCAGTTCGTCGGCCTCGAAGCAGCCGATGACAGTGTGCGTGTTGCCGACGTCGATCGCGAGCAGCACCGGGTTCACCCTTCTCTGATCGGGCGCAGGTCCATGCCCATGTCGAGCGCCGGCGCGGAGTGCGTAAGCGCCCCGACGGAGAGGAAGTCGACCCCGGTCTCCGCGACCGCCCGGGCCCGGTCCAATGTGAGTCCGCCGGTGGCCTCGATCACCGCACGCCCGGCGACGCGGCGCACCGCCTCGGCCAACTCGACGACGGTCATGTTGTCGCAGAGCAGAAACCCGGCGCCAGCCGCGACGGCGTCGTCGACCTGCTGAAGGGTGTCGCACTCCACCTGAACTTCGATTCCGGGAAACGTCGCGCCGATCGCCCGGAAGGCCTCGGCCACGCCTCCGGCCGCCAGAACGTGGTTGTCCTTGACCAGGCCGCCGTCGTAAAGCCCCATCCGCTTGTTCCGGCCCCCACCGCAACGAACGGCGTACTTCTCCAGCACCCGTAGGCCAGGCGTCGTCTTGCGGGTGTCGAGGATCACCGCGCCGGTCCCAGCCACCGCGTCCACCCAGCGGCGGGTCGAGGTCGCGACGCCGGAGAGGTGGCACAGCAGGTTGAGAGCTGTCCGCTCGGCCGTCAAGAGGGCCCGGACGAGGCAGCGGGCAGAAAGGACGACGTCCCCGGATGCGACCGGGTCGCCATCGACCCGGCACGCCTGGATGACCACCGCGTCGTCGCTGACGATCTCGAGGACAGCGGCGACGACCGGCAGCCCGGCGATGACCCCGTCCGCGTGGGCCACGAAGTCCGCGGCACCGTCGAGGTCGAACGGGACGGTCGCGACGCTCGTCACGTCGAGCCCATCCCCCAGGTCTTCGGTCAGGGCCCGGTGAACCAACTGCTCGATGTCCTCCGGGTCGAGCCCGGCGGCGGCCAGGGTTTCCCGGGTCGACGCCCGCAGGGTCATAACGGTCCCAGCGTCGCCCGCGGCGTCCCGTCGCCGTCGAGCCGCACGTGGACGCGCACCTGCCCGAAGCGGGTCCGCTCGGGATTCGGGAAGTCCTCCCGCCAGTGGCAGCCGCGGCTCTCCTCCCGCGCGGTCGCGGCTGCGAGCAGGGCCCGCGCCACGAGGTGGAGATTCGTCGCCTGCCAGGCATCCGGGTCGCAGGGGACGCCCGACCGCTCACCCAGCACGGTCAGCGTCTTCTCCGTGGCGCTGAGGCTTCCGGCACTACGCAGGACGCCGGCCCCGTCGCTCATCGCCCGAGCCAACTCCGCACAGGCCCGGGGCTCGACAAGGCCGACCACCCGGGGTTCCGGCGCCCCCGGCGGGGGGGAACCGGCTTGGCCATCCGGATCGGCCACCAACGCGTCCCCGATCCGAGCAGCGAAGACGAGACCCTCCAGCAGCGAGTTCGATGCAAGCCGATTCGCACCGTGCACACCGGTGCAAGCGACCTCTCCGCACGCGTAGAGGCCGGGCACCCCGGTTCGACCGGACAGGTCAGTGCGAAGGCCACCGCTCGCATAGTGCGCCGCCGGGGCGACCGGGATCCGGTCCGTAACCGGGTCCACTCCCGCCGCTCGGCACGACGCCATGATCGTTGGGAAGCGGGCGTTCAACGTCTGCGCTCCGAGCCGGCGAGCGTCCAGGAAAAGGTGATCGGCTCCGGTCTCCGCCATTACCCGAGACATTCGCCGGGTCACGACATCGCGCGGCGCCAAATCCTCGAGCGGGTGCACGCCGGACATCACGCGACGACCGGAGGCATCGAGCAGGACGGCGCCCTCACCACGCATTGCCTCGCTGACCAGGGGCTGCTGGCCACGTGCCTGCGGCCCCAGCCAAAGCGCAGTCGGATGGAACTGGACGAACTCGAGGTCAGCCACCTCCGCCCCCGCACGCAGGCCGAGGGCCACCCCGTCGCCGGTCGATACCCCCGGGTTCGTGGTCACCGCATAGACCTGACCCAGGCCGCCGGTAGCCAGCACCACGGCCCGCCCCAGCGCCGCCCCGACCCCGTCTCGTGAGCCCTGGCCGAGAACGTGCAGAGTAACCCCGGCCGCTCCGCCTTCGCGGCCGAGGATGACGTCGAGGACAAGCGCGTGCTCGATCACCTCCACGTCGTCGCTGGCTCGGACGGCGGCGACCAGCGCCCGGGAGACTTCGGCGCCGGTGGCATCCCCGCCAGCGTGTGCGACCCGGCTGCGGTGGTGCCCGCCCTCCCGGGTGAGCGCGAGCGATCCGTCCGGATCACGGTCGAATGCGGCACCCAGCCCGAGCAGTTCGCGGACCCGGTGCGGCCCCTCCCGGACCAGGACATCGACGGCCGCAGGATCGCAGAGTCCGACCCCGGCCTCCAGCGTGTCGTCACGGTGCTGCTCGGGGCTGTCGCCCACACCCAGCGCAACGGCGATCCCACCCTGCGCCCACCGGGTGGAGCCGGCGTCGAGAGCGGCCTTCGTCACGAGCAGCACCCGACCCGCCCGGCGGGCATGGAGGGCAGCGGTGAGACCGGCCACCCCACTGCCGACGACGACCACGTCCGCCCGGACGGTCCAGCCCGGGGCGGCCGCAGGCAGCCGGATCATCCGGTGTCCGCGCGGAGTGCGTCACCGCGAACGGTGGCCAGGTGCGGCAGCGGCTCGGCCGGATCGGTTCCGAGCTCCGTCATCTTGTTGTCCGCGTCGACGAAGACCACCCTCGGCTGGAAGGATCGCGCGTCGGCATCGGAGAGCGTGCAATAGCTGATCAGGATGACCAGGTCGCCACGATGGACGAGCCGGGCAGCCGCGCCGTTGATGCCGATGATCCCGCTGCCCCGCGGCCCGGGGATCACGTAGGTCTCCAGCCGGGCTCCGTTGGTTACGTCGACCACGGCGACCTGCTCTCCGGCGAGCAGGTCAGCGGCCTCCATCAGCTCAGCGTCCACCGTCACCGATCCGACGTAGTCCAGATCCGCCTGCGTGACCGTGGCCCGATGGATCTTGGACTTCAGCATGGTGCGGAACATAGGGAAGGCTCCTTCAGCCGAGGGGAGGGTTCTCGGGGACGCGCACGTCGAGCCGGCAGTTGTCGATCAGCCGGGTAGTGCCGACCCGGGCTGCCACGAGCAGCCGAGCCGGACCTCGCCAGTCGTCGGGTACCTCATCGAGGTCCGCCTCGTCGACGAGCACGCAGTAGTCGAGCTCCAATCCCTGCTGACCGGCCAACACCCCAGCCGCGGCAGCTCGCCCCGGGACGGCACCGCGGGCAACCGCGACCCGGGCGGCCTCGAGCGCGCGCGGGATGGCGAGCGCCGCGGTCCGATCGGCCGCGTCCAGGTGGCGGTTGCGGCTGGAAAGGGCCAACCCGTCGTGGTCACGAACCGTCGGCTCGGACAGCACCGCAACCGGTAGGTCGAGGTCGGTTACCAGGCGGCGGACCAGGAGGAGCTGCTGGGCGTCCTTCTCGCCGAAAACGGCGACGTCCGGCCGGGTGAGCTGGAACAGTTTCGTCACCACGGTCAGCGCGCCGTCGAAATGACCCGGTCGGCTGGCACCTTCCCAGCGATCTCCCAACCGGCCGGCGCTCACCCGGATCGCCGGCTCACCGTGCGGATAGACGTCGGTCACGGTCGGCGCGAACACGAGGTCGACCCCGGACGCGGCGCATTTCTCGAGATCGTCGTCTGGGGTTCGCGGATACCTGGCGAAGTCCTCCGCCGGTCCGAACTGCAATGGGTTCACGAACAGCGTCACCAGGACGCTCGCCGCCGCGGCCCGCGCGGTCGCCAACAAAGCCGCGTGGCCCGCGTGCAGCGCGCCCATGGTCAGCACGACGGCGACCGGCCCGGGCATCGCGAGCCGCGCCGACGCGAGCTCGTCCCGGTTACGGGCCACGGTCATGGCGGGGGGCGTCACGACGCTGAGCCTCCCTCGGTGGCGAGCACGTCGAGCAGCGCCTCGGCGGCGGCCGGCGTCAGCCGGCGACGAGCCAGCGCCCGATCGGCGGTGAGACGGGCCAGCGCCACGTATCCGGGCACGGTCTCCGGGGCGGCCGCCCGCAGTGCCGCCAAATGCACCGCCACGGTGCCGGCGTCACCGCGGGCGACCGGTCCGGTCACGGCCGAGTCGCCATGGCGCAGCGCGTTGTCGAGCGCCGCACCGAGCAGGGGGGCGAGCATGCGTTCGGGCTGGTCGACCCCGGCCGCGCGGAGCAGGTCCACGGTCGTAGTCACCAGCGTCATGAGGTGGTTGGCGCCACCGGCAAGTGCCGCGTGGTACAGCGGCCGCGCGGCTTCCGGGACGAAGGCCGGCTCGCCGCCCATCTCGATGACCAGCGCCTCGGCCACCGGACGCAACGGTTCCGGCGCGGTGACTCCGAACATCGCGCCGGCGAGTCGGGCCAGGTCGGTACCGGTACCGGCGAAGGTCATGACCGGATGTAGGGCGAGCGGAAGTCCACCGGCCCGAGTCAGTGGCCCGAGCACGGCCAGCCCATATCGGCCACTGGGGTGGACGGTCAAGGTGCCGGGAGCGAGCCGGTCGCTGGCCGCCAATCCGGACACCAGCCCGGGAAGGACGTCGTCGGGGACCGCCAGCAGCACCAGCCCGGCACCGACTAGCACCTCATCCGGGGCCACCAGCGGGACACCGGGGAGCATGACCTCGGCGCGGCGCCTGGAGTCGGTCGAGACGCCGCTCGCGGCGATCACCCGATGGCCGGCCCGCTGAAGCGCCGCCCCCAACGTCGCCCCGACCCGGCCCACCCCGAGGACCCCGACGGCGAGCCGGCCAGGCCTCGCGTCGGGCAGCGTGGCGGAGGGCCCCTGAGCGGCCATGGGCGCGTTCCAGTCCTCACCGGGTACCGGACGATGTCGGGTCCAGGGTAGCGGGTGGCTAGGTTTGCGGTCATGGCCGGCCCAGCGCTCGGAGAGCGAGGCTGGCAACCCTGGCGGTCCGCGATGGCCGCACTCACCGCTCCCGGCGGTTTCTACCGCCGCGGCGGCGCCAGGCAGTTCCGCACCGCGGCAAGGTCCGAGCTGTTCGCGGCGGCATTGCTCCGCCTCATCCAGACCGTGGACACGGCGCTGGCTCGCCCGGCCCGACTACAGGTCGTCGATGTTGGCGCCGGTGGGGGGGAGCTTCTCACGGCGTTGGCCGCCCTGGCCGATCGGGAACTGGCCAGCCGCCTCGACCTGCTCGGGGTGGATGTGGAAACTCGACCGGACCAGCTCCCGGCCGTGATCGGCTGGAGCCATCGGCTGCCGGCCGCGATCTCCGGCTGTGTCGTGGCCCACGAGTGGCTGGACACGGTGCCGATCGACGTCGTCGAGCGCACACCGGCCGGGCTGCGCGTGATCGAGGTCAATGGGCGCGGTGAGGAGCGCCGGGCCGGAAAGCCGACCGCCCGGGACGCGGCCTGGGTCGGCGAATACTGGCCCGGCGCTCAGCGGGCCGAAGTGGGCTGGCGACGCGACGTCGCATGGCGGGCACTGGTGCGCCGGGTTCGGGCCGGGTTGGCCGTAGCGATCGACTACCAGGCCGACCCGACGGTCAGCCCGCTCGGGACTCTCACCGGCTACCGGGATGGCCGGCAGGTCCGACCACTCCCGGATGGCCGGACCGACATCACCGCCCACGTCCTGTTCGGCTCGCTCATCGACCCGGAAAGCCGCCTTCTGACCCAGGCCGAGGCGCTCGAACGGCTCGGCCCGCCGTCGAGCCTCCCCCCGCGGAGTGCGGCCGACAACGATCCGGGCGGCTACCTGCGCACCCTGGTGCGCATCGGGGAACGGGCCGAGCTCGCTCGACCGACCGGGTGGGGTGGGTTCGGCTGGTTGGTCCGGGCCGTGGGCATGCCCCACCCGGACGATCTCGTCGGGTCAACCGCCATCGGAGCCTCCGATTAGCCGAGCCAGCAGGGCCCCGGTGAGCTTCGCGGTCCAGGGCAACGCCTTACCCCAGCGCGGGTGCCGGCCCGGCGCACGATGACGACTCCCGGCAGCGTGGGGGTCGGGGGCGCCGGAGCGGGGGCCGACGCCATCGTGACGATCGGTCCGCAACACCCGTCCGCGCACGGCGCCCTCCGGCTCGCGGTGCACCTGGACGGGGAGGTGATCCGCCGTGCCGAGCCGGTGATCGGATACATGCATCGCGGCGCCGAGAAGCTTTACGAGGTTCGGGACTACCGGCAGATCGTCATGCTCGCGAACCGGCACGACTGGCTATCGGCGTTCGCCAGCGAGCTCGGCGTCGTGCTGGCCGTCGAACGGATGATGGGTCTCCGGATTCCGGAGCGGGCCACCTGGCTCCGCACCCTGCTGGCCGAGCTCAATCGCGCAGTCCATCACCTGGCTTTCCTCGCCGCATTCCCGCTCGAGCTCGGTGAAACGGCCGCGGCCGCGGCCGCGACCGCCGGTCGCGAGTCGCTCCTCCGGTTGCTGGAGGCGGCGTCCGGTGGCCGGGTGCACTTCATGTTCAACCGGGTCGGCGGACTCAAGTCAGACGTGCCGGACGGGTGGCTGGCCGAGCTGCTGCGTGCCCTGCCGGCGGTCCGGACCACGATCGACTCAGAGCTACGGTCGGCGCAGGCCGCGGCGAGCTTCCGGGAGGCCACCGAAGGCGTCGGGCGGCTCGCCGCTTCGGTAGCCGAGGCGTACGGGGTGAGCGGCCCGGTGGCTCGGGCCTCCGGTCTAGACCTGGACCTGCGCCGGGACGACCCCTACCTCGGCTATCCGGAGCTGGATCTGCCGGTCGTCGGCAGGACCAGCGGTGACTGCCTGGGCCGGTTCGACTGTCTGCTCGAGGAGACGTGGGTCGCCCTCGACCTCGTCGAACAGTGCGCGCAACGGCTAGCCGGGCTCACCGGCCCGGTTTCGGTCCGGCTCCCCAAGGTCGTGCGGGCTCCCGAGGGCGAAACCTACGCCTGGACCGAGAACCCCTCCGGGATCAATGGATATTTCCTCGTATCGCGCGGCGAGGCCACCCCCTGGCGGCTCAAATTGCGCACCGCGTCTTTCAACAACGTCCAGGTCCTCCGCGAGATCCTGCCCGGTGCACAGCTCGGGGAACTCACGGTCATTCTGTCGTCGCTGTTCTTCGTCGTCGGAGACCTGGACAAGTAACTCCGACCTCGGGCACCGCGCCCGTGCACGGTCAGTCGCGGGTCCGCAGGTAGTCGATGAAGCGTGCCCGCATCAGCGGCTCCGCGTCACCGAGGTCGTGACCGAACACCTCCCGGACCGCTGCCACGGCCTCGGCGATACCTCCGGTGATGTTGCCAGCCGACCCATCCTCGGTGGCGATGCTGCGTGCCGCCGGGACGTGTTCGAGCAGGTCCCAGAAGAAGGCGACGTCGATGTGGCGCTCGGCGACGGCGAAGGCCTGATGCCGCAGCTCCTCGGTCGTGAGGCGCTCGAGCTCCTCGACAGTCCGACCCTCGGTCACGCCGTCACTGTAGCGACCGGTCACTCGGCGGCCGCACGCTCATCCTCGGAACCAGCCGGCGGACGTGGCACGCGGCACACCCCCTCGAGGAGCAACGCGGCAACGACCAGAGCCACCGCCCCCACGAAACCGGCCGCCCCGATCGGGACGTCCCGACCGGCCCCGTGCGAAGCAAGGTAACCGAGCAGCCCGGCGTAGCCGCCCGCGAAGACCGCGCCGGCAAGCGAAGACGCCTTGGCGAGGGCAGCCACCCTGGCGACCGCGAGTGGCATGATCGGTTTGGTCCGCGGCCGCCCCTGCAATCGGGAGCGGACGGACTGGGCCATCCCGGCCTCGGCCAGCGCAAGCACGAAGAGCAGGACGGGTGCGCTGACGGGCAGCGGCGGCAACGCCGAGTAGACGACCCGGGCTCCGACGAAGGCGGCCAGAGCAACCGCGGCGAACACGGCAGCCAGTACGACCGGTCGGGTCGGTCTCACGTCGACCGGAGGGTCAAGTCGTCGCGGCGGCGAATGCCCCGAACGTCGAGTTGCGCCAGGAGATCCGCGGCCCGTCCCGCGCCGGCGATCCTGGCCTGCGGGTCGACATCGAGCCACGGCGCGAGGACGAACGGGCGCAACCGGGCACGCGGATGCGGCAGGGTCAGCGCGGGCTCGTCACTGACCAGCTCATCGACCGCGATGACGTCCACGTCCAGCGAACGGGGGGCCCAGCGTTCAACACGCTCGCGACCGGCCCGGTGCTCAGCCGCCAATGCCGCGTCGAGCGCGAGACGTGGCCCGACGACCGCAGTCAGACAAACGGCGTTGAGGAAAAGCTCGGATCCCAGCATCCCCTGCGGGACGGACTCGTAGACCGGGGACACCCGCACGGCCCCGCACCGTTCGGCCAGGGTGTCCACGCCCAGTTGGAGCCGGCCGAGCCGATCCCCGAGATTGGAGCCCAGCGAGAACACCGCGGGCCAGGTCACCGCCGGGACCGGCGCAGGCTGACGAGGACATCCGCGACCGAGACGCCGACCGGCGCCTGCGGCTTGTGGACGGTGACCTCGACCTCGAGGATGCGCTCGTCCTCGAGGACCACCCCGGCAATCCGTTCAGCCAGGGTCTCTAGCAAGGCGACCGGCTCGCCACCGAGAACCGCGGCCACCCGGCCGGCGACGGCCGCGTAGTCAACAGTGTCCGCGAGCTCGTCGCTCGCCGCGGCCGCGCTGGTGTCCAGGTGAACCGTGACGTCCGCGACGAACAACTGGCCGGCCACTCGCTCGGTCGCGAGTACCCCATGGCGCCCATGCACCCGCAACCCGCGGATCTCGATCCGGTCGGTCACGAGAAGCTGGGCCCGCTCGGAGCGATGACGGGTGAGGCATGGTGAACCCAGAGCCGCCATTCGGACCCACGGCGACGGAAGACATTGGTCGCGCAGGCTCGCGCACTTTCGGCCAGGCCACCCGCGTCGTCGGCCACACCGGTCAGAATGTTCTCCTCGCATGTCACCACGGCGACATCCCCCTCGACCCGGGCGACGATCCCGGTGAGGAAGAACTGGATGTAGACCGTATTGGCCATGATCACCGACCAGGACCGGAGCACTCGCCCACGCCCGGACACCGGCGGCCATCCGGGGTGGACGCAGACCACGTCGTCGTCGGGGTCCCAAACCACGGACATCCGATCGATGTCACCGGCCTCGAAGGCGGCGTAGAGCTCGGCGTTGGCAGCCGTGACCGCGGAGATCTCGGTGGAATTCACCGAGTCCGCTCCGATGCCGCGGCCCGGGCGGCGGCGGCGACCTTGACGGCATCGAGATTGGGTCCCACCTCATGCACCCGCACCCCCCAGGCGCCGGCCGTCGCGGCCAGGGCGGTCACCGCCACGGTCGCGTCGTCGCGAGCCGACACTGGGCGGTCGGCACCGTCCGGGGCGGCCAGCACCTTGCCGAGAAACGACTTCCGGGAGGCACCCACGAGAACCGGTCGGCCCAGCGCAATCACGGCCTCGAGCCCGGCGATCAGCGCCCAGTTGTGTTCCGCGAGCTTGGCGAATCCAAGGCCCGGGTCGAGGATCACCGAACCCGGGTCGACGCCGGCGTCTACGACGGCGTCCATGGCCCGGCGCAACTCGGCGCAAACCTCGTTGACGACATCGGCGTAGACGGCCCGCTCGAGCATGTCTCGGCTCGGTCCGCGGTTATGCATGACGACATAGGGGACACCCGTGTCCGCTACCAGCCTCGGGAGCTCCGGATCTGCCGCGCCTCCGCTGACATCGTTGACGACGCGGGCACCGGCGCGCAGGGCCGCCTCCGCGGTCGACGCCCGGGAGGTGTCGATGCTCACGATCGCGCCCGCCTCCGCAAGCGCGGCAACGACGGGCTCGACCCGACGAAGCTCCTCGGCCGCGGTTATCTTGACCGCCCCCGGTCGGGTCGACTCACCACCGACGTCGAGGATGTCGGCCCCCGCCGCGAGCAGGGCCAGGCCGTACTTGACGGCGCTGTCAGCATCGGCGAAGGCACCCCCGTCGGAGAACGAGTCCGGCGTCACGTTGATGACCGCCATGATCCGGCAGCGCGGGAGTCCGGGCAGCCCACGCACTGACGGGAAGGCCGGCCCGGAGTCGCGCCAGCCGGAGTCGGACATGACCTCAGCGTAGGTGAAGTCGCTCAGGCCGACCGGGCCCCGGCAAGCCGGCGCAGCCGACGCAGGGCCGGCCGAGGCCAGACGATGAAGGCTTCCGCCTCGAGCGCGGCGACGGCGATCCGGGGCAGGTCGCGAGCGCTCGGGTAGCAGATGAAGCGCGGCTCCCAGATCGGCCTGAACTTCGCGTTGAACCGGTACAGCGACTCGATCTGGAACCACCGGGAGATGAAGACGAGCAGCCCGCGCCATGCCTTGAGGACCGGGCCTGCCCCGAGCCGCTCCCCCCGCTCGAGTGCGGACCGGAACACCGCGAAATTCAGCGAGATCCGACGAACTCCGAGATCCGGCGCGCAGCGAAGGGTCTCCACGATGAGGAACTCGTTGAGTCCGTTGTCAGCCGAGCGGTCCCTACGCATGACATCGAGGGAGAGCCCGTCACGGCCCCACGGCGCGAAGTGCAGGAAGGCGCAGAGCGTCCCATCCCGCTCGGCGGTCACCGCCACGCAGTCCCGGTCCGCTGGGTCACCGAAGCGGCCCAGGGCCATGGAGAACCCGCGCTCGGTCTGGGCGCCGCGCCAGGCAGCTGCCTGCATGCGCAGCTGCTCGATCTCCGCGGGCGGGATATCACCGACCCGGCGCAAGCGGCAGCAGTACCCGGCGCGCTCTACCCGGGCAGCAGCCTGACGGACGTTGCGCATGGCCCGGCCCTCCAGGCTGAAATCGCAGACCTCGATGATCGCCTCGTCCCCGAGCTCTAGGGCGGACAGCCCGGCCTCGCGGGTCCACACCTCGCCGCCGAGTTCACTGCAGCCCATCACGGCCGGTACCCACGCGTGCCGATGCGCGTCGGCGAGGAAGGCGGCGATTGCACCGGGCCAGGCCTCCGGATCGCCGAGCGGGTCACCGCTAGCCAGCATGACGCCGGAGACCACCCGGTAGGCGATGCATGACTTTCCGGTGGTCGACCAGACGACGTTTTTGTCTCGTCGCAGGGCGAAGTAGCCCAGGGAGTCCCGGGTCCCGAACTGACCCAGCAACTCGCGCATCCGTCGTTCGTCCTCGCCTCCCAGCGACGCCAGCGGCTCGGGTGGGCGCAGGGCCAGGTACGCGGTGGTCATGGCGATGAGGACACCGAGTGCTACCAAGCTGTCGCTGACGATGTCCTCGACCCGGGAGTTGCGGAACCGGACGTGCCCGGTGACGCCGATCAGGCCCTTGAGCACGTACCCGAGCTGGGTGCTCAGCGACGGCGCGCCGATCAGGTCGTGTCGGCGAACCGCGAGCATCGCAAAGCCCAAACCGACCGAAAGTGCGAGAAGGCCAAAGAAGGCGAGGAGGGCTGACCACCGGGTCCGAGGGTCGCCGGCAGCCGGAAACTCCGCACGGAGCAGCAAACTGGCGGCGAGCAGGACGACCGAGATGGTCGCCTCCTCGATATCGAACCCTTTCACGACGTGAAGCACGACGCTGATCGCGAGCAACGCGACGACCGCTTGCCATGCCCTCCGCTTCCGTCGGCGCAGTCCGTGCGCGAGCAGAAGGAACAGGATGCCAACGACGATGGTCAGGGCGGTCGCTGCATGGGTGATCGCCCCGGGCAGCACCCGGTTGAGCGCGGCCACTCGACCGCGCAGTCCCGGGGTAACTCCGCTGCCGATGTCCAGCAAACCGATGAACGTGGCCAGCCACCCGGCCAGCCTTGGCACCCACGGCCAATGCCAGGTGCGGTCCAATCCGACGGGGTCGGTACCGGGGACGGCGCTCGGCCGGCTCACCGACCGAGGATAAGGCTCAGCGCCTCGCTCCGGGTCGACTGCGAGCTGCGCAGCTGACCCCGGACCGCGGAGGTGATGGTTTTCGAGCCGGGCTTGCGCACCCCGCGCAGTGCCATGCAAAGGTGCTCGGCCTCGATCACGACAATGACTCCCCGCGGCCGTAGGTGGCGGTCCATCTCGTCGGCGATCTGGGTGGTCAGCCGCTCCTGGACCTGCGGTCGGCGAGCCAGCACGTCGACCAACCGGGCGATCTTGGACAAGCCGGTGATCTGACCCTCCGGGTTCGGGATGTAGCCGACGTGGGCGACACCGTGAAACGGCACCAGGTGGTGCTCGCACATGGAGGCCAGCTCGATGTCGCGGACGATCACCATCTCGTCGTGTCGGGCGTCGAACATCGACCCGAGCACCTCGCCCGGATCAAGGTGGAGGCCCCCGAACATCTCCGCGTACGCCCGAGCGACCCGCTGGGGGGTGTCGCGCAAGCCAGCCCGTTCGGGGTCTTCGCCGATCGCCAGGAGGATCTCCCGGACTGCCGCGCTGATCCGCGCCAGGTCGATCGGGCCGGCGTCCGGCCTGCCGGTCCCGGGCGCCAGGTGTCCGGCCACGTCAGCCGGTCGCCCCCGGTTCGGGCCGACGCCGCGGCGTCCGGCCCTTCTCCTTGGCCGCCGGCCTACCCTTCTTGGCACGCGGTACGTCCGCGGTGCGCTCGGCGCCGCCGGTCGAGCGTCGGGAGCCGGGTGGCTCCGCTGCGGTGGCCCGGCGCCCGCCCGCGCGTCCGCTCCGACCGGATCCATCGCGGGTTCCGTTCCCCGCGCCATTCCCGCCGTTCGATGCCGAGCCGTTACCGCTTCGAGGCGTACGGGCCCGACCGAGTCCGGCGACGTCCTTCGGGCCCAGCAGGGCCAGTTCGTTCGGCGTGAGAACGGGGGGGACGTCCTTGGCCGGCCGACGGCGCGGGCTGGCAAACACCCGCGAAGGACGTTTCGTCACCGAGGCGAAGACCTCCGCGAGGTCGTCCTTGTTCAGCGTCTCCTTGTCGAGCAGGCGCAGGACGAGATTGTCCAGAACGTCGCGGTACTCGACGAGGATGTCCCAGGCCTCGTCGTGGCCCTGCTCGATGAGTGCTCGCACCTCGTCATCGATCTGGGCCGCGACGTCTTCGGAGTAGTCCCGCTGATGCCCCATGTCGCGACCGAGAAAAACCTCACCGTTCTCCTGGCCGAACTTGCGGGCCCCGAGCCGATCGCTCATCCCGTACTGGGTGACCATTGCCCGGGCGGTCGCCGTCGCCTTCTCGATGTCGTTGGCCGCACCCGTCGTGGGCTCGTGGAAGACGAGCTCCTCGGCGGCCCGGCCGCCGAGGGCGTAGGCAAGTGTGTCCATCATTTCGGACCGGGTCAGCGTGTACTTGTCTTCGGTCGGCAGCACCATCGTGTAGCCCAGGGCGCGACCACGCGGCAGGATCGTCAGCTTGTGCACGGGATCCATGTTGGGCAACGCGAAGGCCACCAGGGCGTGACCGCCCTCGTGGTAGGCCGTGACCTTCTTCTCCTTGTCCGACATCACCCGACTCTTTCGAGTCGGGCCGGCGAGGACACGGTCGATCGACTCTTCCAGCATGGCGGTGGTGATCTGTCTGGCATTCGAGCGAGCCGTCAGCAGGGCGGCCTCGTTTATGACGTTGGCCAGGTCGGCCCCGGTGAAACCCGGCGTGCGCCGCGCGATCACGTCAAGGTCGACTTCGGGGGCGGCGGGCTTGCCCTTGGCGTGCACCCGGAGGATCGCTTTCCGCCCTTCCAGATCCGGCCGATCGACGACGATCTGCCGATCGAAGCGACCTGGGCGCAGCAGGGCCGGGTCGAGGATGTCCGGGCGGTTCGTCGCGGCGATCAAAATGACGCCGCCCTTGACATCGAAGCCATCCATCTCGACTAGCAGCTGGTTGAGGGTCTGCTCCCGCTCGTCGTGGCCGCCGCCGAGTCCCGCGCCGCGGTGGCGTCCCACGGCGTCAATCTCGTCGACGAAAATGATGGCCGGAGCATTCGCCTTCGCCTGCTCGAACAGGTCCCGCACCCGCGAGGCGCCGACGCCGACGAACATCTCCACGAAGTCCGACCCGGAGATCGAATAGAAGGGCACCCCCGCCTCGCCGGCGACCGCCCGGGCGAGCAGCGTCTTCCCGGTTCCGGGCGGACCGTAAAGCAGCACGCCCTTCGGGATCTTGGCGCCGATCGCCTGGAATTTCGCCGGATTCTCCAGGAACTCCTTGATCTCTTGAAGTTCCTCGATCGCCTCGTCCACACCGGCCACATCGGCGAAGGTGGTCTTCGGCGTGTCCTTGCTGACCAGTTTCGCCTTGGCCTTGCCGAACTGCATAACGCGGCCGCCGCCGCCCTGCATCTGGTTGAGGAAGAACAACATGATCAACAGAATGAAGACGAAGGGCAGGAGGCTGAAGATCAAGCTGATCAGCTGGTTGGGGTGCGAGACCTTGATGTCCGTGGCGACACCGTGAGAGTCGAGCTCGCTGACCAGGGCGGCGTCGTAGTGCTGGGTGTAGGACGAGGTGAGCTTGGTCGCGTTCTTCGTGGCGGCGCTGGCCGACTTCACGACGACCTCGATCGCCTGATTCTTGTCGTCGACGATGGCCGAGGCGACGTTGCCGACGGCAATCTGGTGCTCGATCACCGAGAGGTCGACCGACGTATACCCGCTGGCGTTGGCCAGGACCGAACTGAGCGAGAACACGAGTATGACGAGGACAACGATCCAGAGGATCGGACCCCGGGACATCCGCTTGAAATTCATCGATTCGGGCCGCCGGCGGCGCCCGTCCCTCCTGCCACGCTCGTGGTCCCCTGTACGGCCCGGAAACCCGCCGAACAGCGTTCAGCCCGCCCTCCGGTCCCGCAACCGCAGGAATGTTGACGGTACACCGCACCGGATCGCACCGCCGCGCAGCGGGCTACCCGACTGAACGTTCGGCCAGGCTCCGTTGTTCCGAGTTATCAGAGCTGTCCGAGGTATCGGAGCTGTCCGAGCTGTTGCAGCCGAGAGGCACCGGAGCCGGGCCGACCTCGGCCAAGTCTACCAGCGGACGAAGCCCCCCCGCGGCAGCAGCGAGGTGCCCCGGGGGGGCTCAGCCGCCGGTCGTCCGGGCGAGCACTTCGGCCCGCAACGTTGCGACGAAGGGCAGGTTGCGGTATCGCTCGGCATAGTCGAGCCCGTAGCCGACGACGAAGTCGGTCGGCAAGTCGAAACCGACGTAGCGCACCGGCACGCCGAGCTTGACCGCCTCGGGCTTGCGGAGGAGGGCGCACACTTCGACGGTCGAGGGTCCCCGCGAGCGCAGGTTACGAACGAGCCAGGACAGGGTGAGCCCGGAGTCCACGATGTCCTCGACTACGAGCACATCACGGCCGGCGATGTCTCGGTCAAGGTCCTTGAGAATGCGTACCACCCCGGACGAGGAGGTCGAAGACCCGTAGGAGGAGACGGCCATGAACTCCATGGACAGCGGGGAGTGCATCGCCCGGGCCAGGTCTGCCATGACCATGACGGCGCCCTTGAGTACCCCGACGAGCAGGACCTCCCGGCCGGCGTAGTCCGCATCGATGGCCGCCGCCAGGTCAACAATCTTGCGGGCGATCTCCTCCTGGCTCACGAGCACCCGATCGACGTCCGGGTGCTCGGCGCGCAGGGCCGGACGGATCGGGGGCATCGAAGCGCAGCCTTCCATACGCCCGAACGGCGACCAAGCCGCCCGGCAATGAGACCGGCCCCTGCCCCCGCCAGGCGGTCACGAGGCGGTCCATCGCGGCGACATGAGCGGCAGTCACGGCGGTGGGCGGCGCCCCCGCATCAAGGGCCGCCCGACGAAGGACGCGGCTGCGCACGCCCGCCGGAAGCCTGGTCAGCGCCACCGTGCTGAGCGGGTCCGCGTCGGCAAGGGCCATGTCGGCCCAGACGTCGAGGGCCTCCGCGTCGGCGCGCAGCAGCGCGGCGGTCCGAGCGAGCGCCCGGGCGACTCCGGGCCCCAGCGCGGCCTCGAGCACCGGCAACGCCTGGTGCCGAACCCGGCTCCGAGCGTATTTCGGGTCTCGGTTGTGCGGGTCGTCCCACACCGGAAGGCATTCGGCGGCGCAGGCGGCTCGCATAGTGGCCCGGGGGAGGTCGAGCAGCGGCCGTCGGTAATGCCCGCGGATCGGTGCCATCCCAGCGAGGGATCTGGCGCCAGAACCGCGCGCGAGGCCGAGCAGCACCGACTCCGCCTGGTCATCCCGGGTGTGCCCCAGCAGGATGACGGTCGCGCCGAGCCGCTCCGCGACCGAATCGAGGACGGCGTAGCGAGCGTCCCGAGCAGCGGCCTCCGGTCCGGTGCCTCGCTGCACGACGTCGACCCTCGTGGTCTCGACCGGCGCCAGACCGATCCGGGCCGCCCATAGCGCGACCGCAGCGGCCCGCTCGGCGGATCCGTTCTGCAGTCCGTGGTCGACGGTGACCGCCCCGGCCCGAAAGCCAGCCCGCGGCGCGATTCGGGCGAGCGCAGCGGCCAGCGCTACCGAATCCGCCCCCCCGCTGACCGCGGCGACGACCAGGGTTCCGGCTGGAAGATCGGCCAGGGACCGTCGCACGGCTCGCCGGACCTCGGCGACCGGCCCAGGCGGCCCGGCCACTGGTCAGGCGGACTCGATGGCGGAGCCGACGCCCGGCACCCGGCGTAACCAGGCGGCTGGGTCTCGGATCTCGGCACCGGTGGGCAGGGTCCGGGCGGACGCCCAGATCCGGTTGAAGCCGGCCATCCCTACCTGCGAGACGACAGCGCGGACGAAGGCGGCCCCCTCTGCATACTGCTTGAGCTTGAGGTCGATGCCGAACAGGCGACGCACCATGCGTTCCAATGGGTTCGCCGTGGCACGGCGGTCCTCGAAACGGCGGCGGAGTTCGGGTACCGACCGGACGAGCCGCTCGCCAACTTCATCCATCACGTACTCGGCGTGGCCTTCGACGAGACTCATGAATCCGGTCAGCCGGTCGAGGATGACGCGCTGCTCCGGGGTCTGAACGATCTCGATGAGGCTGCGTTCGCCACGGTGCCGGGCCGCGTCAGCGACGACCACGAGAGCGTCGCGCAGCCGAGCCGCCAGAGCGGCCGGATCGAGGTCACTCGCCAGCAGGAACGCCGAGATCTCGCTGAGCACGTGCTCGCGCAACCAAGGCACCGCGGTGAACTGGGTCCGGTGGGTGACCTCGTGCAACGCCACCCACCGCCGGAAGTCCCGCGGGTCGACCCCCAGGCGGCGTTCGGTCTCGACGATGTTCGGCGCCACCAGAGAAAGCCGGCCGGACCCCTGGCCGGGGGGGAGGAACACCTCGTACTGGCCGAGGACACGGGTCGCGAGGTAACTCAGCAGGGCCCCCACCTGCACGGCAGCAACCCGGGAGCCGATCGCCGTTACCGCCGCAGACGCGCTGACCCCGCGGGCCGACAGCAGCTGCTCGGCGAGCGGATCGACGACGAGACGGAAACCGGTGATGTTGCTCCGGATCCAGTCCGGCCGGTCCACCACAACCACCGGCCCGGCCGTCGGATCCCCAGTCAGGCTCGTGAGCGCGCTGACATGCTCTTCGGCCTCGACGGCCGCGGCCCGCAGGTCGACGACGACGGCCTCCGCCGCCGCGTAGCCGATCGCCGGTCCGGGCGGGACGAGCCGGCATGCCGTGGCGACCGCGAGGTCCCAGTCGACGAGCCGGGGGGCTGACATGTCCCCTACGGTACGGGCGCACGCCGGCAGCCGCAGCCGGCGAGGGTCGCCACCAGGTTGTCGAGGGCTGGTTCGGCGAGCTCGAACCTCGGCGCATGCGGGGCCAGGACGACGAACACGAGCAACCGGCCGGAGGTGTCGACCACGGTCCCGGCGAGGCTGCTCACCCCGTCCAGGCGCCCGCTCTTCGCCCGGACCAGTCCGGCCGCGGCCGCCGCCGGACCGGAGCGGTAGCGACCCGCGAGGGTCCCGGTGAAGCCGGCGACGGGTAGCCCCTCGAGCACCGGACGCAGTTCCGGGTGGCCGGGCTCGGCGATCACGGTGAGGAGGCGGGCCAGCAGCATCGGCGGCACCACGTCGAGCCGAGAGAGCCCGCTCGCATCGGCGAGGTAGAGCCCGGTCGGATCCAGCCCCAGCCGAACCAACTCGGAACGGGTAGCGGTAGCGCCCCCCAAGAACGTCGCCGGATCGCCCAGGCGCACTGCAACTGCCCGGGCCAAGGCCTCGGCGAGGTCGTTGTCGCTGTCGGTCAGCATCTGCTCCACCAGGCTCAATACCGGCCGGGAATCGACCTCGGCCAGGATCCGGTCGCCGGCAGCGGACGCCTGCCGCTCGATCGCGGTGGAGACCACGAGCCCCGCCGACCGCAGGTCCGCGGCGAAGACCTCCGCAGCTTGATCGGCTGGATCCTCGGTGCGCAGCGGCCCGGTCCCCGAGCTGAGCCGTCCCTCCTGGTACTCGAGCGGGACCACCGGCGCGACGTCACCCTCGGCCACGTAGTGCGGTAGCCATCCGGCGGCCACCGAATCCCCGGCGTATCGAGAGAGATCAACGGCCAGCTGAACCTGCCGCAGGCCACGGGCACCGAGCGCCCGGGCGGTCGCGGTGGCCAGGTTGGGCAGGCCGTCGAACTGCGGGTCGCCGCCGCCCACGAGGATCACGGTGCTGCCGTCGAGGACGGTCACCGTTCGCAGCCGGGCCTGCGGACCCAGGGCCTCGAGGGCGGCGACCGCGACCACGAGCTTGACCGTGGAAGCGGGCGGCAGCGGCACGTCGGCGTTGCGACCGAAGAGTACTGATCCGGTTACCGGGTCTAGCACGACCGCGCCCACGCCCGGCCCGGCGCCTCCCGCATCGATCGCAGCGCCGAGACGGGCGGCCAAGGCGCTGGGCCGCGGATCCGGGGCCGCCGGAGACAGCTCGGGGAGCAAGGCCGGCCGCTCCGTCGCGGAAGGCGGGGCGACGGGGACCGACGCGCCCCCACGGGCCCCCGCCGCCGAGCTCCAGGTCGCACCTCCTCCGGCCGCCGCGAGGGCGACGGCCGCCGCGAGGGCGAGCCGGCTCGCGAGCATCTGCGGGCCTCCCTGCTCGGACATCAGGTGCAGGCGCGACACTAGCGGCGTGGACTTCGAGGTCACGGTGGAGATCCCGCAAGGGAACCGGAACAAGTATGAGATGGATCACGACACTGGCCGGATCCGGCTCGACCGGATGCTGTTCACCTCAACCCGCTATCCCGCCGACTACGGGTTCATAGAGGGCACCCTCGGCGCCGATGGCGACCCGCTCGACGCGCTCGTTCTGGTCCAGGAACCGACTTTCCCGGGTTGCTTGATCACCTGCCGAACGATCGGCATGTTCCGAATGACGGACGAGAAGGGCGGCGACGACAAGGTGCTCTGCATCCCGGCCCACGATCCGCGGCTAGCCCATCTCCAGGAAATCGACGACGTGGCGCACTACGACCGGCTCGAGATCCAGCACTTCTTCGAGGTCTACAAGGAGCTGGAACCCGGTAAGAGCGTCGAAGGCGCCACCTGGGCGGGACGCGAGGCAGCCGAAGCGGAGATCCTCGTCTCGCGGCAACGGGCCGAGAGAACCCACAGCTGATCGTGCCCACGGCTCTCCGTGGGCACGATCAGTTCGGCGGTGATGCAGTGCGGTCAGGCAGTCTTCGTCCGATCGCGGCTGCCGAAGCTCATCGAGAACCCGAGGCCGCCGACGAGCACGCGAAGGAACTCGCCGACGCCGATGAGCACGATGCCGCTCGCGACCGGGTTCATCCATGCCTCGCGCAAGTGCTGGCCGAAGACGGTGAACACCGAGTAGTTCAACGCCCAGCACACAGCCATGGCGACGAGAACCGAGCCGGTACGGCGGAGCGAGCTCGGAATCTTGACCGGAGATAGCTCGTCGACCACCTCGCCGACGACAGCTAGCGCGAGCGCGAGGCCCAGCAAGACGACGAAGGGGTACATGGGATGTTCCTTTCGTGAACACCGGTTCCGGTGCGGGGGCGACGCGGCGCGCCGCTCACCCTGGTTGGACTCGTTCGGCGACCATTGGTTACCGGTAACCCCTGCGGATTCGCGGGGTCCAAGGAGTCGGATGGACGTCGACGCCGCCATGGTGCGTGCCTGCCAGCGGGGCGAGCCCGGGGCGCTGGACGCGCTGATCCGGGCCACCTATGCCCAGGTGTACCGCTTGTGTCAGCGGATGCTGGCCGACCCCGAGGAGGCCGCGGATGCGACCCAGGAAGTGTTCATCCGGGTCACCCGGTCGGTACTCGGCTTCCGTGGCGAGTCGGCGTTCGGCACCTGGCTGCACCGGGTGACGGTCAACGTGTGCCTGACGGCGCTGCACCGACGTACCAGGGCGCGATCCACCGGGGTCGTGGCTGGCCGTCAGCCGTTCGCCGTTCCCGGCGACCTCACGGCGGAACGGCTGGCCGCCCAGAACCCGAACCCTGCCGACCAGGCGATCCGCGCCGAGCTGGCCCGTCGGGCGGAACGCGCCGTAGCGACGCTGCCCGAGGACGCGCGAACCGTGGTCGTCCTGCGTGACCTCGAGGGACTGTCGACGAAGGAAGTGGCCGACCTGCTCGGGGTGAGCGAATCCGTGGTCAAGGTTCGGCTGTGTCGCGCGCACGCCAGACTGCGCCGCGACCTCGCGGACGGTCCGCCGGGCCGTCTGGCGGGCGACGCGTGATGACGCCGAAATTCTGCCGCGAAGTTCAGGCACAACTGCCCGCGCTGGCCGGCGGGGAGCTTTCCGGCTGGAGCGACCGGACGGTGCGGGCGCATCTGCGGCGCTGCCCGGAGTGTGCCGGGCAGTGGGCCGATCAGCAGCAGCTCGGCACCGGTCTCAGCGCGCTGCGGGCGCACCCACCCGAGCCCCCAGCGCAGCTGCTCGACACCCTGCTCGATCAGGCCCGGGAGCCCGGCCTGAGGGCCCGCGCAGCGGTCCCTGCCCGCGGCGCCCTGAGCGGCGCGCGCCCAGAACTGTCGGTCGCGTTTCTCACGGTCGGGGCGCTGGCTTCGACCGCGCTGGGTTGGGCGGCCTGGCAGGGCGGACGGTCCGCCTGGCGGCACGGTGCCCGGCTGGCGACCCGACGTCGCTAATGGCCCGGCCCCGGCCAGTAGCCTCGCGCCCATGACCCTCCCCGTTCTGCGCCTCGCCGGAGTGCCCCTCCCGCTGGTCGGGCCGGCCCGGATCTACGTCTGCGGAATCACGCCCTACGACGTCACGCACCTAGGCCATGCTTCGACGTTCGTCTGGGCCGACGTGCTGGCTCGGATCCTGCGCGGTGGCGGAGTCGAGACCGCGACCTGCCGAAACATCACCGACGTCGACGACGTTCTCGACGCGGCGGCTCACCGAGCGGGCGCGTACGTCGACCGGTTCGCCGCCGTGCAGCAGTTCCGCTTCGACCAGGACATGACCGCCCTGGGCGTACGCCGGCCCGAGCACGAGCCGCGTGCGCGCGGCCACATCGGCCAGGTGATCCGACTGGCCGGCATCCTGCTCGACGGGGGGCATGCCTACCGGCGCGGCGGCTCGGTCTTCCTCCCCGGCGAGGCCGTGGCCCGGCGAGCCGGACTCGACCAGGGGAGGGCCGGGGCGCTCGTTGAAGAGTTTGGTGGTCATCACGAGGCTGCCGAGAACGCACTCGACGCCGTGGTGTGGCAGTCCTCTTCCGGCGACGAGCCAGCCTGGGACAGCCCGTGGGGACGCGGCCGGCCGGGTTGGCATGCCGAATGCGCCGCTATGGCGCTCGCGACTTTCGGCTCCTCCGTCGACGTACACGCCGGCGGGCGGGATCTTGCGTTCCCGCACCATGCCTTCGAAGCCGCGATGGCCGAGGCCGCGACCGGCGTCGTCCCGTTCGCGCGCGGATGGCTCCATGTCGGGGCCGTGCGCAAGGACGGCCGGAAGATGGCGAAGTCCGTCGGGAATCTCGTGCTCGTCGGTGACCTGCTGGCGTCCTACCCAGCGCCCGCCGTACGGCTGCTCATCCTCGACCGACCGTGGGCTTCGGACTGGGACTTCGAGCCGGCCGCGGTCGACGCGGCCGCTGGCAAATTGCAAGATGTGTACGCGGCGGCTGCCCGCAGTTCCGGACCGACGTCGGCCGTGCCCGAGGTGGAGCGAGCGCTCCTCGACGAACTCGATGTGCCGCGAGCGCTCAGCATCGGCTTGGAGGCGGGCGGCGAGGCGGCCCGCCGACTATCCGCCATCCTCGGTTTGCTGTGAGCACCGGGCCGCGTCCGCGGTCGCACCTTCCGCGTCCGGCGAGACACTGATCTGATGCGGATGTCGGCCAAGGCGGAGTACGCCACCCGGGCGATGGCCGAGCTGGCCGTACGCGACCCGGTAGGCCCGCCACTCAAGGCCGAGGAAATCGCCGCAGCTCAAGACATTCCCGCCAAATTTCTCCTCGGAATCCTCGGTGAGCTTCGGGCGGGCAACCTGGTGCGCAGCCGACGCGGGCCCGACGGCGGCTACCTTCTCGCGCGACCGGCGGAGACCATCACCCTGGCGGATGTGATCCGCTGCATCGACGGGCCGCTGGCCAGCGTCCGCGATCTGAGCCTGTCCCTCATGCACTACACGGGGCCCGCCGAACCGCTCACGGATGTCTGGATGGCGTTGCGCTCGAGCATCCGGACCGTGCTCGAGGCCGTGACCCTCGCCGACCTCGCCGGCCGCCGCCTCCCGACACACGTGGCGGCACTCGCCGGTCAGTACCGCCGGGAAGAGCTGGACCGGCACCCGCCAGCTCGGGAGGTCTGACTCCGGCGATGCTCGACTCCGAGCGCGCTCGCCTCGCCGATGCCGGCCGCGAACTGGCCGCCGAGCGGCTCGTCCTGGGCACGGCCGGCAACCTCAGCGCCCGGGTTGGAGGTCACCTGCTGGTGAGCCCGACCGGCGTCCGACTCGGCGACCTTAGGGCCGAAGACGTGGCCATCGTCAACCTCTCCGGACAGGTCCTGGACGGGCCTCGGCCGCCGACGTCCGAACTCGCCATGCACCTGGCGCTGTACGAGCGAGCGGACGTCGCCGCGGTTGTGCACACACATGCCCCGCTGGGAGTCGCCGTTTCGTGTGTCGTCGACGAGCTGCCCTGCCTGCACTACCAGATGCTGACGTTCGGTGGCCCGGTCCGGGTCGCCCCATACGCGACTTTCGGCAGCGCTGCGCTCGCCGAATCGGTGCGCGGCGCTATGCACGAACGCACCGCCGCGCTGATGGCCAACCACGGATCGGTCACCGTCGGACGCGACCTGCGGACGGCTCTCGAGCGGACGGTCCTCCTGGAATGGGCGTGCGCGGTCTACTGCCGCGCCTCGGCTCTCGGCCAGCCCAGATCACTGGGCCCGGACGAAATCGCGGCGGTCGCCGCTGCGGCCAAGGAGCTCGATTACCCCGGGCTGCTCGGGGACTAGGCGCGCTCCACGCCAGCCGGGTCCACTCCCGTTCGAGTCGACGTCACGAAACAATATTTCTCGTTGGGCGGCGGGCGAATCCGGTCGTATATTGGCCGCACGCGAGAAGGGAGGTGGTCCGCTTACATGTGTTTACAACGGACTCGTGAGGTGACTGTCCGCTAGTCGCCGACCCGTGATCTCGTGCGTCGGGTACGGCGCACGGCGAATTCCCGGCAGTCACCCGGCCCTCGAGCGTCGGTCTTAGTCCAACCGGCCCTGGCGATCCAGGAAATGCTCGGGGGCCGCTGCCTGCCGCGGGTCGCTCAGCGAAGCCGGGTCGCTCAGATCAGAGCAATCCAGGTCGCCGCGTCGGCAACACCGGTGACACCGAGGTGGGCACGCTGCTGGAATGCACGCACCGCGGCCACCGTCTGGGGGCCGTCGGAGCCGTCGACGGACAACCGGAAGCCGTGCGCCCGCAGACCAACCTGGAGTTGCTCGACTGTCGTTCCCTGCTCGCCCTGCCGGATCGGAAGCTTGAGCAGCGGGGCCGGGCGGAAGGCCGTCGGGAGCAACCCGTCCAGCCAGAGCGGCTCCTCACGGACAACCTGGCCGGTGTAGGGGGCATTGACGATGGTGTCGTGGCCGACGTAGAGCGCAACGTGGTAAATGGTCGTCGGTTGCACGAGATCGCTCGCATAGAAGACGAGGTCACCGGCCTGTAGCCGATTCAGCGGCACCGCGACACCGGCGCCGTACTGTGCACCGGCTACTCGGGGGACCGCGAGCCCGACCGACCGGTAGGAGGCATACACCAGGCCGGAGCAGTCATAGCCCTTCGGTCCCGTACCGCCCCACTGGTAGGGGTGGCCACGTTGGGCCAGGGCGAAGCGCATCGCGGCGGCGGCGATCGGGTCGGTGCTCGTCCCCGACGCCTTGGCGAGACCGCTCGTGAGCCGGATTACCTCGGAGCGCACCGCGGCCTGAGCGGGGCCGTCCTTTGGGGCGGCGTGGGCACCGGGCGATTGCACCTGAGCCGACGTCGGCTTGACCAAAGTTCCGGTCACCGCGCAGGCCGGGGTGTGCGCCAGCCTGAGGCCGAACCAGGTCAACGGGCCGACCGTTCCGGTGACGGGCTGGTGGAGGCGGCGTTGGGTCGCGACGAGGGCGGCTCGGGTCAAAGGTCCGAACCCGCCGTCGGGGGTGGTACCGATGGCGCGCTGGAGGACAGCCACCGCCGGCCCGACATCACCTTCGGTGAGCGTGGCGCAGGTGGCGCCGACACCGGTGCCAGCCGCTGGCTGGCCGCAGGCGGCCGTGGCCGTACCAAGCGGCAAGGCATGCCACGTCGCACCATCCACGACGCCGGTCACCGCCAGCCGATGAGCCCGTTGAAAACGCTCGACGGCACGGCGAGTCATCGGGCCGTAGTCTCCGTCGGCAGCAACCAGAACCGCCTTCTGGATGGTGGCCACCGCCGGACCGACGGCCCCCAAGGAAAGACTCGCGCAGATGGTGGTGACCGACCGGGCGGGAACCGGGCCGGCCTGGGCTGCTGCGGTCAATGCGGCAGTCGGCACCAGGGCGGCGGCGGTGAGCGCCACGCCGAGCACACGCATGCCCGACGCCTGCCCGATCGAGCTAGCCACGGAAAGGTCTCCTGATGGTTGTGGTGCCGCTGTTGCCCATGTGAAAGGTCGGCGCCGGACCCAGCCGACTTGACCGCCAGGGCGGAAACCGGAGAAATCGACGGCGTCAAACGAGGCGAGGTCGAACGCTGCACACCGGCACGCGGTCGCCGACGCCAGCGAATCTCCGCAAGCGCGGCCGGCCGAACTCCACCTGTTTCAGGTCGTCCGCGACCGCGTCGCGCAGATCGCCCGTCACCAGCACCTGTCCCGCATGCGCTAGCTCGGTGACCCGGGCCGCGACGTTGACCACATGCCCCACCACGTCGTTGCGCTGCACAACCACGTCCCCGTGGTGCGCACCGGCGCGCACGCGCAACGACCCCGGACGTGCCGCCACCAACTCCACGCCGGCGAGCACCGACGCGGAAGCTTCCGGGAACGTCATGAGCAGACCGTCGCCGAGGCGCTTCACGACCCGCCCGCCCCGGCTGCGGACAATGGGTCCGGCGCTTCGATAGTGCTCGACGAGGAGCCGGGCCGCCGCCTCATCGCCTTCAGTGGCGGTGAATCTGCTGAACCCTTCGATGTCGGTAAACATCACCGCCAGCCGACTCGTCGACGCGGCCGGATCCCGCTCCGCGTCCGACGAAGCGGACAGCACCTCCACGGCGGACAGCCCGAGAGCGGCAAGGGTGGACGGCCGCCGCTCGACCAGCCGCGCAAGTGACCGCTCCAGGACTTCGAATGGCGTCGCGCTCGTCATCGGGCCACTGCCCGGCTCGTCGACCCAGTCCCTTCGGAGCAAGCCCACATCCGTCATCCCGGCGAGCAATCCCGGGTCGGTGCGGCGGAGGAAGTCCACCAATCGCCCAGCCATGGCCGTGTGCACCGTTCCGACCACATGACGGCCACCGGCGAGTCGCCTGGAGAGCGGGCGGAAGGGCCGCTCGGGTTGTTCCTCCACGTTGTGATGATGCCCGAGGCGGGGGATCATCACAGACCCGGCTGCGATGATTCCCGGCGTTCGGGAGCCTTCTCAGTGGCGACGGCGTCCGAACGTGGAGGAGATCACGATGCGCTTGACGTTGCACACCTTCCTCACCCTGGACGGCGTCATGCAGGCGCCAGGCGGACCGAACGAGGACCGGGACGGTCAGTTCGAACACGGGGGTTGGTCGTTCCCGTACGGCGACCCGGACTTTGGCCGAGCCATGACCGGTTGGTTCGCCAACGCCGATGCGTTCCTCCTCGGCCGCAGGACCTACCAGATATTCAGCGCTCACTGGCCACTGGTAACCGACCCTGAGGACCCGATTGCGAGCAGGCTGAATTCGCGGCCGAAGTTCATCGCCTCGACGACCCTCGGAGCCGTCGACTGGCCCGGCGCCACGCTGCTCGACAACGACATCGTCGCCGAGGTCGCCGACCTCAAGCAGCAGCCCGGGAACGAGCTTCAGGTGCATGGCAGCGGAGGACTCGCGCAGACCCTGATCGAGCAGGATCTAATCGACGAGTACCGTCTCCTGATCTTCCCGGTCCGCCTCGGATCCGGCAAGAGACTCTTTCGGGAAGGCGCAAGAGCGGCGGCGCTCCGGCTGACATCCACCACGACGACGAGCATGGGCGTGATCATCAGCACATACCAGCCGGCCGGGAGCGCCCAGTACGGCTCGTACGAGAACAGCGCATCCTGAGCTCCGGTGAGACGCGGCGGATACCGTCACGGGCGTGACCTTCGGACTGGAACATCCAATGCTGCTTTACGACGGAGACTGCGCCTTTTGCACCGCGAGTGCCCGCCGGATCTCCGCCCGTTGGCGCGGGCCGGCCACGGCGGTGGCCTGGCAGCGGCTTGGCGGGGAGGGGCTGGCCCGCCTGGGGCTGACGGTGAGCGACGTGGAGCAAGCGGCCTGGTGGGTCCAGCCCGACGGATCGCGGAGTGCCGGCCATCTGGCGATCGCGCACGCGCTCATCGCCAGCGGCGGCTGGCGAGCCGCCATCGGCAGGCTCCTGGGCGCGAAGAAACTGCGCTGGGCGTTCGCTCCGGCCTATCGCGCGGTTGCCCGGCACAGACACCGCCTACCGGGCGCTACCGAAGCTTGTCGCCGGGACGGGTAAACCCCGCTCGCTTTCGCCCGCCCCCTCAACAGCCTCACCCTCCGACCGGGAAGTGTCAGATACTCCCTCCGTGCCCCGGTACAAGGTCACCCTGATCGCCGAGTTGGAGTCGCGACTGCCGCCGGATGCCCAGCTGCTTCGCACCGCGACCGGAGTCGCGGTCGAAATCATCGCCGGAAACTTCGTGAAGTTCAGCACGACCCAGCGCGGACGCGACCACCGCTGTGCCGCCGACCGGGTCACGGTCGACGTAGCCGGGTCGCTCGCACCGACGGCATCGCTGGTGGGTCCCGCGGTTTGGACCGTTCGACGCACCGGACTCCTCGCGCTCAGCGGTCGAAGGACCGGCCGGTCCTTCGCAGGAAACGGCGACGACGATGGGCTGACCGGGGTGCGTGAACCCCGTCGCCCGCTCCCCCCGACCGGGAGTACCTCACTCGTGATCGACAACCAACCTGGGCGAAAGCCCAGGTCAGAAGCCAGATGGAGCCGCCTAACGGAATCGAACCGTTGACCTGCTCATTACGAGTGAGCCGCTCTGCCGACTGAGCTAAGGCGGCGGACGCCTAACGGCCCGTCCAGTCTATGGGTCAGGAGCACACGGTGCCCGGACGGGGCAACTGCCGCGCGATGAGATATGCGTCGACATAGCCGTCGATGCAGCCGCTGCGTAGGTAGGCCGTGTGCCCGTCGCTGTTGTAGCTCAACAGTGTCGTGCGCAGTTGCCGGGCCAACGCCTGGGCCCACTGGTAGGGCGTCGCCGGATCGCGGGTGGTCCCGACGACCAGGATCGGCGGAGCGCCACCGGGCGAGATCGCGTGCGGCGTCTCTGCTGGTGGCACCGGCCAGTAGGCGCAGGCGAGGCCACCCCACTCGATGGCGGCGCCAAAGTACGGAGCGATCCGCTCGTTCCTAGCCGCCGCCCGCTCGTAGGTCGTCAGGTCGGTCGGTGACGGTCGATCGACGCAGTTGATCGCGGTGTTCGATTCGAGTTCGTTGGTGTAGGTGCCATTCGGGTTGCGTCCGACAAAGGCATCAGACAGTGCGAGGATCGGCGCGCCGTTCCCCCGCTCCGCAGCCGCGAGCGCTCGCTCGAGCGCGGGCCATCCGTAGGTGGGGTCGTAAAGAGTGAACGCGAGGCCGCTGAAGAACTCACCGGCGCCTGCGGTCCGGCCGCCACCCCCGGGCAGCGGATGATCGTCCACCGCACGGGTCAGGCGGTTGAGCTCCGCCATTGCGGCGGACACGCTCGAGCCCAGGGGACAGTTCGCCCCTTGCACACAGAACGCGAGAAAGTCGTCGAGATCCGTCTGGAACCCCTCGGCCTGAACCTCGTTGAGCTGGTCGACGGTAAGGGACGGGTCGAGTGCTCCGTCGAGAACGAGCGCCCGGATGTGGCTGGGGAAGAGCTGCACATATTTGGCACCCAGATAGGTCCCGTAGGAGAACCCCAGGTAGGTGAGCTTGGCATCGCCCACCGCCGCTCGGAGCACGTCCATGTCGCGGGCCTCGTCGAGCGTGCTCACGTGGGCGAGCAGTGCTCCACTTTCGTGCTCACAACCACCGGCGAACAGCTTCGCCAGGGTCACGAGGTTCGACAACTCGCCAGGTGCATCCGGAACCGGATCGGCCGCGACCTCCTCGTCCAGCGCGTGCGGGGACAGGCAGCGTACGGGAGTGGACTGGCCGACCCCACGGGGGTCGAAGCCAACGATGTCGAAACGGTCCCGGATAGCGGCCGGAAAGCTCTGTGCCGCGTCGAGCACGAACTGGACACCTGAGGCACCGGGGCCCCCGGGGTTGACGAGTAACGACCCGATCCGACCCGCAGTGTCGCGTGCGCGCAACCGAACCGCGGCCACCGTGATCGTCTGGCCACCGGGCTGGCGGTAATCGAGCGGAACGCGCAACGTGGCGCACTGGAACCCGTTGTTGCAACTGGACCAGGACAGCCGTTGGGCATAAAAGGCCCGGAGGGCGGCTGCCGGACCGGTGGCGCTGGGGGCGGCCAGCGCCGACCCGGTAGCGCTGACCGCGGGAGTCGCGGTGCCCCGAGCCGGGCCGTGCGCCGGGCTACTGCAGGCGGCAGCGGCGGTGACGAGGCAGGCCAGTACTGCGGCTAGGCGTCTGCGGATGTCTGCTCCTCTTCCGCGCGTACGGTTCCATCCCGGCGAGAGGTCTCGTAATCCTGCCGGGAGCCGCAAACACTAGCTTTCGGGCAGGCGCACCGGGCCCCGGAGTCGGACAGCCGGACGACGACCTGTTCGGCCGGAACGTTGTAGCCGACGACCCGGCCCGCCCCCTCCGGGGTATCGACGGCAGTGCCCAGTGCGGGAGCTTCGGCCTTGAACTTCTGATACAGCGGGTGCTCGTACTTAAGACAGCACATCAAGCGACCGCACGCGCCGGAGATCTTGAGCGGATTCACCGGAAGATCCTGGTCTTTCGCCATCCGGACCGAGACCGGCTCGAAGTCTTTGAGAAACGTCGAACAGCACAGATCGCGCCCGCAGGGTCCGATGCCGCCCTGCACTCGCGCCTCGTCGCGAGCACCCAGTTGGCGCAGGATGACCTTGGCCCCGAGACTCCGGGACAGGCTACGTACCAGCTCCCGGAAGTCGACCCGGTGAGGCGCGGAAAAGTAGATCGTGAACCGGTCTCCCGACCATCCGGGCGGCCGAGCGGGATCGCGGTCGCGCACGTCGACGAAGTCCACGCCGACGATCTTCATGGGCGCACCCGACTCGCGGACGAGGCGCTTGACCAGTACCCGGGCTTCCGCGCGACGTCGGCGGTTGCGCTCGTCTCGCTCCAGGTCGGCCTGGCTGGCCAGTCCGCCCAGCTGGGGTAGCCCACCGACCTGCTCGTCAACCCACTGTGGCGCCCAGACACACTCGGCGACTTCCGGCCCGTCTTCGGTCGGCACCAGGACTTTGTCTCCCACCCGTGGAGCGTGTCGCCCCGGGTCCAGGTAGTAGAGCCGTCCATGGCGCTCGAAGCTCACGGCGCAGATCATGCCCACGAGCGGGTGACCTCCCTCCGGGATGCGTGTCGATCAGCCTATGTCGCACATCTCGCACCCGCTGGCCGCCGCGGGACGAATCTCAGCTGGCGTGCAGGGCCAGCAGCATGGACTCAACGGCGAGCAACGGCGCCACATTCGCCTCGATCGCCGCGCGGGCATCGAGAATCGCCTCGATCCGGCGCAGACTGGCCTCCGTGGTGGTGGCCGCTGCCGTCGCGGCCAGCGCCGGCCCCAGATCCGCGCAGGTCAACGGGACCGGCGCCGACCCGCGGCCGAGCTGGAGGACGAGCACGTCCCGGTAGAACCCCGCCAGGTCGGTCAGGGCCCGGTCGAGCGCATCGCGCTTGCTTCGGGTGAGCCGGGAGCGCTGCGCGTCCTCGAGGTCCTTGAATGTGCCGGCACTGCCCCTCGGCCGGCGCGAACCACCCACACCCATCGCGACCTCCAGAGCCGACAGCTCACTGGCGTCCCGCTCTACCGTCGCGGCAGCCGCCTCGTTGTCGGCCGCCGCGACTAGAGCTTCCGCAGCGGCGAAGCACCTGGGCACGGTTGCGACTGCCGCCGGAATGGCCAGCACATCGCGCCGGCGGGCCCGCCCCTGCTCGTCGCGGGCCAGCCAGCGTGCACGGCCGACGTGTCCACCGGCAGCCTGCGCGGCGAACTGCGCGATGGCTCGGTCCACACCCTCGCGCCGGACCAGATGGTCGGTTACGGCACGGACCGAGGGGAGCCGCAGGCTGATCAGGCGGCACCTGGAACGGATCGTGGGCAAGAGATCTTCCGGAGAGGGCGCGCAGAGCAGGAAGACACCCCGCGGGGGCGGTTCCTCGATCGCCCGGAGCAGGGTGTTTCCGGTCCGGTCCTCCATGCGGTCGGCGTCCTCGATCACGGTGATCTGCCACCGGCCCAGGCTGGGGCTTCTGGCGGCCCGCGAGACGATCTCCCGGGTTTCCCGGATCGACAGGTGCAGCCCTTCGGGCACGACGTGATCGACGTCGGGGTGCGTCCCAACCTGCACGGTGCGGCAGGAATGGCAGTCTCCGCAGCCACTGGACGGGCATTGGAGCGCAGTCGCGAAGGCCCGGGCGGCTACCGATCGGCCGGATCCGGGCGGTCCGGTGAAGAGCCAGGCGTGGGTCATCGACGCGCCGAGGCGCCCGGCAAGTTCGTCGGCCGCGGACGCCACGGCCTCGGTCAGCCGGGCGATCACTGAGCCCTGGTCGATGAGCCCGTCGTACGCGTTCATAGGTCCGCCCTTGCGGCGGGCCTGGCTGCCTCCGCCGCGGTCGCCGTCACCGGCTTGGGGAGCAATGGCTCGACTCGGGCGCGGACCAGGCTGGCGACTTCGTCGGCGGGCAGCCCCGCGTCCACGACTAGGTAACGGTGGGGTCGGCGGCGGGCGAGTTCAAGGAAGCGCGCCCGTACCCGGTCGTGAAACTCCGTCGGCTCCGACTCGATGCGGTCCAGGGGGGCTCGCCTGCGCGCCAGGCCGAGCTGCGGCGAGACGTCGAGGACGACCGTAAGGTCCGGAACCAGACCATGGGTGGCCCATCGGGAGAGTCGGGCTACCTCGCCGGCGGCCAGGGTCCGGCCGGCCCCCTGGTAGGCCAGCGAAGAATCAACGTAACGGTCGGTGACGACAACCGCGCCTCGGTCTAGCGCCGGGGCAACTACCTCGTCGACATGCTGGGCCCGATCGGCGGCATAGAGCAGGGCCTCGGTTCGCGGGGCCATCGGCTGATCGCGCCGGTCCAGCAATGTGGCCCGCAACTGCTGCCCGACGGTCGTGGCTCCCGGCTCCATAGTGGTTACCACTGGATGGCCGTGCTCGGCAAGCCAGTCAGTGAGCAGCGCCACCTGCGTGGACTTACCCGCCCCGTCCCCGCCTTCGAAGGCGACGAAAACACCGCGGGGGTGCCGGCGCCCGGGTGCGACGAACGCTCCGAGCAGCTCCGACCACAGCGGGACGCCAGGATGATCGTCCATCAGCCGGTAGCAGGCGACGCCGATCACGGCGCAGACGACCCCGGCCCCGAGCAGCGTCACGACGACCCCGTCGACGCGCAGTCCCACGTGGACGAAGTGGAAGCGATGCGGGCCGATGGCTCCGGCGATGAACGGTGTGGTGGCCAGGACAAGGAGCAGGTCGATCCGCATGACCGTGTAGATGAACGAGAACGTCCGGCCGCGGCGATCGTCGGACACCTCGAGCCCCACCAGGGTGATCGCCGTCACCCAAGTGATCCCCGCGAAGAAGCCGACGATGAACGTCATGAGGATGGCCAGCAGGAGGTTCGGCATCACCGCGTCGACCGCGAGCGCGACCCCGGCGCTGATGATCACTAAGCCCATGAGCCGTCGACGCCCCAGGCCCGGGACGACCCGACTCGCGCTGAGCATGCCGATAGCGAGGCCGAGGAAGACGGTTGCGAACAAGGTTCCATAGGCGGCGTTGCCGCCGCCCAGGTCAGCAGCGAACGGTCTCCCCAAACCGATCGTCGCGGCTCCGGCGGCGACCGCCCCGAGGATGCCGATGGTAAGACCGCGTAACCATCGGGACGAGCCGATGAAGCGCCAGCCCTCGGAGATCGATCTGACCATCCCGACCTGCTCGCTGCCCTCGGGAGTGACGCGAGCTCGCGCCCGGGAGATTTCCGGGATCCGGAACACGGTGTATGCGGAGTACAGGAACGTCCCGGCATCGAAGTAGAGGGCGAGATCCACCGAATTGGTTTTTGCCTTCAGATAAGGCAAACCCGCCGCCAAGGCGCTGTTCAGCAGAGAGACGAGGGAGAACACTCCGGCCGCGACCGCCGCCGAGCCGTACGACGAGATAAGCGAGAGCTGGTTGGCCGCTTCCAGCCGATCGCGGGGCACCAGGTTGGGGACCGACGCTTCCTTGGCGGGAATCCAGAACAGGCTGAAGCACTCGGTGAGAAAGGATGCGATGAACAGCCACGACAGTGTGCGCACCAGTGGGATCGACGCGTAGAGGCCGAAGCGCACGATATCCGCGACGACCATCGTGTAACGCCGATCGAAACGGTCGACGAACGCCCCGGCGAAAGGCCCGATGACGAGCGCCGGGAGCAGGCGCACGATGAGGATGCCGCCGACGGCGTACGCCTGATGGGAGTAGCCGTGCACGAGCGCGTAGGCGAGCGCCGTCGTGGCGAGCAGGCCGAGCCAATCTCCGAGGCTGGACAGGGACAGGTTGATCCAGAGCCGGCGGAACGCCGGTATGCGTAAGACCGTGAACAGGCCGGGAGGCTGGACGATAGCCACGTCATCGCCGTCGGATCGGCGGATGGCGTCCGGGCTGGTCATGGTCTCCGGTCTCGAAGGCGCCCAGCGGCCTCCGTTCTCGGGGCCGCTCGCGATTCAGCCTAACCGCCGCCTGGACCCTTCCGTCGGGAAGAACGCCGCCGTGGAGCGGCCGGGCCGCGGGCCCGACGGTCGGCGAGGAGCTCGGCCCCGCGTTCTGTGGTCACCGTAGCGACGTCGTCCCCTTTGCGCAGGCTCGCGTTGGTCTCGCCGTCGGTGACGTACGGACCGAACCGACCCTCACGCACCAGCATCGCCCGTCCGGTCGCGGGGTCGACCCCGAGCTCACGCAGCGGCGGCGCGGCGGCAGCCCGACCGCGACCGCGGGCTTTCGGCTGTGCGAGCAACGCGAGCGCCGCGTCGAGGTCGACGGTGAACAGCGACTCCTCCGATTCCAGGGACCTCGACTCACTGCCCTTTTTCACGTACGGCCCGTATCTACCGTTCTGCGCGGTGACCTCCTCCCCGTCCGGGGCGGTCCCGAGCGTCCGGGGCAGCGAAAGCAGCTGCAGGGCGTCCTCGAGGGTCAGCGAGTCCAGCGACTGGGACTTGAGCAGCGACGCGGTCCGGGGCTGCTCAGCCGAGCCCTCGGGCAGAACGGTAGTCACATACGGACCGAACCGCCCGGACCGCGCGACGATGTCGAGGCCACTGTCGAAGTCGGTGCCGAGCAGCTTGTCCCCGGATGGTTGCTCGAGTAGTTCGACGGCCTTGTCGAGCGTCAGCTCGTCCGGCGCGAGATCCTCGGGGACGCTCGCCCGATCGTCGTCGCGCTGAACGAAAGGCCCATACCGACCGACCCGGACGACGATCGAGCGGCCGGATGCGTCGACCCCGATGGGGATCGAGTTCACCTCACGGGCGTCGATCTCTGCGAGCTGCTCGGAGACCTGGGACTGCAGGCCCGCGGCGGTGGCCTCTCCGGACGCCGACCCGAAGTAGAAACGGGTCAGCCACGGCACCCCCTGCTGCCGCCCGTTCGCGATCTCGTCGAGGTCGTCCTCCATCGAGGCCGTGAACCCGTAGTCGACCAGCCGGGAGAAGTGCCGCTCGAGCAGGCCGACAACCGCAAAAGCGGTGAAACTCGGGACGAGCGCCTGGCCGCGCCGGAAAACGTAGCCACGGTCCTGGATCGTGCCGATGATGCTCGCGTATGTCGACGGGCGGCCGACACCCAGCTCCTCGAGCGCCTTGACCAGGCTGGCCTCGGTGTATCGGGCGGGTGGGTTCGTGGCGTGGCCCTGCGGTTCGATGCCGGCGGCCGTGAGCGATTGGCCGGCGGCCAGGGCTGGCAGCCGGCGCTCGCGATCGTCAAGGTCCCCCTCCGGGTCATCGCTGCCCTCGACATAGGCACGGAGGAAGCCCGGGAACGTGATCATCTTGCCGGTTGCCGCAAATTCGGCGACCTCACCGCCGCTCGACGTGCCGGATGCCCGCACCGACACTGACTGACCCACAGCGTCGGTCATCTGTGAGGCGACGGTGCGTCGCCAGACCAGCTCGTAGAGACGCAACTCTTCGCTGGACAGCTCGCCAGCCAGTTGCGCCGGCGTTCGGAAGCGGTCACCAGCCGGTCGAATCGCCTCGTGCGCCTCCTGAGCGTTCTTCACCTTCTTCTCGTACCGCCGCGGCGCCGCAGGCACGTAGGCGTCCCCGTACATTTCCCGGGCCTGGTCGCGAGCGGCCACCAGAGCGGTGTCCGACAGCGTCGTCGAGTCGGTTCGCATGTAGGTGATGTAGCCGTTCTCGTACAGTCGTTGAGCGATCCGCATCGTGGTCTGGCTTGACAATCTCAGCTTGCGCCCCGCCTCCTGCTGGAGCGTGCTCGTCATGAACGGCGGGTAGGGCGAGCGCCGGTACGGCTTGTCCTCGACGCCGCGGACGCTGAACTCGATCCCGCGCAACCGCTCGGCAAGGGCCCGCGCGGCTGCCTCGTCGAGTTGACTGGCCTTCGCCGTACGCAAGCGTCCGTCTTCACCGAAGTCCCGGCCGGTGGCGACCCGCTCCCCATCCAAGGCGACCAAGGCTGCGCTGAAGCTCGTCGGTTCGCCAGGCTCGGCCGGCTCCCGACCCGTGTCAAAGGTGGCCTCGAGATCCCAGTAGGACGCGCTCCGGAAACGGATCCTCGCGCGCTCGCGTTCGACAATGATCCGGGTCGCCACCGACTGGACCCGGCCAGCGGACAGCCCGCGCATCACCTTCTTCCATAACACCGGGGAGACTTCATAGCCGTAGAGCCGATCGAGGATGCGCCGCGTCTCCTGGGCGTCGACGAGGGCCCGGTCGATGTCGCGTGGGCTCTCCACCGCCTCCCGGATCGCCTGCGGCGTGATCTCGTGGAAGATCATCCGACGAACCGGAACGCTTGGGCGGAGAACCTCGACGAGGTGCCAGGCGATGGCCTCACCCTCACGGTCCTCGTCAGTCGCGAGGAAGAGCTCGTCGGCGCCGGCCAGCGCCTTCTTCAGCTTCGCGACCTGGGCCTTCTTGTCCGGGGTCACGACGTAGAGGGGGGCGAAGCCGTGCTCGACGTCGACGCCGAGCCGGGCCCATGGCTTGCCTTTCTCACTTGCCGGTATGTCGGCCGCCCGGCTCGGCAGGTCCCGGACATGCCCGATCGAGGACTCCACCACGTAGGCGTCGCCGAGATAGCCCGCGATGGTCCGCGCTTTGGCCGGTGACTCGACGATCACCAGCCGACGGGGGCCGGCGGCGGCGCGGGACGGCGTAGTGGCGGGCACGGTTCGGTCATCCTCCAGTCGAGATCGGGCCGCCGGAGTGTGGCCATGCCCGCAGCCGTCGTGTCAACTCCCGGCCATCGGCCAGGCGTTCCCCGGGGCGCCGTCCGGAGGTTCGCCGACCAACTCCCGTAGCCGAGCCAGCCGGCGGCGGCCGACCACACGGTAGACCGGGCCGGCGCCCCGCGGGCGGACCAGCGCGGCCGGAACGCCGACGGCCGAAAGGGCGGCGCCCAAGGCCGGCCACGCCGACTGGTCGCCCTTGCCGAGGACCAACGTATAACCGAGCGGGCCACCGGAACCCGCGGACAGGCACCACCAGCGCAACCTGGATCCGTCGAGGACGAATCCGACCGGTGGCCGTTTCACGGCGCCCACGGCCCACCGATCGGCCAGCGGGTGCAGGGCGCGGCTGAAGGCGGTCCGCACGACGATCGTTCCGGCTCCGTCACTCGGGACGGTCTCCGGCTCGAGTCCCCGGTCCCGTAGACCGGTGAGCAGGGCGACCACGCGCCACGGCTCGTCGCTCACGACGACGCTCAGCCGGGCTTCCGATCCACGTCGGGCAATCTGCGCCGGTCCGGCAAGCAGTCCTTCGACATCGAGCGGTGACGGCGGCATCGACTCCGCGGAGAAGAACGACAGTTGGGACATCAGGTGCGACGGTAGCCGAAAGGTCCCGGCGACCCCGCCCGGTTATCCGGGCAGCTTCTCCACGACGTCCGGCTGCGGCCCGAACTCGACGACGCGCCGTTTGCTGACGACCACCGCGGCGACGATGCCGGCGACGGCGAGCAGACCCACGACGACGCGGAGCGCGGCGTTGGCGTGCGGACCACCGACCCCGTACTTCACGACCGTCGGGGCGATGAGCAACGACACCAGGTTCATTACCTTGAGCAGCGGGTTGAGAGCTGGGCCGGCCGTGTCCTTGAACGGGTCACCTACGGTGTCCCCGATCACCGTCGCGGCGTGAGCGTCGGATCCTTTACCCCCGTAAAGGCCTTCCTCCACGAGCTTCTTGGCGTTGTCCCAGGCTCCGCCTGAGTTGGCCAGGAAGACTGCCATCAGCACGCCCGCCCCGATGGCCCCGGCAAGGAACGCGCCGAGCGGCTCGTAGCCCAGGAAGAATCCGGTCGCGATCGGCGCGAGAACGGCCAGCAATCCGGGAGTAGCCAGCTCGCGCAGTGAGTCCCGAGTGCAGATGTCAACCACGCGGCCGTAATCGGGGCGCACGGTCCCGTCCATAATTCCAGGGTTGCCGCGGAACTGCGCACGCACCTCGATGACGACCCGTCCGGCCGCCCGCGCCACGGCACTGATCGCCAGGCCGGAGAAGAAGAAGACCACGGAGGCACCGAGGATCAGCCCGAACAGCACGTTGGGCTTGTTCACCGAGATGGCGAAGGTGGCCACTCCGTTGAGCCGAACGGCAGTCGCGAACGAGCCGAACAGGGCAGTCGCAGCGAGCACGGCGGTCGCAATCGCGATCCCCTTGGTGATCGCTTTCGTCGTGTTTCCGACTGCATCCAGGTCGGTGAGGACCTGCGCACCGGTCGTGCTCACCTCTCCGGACATCTCCGCGATGCCTTGCGCGTTGTCGCTCACCGGACCGAAGGTGTCCATCGACACGATCACCCCGACCGTGGTGAGCAGTCCGGTGCCGGCCAAGGCAACCGCGAAGAGGGCGACGATGACCGACCCGTGACCTAGCAGGAACGCGAGGTAGACCGCGCCCCCGATGAGAATCGCGGTGTAGACCGCGGACTCCAGGCCGACCGAGATGCCGGAGAGGATGACCGTTGCCGGTCCGGTGAGCGAGGAGCGACCGATCTCCCGCACCGGCTTTCGGCTGGTCTCGGTGAAGTACCCGGTGAGTACCTGGATCACAGACGCGAGGACGAGCCCGATCAAGACCGCCAGGAAAGCGATGAGCCTGGGATTACCCGACAGCTGAGCGACAGCAGCGACATGCAGCTTGGCGAACGTGGACGGCAGGAAGGTAAAGGAGGCGATCGCGACCAGAATGACTGAGATCAGCGCAGAAACGAAGAACCCGCGGTTGATGGCGGTCAGCCCGGTGCGGTCCGACGGTCGCGGGGACACGACGAGGATCCCGACCACGGCGGTGATCACACCAATGGCCGGGACGATGAGCGGGAACACCAGGCCCTTCATGCCGAAAGCGGTCTGGCCGAGGATCAAGGCGGCGACCAGCGTCACCGCGTAGGACTCGAAGAGGTCGGCAGCCATGCCGGCGCAGTCACCGACGTTGTCGCCCACGTTGTCGGCGATCGTCGCCGCGTTTCGCGGGTCGTCCTCCGGAATGCCCTGCTCGACCTTGCCGACCAGGTCGGCGCCGACGTCGGCTGCCTTCGTGAAGATCCCACCCCCGACCCGCATGAACATCGCCAGCAACGCGGCCCCGAAGCCGAAACCTTCCAGCACCTGCGGGGCGTGCTCGTTGAAGACTAGGAGCACGATCGCGGCACCGGCCAGGCCCAGCCCGACTGTGAACATGCCCGCCACACCACCGGCTCGAAAGGCGATCCGCATCGCCCGCTTCGAGCCGGTGGTTTCCGCCGCTGCGGCCACCCGGACGTTCGCCCGCACCGCGAGGCTCATGCCGACGAAGCCGGTAAGGGCCGAGAAGCCGGCTCCGAACAGGAAGAAGACCGAGCGCCCGATCTTGGTGCCCGTGGTGTCCGCCGGAAGGAGGAAGAGCACCGCGAAGATGATCACCGCGAATGGCACGAGTGTCTTGAACTGCCGCCGCAGGTAGGCGGCGGCGCCCTCCTGGACAGCGAGGGCGATCTCGCGCATCCGCGCACTGCCCTCGTCCGCGGCCAGCACCTCGCGGACCAGCACACCCGCGACGAGCAGCGCCAGCACAGCGATCACGAGGACCCCGACCACGATGCCGTAGTCGGCGCCGCCGACATGTGTGCTTCTCAGGGGGTCGGCGGCCACCAGCCGGAACATCATTCCTCCTTGAACACGGACGCACCACGCCTAAAGACGGGTGCGGACAGCCTCCGGGACACGATCGACGTACCCGGGCCGGCGCGAGTCTACGGAACCGGTCGGCGAGTAGCCAACCCAGGTCACCCAGCGAGGCGCCCAACGCACCACGCGGGACGCTCCGGCGGCACGGGGGAGGCTAGGAAGCCGGGATCGAGCCCTGCTCGGAGCCAGCCGGCCAGCTCATCCGCACCGTGGTCCCCTCGTGGTCGGTGGTAACCGCCACATCGTCGACCAACCCAGCGATCACGGCGAGACCGAAGCCCGGCGGCAGCAAGTCGGGCAACGGATCGGGCCCAGCACCCGGGGCGGGGGCGGCCAACTCGTCCGGATCGAACGCGTGCAGGTCGGCAGCTATCACGTCCTCGTCCGCCGGAGCGATGTCCGAGACGACAACCGAGTAGCGCCCGCCGTCGTCGCTCAGACTCAGGCCGACCGGCGCACTGGGCGCGTGCCGCTGGTGCAAGCCAACCGCCCGGGAGCACGCCTCCCCGACGGCCAGCCGAACCTCGTCCAAGAACTCATCGGGCACCCCGGCCCGACGGGCGACTGCCGTGGCGATCAATCGCGCGGTACGGACATGCGCCGGAAGCGCGGTGAACGTGACCTCGACCGTCGGCATCGGACGTCGAGATCAGTCCGAGGCCGAAACGGCCTCGGCCACCGAACCGTGGATCGGGAACACCTTGGTCAACCCGGTGATCCGGAAGATCTTGAGGATCCGGTCCTGCGTACAGACCAGGCGGAGGGATCCTTCATGCGCCCTGACCCGCTTGAGTCCACCGACGAGCACGCCGAGGCCGGTGGAGTCGAGGAACTCGACGCCTTCCATATCGACGATTAGGTGGTAGTTGCCGTTCGAAACCAGATCGATGAGCTGCTCGCGCAACTTGGGGGCGGTGTAGACGTCGATCTCGCCACCAACCGAGACGACCGTCCGGTCACCCTCCGTACGGGTCGACAGGGATAGGTCCACGCGGTCCTCCTCGATCGATCAAGCGCCGGCACACGCAAACCACAATCCCGCCCGGCGAGCCACCGCCGGCTGACCCACCGGTTCGCGATTCAATCATGCGAGGGCACATTCGGCCGACTCGGGCGTCCCTGGTGCGAGACTCATCTCCGATGTCCCCCACCGCCACGACCTCGGGTGTGCCCGTCCGCCCGGCCACCCCGGATGTCCTCGCCGCCATGCTCCGCGACCCTTCCCGAGCCGGACGGATCACCCATGTGGAACGTGTCCCGGGCCGCCCCGGCCGCAGCGGGCACTGGCCCTCATTCGTCGCCGCAGAGCTCCTCGAAGGGCTTTTCAGGGTCGGGATCCATGCCCCCTGGGCGCACCAGGTGGAGATCGCCGAGCTGGCGTGGGCCGGCGTCTCGACGGTAGTGGCGACCGGGACGGCATCCGGGAAAAGTCTGGGCTACCTGCTTCCGACACTCTCGGCAGCGATATCTCGCGGAGCGACGACGCTCTACCTGTCGCCCACCAAAGCACTTGCGGCCGACCAGCTACACGCCATCGAGTCGCTCGGCGTGTCGGGAGCACGGGCCGCGACCTTCGATGGCGACACCGCCTACGAGGAGCGCGACTGGGTACGGTCCTTTGCGCACCTGGTCCTGACCAACCCGGACATGCTTCATCGATCCCTGCTACCCCGGCACGAGCGTTGGGGCCGTTTCCTCGCCCGTCTCGAGTTCGTCGTCGTCGATGAATGCCACGGCTATCGAGGGGTGTTCGGCTCGCACATGGCCGCCCTGTTGCGGCGGCTGCGCCGGGTCGCTGAGCACCACGGCGCCTCGCCGACCTTCCTGCTGGCTTCGGCGACCGTGGCCGAGCCGGCACAGGCGGCAGCTCGGCTGATCGGTCTACCGGTGACCGCCGTCGTGGACGACGCGACGCCTCGGGCCGAGATGGCATTCGTCCTGTGGGAGCCACCGCTGCTGGATCCCGCCTCGGCCGGGGGCGGCCGGCGCAGCGCGACCGCGGAGACGGCTGATCTCCTCGCGCACCTCGTTGCCTCCGGCGTCCGGACTCTGGCCTTCGTCCGCTCACGGCGCGGAGCAGAAGCGGTGGCTATGTCCGCGCAGAACCACCTGGCGGACGTTCCTGGGCTCGGGAACCGGGTTGCCGCCTACCGCGGCGGCTATCTGGCCGAAGAGCGGCGGGCGCTCGAATGCGGCCTCCGCGAAGGTGAGCTCGTCGGCATGGCCACCACCCCGGCGCTGGAATTGGGCATCAACGTGGCTGGCCTGGATGTGGTGCTCATCGCCGGCTACCCGGGAACCCGGGCAGCCCTCGTGCAGCAGGCCGGACGGGCCGGTCGAGCCGGTCGAGGTGCGATAGCAGTGCTCGTTGGAAGTGACAACGCGCTCGACCGATACCTCCTGCATCATCCGGAGGCCCTGTTCGGGCAACCGGTGGAGGCCAGCATCTTCGATCCGGGCAACCCCTACGTTCTCGGCCCGCACCTAGCCGCTGCGGCCGCCGAGCTGCCGCTCACCGACGCGGATCTCCCGATATTCGGTGCGGGCGCGCCCGCGTTGGTCGAAAGCCTCGTCGACCAGGGGCTGCTTCGCCGCCGCTCGACCGGCTGGTACTGGACACACCGGGAGCGGGCGGGGGATCTCGTGGACCTGCGCGGGGTCGGCGGCTCCCCGGTGCGGGTTGTCGAAGAAGGAACCGGACGGCTGCTCGGCACCGTCGACTCGGCCGCCTCGCATGCCGCCGTCCACGACGGAGCGTTATACCTGCATCAGGGCGAGAGCTATCTGGTGCGCCGGCTCGAGGTCGAGGATGCGGTTGCCTTCGTCGAGCCCACCTCGGTCGACTACACGACGGTGGCCAGGGGGCACACGGATCTGCGCATCAACACCGAGGACCGGCGCACCCCTGGGGACGGGGCAACCCTTTGTTTCGGGACGGTGGACATTACGCACCGGGTGGTTTCCTATATCCGTCGGCGAGTGCTCACCGGTGAGATCCTCGGGGAGGATCCGCTTGATCTCCCGGAGCGCCAACTCCGAACTCGTGCCGTGTGGTGGACGGCGTCGGAAGCCCTCCTGGCCGCCGCCGCCATCGAATCGGGGGTGTTGGCCGGGGCGGCCCACGCCGCGGAGCATGCCGCGACCAGCCTGCTTCCGTTGTTCGCCACTTGCGACCGATGGGACATCGGCGGGGTGTCCACCGCGCTACACGTGGACACCGGGATGGCCACGATCTTTGTCTACGACGGTCACCCCGGCGGGGCGGGATTCGCGGAGCGGGGCTACGCGGCCGGGCGACCCTGGCTCCGGGCTAGCGCGGCAGCGGTGGCCGAATGCCCCTGCCTGCACGGATGCCCGTCCTGCGTCCAGTCACCGATTTGCTGGAGCGGGAACGCTCTCCTCGAGAAGCGCGCGGGCGCGCGCCTCCTTCTAGCCACGGTCGCAGCGATCTCGGATTAGCCGTCGACGCTGCGGCGCAGCCAGCTCTGCAGGTGCATCGCGATCAGCAGGAGCAATAGTGCGCCGGCGACCGAAGTCCAAAGCGGGCCCGAAGTCGCCACCGAGGAGAGCGCGGAGCTGAACGAGGATCCACCCTTGCGGAAGACCAACAACTGACCGGGCGTCGTCTGCTTGCCGTAGGGCAATTCCGGTTGATAGGTGCCCTCCGGCAGCGGGGCGAACACGGTGATCGGCGCGGGCGCCGACACGTTGGGCGGCGCCACCGTGACGGGGGCCGGCACGAAGTTCTTGAACGCCTGGAGGACGCCCCGCCGTGAGGCGATCGGCGGCGCGCCGGCCCGACCGGAGCCCGAGCCACCCGACAGGGAGCTGCCACCACCGCCGGAAACACCGCCCCCGCTGGAGTTTCCTCCCGCGGAAGGGGACGGCGACGGTGGCGGCTTCGGCACGCTGACGTCCGCCGCGGAAGAATCGGCCGACTGGACGGTGACTGAACCACCGGGGCTGGTGGTGCGGTCGGCCCGGACGACGAACGCGTAGTTGCCGGGGGGTGGGGCCGAGAGCGTCGCCGAGCAAGTGCCGCTGGTGCAGTACTGACTCGGGCTCAGCCCCGACGCCGCGGCCGAATCGTTACCGGCCGACTGCGTGTAGAGGTCGTATGCGGTGAGGTCCGGCTCACTGTTCGCAGCCCAGCCCACGGTGACCGTAGATCCGTTCGAGGCTGCCGTCGCCCGGACTCCCTGAACCGGAGCCGGGGGTAGGGCGAAGGTGAAATTCGTCGCACTCGTCGCGTCCTTGGCGGCCGTGCCGTCCCGGTACAGGGTGATCGTGTAGCTGCCGTTGTAGGGCGGTGGCGCATCACTCGCGCAGGTGCCCTGGTTGAAGGCAGTCGTCTCGATCGACTTGGGACCGATCTCGGCGCTGCCGCCGACGCCGGGATTCGCCGGCACCTGCTCGCTGTCGAGGGTGCAATTGGCGCTTCCCTGCCCGGTCGGGGAGGTCACTATGAGCATCCAGGTGTGGCCGTTGACGTCTCCGGCAGCGACCGGCACGGTGGCCGACACGCTGAGAACGTCGCCGAACGTAGTGACTTGACCACCGTCGGTGACCTGACCGCCGCTCGAGTCCTTGATCACGATACTGGCGCTCGCCGCCCAGGCCGGAGCGGCCAGGGCCAGCGGAGCCAGCACCCCGCCCGCCAGCACGAGCCCCGCGGCGAGCCGGGGCAGCGTACGGCCCCGGGAGGCTGCCCGGTCGGGGGCCGCGTCGCTCGCCCGGTCGTCTCCCGCCACCTCAGTGACCCGTTCCGGTGGGCTGCGGGGCCGGTCTGAGTACCTCGGTGTGGGTCAGCACAAGCCGGAGGATGAGTCGCTGCGCTGCGCTCCCCTTGGGATTGCATGTCGTCAGCGTCAGCCAATGGCCGGCGCCGAGGATCCCGGTCTGGGCAACGACGCGGTAGTTGTTGGGGTCGACGATCCAGGGATTCGCGTGGAAGTCACCGTTCAGGTCCGGCTGGTCGCTGGGGTCCTGGACCTCGGAACCCGGCACGACGCTGTAGGTGAACTTGCCGAAGGGAGTGATCAGATAGACGACCTGACCGGGCTTCAACTCATCGAGCCGGTTGAACGGGCGCCCGAAGGTCGTGCGGTGCCCGGCGATCCCGACGTTGCCCTTGGCCCCCGGCAGCGGGGTGTCCACGTAGTGGCCGGCTCCGGCCCGCAGCGCCGCCAGCGTGGTTCCCTGCACAACGAGAACGTCGACGTTGAGGCTCGGAATCTGAAGCTCGGTCAGCCCCTGGCCCACCTGGATGTGGCCGGTCAGATATTCCTGCACGTAGGAGGGGCTGGTGAACTGCGATCGCAGCTGGCCCTGCCGGTTGTGGGCTAGCCAGTCGGTGTACAGCGGCCACGCGAACATCCCGATCCCGGCTACCAACAGCACCACGGTGAGTCCCGAGATGCCCCGTCGACCGCCCGGCCGGCGCAGCGTGTCACCCAACAACCCGAAGACCCCCCGTGGCCGCCCCGGGAGCGGGGAAGGCACGAAACTCGGCGTCATCGGCAGGGCTCCTAAGCGGACGGCAGCGGTCGATGGATGAAACGACTATCGGGGCCCCAAGGTTACGCCTGGAGCCCGGAGACCCCGCCAAACCCGACAGCCCGCCGCCACCAGCCCAGACGCTCTCATGATCCGAGACCGTGATCCCGGGCAGCCGGCGCAAGACACCTCCGAACGGCCGAACGGTCACCACAACCCACACCGTGAGAAACCGGGGTGTTTCCTGGATCCTGACCGTTGCCCCGGGCGGCGCGTCCCGGGCGGCCACGGCGGCGACCACCGCGGCCGGAGCCCCCGCGTCGGCGGCGGCGGCCGCCGCGCTGGCGGCGGCTGTGCAGCGCAGGTGCGCCCACGCCGCCGCCAGCGTCCACAACGCCACCGCCAGGAGCACCACGACGGTCGGGAAAACCAGGGCGGCCTCGACCGTCACCATGCCCTCGCTTCTCACAGCCAGGCGTCGGGACCGGCGGCGGCCCGTCGATGACATTCAGTGACCGGTCGCTGCACTACCGAACAGGACCGACGGACTGATCTGGTGAAAGGCCATGTTGAAGATGCTGGCCATGTCACCGATGATCTGCGGGCTGGTGGCAATCTTGAACAGCAGCACCGCGAAGGCAACGGCGGCGAGGGTTCCCACCGCGTACTCGGCGGTTGCCATTCCATCATCGGCCCGAAGTCGCGCCCGTAGCCAGCGAAGCATGATTCCTCCCGGAAGCCGGCGATCCGGCCGGTGCGGGCCCGGCGCAGCGCCGAGCACCACCGACGATGCGCCGCGGCGCGTCGGTGCGGCAGCTTGCGCTGCTCATCTGTGGAGAACGACCGGCCCCGGGGAGGGTGGGGAAAACCCAGGGTCAGCCACGGAGCACCCGAAGCAACCCGAGCGCGATTGGGACCACGCCGAGCAGGACGAAGGCCGGAAGGAAGCAGAGGGTCACCGGCAGTAGCGCGCGGACGGAAGCGGTTCCGGCGCCGGCCACCGCCCGGTCCCGTGCTCGTTGCCGCTCACCGATCGCGAGCCGGCGGAGCGCACCCGACGCCTGCGCCCCCGTCGTGCTTGCCCGCAGGAGCACGCGCGCCGCCGGCGCCAGCAGTGGGTCGGCGGCCCAGCCGGCCCAGGCCTCGCTCGGCACGGCGCCAAGCGCGAGCCGCTCAACCGGGTCGAGCAGCCACCTCGAAAGCGCCGGCCCGGTGCCGCCCGCCGCCGCCCGCAGCGATGCCGGCATGGACAGACCGGCTCGCAGGCATCCGGCGATCAGGTCGAGGGCGAGCGGCAGGTCCTCCACCACGGCGGCCCGCCGGCGCCGCTCCGCTGCCGACTCCAGGCGAGCGAGCCAGCGATGCGTCGCGGCACCGACGCCGGCTCCCAGCGCGACACCGGCGAGACCGCCCACGACGGTGGCGACCAGCAGAGCCGCAGATGCCGCACCTACCGTGCACGCGCGACGCTTCCGAGCGGCAGCGCCCTCGAGGCGGGCCGGGCGTGGCCTGGGGTAGGCCCGGGACAGCCGGTCCGCCGCCGTCCGATCCGGAGTGGCCAGCCCGACGGCCACCCACACGGCGGATACGGCAATCAGGGACGTCACGACCGCCCGGCGCCGCGCGGCCTCAGGTCGGTGCTTCTCACACCCGTTCCGCGGCTCGGGCGACCAGGGTGCCCCAGCGCCACCCGGCAAAGTCGAGCAGGCCGCCACCGACAAGCAGGATGTGTCCCGTGCCGGTGTGCAGAAGCAGATGGGCAGGCGCCGCCCCGACTGCCGTGCCCAAGGCGATCCCAGCCAGCGGCAGGAGCGTGAGGAGTCCCATCGACGCCCGTGCGCCGGACAGTTGCGCATGGGCCTCTGCGCCGGCCCGGATCCGGCCCTCGAGGGCACCGATGACACCCTCCAGCGCGTCGGCGAGGCTGGCACCGCTCGACTCGGTGGCCGCCCAGCAGCCGGCGAGGGCCCGTAACCCCTCGGCGCCCGCAAGCTCGGCCAGGCCGTTCAACAGGAGAGGGACGTCGGCCCCCAGCTTGGCCTCAGCGGCCACCGTCGCTAGGGGGCCGGCCAGCTCTCCGGCCGCCGACGCGACCGCGGCAAGCGCTTGCCTGGGCGGCTGACCAGCACGCAGCTCGTCCATCAGGCCGGTCGTCGCCGCGACCACGCAGCTTCGGCGTCGAGCAACCACCCTTGCCTGGGCGCCCACGGCCCGGGTGCGGAGGAAAGCGAGCGCGATGACAGCGACGACTGCCCCCAGCCAGTCCCCGATCCCATAGCTCAAGCCGGTGCAAGCGACGGCCATGGCCAGGGCCCGGCCACCCGGCAGCACGGCGATCCGGTCGAGCGCGAGCAGCCGGTTCGCCGGATCGGCACGCATGCGACGCAGTCGCTCCAGCCGACCCAACGACGCGCCGCCGGGGACCGCCCAGTATCCGGCGAGGGCGGCCAGCCCGGCGGGCGCCACGACGACGGTGGTCATGGCGTTCCGGCGAGCCGGGCGTCGAGGTCGGCTGCGGCCGGACCCGGCACCGGCTCGCCCGCATCGAGGCGGCGATACGCCCCCACTACCTCGACCCGACCGTCAGCGAGCCGGCGGCAGAGCGCGAGTTCGGCCACCCGACGGACACCGTCCGGACGGCGATCGAGGTGAATGACGGCGTCGACAGCAGCCGCCAGCAGGCTGTGCAGGGCGTTGCGGGCCAACCCGGCCGGCGCGGCGAGTGCCTCCAACCGCGCGGGCACCTCGCAAGCGCGGTTGGCATGAACTGTGCCGCACCCGCCGTCGTGTCCGGTGTTGAGCGCACTGAGCAAGTCGAGCACGTCGACTCCGCGACACTCCCCCACCACCAGCCGGTCGGGCCGCATCCGCAACGCCTGCCGGACGAGCGTCGACTGCGCGATCGCGCCCGATCCCTCCGCATTCGCCGGCCGTCCCTGCAGCCGGACCAGGTGGCCCGCGCGGACGATGAGCTCTGCCGTGTCCTCGACAAGCACCAGGCGCTCACCAGGAGCCGCCAGGCTCAGCAAGGCACCGAGCAGCGTGGTCTTGCCGGATCCAGCGCCACCGGAGACGAGGAAGCTCAGCCGCCGCCGCACAACCCTTTGGAGCAGTTCGGCCCCCGCCGGGCTCACCGTCCCCGCGTCGACCAACTCGGCCATGCTGAACCCCCGGGACCGGGGGATCCGCAACGAGATGCAGGTCCCGCCGTCGGCTACGGGCGGCAGCACGGCGTGCAGCCGAATCCCTTCCGGTAGCGCGGCATCGACGAACGGCGAGCTGTCATCCAGGCGCCTACCCGCCGCCTGGGCGAGTCGCACCGCGAGGCTCCGCACCTGGTGTTCATCCTCGAAGGCGACGCCGGCTGGCTCCATGCCGTCACCTCGATCGATCCAGACCTCACGGGATGCATTGACGCAGATGTCGCTGACCCGCGGGTCGGAAAGGATTCGCTGCAACGGTCCCAGCCCAGCCAGGTCGGCGTGCACCGATTTCGCGACCTCGAGCCGGTCGACCGCCCCGAGCCAGGGCTGGACCTCCCGCAACGCAGAGCCGACCGCCTCCGGGCTGGCGGGCCGCCGGGATGCGACCAGCCGGTGGCGGATCTTCGCGGTCAGACCGAGTTCGGCAGAGGGCCCGGGTGGCCGCTCGGGCGCAGCCCAGACGTTCACGCCGCGGCCACAACCGGGATCAGTTCGGCAAGCAGACGGCGACAGAACGCTGCCAGCGGTCCGCGTCCGGAACGGCCCGGCGGCTCACCTCGCTCGAGCGCCGCAGCCAACCCCGGTTCGGCCCGCAATGAACCCGCGAGCGGGAGTTCGAGCGCGTCGGCGATGGCGGCCGGGTCGAGCCCACCCGGCGCCGGGCCACGGACGACGAGCCGGACATCCTGGCAGTGACCGGTCAGCCCGGCGGCCACCCGACCGGCTGCTGCTGCTGCCCGCAAGTCGGCCGGCACGACGACCAGGACCGTCCTCGTGAAGTCCAGCGCCGCCAGGGCTGCCGAGTCGATCTGGCGCGGCAGGTCGACCACAACCAGTTGATGCGTCCCGACCACCCCACCAAGCACCGCGGTCATCCAGGCCCCGGACTCCGACGGCGGGCTGAGCCGGTCCCAGGACAGAACGCGCAGTTCGTCCACCCGCACCAAGGCCTCCCTCAGGCCGGCCGGGTTCAACGGTGCCCGGCTCGCCGACAGGTCGGGCCAACGCAGTCCGCCCACCGCCTCGGCCCCGAGAATCAGGTCGATCCCCCCGCCGAGGGGATCCGCGTCGACGAGCACGCTGGGCCACAACCGGCTCCCGGTCAGCGCGAGGGCGGCGGCCAGGGTGGACGCGCCAGCGCCGCCGCGCCCACCGATCACGCCGACGCAGGCGGCCCGCCCTGCACCGGAAAGCGCCGCCGCGAGCACCGCTCGCAGGCCCGCCGCCTCCGCCGGCAGGCGGAACGTGCAGGCCGCCCCGAGCGCCGCGGCGACCGGCCCAGAGCTCCCGCGGGAACCGGCCACGACGACCACGTCCTCCCGAGCGGGGAGTGGCCAACTCGGAGGCGTGCCGATCGCCACGTCGGCGCCGACCAGAACGACCCGTGCGGTCGCCCAGTCCGGCCCCGCTGCACCGGGGCCGAGGACGACGGTCGGCTCGACGCCGAGCGACGCCAGAAGCGAGATCAACTGCTCCAGCAATTCCGGATCGGCAGTGATGATCAAGGGCCGGCCCTGAGCGGAGAGGCGGGTGTGGTCAGGCAACGGCGCCATGCGGTCCTCCGATCGGGCGGCGACGTGCCGCCGCCGTCACGATCCGCCGGCGGGAGGTGTCGGCCCAGCCGGAAGCGATCATCTGTGGACAGCCGGCCTGGAAGTTGTCCCTGTGGACAGCGGGGCCGAAGCCCGGGACAGCGGACGGCCCCCGCTGGGGGGTAGCGGGGGCCGTCCCGAGATCCGACTCCGGGGGGGATGAGCCGGACCGTTCGTGTGTCGCCGGCGGGCTTCCCGCCGGCTCGGATGCCGTTCGACTCGGGCCATCCCCCCGCGTCGGCGCGAGCAAACCCGAGAGCCCGAAAAAATTGTCGGGTCGGGTGTGCAGGACCGGGACGCCTATCCTCGGGGCCATGGATAGGGTCGGACCCGAGGTGCAGCGTACCGCGGCCTTCTTCGACCTGGACAAGACGATCATCGCCAAGTCGAGCACCCTCGCGTTCGGGAGATCCTTCTACCAGGGTGGCCTGATCAACCGCCGGGCCGTCCTAAAGGGGACCTACGCCCAGTTCGTCTACCTGCTCGGCGGGGCTGACGAGAACCAGATGGACCGCATGCGCGACTACCTCAAACGCCTGTGCAGCGGCTGGGACGTCGAGCAGGTCCGAGGCATCGTCACCGAAGCGATAGTCGAGCTGATCGACCCGTTGATCTACGCCGAGGCGGCTGCCCTCATCGAGGAGCATCAAAGCGCCGGTCGTGACGTCGTGATCGTGTCGAGCAGCGGAGAAGAGGTGGTCGGGCCGATCGGGGAGATGGTCGGTGCTGACCATGTAATCGCGACCCGGATGGTCGTGGCCGACGGCTGCTATACCGGCGACATCGCGTTCTACGCGTACGGGCCGGGCAAGGCCGAAGCGATCCGGGAACTCGCGGAATCCCATGGCTATGACCTAGCCGCCTGTTACGCCTACAGCGACTCGATGACCGACCTTCCGATGCTTGAGGCGGTCGGGAACCCAACGACGGTAAACCCGGACCGTGCCCTGCGCCGGGAAGCAGCCGCCCGCGGCTGGCCGGTCCTCGAATTTCGCCGCCCCGTCTCGCTCCGGAACCGGGTATCGCCGCCGGGCCCGATCCTCGTCGGCGCGCTGGCCACGGGTGCGATCGCTGGTCTCGGCCTGGCCTGGTACTCGACCCGACGCCGGACGCGGACCTGAGCCGCCCATTTCGGTTCGGGCTCTTCCCATCCGGGCGGGAACGGAGTAGAAACAGGGAGCCGGCTCGCCGGTCGCGAGGGGCGGTGTCCCCCCGATCGAGAGTCGGCGCACGGCAACCGGGCACCCACGCGCGACCAGCCGCGAGAGGCGCGTCCAGACGGGTCGAACCCGTCGGACTAGACGAAGGTGCACGCCTGGTAACCCGCCCGCCGTGCCAGTGGGCGGCGTCCCGAAGCCCGGGGCGCCGTTCGCATGTCCCCGTCCACCACAGGCCGTCGCCGCGCCCTTGCGAACCTCGGGCGCGAGGCAGACGATCTAGCCGAGACCCGCCCGCCGACAGAGGAGACCGAGCATGCCCGAGACCGAGGCTGGTCAGAGTTCTGCGCTGTCCGCACTGCTCCACGAGAACCGTCGCTTCGAACCGCCCGCCGATCTGGCGGCTGCGGCGAACGCGCAACCGGAAATCTACGCTGAAGCGGCAAAGGACCCGTTGGCGTTCTGGGCAGGACAGGCCGAGCGACTGACCTGGAGCACCCGCTGGAGCCAGGTTCTCGAGTGGAACCTGCCCTACGCCAAGTGGTTCATCGGCGGTCGACTCAATGTTGCCTACAACTGCGTGGACCGTCACGTCGAGGCCGGGGCCGGGGACAAGGTCGCCTTCTACTGGGAGGGGGAGCCCGGAGACACCCGGACAATCACCTACGCCGACCTGCAACGTGAGGTGTGCAAGACCGCCAACGCCCTTACCGACCTGGGCATCGCCGCCGGCGACAAGATCGCCATCTACATGCCGATGATCCCCGAGACGGTGGTCGCGATGCTCGCCTGCGCTCGGCTTGGCGCACCGCATACCGTTGTCTTCGGCGGCTTCTCGGCTGACGCCCTCAAGGGACGGATCCTCGACTGCGACGCCCGGATGGTCATCACCGCAGACGGCGGGAACCGCCGTGGGGCTCCGAGCGCGCTCAAGCCAAACGTCGACGAGGCGCTGAAGGAGTGTCCGGACGTCCACCACGTCCTCGTCGTGCGACGCACGGGGCAGGACGTCGAGTGGAACCCTGGACGCGACGTGTGGTGGCACGAAATCGTCGACTCAGCCTCTGAAACCCACGAGGCGCAACCGTTCGACGCCGAGCACCCGCTCTACATCATGTATACGTCGGGGACGACGGCGAAGCCTAAGGGCATCCTGCACACCTCGGGTGGCTACCTCACCCAGGTGAGCGCCACCCACCGATTGATCTTCGACCTGAAGCCGGACGCGGACGTCTTCTGGACCGCGGCCGACATCGGCTGGGTGACCGGTCACAGCTACATCGTCTACGGCCCGCTGGCGAACGGCACGACATCGGTGCTCTACGAGGGCACGCCCGATACGCCCGGCCGGGATCGCTGGTGGCAGATCATCGAGAAGTACAAGGTCACGGTTCTCTACACGGCCCCGACGACCATCCGCACCTTCATGAAATGGGGGGAGGATCTGCCCACCTCGCGCGACCTGTCCAGCCTCCGATTGCTCGGCTCTGTCGGTGAGCCGATCAACCCGGAGGCCTGGATCTGGTACCGCAAGTTCATCGGCGGCGACCGCTGCCCGATCGTCGACACTTGGTGGCAGACCGAGACCGGCGGCATCATGATCACGCCACTACCAGGGATCACCGCCACCAAGCCGGGTGCAGCAATGACCGCGTTCCCAGGGGTCAGCGCCGACGTCGTCGATAACGAGGGCCTCCCCGTCCCGGACGGGCAGGGTGGGTATCTCGTGATCACCCAGCCATGGCCCGGGATGCTCCGGGGAATCTGGGGCGATGACGAGCGGTACAGAGAGACCTACTGGTCGCGCTTTCCGGGGATGTACTTCGCCGGCGACGGCGCGAAGAAGGACGAGGACGGAGATTTGTGGCTGCTCGGACGGATCGATGACGTTATGAACGTCTCCGGGCATCGCATCTCGACCACCGAGGTGGAGCATGCGATCGTCAGCCACCCGAAGGTCGCGGAGGCGGCCGTGGTCGGAGCGAGCGACCCGATGACCGGTCAGGCCATCGTCGCGTTTGTGACCGTCAAGGGCAACGTCGCCGAGGACGAATCCAGCGGTGAGGCGTTCGTCACCGAGCTGCGCAACCACGTGGCCAAGGAAATCGGGCCGATCGCAAAGCCCCGGCAGATCCTGATCAGTCCGGAGCTGCCGAAGACGCGGAGCGGAAAGATCATGAGGCGGCTGCTCCGCGACGTCGCGGAGAATCGCGAGCTCGGGGACGTGACAACGCTGCTCGACCCGACGGTCGTCAACGCCATTCAGCAGCACATGGCCGGTGGCGCCGGCGAAAAGGAGGAGTAGTCGTGGCGGCCTGAGCACCCGGGGCGGTTTCCGGGCAGGATGCCGGGGGATCGCCGAGGTCAGAAGAGGAGGCGCCATGTCGACCGACCACGATGCACCGCCGATCGAAGAGCGCTCGATCGGGGAACTGGTGGCCACCGCCAGCCGGGACATGTCGCTGCTTGTGCATCAGGAGATGGAGCTTGCGAAAGCCGAACTCACCGCGGCCGCCAAGCGGGTGGGAATAGCTGCCGGGCTGTTCGGGGCAGCCGGCGGCCTGGGCCTGTTCGCGCTCGTCTTCCTGTCGGTGGCCGCGGCATTCGGCATCTCCGCTCTCGGCGTCTCGCTCGGCTACGGGTTCGTGTGCGTGGGCGGCGCCTACGGGGTCCTGGCCGGCCTGCTCGCCATCACCGGCGCAACAAAGGCGGTCCGCGTCGGCAAGCCGGAACGAACGATCCGTACCGTGCAGGACTCGCTGGCCTGGGCTCGGCACCCGACGGTGGCTCCCGATCCGGACGCGCACGAGCTGGCGGAGCTTCGCGCTCGACATACGGACTGACCCAGATCCGGCCGGATGTGCGAGGCTGTCGGCCATGGCCGGGCGCCGCGTCATCGACGACTCGGCGGTGCTCGTCGACGGCCCGTGGGTTCATCGGGATGTCAGCGCGAACGGCGTGCGTTTCCATGTTGCCGAGCTCGGCACCGGTCCGCTCGTGTTGCTCCTGCACGGTTTCCCGCAGTTCTGGTGGACGTGGCGGGCCCAGATCGTCGCGCTGGCCGCAGCTGGGTATCGGGTCGTAGCCCCCGACCTGCGAGGCTACGGCGCGAGCGACAAACCGCCGCGCGGCTACGACCAGGCGGGGCTGAGCGCCGATGTCGTGGGACTGATCCGGGCGCTCGGGGAGTCCGATGCCGCCATCGTCGGGCACGACTGGGGTGGGGTCCTCGCGGTATCCACCGCGGTGCTCCGGCCGGCGGTCGTTCGTCGGATCGCGATGCTCGGCATCGCCCACCCGCTGGCCATGCGGTCGGCCATCGTCCGGCGTCCGCAGGGACAGTTCGGCGCCAGCAGTTACCTGCTCGGCTTCCAGCTTCCGTGGCAGCCGGAACGACGCCTGGTCCGCAACGACGCCAGGTGGGTCGCCGAGCTACTCGCGCTATGGGGCGGGCCGGGGTATCCGGATCCGGAAGCCGAGCGGCGCTACCGGGACGCGATGCAGATCCTCTACGTTCCCCATCGCAGCCTGGAGTACTACCGCTGGTTTGTCCGCTCCCAACTCCGGCCCGACGGCCACCGCTTCTCCCGGGCCCTCCGGGAACCGGTTCCCGTGCCGACGCTGCATATCCATGGGGCCCTCGACCGGTGCGTGCTTGCGTCAACGGCCCGCGCGTCCGGTCGATACGTGGCAGCCGCCTACGAGTGGCTCCTGATCGACGGGGTCGGCCACTTTCCGCACGAAGAGGCGGCGGATCGCGTGAACGGGGAGCTCGTGCGATGGCTGAAGGACGGCTGACGCGGGACCGGGACGCATCGGGGCGTCCCCGTAACGCCCGTCCACGCGACGTCACCGGCCGACCGCTGGCCCGGGGCGCGGCCGGTGTGCCCGAGCCGGGAGCCCGGCCTTTCGTCGCGGAGGCCGGCGCCGTCCTAGGGGCCGCAGCCCGGCTCGTCGACGCCGGACGACCGTTCGCGGCGCACGAACTGTTCGAGCAGATGTGGAAGGCGGCCCCGGTCGATCGGCGCGACCTGTGGCGCGGGCTGGCCCAGATCGCCGTCGGCCTCACCCATGCCCAACGCGGCAATGTCACCGGAGCGGTCGCCCTTCTCGGGCGGGGAGCCGAACTCGTGGCCGGGTGCCGCGATGCACCTACCGAGCTTCGGATCGAGGTCCTACTCGGCGATGTCCGAGACCTCGTCGCCGAGCTGGTCGCGACGGGGTCCTGGGGGGTCCGAGTGCGTTTCCTCTAGCCGGCGTAGATCCGCACGTAGTCGACGATCAGGCTCTTGGGGAAGGCGGTCCGGCCTGGCGGCCCACCCCAGGACCCAACCGCCAGGTCGAGGACGAAGTACACCGGGGAGTTGAATACCCACCCGCCACCGGGGGGCAGGCTGGCGGGGGTGACCGACAGGTAAGGGACGCCATCCAGCGAGAACGTCAAGAGCCCGGGCGACACGTCCACCGCGTAGACGTGGAATCCAGCCGATAACGGCCGCGGCAACCAGTCCTGCCCGACGATCTGGTAGTGACCCGAGACCCCGTGGTACCGGGTCTGTCCGGGACCGAAGATGGGGCCGTGCGCGGTGGCCGTGGACAGGTTGGGGGCCTCTCCGGTGCCCTCCATCAGGTCGTACTCCCCGGTGATCGGCCAGGTCGGAGCCAGCGATGTGCCGCCCATCGCGAAGAATGCCGGCCACAGCCCCATCCCGGGTGGAAACTTGGCCCTGATCTCGGCACGGCCGTAGACGAAATCACCTGTCCGGGTGATCAGCCGTGCCGAGGTGTACTGCCGTCGCACCCCGTCGGGACCGGTGTAGTCCTGCCGGCGGGCGACGATCAGCAGGTGTCCGGCGCCGTCGAGGTGGGCGTTGGAGATCAGGTCGGTGTTCGACTCCAGCTCGTGAGTCCCGAAACCCCCGCCACCCAGGACGTGAGCCCAGTTCGCCAGGTTGGGCGAGCTGCCGGCCAGCCCGTTGAACTCGTCGTCGAAGATCAGGTGCGGGCCCGGGGCCACGGCCGACCGCAGGCCCCCATCCGCGTGGCTCGCCGGCGCGGCAGCGAGCAGGACGCCCGTGAGACCGAGCAGCGCGGCGCGCAATGCCGCTCGCCGTAGCCGCACATTGTCCTCCCTAACCGGGGCAAATCAGCCTACGGGCGACGGCGGCTGTGGTCCACAAGTTCGGCACGGGGGGGTCGCTCTCCTGCCCACCGGACGGCACTCACGCGGCGTGCGAACGCTGCTCCGCAACAGTCGCGAGATTGTCCAGGAAGGCCGAGGCGAGGGATCGCAGCCGGTCCGGCTCGGGTCCTGGATAGGCCAGTCGAAGCGCCGCACGGGTCGTCGGACGTGAACCGTCGGCAGCTGCGACGAAGTCGAGGACGAGGGCCCCGGACGTGGCGGGCACCTCACCGTCGAAACGGAATGCAACGACGAATGCGGTGGGCGTCCGCACCGGTGCCGCTGTCGAAACATCGACGCGGACTCGCCCGCGGCCCGGCACATCGGCTAGGACCCTGGTGGGTTCCCCGGCCTCCTGGACGTTCTGGACCCCGGGCCAGAGCGCGACCCCGGTCGGCCCCGACAGCAGCAGCGCGACGCTGCTCGGGTCGGCGGCGATCGGTCGTTCGACGCACACTGTGCTCATGATGATCGCCCGGTCCTTTCCCTCGACGGTCTTATCCCCGCTTGCAACAGTAAGCACGGGTTCGGTGCCCAGTACAGCCACCGGCTTGTGAGATGAGTCACCGCGGCTCGGGCCAGCCCTCCCGTGGGCCGCGATCGCGGGCCGCTAGCCGGGCCGTCTCGGCCGGCAATTGCCGAACCCGCGAGCGATCCCACGGGCGGGCCCAGCCACCGAGCTCGAGCAGGGTGTCGACCAACCGGGCGGTGAAGCCCCAGACCAGGAAGCCGTCCACCTCGAATCCGGGCCCCATGTAGCCGCTCGGGTGCACCACCTGGGTCCGTCGGGCTGGGTCAGCCAGATCACGCACCGCGACCCGCGCCACCCGTGCGACCTCCGCCGGATCGACGGCCCGGACGGCCGTCGGCCGGCGCCACCACGCGAGCACCGGTCGGACGACGAAACCGCTCGGCGGCAACCACAGGGGAGTCAGGGTGGCGAGCACCTCGACTCCGGCCGGATCGAGTCCGGTCTCCTCCTGAGCCTCGCGCAGCGCCGCCGCCGCCGGATCGGGATCAGTTTCTTCTACGACACCTCCGGGGAAGGCCGGTTGACCGGCGTGGCTGCGCAGCGTGGCGCTCCGCTCGATGAAGAGCAGGTCGGGCCCGGCGGAGGATTCGCCGAACAGGATTAGTACGGCCGAGCGCCGGCCGGCATCCACGGCGGGCGGCGCATAGCGATCGAAGCCGGTCCTTGGCGGGTCCGCGACCGCGGCCAGCAGGGGCCGCAGCCACTCGGGCGGGGATGCGCTCAACGCTTGGCCAGGGGGAGGCTGATCCCCAGGTACCGGTGGATGTCCGCCGCGAACTGCTGTCGGCTCCCGTACGGGCCGACATGAATGTCGACAAGGCGACCGGCAGCCGTGACGAAGGCGGTGTCGGGGAGTCCGATCAGACCCAGGCGATGCAGGCTCTCGCCACCCGGATCGACCACGGACGGATAGGTCATCCCGGCAGCGGCGGCAAAGCTGAGCGCGGCCCCGCCGCCGTCCATGACGTCCACACCGAGGACCCTCAGCCGAGAGCCGGCGTCTCGATACACCGACTCGAGCACTGGGACCTCGGCCTGGCATGGGCCGCACCAGGAAGCCCACAGGTTCAGCACCGTGGGAGTTCCGCGCAACCCAGCCAGATCGACCCCCGGGCCGACGCCGAGGCAGCGCAGGGAGAGGGCGGGAAGGCCACCCGCGATCGAACCCGAGCTGGTAGCCGGCGGGCACCGAGCCAGGTCAGCCGCCGCGACGGCGGGGCCGGTGGTCGGGCCCGGGGCTGCGGCCGTGCCGCAGGCGGCCACGGCGAGCATGGCGGCGCCCGAGAGCCCTCGGGCGGCCAACCGGCCGGTCACGGAACGCTACGGTTGCGGATCAACCGCTCGGCGACCGCCGGCTCGACGGGACCGAGCCCGAAGGACGGACACCAGCGGGCTAGTCCGCAAGCCCCGCAGGCCGGCCGCCGCGAATGGCACACCCGGCGGCCATGCCAGATCAGCCGGTGCGACAGGAGCACCCAGTCCGCCGGCCGGAACAGGGCTCCCACGTCGTGTTCGACTTTGACCGGGTCGTCCGCTGCGCTCCAGCCGAAGCGCCGGGAGAGCCGACCGAAATGGGTGTCGACGGTGATACCGGGGATACCGAACGCGTTCCCGAGCACGACGTTGGCGGTCTTGCGACCCACGCCCGGCAACGTTACGAGGTCTGCCAAGCTGCCCGGCACTTCACCGCCGTAGCGCTCGCAGAGAGCCTGGGCCATGCCGAGAATGTTGGTCGCTTTTGCCCGGAAGAACCCGGTCGATCGGATGATCGCTTCGAGATCGCCCCGGTCGGCAGCGGCGAGCTCGGCCGCGCTGCGGTACTCGCCGAACAGGCGGGGCGTCACCTCGTTGACCCGTTTGTCGGTGCACTGGGCGGACAGGATCGTCGCGACGAGCAACTGCAGCGGGGTGGAGAAATCCAGCTCGCAGTGCGCGTCCGGGTAAAGCTGCGCCAGCGCCCGGTTCATCCGCCGGGCCCGGCGCACCAACTGCGTTCGGTTCGAGGCGTCGGCCAGCGCGCCCGGCGAGCGGCCGACCGCCGCGGCACGAGCCATCACGCAGGCGAGCCTACGGCGCTCACCCGACCGGGTGACACCCGCGCCGCGAGCCTCAAGCTCCCGGGCCAGCCGGCCGATGCGCCGCATGTGATTACGGAGAGTAATCGCCCCTGCGTGAGAGGCCTCCCCGTGGAGAAAACGTCAACCGCCTCGTCCCGGTTACGACCGGTGCCCCAGCGTCAACCGGAATTCGCCCATTTGAGCCTCCCCGGACTGCGCCGCTACCGCGAGACACTCACCGCCGAGGAGGCACGGGTCTCCTACTGGCGGCGGATCATCCAGGCCCGGCTGGACCTCGTCCGGGCGTCGATGACCGGCGTACCCCCCGCGGTCGACAACCTGCGCGGGCTCTTTGCCGGACACCGGCTGACCAGCGAGCGCCGGGTGCTCATTCAGGTGGTGGCGATCGATGACATGCCACCGCTCCCGGACCTCGCCGACCTGTGGGCGCGCGACCACCGGCCTGGCGACCTCACCTACAACCAGACTCTGGTGCACGACCTGTCGAAGGCCGAGAGCCAACTGTCGGCCTACCGGACGGCGCTGCATCGTCGCCTGGACGGTGCCACCGGTGAGCTGATCGCCCGGTACCGGGCGGAGCCGGGGCTCTGCCTCTCCGCACTGCCGGTGGCTCCGAACCAGCGCCGAACCGCCGACGGGTAGCCCGGCTTCGACTCGCCGCCGGATAATCGGGGGTGGCGAGTGTGCGGCCACGCCGGATCGGGCACGATAGGCGCAACATGCTTCTCGTGGTGGCCCTGTGCTCCCCGCTCCTGCTGCTAGCCCTGATGCTGGCGATGGACCGGGTTGAGCGACCCTTGCGCGACGAGGCGCTCGGCGAACAGGTTGTCGCGGTGCTCGAGACGGCGCACCCGGATGAGGTGGAGATCATCGTGTCCACCGACGCGGCGCTCGCAATCAATCGGCACTGGCGCCGCTTCCGTCGGCGTGGGCGGCCGCTGGTGCGCCGGGCCGGGCGCCCGGCCTAAGCTGCCACACCGCGACGCCGTTCGAGGGGAGGATCCCGTGGACTCCCTGCTGGCGAGCGTGCCACTTTTCGCCGCGCTCGACGAGCCGGCGGCTACCGCCCTGGCAGCCCGTCTGCGGCCCGGCAACCTGGAGCGGGGCGAGATCGTCTTCCGCGAGGGCGAGCTTGGCGACCGGCTGTACATCGTCCTCGACGGCAAGGTGAAGATCTCCCGATCCGCCGGGGACGGCCGAGAGAACATGCTCGCTGTGCTCGGCCCCGGGGACCTGCTCGGCGAGCTCTCGCTGTTCGACCCCGGCGAGCGAACGGCCACCGCGACGACGCTCACGGAGGTCGCGCTCGTCTCGCTCGACCATGCGGATTTGCGACCGTGGTTACTCGAACACCCGCAGGTCGCCGAATTCCTACTGGCCGCCCTCGCCCGTCGGCTGCGCCGCACGAACGAGGCGATGGCCGACCTCGTGTTCACCGACGTGCCGGGACGGGTCGCCAAAGCACTGCTCGATCTCGCCGACCGATTCGGCGAGGTCGAGGGAGATGCTGTGCGGGTGACGCACGACCTGACCCAGGAGGAGTTGGCGCAACTGGTCGGCGCCAGCCGGGAGACGGTGAACAAGGCGCTGTCCGACTTCGCGGGCCGCGGCTGGCTGCGCCTCGACGGCCGCGCCGTCCTTCTCCTCGATGTGGACCGGCTGACCCGGCGCGCGCACTAGACGCCGTTGCCGGCGAGCAGTCCGGCGAGCAGGCGTCGCGTCGTGGGGCGCTCGCTCACCTGCTCGGTCGACCTCGCCAGAGCCTCAGCCTGCCGAGCGGCCAATCGGGCCGCGGGGGGATCTCCAGCGGCCGCGAGACATTGGGCGAGGACTCGGAGCGCCACGACCCGCGAGCGAACGTCCTCGGCCGGCACCGCTAATGCTCGATGGATCACCGCCAAGGCTGGGTGAACGTCTCCGGCCTCGAGGAGCGCCCCCGCATAGTGCGCGAGGGCCTGCCGGCGGGGGAACAGCAGGGAGGGTTCGTCGGTGACATCGGCCACGTCAGCGAGCAGTCGCAAGGCCTCGGCGAGATCACCCTCGGCCCGAATCGCCTGGGCGAGCAAGACCTGTGTACCGACCAGCGCTGCCGGCTCCAGCTCGAGACCGTCGAGCATGGCGACCGCGCGCTCGGCTGCCAGTCGGGCGGCCTTCGGGTCTCCCCGGTCGAGCTGGCAGTAGCCGATCCCGCAGAGTGCCAGCGAACCCGTCACTGGATGCGAACCCAACTCGGACGCCCCGACCGCCTGTTCGAACAGGTCGATCGCCAGGTCGGGACGGGCCGCGCCGCGCTCGGCAAAAGCCCGGGCGGCCAACGACATCGACCGGCCCCACGTATCGGCGAGATCCGCGAATTCGGTGTGCGCGCGAGCGGCCTCGTCTCGGGCGATGTCAAGATCACCGAGTTCTGCCGCAGCGAACGCGTCAATGGTGAGGCAGGCTGCCACCCCCCACCGCTCACCCATTGCCTCGCCGAGCGGGAGCAACCCGCGGGCGAGTTCCCGCGCTTCATGCAACCTGCCCTGCAAGAGCCGCACGAAGGCCTCGGTGCCGGCGCACCAGGACAGTCCACCAGAGTCGTCCAGCGACCCGAAGACGTCCGCGGCCCGGGCCAGCATGGACTCGGCGAGCTGATAGTCACCGCGGGTTGTGGCGCTCCAGGCGAGGTGCTGCAGGGCCCATCCAGTTCCCCGAACATCGCCGATCCGTTCGGCCAGGTCCAGCGCCTGCCCGAAGCGGGCTTCGGCGCCGGGGAGCCGACCGGCCCGGTAGTCAACCAACCCCAACTCACGCAGGGCCTCGGCGGTGACCCGATTCACGCCGCTGTCGCTTGCGGTCGCGAGCGCCGAAACGAAGGCGGCGGTCGCCGCATCGTCGTGGCCGCGCTGCGCCCGCAACCGGCCGAGAACGACGAGCGCGGCCGCCCGGATCGGAAGGTTGTCGGACTCGAGCGGTCCAGCGAGGTCGGCTTCGGCATCGGAGATCCGATGCAGCGCAGCCCGGGCCGCCGCCCTTCCGACCTGAAGATCGAGCAGATCGCCCTCCGCGCCGGCGCCTTCCGCGAACCCGAGAGCCTTCGTGTAGAGCCGCTCGGCCCGGACGTTGTCCTCCCGGCTCAGTGCCGCAGACGCGAGGCGGCCCAACGCTCGAACGCCAGACGGCCTGGCCCGCCAGGCGGGATCACCCGGGCCGAGCCCCATTTCGGTCGCCAGCTCGATGGCCCGCTCGGCGTGCGCCGCCACGAACGTGTCGACCTCGGCTGCCGGGGCGGCGAGATTGGCGACCGCCCACACCGCGGCGATCGCATGGCGACGGGCCCGCTCGGCTTTCGGGATTCCGGCGTAGGCCACATCCCGGGTAAGGGCGTGGGAGAAGACGTACGTGCGACCGGACTCCTCATCCTCCGCCGGCGCCAGGATCCCGCGCTCGACCAACTCGGCAACGCTTCGGACCACGAGGGCTGCTGCCTCCGGGTCGACAGCGAGCAGGGCCGTGAGCGCGAAGCGCGGGCCGACTACGGCAGCATCGCGGAGGACCGTCTTGGTGGCTGTATCCAGGGCATCGATCCGGGCGGCGAGAACGGCCTGAACGCCGGCCGGGAGGACGTCCGGCGGCAGCTCGCCCACTAGGGTCCAACTCGCGCCCGTGCGACGCAGCAGGCCGCGGTCGACGAGCAGGTTCAACAACTCGGCGAGGAAGAACGGGTTTCCTTGCGCCCGTCGAAGCAGCGCCTGTTGCGCGCCTGGCTCGAGCTCGGCCCCGCCGAGATAGGCCCGGAGCAGCCGACCGGCCGCCATCGAGTCGAGCGGCAGCAGCGGGATGAGCTCAGGATTAGGAAGGGTCCGCCACCAGTCCCCCTCGGGACCGGCCGGGAGTTCGCTGCGCCCCACGCAGATCACGATGACCGGGCCGCTCAACTTTCCAGCCACCCACCCGAGATCACGGAGCAAGCCGGCGTCAGCCCATTGCAGGTCGTCGGCAACCAGGAGCAGGGGGCCCTCGGCGGCGAGCCCGGCCAGCAGACGCAGAACCGAGAGCCGGATCGGATCGCCGGCCACACCCGACCCGCCCGGGGCCGCGGACTCGCGCGGAATCGAGGGCTCGCCCTCCACTCCGATCAAGGGCAGCAGGCGGTCGATGAGCGCAGCCACGGGAAGGCCGAGGGGCCCGGCGTCGGCCAGCCGGGTCACCGTTCGCCGGAGCCGGGCAACCGCCTCCGCCGGCGAGTCCATGTCGGTGATACCGCAGGCGACGCGCAACCAGTCGACGAACACCGACAGTTCCCGACCTTCGCCGTAGGGTCGCGCTCGACCCTGGAGCACCCGCAAGTCGGGCAGCTCGCCGGCGAAGCGGGTCACCTCCGAGACCAGACGGGTCTTTCCCACGCCAGCCTCACCGGTGACGACGAGGGCGACCGGCTGGCCACGGTCGATCACGTCCATCACCCGGCCGACGATGACACCGCGTTCGGCGTCGCGGCCGACGAAGGGGGCCTCGGCACCAAGACCGAGCCGGGTCTGTCCGGGCGGGCGGATAGCAACGAGTTCGAATGCCTCGAACGGCTCCCGCTTCCCCTTGAGCCGAACGGCCGGCAATGCTCGCCAAGAGGCGACGTGCAGGCTAGCCAGGGCGGTCTCACGTCCGGCCCACGTCCGGCCGACTCCCGCCGCGTCGGAGAGCCGGGCCGCTGTATTCACGGTGTCGCCGATCACGGTGTAGGACAGGTGGGCCTGGATCCCGGCGATGACCTCGCCGGTGTTCAGACCGACCCGAAGACCGAGTCGACGGCCACCCCCGGACTCCGCCTCCATCAGCCGGCGGATCTCGGTCTGCATCGTGGCCGCCGCACGCACGGCACGCTCCGCGTCGTCCTCATGAGCGGTCGGAGCGCCGAAGACGGCCATGATGCCGTCTCCGGTCAGCTTGTCGACGTGACCGCCGACTTCGGTCACAGCGTGGCTCATGGCCGCGAGGGCGCGGTCCGCGACCGCGCCGACCTGTTCCGGATCGAGCTCCTCGGCCCAGGCGGTGAAATCCGAGAGATCGCCGAACAGCACCGTCACGAAGCGGCGCTCCGCACTCGCCTCCAGCTCCTCGCTCCGTTCCTGCGGGGAGCCGCAGGCGAAGCAGAACCGGGCCCCCGGCACCAGGGGCGTTCCGCAGACGATGCAGACCAGCTGGACCGCCGTCACGACCTTCGATGTCCCTCGAGATAGTCCAGTTGCGCGCGCACCGACAGTTCCGCGGCCGGCCACAGGCTTGGGTCGACGTCGGCATACACCTGCCGAACGACCGCCGCCGGCTCGCGCACCCCCGCGTCCACTGCCGCCTGCACCTGGGCCAGGCGCTCTGCCCGGTGGGCCAGGTAGAAGTCGAGCACGGACGCGGCCGATGACACGACCGGCCCGTGCCCCGGCAGCAGCACGTCGACGCCGTCGTCGGCGAGGGCACGCAGCCGCCGGATCGACCCGAGGTAGTCGCCAAGCCGTCCGTCCGGATAGGCCACGACGCTGGTCCCGCGGCCGAGCACGGTGTCACCGGTGAGTACCGCTCGATCCGCTGGTAGCGCGAAACAGAGGGAGTCGGCGGAGTGCCCAGGGGTGGCGATCACCCGCAGCTCCAGTCCATCGACGGCGACGAGGTCGCCCTCGGCCAGCCCCTCCCCTCCGTAACGGTGCCGCGGGTCGAGGGCGCGGACCGGCGCGCCGGTGATCTCACTGAACCGTCTGGCCCCTCCGGAGTGGTCGGCGTGGCCGTGGGTGAGCAGGATGGCGGCTATCGGGCCGAACGCGGCCACCCGGGCGAGATGTGCGCCGTCTTCGGGCCCTGGATCGACGACGACCGCGCTGCGGCCGCCGGGTTCGCGCAGCACCCAGGTGTTCGTACCATCGAGGGTCATCGGTCCCGGGTTCGGGGCGAGAACCCGCTCCGCCCGCAGCATCAGGTGCCGTCGTCCGCGTGCGGAAGCAGCAGCCGGGCGGTGTCAGCATCGACCACGACCTGCGGCAGGCGGGGCCGGACATCGCGGTCGCTCCCGGCCGCGAGGACGTCCGCGACCCGGTCGTACGAGGACAGTTCTCGGAGCGTGACCACGGTCGGTGGCAACATGCCAAGGTCACCCTCGAGGTGGCGCGCGACGGCGGTTGCGGGGGCCAGCCATTGGGCATGGTCGGCCTCCCCACCGACGTCACGGGTGCGCTGGCCGGTCGGCAGCGCCGCGACGAAGAACCGGGTGTCGTATCGCTTCGTCTCGATCTCCGGGGTGATCCAATGCGCCCACGGCCGGAGTAGGTCCGCGCGCAGGACGAGCTCGCGGCGCTCCAGGAAGTCGGCGAACGAGAGCGTGCGGTCGACAAGGGCAGCCCGGTCCGCCTCCCAGTTCGCCCCGCGGGTGTCCTCGACCACGTCGTTTGCCGTGGGTCCAGCCAGTAGAACTCCGGACTCCTCGAAGGTTTCGCGGACCGCGGCGCAGACCAGGGCCCGGGTGAGGTCGGAATCGGCGCTGAGGATGCGGGCCCATTGATCCGGCGGCGCGCCCGCCCAGTGCCCGTCTGACAAGGCCGAGTCCCGCGGATCTACCGTGCCCCCGGGGAAGACGTACATCCCCCCGGCGAAGGCCATGGTTCGGACCCGGCGAAGCAGGTACCCCTCGAGACCGGACCCACCGTCACGGAGCAGGACAACCGTGGCCGCGGCCCGCGGGGTGACCGGCATGATCTCTCCGGCGGCGAGTTGCCGCGCCCGGACTAGGAGCTCGCGGGGAAGCGGCATGCTCGTGGGGAGCCCTGCCACCGGCGGGTCCGCCGACATAGCCGCATCGTACGGGGAAGAGCGGACCGGCTACCCGGCAACCTCGACGATGATCTCGACCTCCACCGGTGCATCCATCGGCAACACGGCCATGCCCACCGCGCTGCGAGCGTGCCGGCCGGAATCCCCGAAGACTTCGCCGAGCAGATCGCTGGCGCCATTGACCACCGTGGCCTGACCGGTGAAACCCGGGGCACTGGCCACGTAGCCGACCACCTTGACGATCCGCTCGACAAGGTCGAGATCGCCGATGACCGACTTCACCGCCGCCAACCCGTTGAGGGCGCAGGTCGCGGCCAGATCCCGGGCAGTCGCCTCGTCGAGGTCGGCACCCACCTTCCCGGTAGCCGACAGCGCACCTTCGACGAGGGGCAACTGGCCCGACGTAAAAACCAGCGACCCCGATCGGACAGCAGGCAGATACGCCGCGACCGGAGCCGCAACCGACGGCAAGCGGAGGCCGAGGGCGGCCAGCCGGTCCTCGGCCCGGCTCATGGCTTCGGCCGCTTGAAATAGGCGACGAGCTGCTCGCCGGAGGGGCCGGGCACCACGCCCACCAACTCCCAGCCGTCATCCCCCCAGTTATCGAGGATCTGTTTCGTCGCGTGGACCAGCAACGGGACGGTCGCGTACTCCCATTTAGCCATATCCGGCAGAGTAGCCGGCCGGTCCGGAGCTCAGGCCGTCTGGATCCGCCGGCGGCGCAAGATCCGCTTGCGCTCGAGTTCGTTGAGGCCACCCCAGATGCCGTGCGGTTCCTCGACGGCGAGGGAGTACTCGAGGCACTCGTCGAGCACTCGGCAGGAGCGGCACAGCGCGCGGGCCGACCCCTCGCGCAGGTCCTTCTCCGGCTTGCGCTCGAAGTGGCTCGGCGCGAAGAAATACTGCGCGTTCTCGCCCCGGCACTCGGCCATGCTTCGCCACGTGGTGTCGTCGAGCACGACTCGCTCCGTCCGGCTCCGGGACTCGGTGGGCATCGATCTCACCGCACTGTGTTCGCTGCCGGCGGCAATCTTCCTGCTGGGAAAGTTGGATTCGCCGAGCCCGGCTACGCTCGTTGGTCGTGGCCGACTTCCCGGATGTGCGCCTGCACGTGGTCACGGGCAAGGGCGGGACCGGGAAGACGACGGTGGCCGCCGCACTCGGCCTCGCGCTGGCGGCTGGCGGCCGCATGGTCCTGCTCACCGAGGTCGAGGGCCGGCAGGGAATCGCACAACTGTTCGACTGCCCGCCGCTGCCCTACGAGGAACGAAAGGTGGCGATCGCACCGCGCGGTGGCGACCTGTACGCCCTCGCCATAGACCCCGAGGCGGCCCTGCTCGAGTATCTCGAGATGTTCTACAACCTGCGCCGGGCCGGCGCAGCGCTGAAGCGTCTCGGCGCGATCGACTTCGCGACGACGATCGCACCAGGGATGCGCGACGTGCTCCTCACCGGCAAGGTGAAGGAGGCAGTGACCCGGAGTCGCCGGGGCGGCCCGCGCTACGACGCCGTCGTCATGGACGCGCCGCCTACCGGTCGGATCGCCCGGTTCCTCAACGTCAATACCGAGGTAGCCGGACTGGCCCGGGCCGGACCGATCCGCGCCCAGGCGGACAGCGTGATGGCGCTCCTCCGCTCCCCGGAGACCGCCGTGCACCTGGTCACCGTTCTCGAGGAAATGCCGGTGCAGGAAACCATCGACGGTGCGACAGAGTTGACCGCCGTCGGGCTACCGGTGGGAGGCGTTTTCGTCAATATGGTGCGGCCGCCCATGTTGCCCGCTGCCGAGCTGCGGCGCGCCGCGGCCGGGCGCCTCGGCCGGCCGCGGCTCGCCGCCGGCCTGGTGGCGGCGGGACTGGAAGCCGACGACGACCTGATCGACGTCCTGGTCGACGAGACGGCCGACCACGCCACGCGGGTCGCCCTCGAGTCGCGGGAACGGGCCGAGCTAGCCGACCTCGATCGGCCCCGGTACGAATTGCCGCTCCTCGACGAGGGCATGGATCTCGGTGGGCTATACCGGCTCGCCGCGCTCCTACACGACCAAGGGGCGGCGTGACCGGACCGCAGCCGCTCGATGTCGACCGCCTCGTCGACGAGTCACGGATCATCGTCTGCTGCGGCTCAGGCGGCGTCGGCAAGACGACGACCGCGGCGGCGCTCGCGCTCCGGGCGGCCGAACGAGGCCGGGCGACGGTTGTCCTGACCATTGATCCCGCCCGCCGGCTTGCCCAGTCGCTCGGTCTGGTGGAACTCGACAACACCCCCCGCCGGGTGGCCGGTGTAGACGAGAGCGCCGGCGGGTCCCTCGACGCGATGATGCTCGACATGAAACGCACGTTCGACGAGATCGTACTTTCCCATGCCGAACCGGAACGGGCCGCCCAGATCCTGGACAACCCGTTCTACAAGGCGCTGTCCTCCAGCTTCTCGGGCACCCAGGAATACATGGCGATGGAGAAGCTCGGTCAGCTAGCAGCCGATGGCCGCTGGGACGTCATCGTGGTGGACACCCCCCCGAGCCGTTCGGCTCTGGATTTCCTCGACGCGCCACAGCGAATGTCCACCTTTCTGGACGGACGGATGATCCGGCTGCTGATGGCGCCGGCCAAGGCCGGGGGACGGGCGTACCTGCGGGTCCTCAGCGCCGGGATGGGCATGTTCACCGGGATCCTCAACAAGATCGTCGGCCAGTCGTTGCTCAGCGATCTCAGTCTTTTCGTGTCCGGGCTCGAGAGCATGTTCGGCGGATTTCGGGAACGTGCCGAGAAGACCTACCAGCTGCTCAAGCGACGCGGTACGTCGTTCGTCGTCGTCGCGGTGCCCGAGCGGGACGCGCTACGCGAAGCTGCCTACTTCGTCGAACGGCTCGGCGACGAAGGCATGCCGCTCACGGGCCTCGTGCTCAACCGGGTGCACGCCTCGGGGGGGGAGCGACTGTCCCGGCAGCGCAGCCTCGGCGCCGCCGAGCTGCTCGACCGGTTGGGGGGGCACCCGGTGGCCGCGGCGGTGCTCCGGCTGCATGCCGAGCGACTCGCGGTCGCCGATCGCGACCAGCGGCTCCGGGACCGCTTCAGCTCCGCGCATCCCCACGTGGCCGTCGCCTCCGTGCCGGCCTTCGCGGGGGACGTTCACGACCTTGACGGGCTCCGTTCGGTCAGCGCTGCCCTGGCCGCGGGCAGCCGGCCGGGTGCCACCGCCGGCTGACCTCGCGGCCGGAGCCTTCCCCGGCTCAGCTGGCGACCGCGGAGCCCTGAGTCTCGAATTCGCGGCGGGCCGACTCGAGGAGGCCCCGCCAAGAGGTGACCGAGGGCCGACGGCGGAGCAACGCCCGGCGCTCCCGCTCGGTCATGCCGCCCCAGACCCCGAACTCGACCCGGTTGTCCAGCGCGTCAGCCAGACATTCGGTGCGCACCGGACAGCCCAGGCAGACTGCCTTCGCCCGATTCTGGGCCGCGCCCTGAACGAACAGCTCGTCGGGGCAGGCCTGGCAGCAGGCCGCCGATCTGGTCCAGTCTGACGTCCAGTTCATGGCACTCGTCTCCGGTGTCGTCGGGCCGCGGGTCCTGGCCGCTCGCAACTTCCGTTCACTGCTGTTCTGGGATAGACGGTAAGAAGCGGACACCAACCCCAACAGACCCCGTTCGTCCCAATCCGTATCCTCCATTCGGCTGATGCCGTGGCCGGCCCGGTGATATGGCGGGAGGGTCGGAGCGAGTCGGGCCGGCGCGATCGGCCACGTACCCTGTCGGCATGCCCTCCGGTTCCAGCCGCGAGTTCGGCCATCGCCTAGGCCTATTCGCGGCCGTCAGCGCCGCAGCCGGCCTCGTCGTCGCCGGCGTCCTGCTCCCGGTCGTCGGCGGTCTCGGGCTCGCCGCGAAGCACGAGATCAGCACCTTCGACAGCCTGCCGAGCGATCTCACCGTGCCACCGCTCCCGCAGGGATCCCGGATCCTCGCCGCGAACGGTCAGGTGCTCGCGACGTTCTACTCCCAGAACCGGATCCCGGTGACCTTCTCGCAGGTGCCGCCGGTCATGGTGCAGGCGCTGGTCGCCATCGAGGACTCGCGGTTCTTCGAGGAGAACGGTTTGGACTTCAAGGGCCTGGTCCGCGCGGCGCTGCGCAACGGGCAGGCGGGCGGGGTCCGTCAGGGTGGCTCCACCCTCACCCAGGAGTACGTGAAGAACATCCTCATCGAGGCGGCGCAGACTCCCGCGCAGGCAGCGGCGGCCCAGGCCGACACCCTCGCCCGCAAAGCGCAGGAGGCGCGCTACGCGATCGCACTCGGCCACCGCCTGACCAAGGATCAGATCCTCGAGGGTTATCTCAACATCGTCTACTTCGGGGACGGGGCCTACGGCATCGGCAGTGCGTCCGAGCACTATTTCGGCATCCCGGTGGAGAAGCTCGACCTCCCGCAGGCGGCGCTGCTCGCCGGGTTGCTCCAGGACCCGTCAGCCTACGATCCCGCATTGCACCCGGTGCACGCGCGCGCGCGCCGGGACATCGTGCTCGGCCGGATGGCGCAGCTTCACGTCATCAGCGCCGCACAGGCGAGCCAGGCAATCGCCACGAAGATCCAGCTGCACCTCACCACGCCGGGCAACGGCTGTGTCGGCACCAGCGCGCCGTATTTCTGCGACTACGTCCTCCGGGATCTGTTGGCCAACCCGGCGTTCGGACCGACCATCCAGGCGCGGAGCAAGCTTCTCGACGAGGGTGGCCTCACCGTCGTCACCACCCTCGACCCGAAGGCGCAGCGAGCGGCCCAGGGCGCGATCGATGCCAAGGTCCCCTGGACCGGTGAGTTCGGCGCCGCCGAGGCGATGGTCGAGCCCGGGACAGGCGCCATCCGGGCGATGGTGACGAACGCTCCCTTCGGGGCGAACTCGAAGAAGAACGAGAACTCGGTGAACTGGGCCGCCGACGAGGGCCACGGGGACAGCACCGGTTTCCAATCCGGGTCGACGTTCAAGGTGTTCATTCTCGCCGCTGCGCTAAAGCAGGGCATCCCGTTGTCGACCTCGATCTACTCGCCAGCGTCGTTCGGCCCGGGCAACCCGCTGACCGGGTATACCGGGTGTCCCGCCGAGGGCACCGAGTTCGGGTACCCGCAACGGTTGAGCAACGCGGGAGCGAACGAGGCCGGCAAGTTCAACCTGCTCACGGGGACCTGGGCGTCGGTGAACACCTTCTATGCGCAACTCGAGTTGAGGACGGGGATGTGTGATCCGGCGACCCTCGCCGCCGAGATGGGGGTGCGGCGGGCCGATGGCACCCCGATCCGCCAGGTTCCGTCCATGGTGCTAGGCGCGAATGAGGTCAGCCCGTTGGACATGGCGGACGCCTACGCGACGATCGCCGCGCACGGCCTGCACTGCCCGCCGGTCGCCATCACGAAGGTCACCGACCGGTTCGGCCAGCCGGTAGCGCTGAACAATCCGCCATGCAACCAGGTGCTCGATCCTGGGCTCGCGGACACGGTGACACAGGTGCTCACCGGGGTGCTCGACAACCCGATCGGCACAGCCTATGGGGACGGGCTCGGTGCCCAGCCCGCCGCCGGGAAGACCGGCACCGTGACCAACTACGACGGTGCCTGGTTCATCGGCTACACGCCGCAGCTCTCGAGCGCCGTGTGGCTCGGCTACCCGCACGGCACGCATAGCCTGCGGAACGTCACCATCGGCGGACAGTTCTACAGCCGGGTCTTCGGCGCAACGATCCCGGCACCCATCTGGCAGCAATCCATGCAGGGCGCGCTCGCCGGCACTCCGGTCGTGGACTTCGCGCCAGCCAACTCGAAGTACTCGCTGGGCTCCACGGCCGCCGTCCCCCGGGTGGCTGGACTGTCCCCCCCGGCTGCGGAGGCGGCGCTGACTTCGGCCGGCTTTACCCCGCAGCTCTCCGCGCCGGCGGTAGCCGGGACCACGCCGGCCGGCACGGTCGCTCGCACCGACCCCCCGGCCGGCGCCGTTGTGCCGGTCGGCTCGACGGTCACAATATTCGTGAGCAACGGGCGGGCACCGAAGGCGCCGCCCCCGTCCCCGTCCCCGTCGGCGACGCCCTCCGCCCCGCCGCCGGGCTCGCCGCCGCCAACCCCCACCGCGACGCCGAAGCACAAGCCGCACTGAGGGAGCCGACCCCGGTTGTCACGAGCCGAGTTGGCGGCGCACCTCCGCTGCGACCCGACCTCCGGACGCTCGACCGGCCACCTTCGCCTGCGCGATCCTCATCACCGGGCCGAGCATCCCGGGCCCCGATGGGCCGTCGGCCGCAACGGCTTCGTCGATCGAGGCGCGCACAAGCCCGGCCAGCTCGCCCTCGGGCAGCTCCGCGGGCAGGTACCCGACGATGACTTCGCGCTCGGCGTTCTCACGGTCGGCCAACTCCGGCCGGCCTCCGGCGTTGAACGCCTCCGCGGCTTCCGCCCGACGCTTCGCCTCGCGCCGGAGCACGGTCACCACGTCATCGTCGCTGAGACTTCGGGCTTCCGGGCCGGCCACCTCTTCGGTGGTCACCGCCGCCAGGGCCATCCGCAAGGTTGCCGTACGCAGCTCATCTCGCGCCTTGATTGCAACCGTCAGGTCTGTCCGCAGTCGTTCCTTGAACGTCGCCATACTCCGAGCGTAGGGCCGCCTGCGAGGATTACCCGATGCGCCGCACGCTTGCCTGGGCCACCGGCATCGCCGGTCTTGCGGTCAGCGGTGCGAGCTACGCGGTCATCGAAGCGCGGTCCCCACGCTTGCGCCAGATCGAGGTGCGGATCCTCCCGCCCGGTAGCCGACCGCTGCGGATCTTGCATATCAGCGACCTGCACATCACCCCGGGTCAGGAATGGAAGATCCGGTGGCTTCGCGATCTGGCGGGGCTGGACCCCGATCTCGTCGCAGACACCGGGGACAATCTGGCCCACCGCGACGCGGTGGCCTCGGTCGCCAGAGCACTCGAGCCGCTGCTCGAACGCCCAGGCGTGTTCGTGGGCGGCTCCAACGATTACTTCGCGCCGCGGTGGAAGAACCCGGCGCGCTACCTGCTACCCAACACCGGGCGCCGGGTACACGGCCGCCCGCTGCCCTACGCAGACCTCCGCCGGGTCTTCCTCGACGCCGGCTGGGTCGACCTGACCAACCGCCGGGTGCAGCTCGACATCGCCGGCCATCGCATTGATGCGGCGGGCGTAAACGATCCGCATATCAAGGCGGATCGATATCCCAAGGTGGCGGGCCCGGTCGCCGCGGGTGCGGACCTGGGTCTGGCGCTCGTGCACGCTCCAGAGCCGCGGATCCTCGACGAGTTCGCCGCCGACGGGTTCGGATTGGTGCTGGCCGGTCACACCCACGGCGGCCAGCTCCGCGTTCCGGGCATCGGCGCGTTGGTCACGAATTGCGGTCTGGAGACCCGCCGGGCGCGTGGCTTGTCCAGATGGGGCAGCTCAACCTGGTTGCATGTTTCCGCGGGTCTGGGGACGAGCCCGTTCGCCCCAGTCCGCTTTGCCTGCCCGCCAGAGGCGACCCTGCTCACCGTCCAGCCTGCCTGAGTGAACTTCGCCACCGCGGTGCCATCCGGCGGCCGACCTCGACCTCGACCGGACCGGCGGTCGCTTGCCGGCCCGGGGTCTCCGGGCACCCGCTAGACTGACGGCCCCTCGGGATGTGGCGCAGCTTGGTAGCGCGCTTCGTTCGGGACGAAGAGGTCGTGGGTTCGAATCCCGCCATCCCGACGGCCGGCGGCCGGTGTTTCTGCAAGGTCAGAGGCACCGGCCACCGCATTTTCCAGATCGGTGACGTGCACAGCGCACAGTACCGAGATTGGGACGGACGGGTTCACCGCACGGAGATTGAACCCGCAGTTCATCCGTTCCGTGCCGTCCTAGAATGCCCGTCGCAAACACACTCGCGGAGGACTTGACATGGCTCGTACCCGTTGGCTGCTCGGCCTGGCCGCAGTCGGTCCGATCCTGCTCGCAAGCTGCCACAGCAACTCGCCGGGCAGCAGCCCATCCAGCCCGAGTCCGAGCCAGACGCAAGTACAGCAGCCCAGCTCGGGCAGCGGCGGCGGCATCCCGCAGGGTGGCGGCGGCGACCACGATTCCGACAACAACGGCGGACCCAGCGACGGCGACGGCGGCATCTAGACAACCGCCACGCCGTCGATGCGTAGGCCCACGGTGCGGGTCGCCGCGCTCGCTCTGGTCCTCGGTGCAGCCCCTGCCTGCGCCCTGGCGGGCCACCAGACCCGCCCTTCTAGCACAGCCGGGTTCGGCTGGTTCCGCGCCGCGCCGCCCCCGGCCGGCTGGTCGGCGCAATCGATGCCGCTCCGAGCCGGTCGGCTCGCCGTGCCCCCGGGGCTCACCGTGATGCCCGGGGACCATGGCACCGTCTCCGCCGGCCGGGAACTGGCCGGGCAGATCGCTGTGTACCTGAACGCGACCCCGCAGCAGGGGGGCGAAACCCTGACGAACTGGTCGTCGTTCCGCGTCGAACACCTCATGGCGGAGGACGCGAGATCCGCGCATCTAGACGCCAGCGCCACCGACCTACGTTTCACCGGTGGACAGGGTTCATGTGTCATGGACGACTACGTCACCCGCGTCGGGGCCCACCACTACCGCGAAATCGCCTGCCTCGTGCACGGCGCCGCCGGCGGGAGCGTTATCGTCGTCGCCGCGCTGACCAGCGCCTGGGCCGACTACCAAGATGTTCTGCGCCGGGTGGTGGACGGCTACCAGCTCTGACCTCATTCCGGCGAGCCCCCGGCCGGCGCTCCGGTCCGCAACAGGTGCGGTTCACCACCCACCCCTGCGTCCCCAGGCCACCGATGGGTTGCCGGCGGTCGCCCCATGCGGACCCCGCCGCAAGGCCGCCCCCGGGCCGGCCGCACCCATGGTGAAAGCGAGGGCATTCGGGATGAACCGGACCAGGCCGGTGTACGTGTGATCCACGACGGGCGGTTCGATCTAGAGGGGGCCACACGTGCGCGCAGCGATCCGCGAGCAAGGCCCGGGCTCGTCGCCGCTACGGCATCCGTGCCCGTGCTGGCCGCGAGACCCCGCCGCAGGCCAATCAGTCGCCGGCATCACGCCCTTGCCCTGTTCCGTGCGCAACCACAGGACCGCATCATGAGACGACGCAAACTGACCGGCACCCGGCACGGCCTACTCGCTTTCGCCGCACTTGCGGCCCTGGCCAGCGGATGCAGCGGCGGTGCGCGCCAGCCAGCGGCACTGTCTGCCACCTCCGCGCCGCCCGGTGTCGGGGCCCCGAGGCCGCTCGCAACCACCGCCGGCACCGCGGCACCGCTCGCATCCGGACATAGTCGCGCCCCGGCTCGACCGTCTGAGCCGCCGACGACCGCGCCGTCAACCGTGCCCAGCTCAGCCACCACCCGTGCCACATCTCCGGTCGCCCAACCGACCCGACCCCCGAGTCGCACCGGCACGCCCGCCCCGGCTCCGGCCGGCACGATCGTCTCCTCCTGGGACTCGCCGTCCCTCGGCGAGACCATCAGCGACGCGACGGGACGGACCCTGTACATCTTCACCCCTGACGACGGAGCGAGCAGCCCGCAGTGCACCAGCACCGGAGGCTGCTCAACCACCTGGCCGCCGTTGCGCGCCCACGGTGCGCTCCACGCGCAGGGGCAGGCCCGGCAGACCCTTCTCGGCACCGAGGATGGCCAGGTCACCTACAACGGCCACCCGCTGTACTTCTACGCCGGCGACTCCGGACCGCACCAGACGAACGGCCAAGGGGTCGGCGGCATCTGGTACGTCATCAACACCGACGGCAGCGTCCACGTGTAGCCCACGTCGTCCGGCGAGGCTCTGTCCGACGCCACCGGCCGCGGACTGGCCGGCGGTGCCGGCCGCAGGTGCAACCGGTGCCTGAGCTGGCACCGCGCTCCTGGCCTGCTCGGAAGAAGCCCGGCTGGCGGCGCCAGCCGGTCACCCCCGTGGCGGACTAGTCAGCCACTGCCCGGTGGTGCCGATGGTGGCGGACCTTGAAGAAGCCCCAGAACGAAACCGACAGAGTCGCGAAGGCGATGAACAGGACCAGCCAGGTGACCAGCGGCACCGCCGTCTTCCGTCCAGCGAAGTCCGGGTGGACGACGATGTGGAGGAAGGCGAAGCCGGTCACGCCGTAGACCGCAGCCCACACGTACTTGTTCCACCGGAACAGCCGTTCCCCCTCCATGAACGTCAGCGGGGCGAGCGCGAGGACGAGGGCCGTGAGCCCCTCCACGGCGAGGGCCGCACAAAATGCCTCCGCGACGAGTGGCCAGAAGGCGCCGTGGGTGTGCTGCACGAGCTCCTTGACCGGGTAGAGCGCGAACCAGCCCGCGGCCGCGAGCCCGAGCAACCAGAGGGCCCAGGTGAGGACGGCCCGGCCGTCCTGGTCCGGGGACATCTTCCGGCTGAACTGGAAGCCGGCAACCAGACCGTAGACATAGCCGGGTTCGAAGTGCACCGCACGAGAGAGCAGGACGCAACCGAGGGCGAACAGGAGCGCGCCGGGACGTAGCCGCAAGACACCGGGCGCCTGGTAGCGCTTGCGGGCGTAGCCGAGGGCGATCTTGTTCCCGACGATGGTCGTCGCTACCAGACCCAGCGAGAGACCGAGGACCAGGCGGAGGGACTCCATCGTGAACCCGAACGTCGGGTCGACGGCACCGTAGATCACGCCGGTGGTGAGGACGAAGAGCAATCCCCCGAACAGGCGGCCGACCCTAGTCTTGCGCAGTCCCGCCTCGGGGAGTTTCGCAAACGGCCGGCGGACCGGTGCCAGCCAAGAGCGGATTTCGTCGTAGTTCTCCTTGAGCGTGCCGTTGAACAGCTCGGCCGGGAACGTGACCATGAGCAGCAGCGCACCGGCGAGCGCGGCGTTGAGCAGGAGCAGGCGGGTGGAGTGCGAAACGGTCTCGAAATCCGGCAACGCCGCCACGAACGGTGACTCGCCTTTCGCCAGAACCTCTGCGGGATTCGTCGCCGGGGCGGTGGTGGGGACCGAAGCCAACCCGGTGCCGCCGAGCGGCGCGGCGGCGAACGGCGCGGCGGGGAGCGGTGCGGGCGACGGCGTGGTGGCCGGTGAGCCGGCGTTCGCGGGACTAGGGGTTGGCGAGCCGATACTCGAACTGTAGGCAGGCGCCGCCAACGGCGTCGCTCGCGTGATTCTCTCGCCCAGCACACGCACCGTGGCCGAGGGCGTGGGTCTAGCCGCAGGCGGGCTCGTGCTCACCGGCCGGCTCGTCACAGCGGTCGGCCTCGGCGCCCCAGTCGCCCCTGGACCGGGGTGCCGGGTCGGTGCCACGGTCGGGGGTGGCGTGAGGGTCAAGGTCGGTGTTGGGGTCACGGAGGGCGCCGGCGGATACGTGACCGGCGGGTAGTAAAACCCACCTCCCGTCCCAGTCGTCTGGGTCGCGATCACAGTCGCGAGCGGTGGGCTGGGTGCGGTGAGGAGCGGGTCGTTGGTCAGGGCAGTGCCAACCGTATATATCCCGCCGGGGATGCTCTGGACGGTTCGCGCCAGGCCAGTCGGGTCAGTTGTCGCAGTGAACGTCAGCGGCCCGACAAGGTGAACCCGCGACTGAACCATCGCCGCTGGGCTGAAGCTGCCGCCCGCCGGTGGGGAGAACGTCGGTGAGTCGGTCGGGGAACTGAACGTCGGCGGCGGCGTCGGCGGCGGCGAGTGCCCCAGCCGGGTGAGCGTGAAGGTGACCTGATGTCCGGACTGGTCGCCGGTCAACGGGGCGCCCCCCACTCCGTGCAGCTGGGCGGCTAGGACGGCCGCGCCGGCGTCGACGACTGGCGGCCCGATGTAGTCCAAGGCGACCGGTTCGGGTTGGACGGTCACCGGCGCGGTGGCATTCGTCGCCAAATACGGAGAGGCTCCGGCGAACGTCACGGTCAGCGAATTCACGCCGGGCGGCTGCAGGACGGAGGCGAAGGTGTAACTCGCCGTCCCCGTGGCGTCCGTCTGCGACTGTCCGGACTGATCTCCGATCGAGAACGTGAGCGGCTCGCTCGCCACGCCGCTGGCCGCGCTGGCGCCCAGTGCCGTGGTCGAGGTCACCGGCGGCGCGGTCAGATGCGCGACCACGGTTAGCGGGGAGGCGTAGTTGACCGGGGCCGGGCTGTCGATCGCCAGGCTCGTCGGGGTGGACGCGGTCGTTAGGCTCTTGGCCTGGATGAAGACCGCCGAGTCGTACTGCCCGTCGCTGGTGTCGGCAATCGCCAGCTTGAGGTGGTTTGAGACGCCCGGCGTGACGGGGGCCGTGCAGGTCAGTACGGTGGTCAGGCCATTCAGGCCCACGTCGTACGGCGAGGAGTAGAGCCCGGACGTCGCGTCCTGGGTTGCGGGGTTATCCCGAAAGTACCCGGCGTTCGTCCCCGCGTTGACGGTGTTGATGGAGACCGGGCTGGTGGTCCCGGGGATGGTCGCGCAGTTTTCCCGTTGCTGCGTTCCGCCATCGGTCACGTAGAAGCCGAACACGTCGTTGTAGACCGATCCGACGAAGTCCGGGTACTCCTCCGAGCCGAACACGTACTGGAAGGAGACCGTTTTCGCGCCGGCGGCCGGGATGGCGTCGAATTCGAGGACGGCCGCGTCGTGGGTCAGTCCGGTGGTGGACGGACAGTACAAACTCGAAGTGGGGGTGCAAGGGGGCAGGTTGGCGGCAGCCAGCGCGTCGAGGTCGGGATCGCCCAGTAGCCCGAAGTCGGTGCTGGTAATGCTGGTCGTGTTGGGTCCGACAAGCTGTATGGCCGTCCCCGTGCTGAGAACGATGCCCCCGTCGAAGCCGACGCCCGTGTCCGCGGTTCCGCCCCCAGTGAAGGTCGCGGCGGCGGTGGTGGCCCCGGTGTACGTCGCGTTTTCCACCGTGACCCCGGAACCGACCAGCTGCTGAGCCAGTTGGGTCGCGATCGTGGCGTCCGAAGCCTCAAGGAAAGAGGTGATGCTCAGCGAGCCCCCGGCGTTCGCGCTGGCTGCGAAGAACGATCCCGCAAACGAGGAGACGCCCAGGATGAGGGCGACGAACGTGATCCGGACGAGGCGAGCGCCCCGCCGGCCTGCCGTCCGCATGCGAGCATGCCGTGCCACCGACACCCCACCCCCCGGCCGTCCCGCAATCTAGGTTCGCGAGGGCGGCAGCATAACCGGAGCGAGGGCAAGTTCGCAGCAAATTCCGACAGGATCTGATCGCCCGACCCGTCCCGGGTTCATCACCGCCGCCCGGAGTGGGAACGGATGCATGCTTTTGTCTGACTTCATCGACGCCCAATCACCGGCAGGGATATCCGCAGCGAGAATTTTCGGCATTCCCCCCTATCGGCGTCGCTGTCGGCGTAACGTCCTCGACCGACAGGGATCCGGTCGATCGGGGCTGAGCCAAGCGGCCCGGGTCGACTCAACAAACGGGGGCAATCGGGTGGGGACATCCCAGGGCCAGGCGGACGTATGGAAGCCGCCCGCGCTTGTCCTAGCCAGCAGCCATTCAAGAGCGGTTCCGAGGAAGAGGTAGTCATGAAGGCGACGCCGCAGCTGGCCGGGCCAACCACCCTGAAGGCGGACTCCTACTGGTCGAAGATGGCGATCCATCGGGTGCCCTCGAAGTACCTGCTGATCTCCGCCTTCATTTCCTACATGATCTTGGCTATCTCCTACCTCGAGGGTGCACCGCCCTGGATCGCCTTCGGGCTGGCGCTCCTCCCTTGGAGCCTGATGGTGATGTTCGAGCTCCAATGGACCTACAAGCATTTTCACTGGTTCGCGCTGTTCGGATTGATGGCGTTCGTGCAGACAATCCACTACAGCGAGCACTGCATCGAGATCATCCAGGTCCACATTTTCCACGAGCCGACGTACAAGGCGATCGCGATCTTCAGCACGCTCAACATCGAATGGGTGCACTTCCTCGGGGACACGTTCCTCACGATCGGCACCCTGATTCTGGTCTCGAAGTTCCCCCGCAACCCGTGGCTGTGGGTGGCCATTCCGTTCCAGATCGCGCACCAGGCCGAGCACACCTTCCTCATCTTCAACTACCTGTTCGAAGGCGCTCGGGCCGGCGGCCCAGGGCTGCTGTCCTCGCCCGGGGGGGCCATCGGCGGTGGCGTCGGCCTCAGCCGCCCGGACCTGCACTGGATCTACAACACCCTCTACACGATCCCGTTCGTCCTCTCCCTGATCTACCAACTCAAGCGGACCTACGACGAAGCCCTCGACGAAGCGTTCCCGGAAGCCCCGAAGGCCGAACTACTCGAAGCGAGCCGGCATCTCGAGACGTTCCACTACGCCGTCTCCGAGACCGTCCTCGCCCCCGGTGACGACGCCGATCGGCTGTACATCATCGTCGAAGGCGAGGCCGTGGTCTTCCGGCACGACGACGACGGTCAGGTGGTCGAAGTGGCCACCTTGCACAAGGGCCAGTACTTCGGGGAAGTCGGGCTGCTCGTGCCGGGCGCGCCGCACACGAAGACGATCCGGGCCAAGACCGATCTGACCGTACTGGCGATGGACGAGCCGACCTTCCGTCACCTGATGGACACCTCTCAGGCGACCCATGACCGTTTCGCGGAAATGGCTGCCGATCGGGTTGTGCATCTCCCGGATGCGCGTACCTCCGAAGACAATGAGCGGGTTCCGGCCCTGGTGGGCGCGACCTCGGCACCCCGGGCCACCAGCCGCGGGTCGGCGCGCGCATCCGGAGCGCGGTCCGGCACCCGGGTCAACGGCGGTGCGAGCACCCCCCGGGCGCGAGCCAACGGCAACGGGGCACAGCGGTCCGGAGCCACGGCGGCCCGAGGCAAAGCCGCGGCACCCAAGCCGGCGCCTCGCAAGCGCGCCGGCGACAAGTCCTGATCGTGCCGCCTCGCCCGCGGGCGGGCCTGTCCTCTCGGAGCCCAAAGTGATCCTCAGTGCCGGCTTCTACCCCAACCCAGTCCCGGGTTTCATCTTCACCGCTGTTGTCTGCGCCGGCTTTTCCACGGTGGCGGTGCGCATCTGGGTGCGCGAGTACGGCGCGAAGGCCCGGATGCGCAGGGCAGCTGGCGATCGGTCGGCCACTGCACCGCCGACGACTTAGCTGGGTGCGCACTCACCGGACAGCACCCGGCATCCGGTGGGCTTCGCGACGCGTGGGGATGGAACCGCCGCGTGAGATCTAGGACGCTCCCGTTCGTCGCGGCGCTGCTGGCGACCGGCGGTCTCGTGTGGCTGTTGGCGCCGACGGGAGCGCCTCCCCTCTACGACGGGATCGGATTCCCCGACGAGCCCTACCGCTTCGTGGTGGCCCCACCGGGCTACCAGCACACCAAGCCGCCAACCGTCGCGAGAGCGCAGTTCAGCCCGCAGAGCGGAACCCAATACGTGAGCAGCGCGGAGTCCGGCCCGCAGGTCTCTCTGTACCTGCCGAGCGGCTCCATCGCGGCGCCCCGGGGGACGCGCACGATCACCGTGACAGCGGCGCCCATCGCAGCGCCGGGCCCGGCATTCGACGGGGTGCTCTGGGGCAACGTGTACCAGGTGTCCATCACGGCCGATGGCCAGCCGGTGGCGCTGACCCCCGATGGCGCCAGTCAGGCGCAGCTCCAGATGCGCGCACCAACGCCGCAGCAACCCGGACCCATGTTCGAAACCCGGGAGGGCAACCACTGGACCCGCTCACCGACGACCCGGGTCGGCAACGACATCTACGTGACCGGCCTACACGGACCAGGCGACTACGCGCTCGTGGGGGCAGGGCGGCTGAACTTCAGCGCGCCCGATCCCTACAACGAGGCGAACGTCGGACTCACCGGGGTGGTGCTCGCCGCATCCGGCGTTTTCGTGGTCGTCGTGCTTTTCGTGATCGGTGAACGCCGCCGGTCCAGGCGCCGGCGCGCCCGGAGGGCGGCGCGGGCAGCGCCGCTGACCGCGCCCGACCCCTGAGCCGCCTGCTCCGGTCCGCCTCAGCGGAGCCACCAGCCGGCGAGGTCGGCGCAGACGTGGCAGCAGGCCGGGGCCCAGACCGTGTCCGCGGCCAGCCGGAGCGCGCCAAGCAGGGCACCCACCGCGACATCGAGCGGGAGCACCCTCCACCCATAGACCGGCACATGAAGCAGCCCGAACGCGATAGCGCTCAGGGCGACGGCGAACCCGGCGCCACCACAACGGCGGGCCGCCTCGAAAAGCGCCCCGCGCAGCATCAACTCCTCGGCCACCGCCACGAACGTGACCACGGCCGCCCACATCGGGAAGCCCGACCAGCGCGCCGCATGACCGGTCGCGTCGAGGGCCCGGATCGCCGGCGTGATGCACAGGGCCGCGGCTGTGCCCAACCCGAGCAGGACATCTCGGCGAGTCGGCCGGCCGATCGTGAACCCGAGGCAGCTGGCCAGGATCGAGAGGGTAACCCCGAAGACCAGTCCCGCCGGAACGGACGCCGCCCCTCGCACGCCGGCCACCCCGACCCGCAGCACGACCGAGGTGGCGAGCCCGGTCAGGCCCGCGATACAGAGCAGGACGTCGCTCCGGCGCGCGCCTGGGTATGCCGCCGCAACCGCCGATTTGGCGCTCATCGGGCCCCTGCGGGTGCCATCCATCTCGATCCCCCGGCTCTACGCCCCTACCGCGAGTCGCGGCCACGACGAGCCGAGTGTGCGGCCTGTTGCCCTAGTTTCGCCGCTGAATGCGCGGTTCGACCCAAACTCCACGGTCTTCCGGTCGTGACGAGTTCCGTCGATCCGCCACGCCCTTGGCCGCGCGGCTGCTAGCGTCCGAGCGCAAGGCGGGGGGCCGTTTTCCGAAGACCGGTGCAGCGGACTTCGGATCGGCGACCCCCGGTCGGGCCAGCATCAACCCAGGAGACAAAAGTGGTCATCAGCGCTGGCTTTTACCCCAACCCGGTCCCCGGGTTCATCTTCACCGCACTGGTCAGCGCCGGGTTTGCGCTGGTGGCCCTGTGGCTGGCGGTCCGCGAGTTCGGCCCCACCGCGAGGCGTCGTCGCGCCGCCGGCCATCGCCCGGTCTGGCGCCACCATGGCGCCGGCAACGGCGATCGCCCGAAGCGCATACTGGTGGTCGGGGGCGGCGCCGTTGGCATGTACACGGCCCTGCGACTGCAGAAGAAACTCCGCCGTTCGCAGGCCGTCGTCACGATCGTCGATCCGCAGGCTCGGATGACCTACCAACCGTTCCTGCCGGAAGCGGCCGCCGGCAGCATCGAGCCGCGGCACGTTGTGGTCCCCCTTCATCGTGTGTTGCACAGCAGCGAGGTCCTCACCGGGCATGTCACGCGGATCGACCACGCCAGCCACGTGGTGACCGTGCAGCCTCGGAGCGGCCCCCCGCGCCTGGAGCACTACGACATCCTCGTCGTCGCGGCCGGCTCGATCGTTCGAACCATGCCGATCCCCGGTCTCGCCGAACATGCGATCGGTCTCAAGACGCTCTCCGAAGCGATCTACCTCCGTGACCACGTCCTCGAACAGCTCGAGACAGCCTCCTCCACCACCGACGAGAACCTGCGGCGACGGGCCCTGACGTTCGCTGTCGCGGGCGGTGGATACGCGGGGGTAGAGGCGTTGGCCGAGCTCGAGGACATGGCGCGAGACGCAATCTGCTACTTCCCACCACTGCGGCAGGAGCACATGCGCTGGGTCCTCGTCGAAGCGAGCGGGCGGATCATGCCGGAGGTCGGCGAGGACATGGGCCGGTACACCCTGAACGAGCTGACCAAGCGGGGGATCGAGGTCAAGCTCGACACCCGCGTCACCTCCATGACCGGCGGGCACCTGGTCCTGAGCAACGGCGAGCACTTCGACTGCGGCACCATCGTCTGGACGGCCGGCGTGCGCCCCAACCCGGTGGCCCAGCGCAGCGACCTGCCGATCGACGACCGAGGCCGGATCAAATGCTCGGCGACCCTCCAGGTGGAAGGCTTCACGGACGCCTGGGCGGCCGGCGACATCGCCGCGGTCCCCGACATGACGACCCCGGGTGCATTCTGCAGCCCCAGCGCGCAACACGCCGTTCGCCAAGCCCGCCGACTGGGACGCAATCTCGTCGCCGTGGTCCGCGGCCGCGAGCCGAGCCCCTACCGGCACAAGTACGCGGGCTCGGTCGCCAGCCTCGGCCTGCACAAGGGCGTGGCTCAGGTCTACGGCGTGAAGCTCCGCGGGATGCCGGCGTGGCTGATGCACCGCATCTACCACGTCAGCCGAATGCCGACGTCCGACCGCAAACTTCAGGTCACGCTCGACTGGGGGCTGGCGATGTTCTTCCGCCGCGACATCGTTTCGCTGGGTGATTGCGAGAATCCGCGTCGCCAGTTCCGTGAGGCGGTGCGCGAGGAAACCGGCAAGCCGCAAGCCCGGGGGCGGGCCGTCATCGTGGAGCCGCAACCCGGGGAGCGACGCCTGACGCCCACCCGGTGAGCCGGCCGGCCGTTAGATCTGGCCCCCGGACCATTTGTGGTTCCACGCCTACCTAGACGCCGGACACCGGGGCCGGCGTGGGCGCCTCGCACCAGACGCGTGGACGGCGGTCGCGACCAACCTCGTGTTGGACGACCAATGGGCGACGGCGCTCGTAAGGACCTCCGCTTGGGCATTTCCCGGAACCATTCCCGCCCGGGACGGCACGGTGTCAGAATGCACCCAGCGCGGCCACCCAATGCTCGGTCACGGGAACCGGACGCTGCCGCGGTGAGGAGAAGCGGGGGTGCCCGGAGTAGTCACGACGCAGGCGCGCTATCAGCGGGCGGAGGAGCGCTTTCGCGTTCCCATGCTGGTGCTGAGCATCCTGCTCCTGCCCGTGCTGCTCATCCAGCTTGCGGTGCCGCATCTCAGCGCCGGCGAGCGCCTGCTGCTCGACGTGGCGGACATCGCGATCTGGGTCGGGTTCATCGTCGAGTACCTAACGCTGCTCGGCCTGGCACCGCAGCGGAGCCGTTTCGTTCGTACGCACCTGCTCGAGCTCGTGCTGATCGCCGTCCCGGTTCTCCGCCCGCTCCGGGTGATCCGGTCGGTCCGAGCCGCACGGGCGCTGCGATCCACCCGGGCGGTCAGTGCGCTGGGCACCGGAATCCGAGAGAGCCGGAAGTCCCTGGCCAGCCGCAGCGTCCTCTACGTCAGCTGCATCACCGCCCTCCTCCTCGTCGTCAGCTCAGTGCTCATCCTCGTATTCGAACGCGGTGCCCCGCACGCCAATATCCGGACCATCCCGGATGCACTGTGGTGGGCGGTGGTCACGGTGACGACGATCGGCTACGGCGACCACTACCCGGTCACAGTCGGGGGTCGGGCGATCGCAGCCCTGCTGGCCGTATCGGGCATCGCCCTGGTGGGAACGGTTACCGCCGCGGTAGCAGCCTGGTTCGTCCGGGCCGGTGAGCGCGCCGAAGTCGAGCAGACCGACACGGACCTCGATCAGATCCATCACCGGCTCGACGCGATCACCAACGCCCTCCAGCAGCTCACACAGGCGCTGCACGACCAACACGAGCCGCCGGCGATCCCGGCCCAGCCCCCGTCCACGAGGAGGGCCGGGAGCGCCTGATCGCTCGAGCGGCCGGTCGTGAGGGCGCGCTAGCCGCCCGTCGCCAGCGGCTGCGCCAGCAGCCACAGGCTGAGCATCGTGTAGCCGATCATCGCGACCAGCCAGGGGTACTCGGCGCGCCGCGCGTGGCGCTCGTCAGCGGAGACCGTCTGCAGGTGCCGATGTGCCAGGACGACGGCGCCAACGTGCGCCGTGACGATGACGACCACCGAGAAGTACCAATAGAACGCGCTCGGCAGGAAGGTGTGGCTCGGCTCGAATGTGTCGTTGAACGGGTACGGCAGGTGAAGGGCCCACGAGCTTGTCCCCAGCGGGTTCCCGACCAGCGGGGCGAGCAGCTGCGCGTTCACCAGCAGGTACTCGATGTTGTGCGCGAAGAGGTATCCGAAGGCGATCGGCAGCAACGAGGGCAGGAGCCCGGCGAGAGACGCCCGGAAGCCGGCGGCCCGCCGGCCGACCTTGGTCGCCGCTGCCGCGAAGGCCCCGAACACGAGCGCGATCGTCATCCCGAGCACGAGAAGGCTGATCGTTCGGAAGGCTTCCAGGCGCTGCGGATGCAGCACCAGGGACCCCGGGAAGACGTGTTCCAGCCGGATCCACCCGGGCGTAGCCAGCAGCCCGTCGAAGTTGACGCTGATCAGGAGCAGTAGGACGAACGCGATCCGGCTCGGATGCTCGGAGAACCCCGGCTCGAGGCCGCCGGCGAAGCCGCGCCGGCCCCTGGCCCCGAACCGGAAGAAGCCGAGTCGGCCCCAGGTCGAATAGAGAACGGTGAATAGCTCTCCACGTTCGACCCAGGACCGGCCGAAGACCAGGCCGGACGTCGCGGAAAGGATCGCGTAGGCCATCAACGCGACCGCTGTGGTCGCCGGCACGGTCAGCGTGAGGTTGAAGATGAGCTCGCCGCAGGCCGTCAGAAAGAACAACACCACGGCCGGCCACCAGCCCAGCCAGTCGGGCCAGGGGAGGACCTCCGGGCCGCCGAGCAAAGCCTCCCGCAAGCCGGGTCGGTCCGCCAGGCGCGCGAGGTTCGCGAACGGATTGATCGGCTGGGTCCAGTCGCCCACGAGTCCACAGCTCAGCGGAACCGCGATCCAGGCAATCAGCCAGAACAACGTCGGCAGGATGTTCTCCGCCACCTGCTGGCTGCCAGCGACCCCCGCGAGAATCCCCAGGACGAGACCGCCGACGCTGACCGCCGCGCCGACCGGCGAGAGCCGGCGAAAGTCGGGCACATCTGCCGAGCGCTCGCCCTCCGGCCGAAGTCGCCTCGGCCGCACGAGCAGGAACGAGACCAGCACGACCGCCGCTCCGCCGAGAACGAACGCCAGCAGCGGAATCGGCAGCTCGTAACGCTTGCCGAAAGCATGCGCGAGGACGAGCCCCGAGGTTGGCGTCATCCGGCGTCGCCTGGCCTTTGCTGGTCGACGCGGCTCGACTCCGCCACGTGCTCGCCGGCGGGTCGGTCAGCCAACAGCCGGCGATTCGGCCGCGATGAGCTCGGCGATCTGCGCGGTGTTCAACGCGGCACCTTTGCGCAGGTTGTCACCGCAGACGAAGAAGTCGAGGGACCTCGGGTCATCCACAGCCCGCCGGACCCGGCCCACCCAGGTGGGATCAGTGCCCACCACGTCGATCGGGGTGGGGAAGACACCGGCGGCCGGATCGTCGGCGACCGCCACGCCCTCGGCCGACCGGAGGATCTCGAGGGAGCGGTCGACCGTGACCTCTCGAGAGAAACTGGCGTGGACGACCAGGGAGTGGGTGGTCACCACCGGTACCCGGACGCACGTCGCGGACACGGCCAGCTCCGGCAGGCCGAGGATCTTCCGCGACTCGGCGCGGACCTTGACCTCCTCCGACGACCAACCGTCATCGCGTAACGACCCGGCCCACGGGATGACGTTCAACGCCAGCGGAGCCGGGAACGGTCCGAGATCGTCGCCCACGACGCCGCGCACGTCACCGGCCCGGGTGCCGAGGTCCCGGGCACCGGCAACTTTCTCGGTCTGGTCGTACAGCGCGTCGATGCCGGCCTGCCCCGCTCCGGAGGCGGCTTGATACGACGCCACCACGAGACCGGTGACGCCGTACTCGGCGTGCAGCGCACCCACCACGAGGATCATCGAGAGCGTCGTGCAATTGGGGTTGCTGACGATCCCCTTCGGCCGACGGGAGAGGGCGGCCCGGTTCACCTCGGGGACGACCAGGGGGACGTCCGGGTCCAGCCGGAACGCCCCTGAGTTGTCGACCACGACGGCGCCACGCTCGACGGCGATCGGCGCCCACTCGGCCGACACTTCGTCCGGCACGTCGAACATGGCGACATCGACCCCGTCGAACGCGCCCGCGGTCAGGGCCTCGACCACAAGGTCTTCGTCGCGGCAACGCAGGCGACGACCGGCCGAGCGGGGGGAGGCGATCAGCCGGATGGAACCCCACACGTCGGGGCGGCTCGAGAGCAGCTCGAGCATGACCCCCCCTACGGCACCGGTGGCGCCGACGACGGCGAGGGTGGGGCGGCTCATCGGCCGCTGCCCGCATACACCGTCGCCGCCTCGGTGCCCCCCAGGTCGAACGCGTCGTGGATCGCGCGGACGGCAGCCGGTACGTCGGTCTCGCGGCAAACCACAGAGATCCGGATCTCGGACGTGGAGATGATCTCGACGTTGACCCCGGCCCCGGCCAACGCCTCGAAAAATGTCGCCGAGACACCCGGGTGCGACCGCATCCCGGCTCCGATCAACGACACCTTCCCGACGTGGTCGTCGAAGAGCACGCTCTCGAAGCCCACCTGGAGACGGATCTTGTCCAGGGCGGTCACGGCAGCCGCACCATCAGTCTCCGGCAACGTGAAGGAGATGTCGGTGCGCCCGGTAGCCGCAGCCGAGATGTTCTGGACGATCATGTCGATGTTGATGTCGGCATCGGCCAAGGCTCGGAAGATGGCCGCGGCCTCGCCCGGCTTGTCCGGCACGCCGACGACGGTGACCTTGGCCTCGCTCCGGTCGTGCGCCACCCCAGAGATGATTGCCTGCTCCACCGTCTCCTCCTCGGATCGATTGCTCACCCAGGTGCCCGCACGCTGACTGAACGAGGAACGCACATGCACCGGGATCGCGTGTCGACGGGCGTACTCGACACAGCGCAACATGAGGATCTTCGCCCCGCAGGCCGCCATTTCCAACATCTCCTCGTAGGAGATCTTCGTCAGCTGGCGAGCGTTCGGGACGAGGCGCGGGTCCGCGGAGTAGACGCCGTCCACGTCGGTGTAGATCTCGCAGACCTCCGCGCCGAGCGCGGCCGCGAGCGCCACCGCGGTGGTATCCGACCCACCCCGACCGAGCGTGGTGATGTCCTTCGTATCCTGCGAGACACCCTGGAAGCCGGCGACGATGGCGATCGCACCGTCGGACAAGGCGGAAGCAATCCGGCCGGGGGTCACATCGATGATCCGGGCGTTGCCGTGCCGGGAGTCGGTGATCACGCCGGCCTGCGACCCGGTGAAGGATCTTGCCTCCGACCCGAGGTTGGCGATCGCCATAGCGAGCAACGCCATGGAGATCCGCTCGCCCGCGGTGTAGAGCATGTCGAGCTCACGACCGGAGGGCACGGGACTCACCTGAAGCGCCAGCTGGAGCAGCTCGTCGGTGGTGTCACCCATGGCCGACACCACCACCACCACGTCGTTGCCGGCCCGCCGGGTCGCCACGATCCGCTCGGCCACCCGTTTGATCCGCTCCGCGTCACCGACCGAGGACCCGCCGTACTTCTGGACGACGAGCGCCACCGCTTGCTGCTCCTGTCGGTCCGTGCGACTGCCGACGATCACCGCAGTCTACCGTCGTGAGGATGATGCGCGCCCGGCTATCGTTCGCGTCGGTGAGCCGGAAGGGAGCGCGGGTGCGGAACCACCGATGGGCGGTCGCCCTGCTCGCGACAGTCGGGGCCCTCAGCGGATGCAGCAGCGGACGTCCCCTGGCCGGCGCCTCCCCCTCGGCGACAGCAAGCAATTCACCGACGCCGTCGCCTGCGGCGCGCCTGGTCACGCTCGCCGAGGCGGGTGCGGGCGCCCACTACGTCGCCCACTACATCCTTCGCCATCCGCACGGGACGGCGGCCGGAACGGTGGTCATCTACCGGGCGGCCGGGTCGATCCGGGTGGACATCGGCGAATCCGGCCACAAGGTGATCGCCATTTTCACGCCGCACGGCGCATACTCCTGCGTCGTGGCCTCGGGTCACACGACCTGCTTTGTGGCCGCCCGGCCCGGCCAGAAGCTGCCGAGCTACCTGGACCCCGCGTTGGAGCGGGTCTTCACCACGTTTCTCACGGATCTCGCCACCTCGCCCGGGGTCTACTCCGTCACCGCCGACGGATCCACGCCGGCGGCGGGATCGGTTCCTGCCGGGTCGTGCTTCCAGATCGGCCCGGCGCCCGGAGACGCCGCAGCGCCACCGGTCACCCCTGGGCGGTACTGCCTCGCCGCCTCCGGCGTCGTGACCCTTGTCCGTTTCGGCTCGGGCGTACTCGACCTGGCCTCGCTGACCGGACCGCCAACGGGCCGGCAGCTCCAGCCGCCGGCGAGCCCGACCCCACTGCCGTAGCCACGGGTCAGACGTCGAGCAGCCGTCGCCCTTCGAAGGCCCGGCCGAGCGTTACTTCGTCGGCGTACTCGAGGTCGCCGCCGACCGGGAGCCCAGACGCCAACCTGGTCACCCGCAGCCCCAGCGGTTTGACGATCCGGGCCAGATAGGTGGCCGTGGCCTCGCCCTCGAGGTTCGGATCGGTGGCCAGGATGAGCTCGGTGACGGAACCGTCCGCCAGCCGTGCGAGCAGCTCGCGGATCCGCAGGTCGTCCGGACCCACGCCTTCGATCGGACTGATCGCGCCACCCAGGACGTGGTAGCGGCCCCGGAACTCCCTGGTCCTCTCGACGGCAACGACATCCTTCGGCTCTTCGACGACGCAGATGACCGCGAGGTCGCGGCGCGGGTCGCGGCAGATGCGGCATTCCTCGGCTTCGGCGACGTTGCCGCAGATCCGGCAGAACCGCACCTTGCTCTTCACCTCGGTGAGCGAGCTCACCAGCCGGGCAACGTCGTCGGGGTCGGCGGCCAGCAGATGGAACGCGATCCGCTGCGCGCTCTTCGGACCAACGCCGGGCAGCCGACCCAACTCGTCGATGAGGTCTTGAACGGCCCCTTCGTACACCGACTACATCCCGGGCAGGCCGAGCCCGGGGAGGCCGCCGGTGAGCGGCCCGAGCCGGGCGGCGGCGAGCTCCTGGGCGACCCGCGAGGTGTCACGCACCGCGGCCACGACGAGGTCCTGCAACGTTTCCACATCGGCGGGGTCGACAACCGTGCGATCGATCGCGAGGGCGAGCAGTTCCCCGGCCCCGGAGACCGTCGCGCGCACCAGGCCACCGCCGGCGGAGCCCTCGACACTGGTCTCGGCCAACTCCTGCTGCGCCGCGAGCAGGTCGCTCTGCATCCTCTGGGCCTGTTTCATCAGCGCCTGCATGTTCGGCTGCCCTGCGGGCATCACGCCCTCCTTGACGGGTGGGATCTGCCGAGCCTACGGGTCTAGCCGCCGTCGATCTCTCCGATGACCTTGGCGCCGAGTTCTCCCTGGAGCAGGTCTAGTGCCGCGTCGCCCGGGGATTGCCGAAGGTCGACGTCCGCCCCGGGCTCGGCCGGATCGAACTCGACCTCTGCCTCGGCCGGTGGCGCCGTCGATCCGATGCTGCGCACGGCCCAGTCCACGCCGAGCACCTCGCTCAGTGCCTCCTTGAGCACATCGCAGTTCGCCGGGTCGGCGAACCGACGAGCGAGCGCCTCGTTCGCGAATCCGAGCACGAGCTCGCGACCGTCCGCGGAGATGACCTGAGCTTCGCCGAGCAACGCGGCAGGGGTCCGCCGGCGGCGCTTCACCGCGTCGAGGACTTCCGGCCAGACCCGCCGCACGGCGGCCACGTCCAGCGGGGCGTCGGCCGCCGGGGACGCCGCCGGGGCCAACGTCGGGGGGGCCGCCGGGGACGCCGCCGGGGCCAACGTCGGGGGGGCAATCGGGCGGGCGGGCGGGACGGCGGCCGGGGCGGCTGCATCCGGTGCGTCCGGCCGGGCTGGAGCTGCCGCGGCGGAGTCGTCGCTGATCGCGAATCGGCGTTCGAGCCGCTCGAGTCGGGTCATCAAGGCCCCGTCGCCGGCAGCTGCGCCGGGGAGCAGGATCCGCGCGCACAGCAGTTCGAGCATGAGCCTCGGCGACGTGGTTCCGCGCATCTCCGTGAGCCCGGTGGCCAGCAGGTCCGCCGCCCGGGACAGCCCGGCCGGTCCGAATCCGCTCGCCTGGATCCGCATCCGGTCCAGGCGGTCCACCGGCGCATCGAGCAGGCCATTGTCCGCAGCGTCCGGCACCGCGTCGAGGACGACGAGGTCACGGAAGCGCTCGAGCAGGTCGGCGGTGAACCGGCGGGGGTCGTGGCCGGCCTCGACCACCCGGTCGACGACGCGGAAGACCGTAGCCCCGTCCCCGGCCGCGATCGCGTCCACCGTCTCGTCGAGCAGCGCCGCGTCGGTGTAGCCCAGCAGGGCCAGCGCCCCCTCGTAACCGAGGCCACCCGTGCCGGAGCCGGCGAGCAGCTGGTCGAGGATGGACAGGCAGTCGCGGACCGAGCCGGCGCCCGCCCGCACGACCAGGGGGAGTACCAGCGGGTCGACCTCGGCCCCCTCCTGGGCGCAGATCCCGGCGAGGAACTCCCGGAGGACCGCCGGTGGGACCAGCCGAAACGGGTAGTGAAAGGTCCGCGATCGGATCGTGCCGATCACCTTGTCGGGCTCGGTGGTCGCGAAGATGAACTTCAAGTGGGGCGGCGGCTCCTCGACGAGCTTGAGCAGCGCGTTGAACCCGGCCGTCGTCACCATGTGCGCCTCGTCGACGATGTAGACCTTGAACGCACTGGCGACCGGGGCGTAGAAGGCGCGTTCGCGCAGATCGCGGGCGTCGTCGACCAGACCATGCGAGGCGGCGTCGATCTCGAGGACGTCAAGGCTTCCGGGGCCGTTGGGGGCGAGGGCCACGCAGGAATCGCAAATGCCGCAGGGGGTAGGCGTCGGTCCTTCGGCGCAGTTGACGGACCGGGCGAGGATCCGGGCAGAGGAGGTCTTGCCGCACCCGCGTGGCCCGCTGAACAGATAGGCGTGGTGCACCCGGCCGCTGCGCAGGGCCTGCTCCAGCGGTCCGGTCACGTGCTCCTGACCGATCAGTTCGGCAAAGCTGCCCGGCCGGTACTTGCGGTAGAGCGCGAGAGTCATGTCCCTCCCCGGAGCGGTCGAGCCAAAGGACCCCCCGCGCACCCGCCAGAGCCCGCTTACCCTTGCTGCCTTCCGGCCCTGGGGGAGTTCACAGGATGACGCCGCGCGAGGGGTCTCGCCGAAGTGTAGCCGCGCGGCGGCGAGTCGGATTTCGCTAACATCGACCCGGAGGATTCGCCTAGTTGGCCTAGGGCGCACGCTTGGAAAGCGTGTTGGGGGCAACCCCTCGCGAGTTCGAATCTCGCATCCTCCGCGGACGGACCTTGGGTCCGACAGGAGGCGTACGTGACGAGGGCCCCAGCGCAAGACCCGTTCCCGGTGCTGGGGATGGACGCCGTGGTGTTCGCGGTAGGCAACGCCCGGCAAGCCGCGCACTACTACTCGACGGCCTTCGGCATGCGTGCGGTGGCCTACAGCGGCCCGGAGACCGGGAGCCGGGACGAGGTCGGCTACGTGCTCGAGAGCGGTTCGGCCCGGCTGGTCGTGCGGGCGCCGGTTCGAGCCGGCACCGATCTGGGCCGGCACGTCGGGGAGCACGGCGACGGGGTCGTCGACCTGGCGATCGCGGTGCCTGACGTGGAGCGCGCCTACCGCTACGCAATCGAGCATGGGGCGACCGGCCTCGAAGAGCCGGCGGCGCTCGAGGACGAGCACGGCAAGCTGGTCCGAGCGGCCATCGCTACCTTCGGCCAGACTCGACATTCGCTGATCGACCGGTCCAACTACGGTGGCGTCTACGCTCCCGGCTTCGAGCCCTGCCAGCCGATCGTCGCCCCTCCCGCCAAGCGGTTCTTTCAGGCCATCGACCACTGCGTCGGCAATGTCGAGCTCGGCCGGATGGACGAGTGGGTGGACTTCTATCACCGGGTCATGGGCTTCACGAACATGAAGGAGTTCGTGGGGGACGACATCGCTACCGAGTATTCGGCGCTGATGAGCAAAGTCGTCGCGGACGGCACCCGAAAGGTGAAATTCCCCTTGAACGAGCCCGCCGCCGGCAAGCGCAAGAGCCAGATCGACGAGTATCTCGACTTCTACGGAGGCCCCGGGGTTCAGCACATCGCGCTGGCGACGAGCGACATCCTCGGCGCGGTACAGGCGATGCGGGCAGCCGGCGTCGAGTTCCTCGCCGCCCCGGATACCTACTACGAGACGCTTGGTGAGTGGGTCGGCGACACTCGGGTCCCACTCCCCGAGTTGCAAGCGAACGCCGTCCTCGCCGACCGGGACGAGGACGGCTACCTGCTCCAGATCTTCACCAAGCCGGTGCAGGACCGCCCCACCGTGTTCTTCGAGCTGATCGAACGGCACGGCTCGATAGGCTTCGGCAAAGGAAACTTCAAGGCACTGTTCGAGGCGATCGAACGGGAACAGGAACGCCGCGGCAATCTCTGAGCGGGCACGACGGGGCCGCCCCCCGAACGGGGAGCGGCCTCGTCGTGGACTACTCGCCGCGCTGCTGCGGAATGCCGGCGAGTAGCTGCCGGACCTCCAAGTCGCGGTAGCGCCGGTGGCCACCCAAGGTGCGGATCGACGTCAACTTCCCAGCCTTGGCCCAGCGGGTCACGGTCTTGGGGTCGACGCGGAACATGCTCGCGACTTCCGCCGGTGTCAACAGGGCCTCAGCGTCCGTGGTCCGAGCGCTCATCAGGTGTCCTCTCCCCGCGGCGCCCACCGCCGCTGTCATGTCATGGTGCGCTTTCCACAGCGATGTCCGATATGGCCCGAGCGGGCCATTTTTGGCCGAAAAGGGACTAGTCAGTTGGCGTTCTCGAGGATCGCCAGTTCCCGCCAGCGTGCGATGACCCGCTCGTAGAGCCGGGCGGCTCCGACGGCGTCGCCGCGGGCCAACCGGGCGAGCGACTCGGAGATCTGCGCCACCGAGTCGTCCCCCGACAGCCGTGCGTCGTCGAGCAGGTGGACGAGGCCGCCGTAGTCCAGTTCGACCAGGGCGTGCGGATGGAACTCCTCGAGCCAGCGGCCGATGTCCTCGACGCCGCTGGCCGCGGCACCGTCGCCGAAGGCTCGCTGCAGGACATGCAACGCTCGGGCCACCCGCTGCCGGGCGCGCGACATCGCGGTGCGGTACACCAGGGTCCGTCCGGTGTCAGTCGGGGCCTGCCGCCCGCTTCCCCCGGGTGACTCGCCGAGCGCAAGTTGCCGCTCCGCCCCCTCGAACAGGACCAGCCAGGCGGTCGGCACCCGCCAGGTGCTCGTGAGGATCCCGGGTTTCGCCTGCGGGTGGCGGGCCTGCCAATCGGCCTGATCCGCCTCCGCCGCCTCGACGACGGGACGCGGGACGAACGCGTCGGCGAGTTCCTCGGGTAGTTGGTGCCGGAACTCCTCGAGCGCCACCCACGCACGGAGCCTGGTCCGCCACGGGCAGACGAAGGTGAGGCCGTCCTGGACGACGACGAAGGCCTCGTCGTCAAGGCTCGCGGGCGGCAACCGGACCGGCGAACCGGCGGCCGCGGCCAGCGCCGCCGCGTGCTCCCGGGCCATGCCCGCGGCCCGGTCCGGTGCACGCCCGTCTGCCGCGTAGGCGGCCCAGTACCGCCGCTCGTCTTCCGGGAGCGCGGCGAGCGGCTCGTATACCCGCAGGAAGGCGGCGTAGCCGGTCACGACCGCATCGTTGCACGAGCCACGCGCTACCCTCGAACAGCCCGCCCGGCCCCTCGCCGCGGGCCCGGGAGTCCCTCCGTGTCCGTGTTCGATCGTCGCACCGGCCACGAGCAGGTCGTGTTCTGCTCCGACGATGCCAGCGGGCTCAAGGCGATCATCGCCATCTACTCCACCGCACTGGGCCCGGCCCTCGGAGGCACCCGCTTCTACCCGTACGCGACAGAAGACGACGCCCTCGTCGACGTGCTCAACCTCTCCCGCGCGATGGCCTACAAGGCGGCCTGCGCCGGACTCGACTTCGGCGGCGGGAAGGCCGTGATCATCGGTGATCCGGCGACGGACAAGACCGAGGTGCTGCTGCGTGCCTACGGCCGATTTGTCGCGTCCCTCGGCGGCCGCTACTACACCGCGTGCGACGTGGGAACCGACGTCGAGGACATGGACGTCATCGCCAGAGAGTGCCGCTACGTCACGGGCCGTTCGCCGGCCCACGGCGGGGCAGGCGACAGCTCGATCCTGACCGCGTTCGGGGTCTTCCAGGGGATGCGCGCCGCGGCCGAAGTGACCTGGGGCACCCCGTCGCTGCGGGGCCGCCGGGTGAGCGTCGCGGGCGTCGGCAAGGTGGGACGGCATCTGGTGGAACATCTGCTCGCCGACGGCGCCTCGGTCGTGGTGGCCGACGTCGACCGGGACGCTGTGGACCGGCTGCGGCTGGCCCACCCGAACGTCGACGTCGCCGCCGCCGGGAGCCTGATCGACGAGCCGGTCGACGTGTACTCGCCGTGCGCGCTCGGCGGCGCCTTGGACGACGACACGGTTCCGCGGCTGGCGGCCCGGGTCGTGTGCGGTGCGGCGAACAATCAGCTCGCGCACGCCGGGATCGAGAAGCTGCTCGAGGAGCGCGGCGTTCTCTACGCCCCCGACTACGTGGTGAACAGCGGCGGCCTGATCCAGGTCGGCGACGAGATCGAGGGCTACTCGGAGCCCCGGGCCCGGGCGAAGACGGCGGGAATCTACGATGCCACCCTGCGGATCTTCCGACTCGCCGCTGGCGAGGGGCTGCCGGCGGCGGTGGCCGCCGACCGGATGGCTGAGCAACGGATGGCGCAGGTCGGCCGGCTGCGGCGAATCCTGGTGCCGCGCTGACCGGCGACCAGGTACCGTAGCGGGGCAAAGTTCCAGCGGGTGCGTCCCCTGCGGGCGCCGTGAGGGGGTCGAGCCATGGGGCGCGGCCGGGCCAAGGCCAAGCAAACGAAGGTCGCGCGCCAGCTGAAGTACGGCAGCGGCGGCACCGACCTGACCCGGCTCGAAGCCGAGCTCGCGGCTAGCCGCGGCGAACTCGACGGGGCCACCGAGGTCGACCAGGAGGGGCTCGCCTACGACGGCGAGGCCGAGGCCGAGGCCGAGGCCGGGCACGCCACCGGGGGCTGAAAGCTAACCGGCCCGGTGTTCTCCGACGAGGGTGACGCCGCGGCCGGCCCGGACCTCGCCGACGACCCACGCCGGGACGTCGCGTGACTTCAGCATCGCGAGCGCGGGGTCCACGGCGACCGGCGGCAGGACCGCGAGCATGCCGATTCCCTCGTTAAAGGTCGATTCCATCTCATCGGTGACGACACATCCGCGGTCCGCGATCAGCCGAAAGATGGCCGGGAGCGCCCAACTCCCTCGGTCGAGTACGGCGCTGAGCCGGTCCGGGATGACCCGCGCGAGGTTACCGGCGAGGCCACCGCCGGTGATGTGGGCGAACGCGTGGATCTCGACCTCCGCGGCCAGGGCGAGGCAGTCGCGGGCGTAGATCCGCGTGGGGGTGAGGAGGCTCTCGCCGAGCGTCGCGCCGTCGAGCTCGTCGAGGGCTCCGCCGAGGGGGAGCCCGGCCATCTCGAGCAGGACCCGTCGGGCGAGGGAGTAACCGTTCGCGTGGAGGCCGGAGGAGGCCAGTGCGATGACGACATCGCCGGCGCGAACCCGGTCGGCCCCGAGCAGATCGTCGGCCTCGACCATGCCCACCCCCGCCCCGGCCAGGTCGTACTCGCCGGGTTCGAGCAGTCCCGGATGCTCCGCGATCTCGCCGCCGATCAGCGCGCAGCCGGCGAGCGCGCAGCCGTCGGCCACACCACTGACGATCGCCTCCATCAGTTCGGGCACCACCCGACCGCAGGCGATGTAATCGGTGAGGAACAGCGGCTCGGCGCCGCAGACAACGATGTCGTCGACGACCATGCCGACGAGGTCGAGTCCGACGGTCGTGTGCCGGTCCATCGCCCGCGCGATCGCGAGCTTCGTGCCGACCCCGTCGGTCGAGGTCGCGAGCAGCGGCTGGCGCCACCTGGTCGGGTCGATGGCGAACAGACCGGCGAAGCCGCCAAGACCGCCGACCACCTCCGGGCGGTTGGTGCGGGCGACCTGGGCCCGGATCAACTCCACCGCCCGGTCGCCGGCCTGGATGTCGACGCCGGACGCCCGGTAGGTGACGCCCGGTCGGTCAGGATCGGTCACGGCCGAAGGAGCGCATCCGCCGCACCGACACCGGGCGCCCGGGTCGCATCGTCGGGGTCGGAGCCCGGCGACGGGCTGGCCGCGACCGCGCGCTCGATGCCCTCGAGCAGTTGCTTGCCGATGAGCTCCGGAGCCGGCAGCGGGATCGGGTACTCGCGGTCGAAACAGGCCCGGCAGAGCCGATCACGGTGCAGCGTCGTAGCCGCGACCAGGCCGTCGAGGGAGACGTAGGCCAGCGAGTCCGCCCCGATCGACTTGCGGATATCGTCGATCCCGAGCCCGCTGGCGATCAACTCGGCCCGGGTCGCGAAGTCGATCCCGTAGAAGCACGGCCAGCGCACTGGGGGGCTGGAGATCCGGACGTGCACTTCCTGGGCGCCGGCCTCGCGGAGCATCCGGACCAGCGCCCGCTGGGTATTGCCTCGGACGATCGAGTCGTCTACCACCACCAGACGCTTGCCGGAAATGACCTCGCGCAGCGGATTGAGCTTGAGCCGGATTCCGAGCTGACGGATCGTCTGCGAAGGCTGGATGAAGGTCCGCCCCACGTAGCGGTTCTTCACCAGCCCCTCGCCGTATGGGATCCCGCTGGCCTCGGCGTAGCCGATCGCGGCTGGGGTACCGGACTCGGGGACCGGGATGACGAGGTCCGCCTCGGCCGGAGCCTCGGCGGCCAGCCGACGCCCTACCTCGACCCTGGTTTCCTGAACCGACCGACCGGAAATCGTCGTGTCCGGTCGGGCCAGGTAGACGTACTCGAAGATGCAGCCGTGCGGGGTCGGTTCGGCGAACCGCGAGGCCCGCATGCCGTGCTCATCGATCGCGATCAGCTCACCGGGTTGGATCTCCCGGACCATCTGGGCGCCGACGATGTCGAGGGCCGCGCTCTCCGAGGCCACCACCCATCCACGCTCGAGCCGCCCCAGGACGAGGGGCCGGACGCCGTGCGGGTCGCGGGCCGCGTAGAGGGTGTGCTCGTCCATGAAGACGAGCGAGAACGCCCCGTGCAGGAGCGGCAGGACCCGAAGGGCGGCGGCTTCGAGGGACAGATCCGGGTGCGCAGCGAGCAAAGCCGTGATCAGGTCCGAGTCCGTGGTCGCGCCGAGCGATTCGCCACTTGTTACCAGCGCGAGCTCGGCCACCCGGGCCGCGAGGTCGGCCGTATTCGTGAGGTTCCCGTTGTGCCCGAGGGCGATCCCGCCACCCGTCTCGGTAGCCCGGTAGGTGGGCTGCGCGTTCTCCCAGGTGCTGGACCCGGTCGTGGAGTACCGAACGTGCCCGATGGCGAGATGCCCGGTGAGCGCGTTGAGCATCGGCTCGTCGAACACCTGGGACACCAGCCCGAGGTCCTTGTACACGACTACGTCACTGCCGTCGCTACAGGCGATGCCGGCGGCTTCCTGCCCACGATGCTGCTGGGCGTACAGGCCGTAGTAGGTGAGCTTCGCGACCTGCTCCCCCGGCGCCCATACGCCGAATACACCGCAGGCGTCCTTGGGTCCCGCGTCATCGAGGGTCAGCCTGCCGTCGGCATGCGCCACGGACGAGCTCCTCAGGGATGGGCACCGGGCAGTCTGGGGAAGCGTGGTCAGTCTAGCCGCCCCGCCGAGTCGGTCAGGGGCAGCCAGCCGGACAGGTCCGAGCGGGCGCCGCTGGCGCGGACCAGACCGGCCTCTACCGCGGTTGCCCACCCGAGCCGACCGCTCGCCAACCGAACCCAGGTCAGCGGATCGGTCTCGACGACATTCGCGGGGGTGCCCCTGGTGTGTCGAGGTCCGGCACCGAACTGAACCGCGGCATAGGGGGCCACCCGGAGCTCGACCGACCGACCCGGCGCGCGCCGTACCAGGGTCGCGGCCAGCGCACGCACGACGATCTTCAGCGCGGCGGTAACGGGCGGTACCGGCTCCGACCGGTCCAGCCCGCACCCGACGGCGTCGATCAGCGCGGCTACCAAATCGTCGGTCTGGATGCGCTGCGCCACAGGCAGCCCAGCGACGACGAGCCGCTGCCGCTGGGCGGCCAGCGCCTGCCTGACCTCGTCGGGGTCCGCGGCACGCGGCATCGGCGGCGAGTCAGCCGAACAGCGCCGGGAGCGTTCTCGCGTGGGCGTCCCGGAGGTCCGCGAGGCCGATGCTGAATTCGCCGTCGACGGCGAGGTCGGCGCCGCCGGCCTTGCCCAGGTGGAGCGCGGGGACCTCGTTCCGGATGGCGTTCGCGGTGAGATCCGCCTCGCCGCCAGGCGCGACGGCGACCAGGGCCCGGCCGGTGGTCTCGCTGAACAGCGCCACGAAAGGGTCGCCTTCCGGCAGCCGTACCCGGGCCCCCACCCCACCGTCGAGGCAGGCCTCGACGAGGGCCTCGCCCAGCCCGCCGTCGGCCAGGTCATGGGCGGCCACGAGGAAACCGGCAGCCGAACCGTCGGCAAGCAGGCGGCCCAGCGCGCGCTCCGCCGCGAAGTCGACGGCCGGCGGGCGTCCCCCCAGATGACCGTGCACGTGCCAGGCCCACTCCGACCCGCCGAACTCCTCGCGCGTGGTGCCGAGCAACCAGATCGAGGCGCCGGCCGGGAAGCCGATCGGCAGCCGCCGGCGCACGTCGTCGAGCACGCCGAGCACGCCGACCACCGGAGTGGGGTTGATCGCCGTCACCCCGGTCTGGTTGTAGAAGCTGACGTTGCCGCCGGTGATCGGAACTTCAAGTGCGAGGCAGCCGTCCGCGAGGCCGCGGGCGGCCTCGGCGAACTGCCACATGACCTCCGGATCCTCGGGGCTACCGAAGTTCAGGCAGTTCGTGGCCGCGATCGGACGGGCCCCGGTGGTCGCGACATTGCGATAGGCCTCGGCGAGCGCGAGCTGAGCTCCGACGTAGGGATCGAGACGGGCGTAGCGACCGTTGCCGTCGAGGCTCAGCGCGATGCCGAGACCGCTTGCCTCGTCGAGCCGCACGACGCCGGCGTCGTGCGGCATCGCGAGCGCGGTGTTGCCGAGCACATAGCGGTCGTACTGATCGGTGACCCAGCGTCGGGAGCACAGGTTGGGCGAGCCGGCGAGATCCAGCAGGGTGGCCGCCAACTCGGAGCCGGTCTGCGGCCGCCCCAGCCGCTGCGGCGTCGGCGGGTCCGCCCGCATCGCATCGAGGTCGGCCGGACGTCGCATCGGCCGGTGGTAGATCGGGCCGTCGTCGGCCAGCGAGCCGGGCGGGACGTCCACCACCCGCTCACCGTGCCAGCTGACGACCAGCCGGCCGCTGTCGGTGACCTCACCGATGTCGGTCGCCAGGACTCCCCACCGGCGGCAGATCGAGAGGACCGCGGGCAGGTTGTCCGGTTCGACGACCGCCAGCATCCGTTCCTGGGACTCGGAGGTGAGCACCTCGAGCGGGTCCATCGACGGCTCGCGCAGCGGGACGTCGTCGAGACGGACCAGGAATCCAGACCCGCCGTGGCTCGCCATCTCGGAGGTAGCGCAGGTGAGGCCGGCGCCGCCCAGGTCCTGGATGCCGCTGACCAAATCGCCGGCGAACAGCTCCAGGCAGCACTCGATGAGGATCTTCTCCGTGAACGGGTCGCCGACCTGCACGCTCGGGCGCTTGGCCGGCGGCGCGTCGCGGTCGAAGCTCGCCGAGGCCAGAACCGACACCCCGCCAATCCCGTCCCGCCCGGTCTTCGCGCCGAGCAGGACGACGCGGTTTCCGGAACCGGTGGCCCGAGCCAGCTGGATCCGGTCGGCCGGCAGGACGCCGACGCACAACGCGTTCACCAGCGGGTTGCCGGCGTACGTCGGGTCGAATGCGACTTCGCCGCCGATGTTGGGAAGGCCGAGACAGTTGCCGTATCCGCCGACTCCGGCGACGACGCCGGGGAGGAGCCGACGCGTGTCCGGGGCCTCGGCGGGTCCGAACCGCAGCGAATCCATGACCGCGACCGGGCGCGCCCCCATGGTGAGGATGTCGCGCACGATGCCGCCGACCCCGGTGGCTGCCCCCTGGTAGGGCTCGACGAAGGACGGGTGGTTGTGGGATTCCACCTTGAAGGTGACCGCCAGCCCTGCCCCGACCCCGACGACTCCGGCGTTCTCGCCCATCCCGACCAGGAGCACGCCGGTGTCCGGGGCCTTCTCCGCGAACTGCCGCAGGTGAAGCTTCGACGACTTGTAGGAGCAGTGCTCGCTCCACATCACGGCATACATGGCGAGCTCGGTGGCCGTCGGGCGCCGGCCGAGGATCTCGCGGATCCGCGCGTACTCGTCCTCGCGCAGGCCCAGCTCGCCGAACGGCTGGGGCACGTCTGGCTGTGCCGCCGCGCGGTCCACCGTGTCGAGCACCCGGTCAGCTCCCCACGAGAGCGCCGAGGACCGCCCGGAACAGGCCGAGCCCGTCGTCACTGGGTCCGGTGAGCGGGTCTACCGCGTGTTCGGGATGCGGCATCAGCCCGACCACGTTGCCGGCAGCATTGCCGATCCCCGCGATGTCGCGGGCCGCGCCGCTCGGGTTGCCCGCGGAGTACCGGAAGACCACCCGGTTCGATGCCTCGAGGGCGTCGAGGGTTGCCTCGTCGGCAACGTAGCGGCCCTCGCCGTTCTTCACCGGGATCAGCAACTCGGCGCCATCGGGGAGTCCCCGGGTCCAGGCCGTCGTCGCGTTCTCCACCCGAATGGTCTGGTCGCGGCAGACGAAGTGCAGGCCGGCGTTGCGGATCAACGCACCCGGGAGCAAGCCGGCCTCGCAGAGCACCTGGAAGCCGTTGCAGATGCCGAGAACGGGCAGCCCGTGCGCCGCGGCCCGGATGACCGCCCGCATGATCGGGCTATGGCGGGCGATCGCGCCGGCTCGCAGATAGTCACCGTAGGAGAAGCCGCCGGGCAGCACGACGGCGTCAACCGACCCGAGGTCGTCTTCGCCGTGCCAGAGGGCGACGGGTTCACCGCCGCCGAGGCTGACCGCCCGGGCGGCGTCCCGGTCGTCGAGTGACCCGGGGAAGGTGACCACGCCTACGCGGGCGGACATCGGGGCGACTCCAGAACTCGGATGCGGCCAGTCTATCGACGGCCTAGCCGTGGAGGGGGTTCACGGCGGCGGCCCGCCGGGGACCGCTGAACCGCGAGTGTGCAATTTCCGACACCGACACGCCGATGAGCCGTCGAGAATTGCACACTCGCGGTTCTCCCGATGATCGCGTCGGGGGTTTCGGGGCTCAAGCCGGCAGCACCAGCGTCGTGCCGACGGTGAGTCGATCCGGGTCGGACCCGATCGCGGCGCGGTTGAGCACGTAGAGCCGCCGGCTCAGCGCCGCCGTCTGGCTCGGCGTCGCGCCGGTCCCCTCGAGTCGCCGGGCGATCCCCCACAACGAGTCCCCGGCGCTCACCCGGTAGCCACGCCCCTCGTGGCCCGTCACCGATCTCCGTGGCCCGGAATCGGGGCGGAACGGATCACGCGGTGGATGCGAAGCGACCGGCCGCGTGATAATCACGGTCCCGGGTGGGATAGGCATCGGGATTGCGGCGGGCAGCGCGGGCAGGATGAGCGAGGGGATCGCGCTGGAGGTCCCGATGTCGCGCGTCAGCGGGTGGCGGGCCAGCACCGACGCCAGGGTGAGCGCGGTGAGAACGGCCGCCGCCGCCCACGGGTCAGCCGCGCGGGGGAGGAAGCTCAGCCGGGGCAGCGGGCGGCCGCCGGCGGAGACAGCGAGCGAGGACACATCGTTGTTCGTCGTCGGGTCCCGGCGATGGCTAGATGGTGCATCGGAACCATCTCCAGGTAGTTCGTCCGGTTAGTCCGCGATGCGGACCGTGTACTCCTCGATGACCGGGTTGGCCAGCAGCGCGTCAGCCATCGCGCGCACCCGATCGAGCAGCGCCGCGTCCGGTTCGCCCTCCATGTCGAGCTCGAAATGCTTCCCTTGCCGGACTGCGGCCACACCAGAAAAGCCCAGGTCCGGCAGCGTTCGGACGATCGCCTGGCCCTGCGGGTCGAGAATCTCCGGTTTCAGCATGACGTCGACGACGACCCGGGCCACTTAGCGCTCCTTCACTCGGTCCGGGCAGAGGGTATCCCCCCGTTACGCACCCGCTAGGTAGTCGGCGAAGCTCCGCCCCGTCAGGCGTTCGTATGCCTCGATGTACCGGGCTCGGGTCGCCAAAACCACTTCCGCCGGGAGCGGCGGGGGCGGCCCGGTGCGATCCCAGCCGGACTCGCCGACCAGCCAGTCTCGGACGAACTGCTTGTCGAACGAGGGCTGCGTGCCGCCCGGCCGCCACGCGTCGGCAGGCCAGAACCGTGACGAGTCGGGCGTTAGTACCTCGTCGGCCAGGACCACCGATCCGGAGCGGTCACGGCCGAACTCGAGCTTGGTGTCGGCGAGGATGATCCCCCGGGTGTGCGCGATCCCGGCGGCCCTGCGGTAGACGGCGAGGGTGAGCCGCTCCAGGTCGCCGGCCAACCCCGCACCCAGGCTGGCGGCCAGGCTCGCGGGGGCGACGTTCTCGTCGTGGTCGCCGAGCGCCGCCTTGGTCGCCGGGGTGAACAAAGGCTCGGGCAGCCGGTCGCCGTCGAGCAGCCCCGGCGGCAGGGGATGACCGCAGATCGCCCCGGTGCCCAGGTAGTCGGCAAACCCGGAACCGGTCAGGTACCCCCGGGCGACGCACTCGACGGGGAACATGTCCAGTCGGCGGCACAGCATCGAGCGGCCGCGTAACGCGTCGGCGTGGCCCCGCAGGTAGGGCGGGTACTCGTCCACCCGGGCGGTCACCAGATGGTTGGGGACCTCGTCGATCAACTGCTCGAACCACCAGAGGCTGAGCGCGGTCAGGACGGCCCCCTTGTCCGGGATAGTGCCGTCAAGCACGTGGTCGAAAGCGCTGATCCGGTCGGTGGCGACCAGCAGCAGCTGGTCGTCGCCGACCGCGAACAGTTCCCGGACCTTGCCGGACCCGAGGTGCCCCGGAAGATCGAGACCGGTCACGAGAGTTCCGCGAGCCGATCGAAGACCGGGGCGAGGTGTTCGAGGTAACGCTCGGGTCGGCACACCTCGTCGATCCGGGCCTCGTCGAGTCGGTGGCCGGCCTTCTCGGCCCGCGCGCGCAGCGTGTCCCGGAACGGGGCGCCGGTTTCCCAGGTCTCCATCGCCGCCTCCTGGGTGAGCGAGTAGGCGTCCTCCCGAGAAAGGCCGCCGGCGACTAGTTCGAGAAGCACCGCGGATGTGTAGATCAGGCCACCGGTGAGCTCGAGGTTGGCCCGCATGCGCTCGGTGTTGACGGTGAGACCGGTCACCAGCCGCTGGGTCAGGTGCAGCAGGTAGTCCGTCCCGATGGCGGCGTCCGGCAACGCCACTCGTTCGACCGAGGAGTGCGAGATGTCCCGCTCGTGCCAAAGGGGGATCCCCTCGAGGACCGGGATCACCTGGGCCCGCACGATCCTGGCCAGTCCGCAGATGCGCTCGCAGAGAATCGGGTTGCGCTTGTGCGGCATCGCCGAGGAACCCTTCTGTCCGACGGCGAACGGTTCCTCGAGCTCCCGAACCTCGGTGCGCTGCCCATGCCGCACCTCGAGGGCCAGCGTCTCGCAGACCGTGGCAAGGATGGCCAGCGCGGCGACCCACTCGGATATCCCGTCGCGGATGACCACCTGGGTCGCGGCCGCAACCGGCCGCAACCCGAGTGCGGCGGCAACTTCGCGCTCGACCTGCGGGTCGATGTTCGAATATGTCCCCACTGCCCCGGAGATCTTGCAGACCGCCACGGCGTCGCGGGCCCGGAGCAGGCGGTCGCGGGACCGGGCGAGCGCAAACGCGAGATCCGCAACTCGATGACCCCACACGTCCGGTTCGGCGTGCACCCCGTGCGTGCGCCCGGGCCGCAGGCTGTCGCGGTGGGCCAGCCCGTGGTCGCGAAGGGCGGCGACCAACCGGCTGGCCTTGGCGAGCAGCAGGTCGCTGGCTTCGACCAGCTGGACGGCCAGGGCGGTGTCGAGTAGGTCCGAGGACGTCATCCCGTAGTGGACATAGGCGGCGGCCTCCCGGGGGCGGGTGTTGTCCGCCCACGCGCTGAGGAACGCGATGACGTCGTGCTGGGTCACCGCCTCGAGCGCGGCGACCGCGTCGGGGGCGGGCGGGGGTGCCGCCCGTACCGGTTCAACCACTTCGGCCGGCACCGCCCCGGCCCGGGCGTGCGCCTCCAGCACGAGGGTCTCGACTTGGCACCACAGCTCGTACTTGTGCGTCTCACCGAAGACCCGACCCATCTCGGGCAGCGTGTACCGCTCGATCACTCGTCACCCCCGGTCGCGGCGAGCGCCACGTCTCGTCGCACCTGCATCCCGGCCAGCTCGATCCGGTCTACCGCTTGGTAGGCAGATTCTCGCGCACGCCCGAGGTCGGTGCCGACCGCGGTGACGTCGAGAACCCGACCGCCGGCGCTGACCAGCCGGCCGCCGACCAGGGCGGTCCCCGCATGGAACACGCTGACGTTCGGGACGGCGGCTGCCGCCGCCAACCCGCCGATCGGGTCACCGCTGCGCGGCTGCTGCGGGTATCCGGCCGCGGCCACGACGACGGTGACCGCGGTGGCGGACCGCCAGGAGAGCGCCGGGTGCTGGGCCAGCCGCCCGCGGGCCGCCGCGAAGAGCAGCCCCGCGAGGGGCGTGTCGAGCAAGGCGAGCAGCGACTGCGTTTCGGGATCGCCGAACCGGGCGTTGAACTCGACGACCGCTGGGCCCTCGGCGGTCAGCGCCAGCCCGGCGTAGAGCAAGCCGATGAACGGGGCGCCTCGCCGATGGAGCTCGGCGACCGCCGGAACCAGGACCTCCTCCGCCACCACGGACAGCAGGTCGGCGTCCGCCCAGGGCAGGGGGGCGTAGGCCCCCATCCCGCCGGTGTTTGGGCCCACGTCCCCGTCCTGGAGGCGTTTGAGGTCCTGGGCCGGGATGAGGGGGACGACCGTGTGCCCATCGGTGACTGCGAACAGCGAGAACTCCGGGCCCTCGAGGAAGTCCTCGACTACGACTCGGTCGTCCGGCCGGCTGAGGCTGGCGGCCACCGCCGCCTGCGCCTCGCCGAGGTCGCGCGTGACCGTGACGCCCTTGCCGCCGGCGAGCCCGTCGTACTTCACCACGTATGGAGGCGCGACCGCGCACAGGTGGTCCTGCGCCGCGGCGAGCTGGCCGGCGGTGAAAACGTGGGCGTGCGCCGTGCGAATCCCGGCGCCGGCCATGACTTCCTTCGCGAAGGCCTTCGACCCTTCGATTCGGGCCGCCTCGGCGGACGGACCGAAGCAAGCGATACCCCGGCCGCGAACGGCGTCGGCGACTCCAGCCACGAGCGGCGCCTCGGGCCCGATCACGACCAGGTCGCAATCATGGTCTTCAGCCAGAACGGCCACAGCGACACCGTCGAGCGGGTCGACGGGCACCGATTTAGCGTGTTCCGCGATCCCCGGATTCCCCGGGGCGGCGACCACCTCCTCGACGTCGGGGTCGGCCACCAGCGCCTGCACCAGCGCGTGCTCGCGGCCACCGGAGCCGACGACGAGCACCCTCACCGGGTGCCGGCCACGGTCATGCGCTCGCCCAGCCGGGCCCGCGCAGCCGGCCATTCGGCGGCGAGAATCGAGAAGCACACCGTGTCCCGCCAGCTCCCGTCCCGACGACGGATCCGGTGCCGCAGCACCCCCTCGCGGACCGCACCGAGCCGCTCGATCGCCGCCTGCGAGCGCAGGTTGAGGTGATCGGTCTTCAGCGAGACCCGCTCGGCACCGAGTTCATCGAAGGCGTGGTCGAGCATCAGCAACTTGGCCTCGGTGTTGACCGCGGTGCGCCACCAGGGCCGGCCGATCCAGGTGTATCCGATCTCCAGGTGAGCATTCGCTACGTCGACGTCGAGGTAGGAGGTAGAGCCGACCGGGCGCCCCGTCTCAGTCAGGACCGTGGCGAAAGGCACCCGGCCTTCTGCCCACATCGCAACGATCTGCCCGCGCATGGCCACCGGATCGGCGGGGCGATCGGCGGACAGCCACCGCCACACCTCGGCATCGGCGCCCGCCTCGAACAGGTCCTCCGCGTGATGCTCGGCGAGCGGTTCGAGACGAACGTGCTGACCGTTCAGCGTGACCGGACCGGGTACTTTCACCACAGCTCCCGGACCACAAGGGTCTGGTCCCGACCCGGGCCGACACCGATCGCGGAGATCGGTGCACCGGACATCTCCTCGATGGCTTTGACATAGACCCGGGCGTTCTTCGGCAGTTCTTCGAGGGTGCGCGCGTCGGAGATGTCCTCGTCCCAACCGGGCAGCTCCTCGTAGACCGGCGCCGCATGGTGGAACTCGGTCTGGGTCATCGGCATGTCCGCGGAGGTGCCGGACCCGAGTCGGTAGGCCACGCACACCGGGAGCCGCTCGAACCCGGTGAGCACGTCGAGCTTGGTGAGGAAGAGGTCGGTGATCCCGTTCACGCGGGTGGCATACCGGGCGATGACAGCGTCGAACCAGCCGGTGCGCCGCGGTCGGCCGGTGGTTACCCCGAACTCGCCTCCGACCGCCCGCAGCCGTTCGCCATCCGCGTCGTCGAGTTCGGTCGGGAACGGACCGGAGCCGACCCGGGTCGTGTAGGCCTTCAGGATGCCGATGACCCGACTGATCCGGGTCGGGCCGATGCCGGAGCCCGCGCACGCACCGCCCGCCGTCGGGTTGGAGGAGGTGACGAACGGATAGGTCCCGTGGTCAACGTCGAGCAACGTCCCCTGGGAGCCCTCGAGCAGGAGCGTTCGACCTTCGTCGAGCGCCCGGTTGAGCAACAGGCCGGTGTCCGCCACGTGCGGCCGGATCCGCTCCGCGTAGCGCAGGTACTCCTCGACGACCGCCCCCGGCTCGATCGCCTTGCGGTTGTACACCTTCGCGAGGACCTGATTCTTCTCGCGCAGCGCAAGGTCCAGCTTCTGCCTAAGGATGCCCGGATCGAAAAGGTCCTGCACGCGGACCCCGGCCCGGGAGGCCTTGTCGGCGTAGGCCGGCCCGATCCCCCGCCCGGTGGTCCCGATCCGAGCGGTCCCCAGGAAGCGCTCGCTCACCCGGTCCAGCGCACGGTGGTGCGGCATGATCAGGTGCGCGTCAGCCGAGATGACCAGGCGCTCGCAGGAGATCCCGCGCGCGGTCAGCGCATCGATCTCCTCGAGGAGGACGCCCGGGTCGATGACCACACCGTTGCCGATAACCGGCACGCAGTCCGGGCGCAGGACGCCACTCGGCAACAGGTGCAAGGCGTAGGTCTCGTCGCCGATGACCACGGTGTGGCCGGCGTTGTTGCCGCCCTGGTACCGGACAACGAAGTCGACGGTCGAACCCAGCAGATCGGTCGCCTTGCCCTTGCCTTCGTCACCCCACTGAGCCCCGACGAGCACGAGTGCGGGCACTGGACGTCCCCTCCCCACGGAGAAGGCCTCGGGCGCAAGCGCCGAGGCCTCTTGCGGCAAAAGGCTACCGGACGGGCGCCGAACCCGAACCTGGCTACCCTCGGAGGATGCGGCGGGTTCCGGATGTCGTCGGGGACGTGCTCGAACTCGCCCGCACGCAGGCAGCCGCGCTGGCGATGCTTCCCGGGTCGCTGACTGCCCTCAACCGATCGGTGCGGGCGCTGTCCCGCACCATCGACGAGAGTCGGCAGACGGTGGCCACCGTCAACCGGCTGGCCGGCCGGATGGATTCGCTGCTCGACGAGCTCGAGACCCCGCTCCGCGGGCTGGCCCCCGGGTTGACGCGCCTCGCCGGCGTCCTCGACGACCCGGTGGTGAGCGATCTGCCGGACGCTGTTCGCCGCCTGCAGCGCGATGTCGAGCCGGTACTTCGCGGTTTGCGCGACACCCAGGAGCGGGTGATCGCGATCGCCGCGTCCACGGAGCGGATCACGTCGTTCGTCGATGACGCGGGGTCCCGGCTCGGTTCACTGCCCGGGCTTCTGCGCCGACCCTTCCGCGTTCCGGGTGCCCCGATGCCGGCGCCGGATGTCCCGCCACCGGCAATCTGGCCGGACGACGAAGACGCCTAACCGGTAACGACGGCGACCAACGTGCCGATCGGCGTCCCCCCCGGCGGACAGGAGCCACCAGGAACGCAGCCGAGGATCGTCACGGTCGTCTGGCCGGCCTGAACCGCTCGGAAGTCCGCGACGCCGGGGCCAGGGTTGATCGGCTGGAGGATCCCGCCGGGCGACGTCCGCGTCTCCTTCAGGTCGATCACCGGAACCTCGAGGATCTGGTTGACCTTGAGCTGCACGGTCGTCGCCGGCCCGCTGGTCGCGACGCTTGCGGTGACGACGTCTTGGGTCCCCGCCCGACAGCAGGGGAACGAGCTCTGCCCGCCGCAGCCAACGGCCAGGGCGCCGACCAGAAGCTGGAGTGCTGCGAGCCGGCCGGCCCGCAGCCGACTCATCGAGGGATCCCCTCGGGCTCCGCCTCGGTGAGGAATTCTCGGCAGCGCGTTGCCTCGGCGGTCTCGTCGATCTGCTCGGCGGACCGGCGCAGCACGTCGAGGCAGGTGAGAAATCCACGGTTCGGCTCGTGCGACCACGGGATCGGCCCATGGCCCTTCCAGCCGGCCCGGCGAAGCGCGTCGAGTCCCCGGTGGTACCCGGTCCGGGCGTACGCGTAGGCCTCGACGACCGCCCCCCGGGCCAGGGCGGCCTCAGCGAGGGCGGCCCACGCCGCTCCGCATGCCGGCCAACGGGCGGCGACCTCGGCCGGGTCGGTGCCAGCCGCGAGAGCGGCGGCCGGCTCCGCCTCGACCGGCAGGCGGGTGGGCGGCGGCCCGGCGAGCAGGTTCATCGCGACACCGACAGGGCCACCGACAGGGCCACCGACAGGGTCACCGACAGGGTCACCGACAGGGTCACCGCAGGGCGCTTCCGGTAGACCTGAGGTCCTCGCAGCCACGGACGACGCGGGCGGCCATCCCGGTCTCGGCCAGCTTGCCCCAGGTCCGCGGATCGTAGGCCTTCTTGGTTCCGACCTCACCGTCGATCTTGAGCACGCCGTCGTAGTTCTTGAACACATGGTCGACGATCGGGCGGGTGAACGCGTACTGGGCGTCGGTGTCGATGTTCATCTTGACGACCCCGTAACCGAGCGTCTCCCGGATCTCCTCGACGATCGATCCGCTGCCGCCGTGGAAGACGAGGTCGAACGGGCGGTCCTTGCCGAGCTTCTCGCCTACGTAGTCCTGGCCCTGCTTGAGGATGTCCGGACGCAGCTTGACGTTCCCCGGTTTGTAGACGCCGTGAACGTTGCCAAAGACCGCTGCCAGCAGGTACCGCCCGCGCTCGCCGGTGCCGAGGACCTCGGCCACCCGCATCATGTCCTTGGGCGAGGTGTAGAGCTTCTCGTTCATGTCGTTGGAGACGCCGTCTTCCTCGCCCCCGACAACCCCGATTTCCATTTCCATGACGAGCTGGCCCTTGACGCACTCGGTGAGCAGCTCGTCGGCGATCCGCAGGTTCTCCTCGAGCTCCACACCCGAGCCGTCCCACATGTGCGAGCCGAACAGCGGCTCCTGGCCGGCGGCCACCCGGTCCTGCGAGATCCGGATCAACGGCCGCATGTACCCGTCGAGTTTGTCCGGCGGGCAGTGGTCGGTGTGCAACGCCACGTGAACCGGGTAATTGGCGGCTGCGACGTGGGCGAACTCGGCCAGGGCAACCGCCCCGGTCACCATGTCGTTGACGGTCGAGCCGGAGAGGTACCCGGCTCCGCCCCAGGAGATCTGCACGATGCCGTCGCTCTCGGCCTCGGCGAAGCCGCGGAGCGCCGCGACGAGAGTCTGCGAGGACGTGACGTTGATCGCCGGGTAGGCGAAGCCGCTCGCCTTCGCCCGCGTCAGCATCTCGTCGTAAACATCGGGGGTGGCGATTGGCATCGAAGCCTCCTCGAGAGAGCTTGACCGGAGTATGCCAGCGGCGCCAGTAGCCTTGGGCGTCATGCACCTCGCCGTGAATCTGCTCAGCGCCAAATCCCTCCTGCAGTCGTTCGGCGCGGTGGGCGTCTTCGTCGTGCTGTTCGTCCAAGGCGCGCTCATCGTGGGGTTCTTCCTCCCCGGCGACTCCCTCCTGTTCACGGCGGGCTTCGTCTCCGCCGGGAAGGTCGCCGGCATCCACCTCGCGCTGGGGCCCCTCATCCCCGCGGCGGTTCTCGGGGCGGTCCTGGGGGCCCAGGCGGGTTTCGTCATCGGCCGACGAGCGGGACCCCGACTCTTCGACCGTCCGGACGCCCGGCTGTTCAAACGGCGCTACGTCGAGCGCGCCGACGAGTACTTCGAACGGTTCGGACCGGGAAAGGCGATCTTCATCGCCCGCTTCGTTCCGGTGGTCCGGACGTTCATCTATCCGCTCGCCGGCACCTCCCGGATGAGCACCCGGGACTTCACCGTGTGGAATGTCGTCAGCGGAGTGGTCTGGGGGATCGGGATGCTCCTGCTGGGCTATTACCTCGGCAACGTGAGCTTCCTCAAAGGCCACATCGACGTCCTCGCGGTCGCGATCGCGGTGATCTCGGTTATCCCGATCGCCGTCGAGGCAGCCCGGTCGCGTCGTAGGGCGCCGGCAGTCGACTGAGCCGCGCGCTCAGCAGCGGCTCCGCGCGGCGCGCCTCCCGTCGGATGCCCCCACTCGGGGCCACCATGACAACTGTGAGCACGGCCGCCCTCCCCGCAGTGCGCACCGGTGCCGCCCGGTCCCGGGCGATCCACGACGGGGCGGCTGAGGTCGAAGCCGATCGAGACCGCCGGACCGTCGAGCGGCTTACCACCGGGCTAGTGGACGCCGACGTCCTCGCCTTCGAGCCCGGCTGGTGGGACGGGGCGGTCCGCGGTCCCGCGGTCGTGGTCCGGATTCGGGGACAGCGCCACCGGCTGGTGGAGGTCGCCGGCCGGGTGCTCGTACTGCCCGGCCGCGATTGGCGCTCGCGGCGGGCGCTGGGCCGCTGGCGCCGTGGCGAAGGACCGGTCTCCGCGGTCGCCGCCCAACCCGCTCCCGGAACTGACGTGCTCACCTGCCACCACCTCGGCTGCGGCGGCTTACGAGCCGTTGCCGACCGACGGTGCCCCGCCTGCGGGCGGCGCTGAACCACCCAAGGGCAGCCGGATCAGCCGCCATCCAGATCGGCGAGCTGATACGCCGCGAGGTAGGGCAGGCCGGCGGCCGCGATCGCGGCCGACGCTCCACGCTCAACGATGACCGCGACACCGACGACCTCGGCGCCGGCCTCCCGCAGCGCCTCGACCGCGGTCAGGACCGACGAGCCGGTTGTCGAGGTGTCCTCGACCGCAAGCACCCGGCGCCCCGCCACGTCGGGGCCCTCGACCCGGCGCTGCATGCCGTGCGCCTTGCCCGCCTTACGGACCACGCAGGCGTCGACCTCGCGGCCGGCTGCCGCTGCCGCGTGCAGCATGGCGATCGCCACCGGGTCGGCACCGAGGGTGAGACCTCCGACGACCGCATAGTCCCAACCCGCGGTGAGGTCGAGCATGACGCGGCCGACGAGCGGGGCGCCGGCTGCGCCCAGGGTGATCCGGCGCAGATCGACGTAGAAGTCGGCCTCCTGCCCGGAGGACAGCGTCACCCGGCCGGGCACGACAGCCCGGGCGCGGATCAGCCCCAGCAGCTGCTCGCGATCGTCCACGAGCGCGGACACTACCGTCGCGGATCAGCTGGCGGCCAGCGCCCGCACCGGGTGGACGGCCAGCCGCTGACCGTCGGTGTCGAGGTCGACGTTGACGGTGTCCCCGTCGTGCACCTCGCCGCCGAGCAGCCCGCGGGCCAGTGGATCGCCGATCGCCGACTGGAGGAGTCGGCGCAGCGGCCGCGCTCCGTAGACCGGGTCGTGACCGTTGCGCCCGAGCCATTCCCGGGCCGCCGGGGTCACCTCGAGCGTCAGCCGGCGAGCGGCTAGGCGGTCGGCAAGCCCCGCGACCTGGATGTCGACGATGCGGCTCAGTTCGCCGACGCCGAGCGGGCGGAAGACGATGATGTCGTCCAACCGGTTGAGAAACTCCGGCTTGAACAGCTCGCGAACCGCACGCAGGGCGGCGTCCTGCTTGGCTGGCTCCTCGAGCCCGGGATCGTTTAGGTAAGCCGAACCGACGTTGGACGTAAGGATCAGGATCGCGTGTCGGAAGTCCACGGTGCGGCCTTGACCGTCGGTGAGCCGCCCGTCGTCGAGCACCTGGAGCAGCACGTCGAAGACGTCGGGGTGGGCCTTCTCGACCTCATCCAGCAGCACGACGCAGTAGGGCCGGCGGCGCACGATCTCAGTGAGTTGACCCCCCTCGTGGTATCCGACGTAGCCGGGTGGGGCACCGACGAGCCGCGCGACGCTGTGCTTCTCCCCGTATTCGCTCATGTCGATCCGGACCATCGCGCGTTCGTCGTCGAAGAGGAACTCGGCAAGCGCCTTCGCGAGTTCGGTCTTGCCGACCCCGGTCGGGCCGAGGAACAGGAACGAGCCGGTTGGCCGGTCAGGATCCGCGATGCCGGAGCGCGCCCGGCGCACGGCATCCGAGACCGAGCGGACCGCCGCCTCCTGACCGACGATCCGCCGTTCCAGTTCCTGCTCCATCCGGAGCAGCTTCGTCGTCTCTCCCTCGAGCATCCGGCCGGATGGGATCCCGGTCCAGCTGGCGACGACCTCGGCAACGTCGTCCGGGCCCACCTCCTCCTTGACCATGGCCTCGCCCGCGTCGGTCGTCGACGACGCGGCGGCCAGCTCCAGCTCGGCCGCCGGTAGTTCGGCGTACTGCAGACGCGACGCGGTCTCGAGATCGCCGTCGCGCTGCGCTCGATCCCGCTGGACGCGCAACTCGTCGAGTCGCTTCTTCAGCTCGCCAACTCGGTTGAGCCCGGACTTCTCGCGCTCCCAGCGTGCGGTCAGCCCCGCGAGCTGTTCCTGCTTGTCGGCGAGTTCGGCGCCCAGACGGTCGAGCCGCTCCTTCGACGAGGCGTCGCTCTCCTTGGCGAGGGCGAGCTCCTCCATCCGGAGCCGGTCCACCGCTCGCTGGAGCTCGTCGACCTCGATCGGCCGAGAGTCGATCTCCATCCGGAGCCGGGACGCGGCCTCGTCGACCAGGTCGATCGCCTTGTCGGGAAGGAATCTGGAGGTGATGTACCGGTCGGACAACGTCGCTGCCGCGACCAGCGCGGCGTCCGAGATCCGCACACCGTGATGTGCCTCGTAGGGGCCTTTCAGCCCGCGCAGAATCGCGATGGTGTCCTGGACGCTCGGCTCGCCGACGAGCACGGGTTGGAAGCGGCGCTCCAGCGCCGGATCCTTTTCGATGTGTTCGCGGTACTCGTCGAGCGTCGTAGCGCCGACCATCCGCAGCTCGCCACGGGCGAGCATCGGCTTGAGCATGTTGCCGGCGTCCATCGCGCCTTCGGCCGCACCGGCGCCGACGACTGTGTGCAGCTCGTCGATGAAGGTGACAACTTGGCCTTCGCTGCCGGTTATTTCCGACAGCACGGCCTTGAGCCGCTCCTCGAACTCGCCGCGATACTTTGCGCCGGCCACCATGGCGCCGAGATCGAGGGCGACTAGTCGCTTGCCGCGCAGGCTCTCGGGAACGTCCCCCGCGACGATGCGCTGGGCCAGCCCCTCGACAACCGCGGTCTTTCCCACCCCCGGCTCGCCGATCAGGACCGGGTTGTTCTTCGTCCTCCGGGACAGCACCTGGATCACGCGGCGGATCTCCTGATCGCGCCCGATCACCGGGTCGAGTCGGCCCGCGGCCGCGTCGCTGGTCAGGTCGCGGCCGTATTTCTCCAATGCCTGGTAGGTGCCTTCCGGATCCGGTGAGGTGACCCGGGCGGCACCGCGGACCGTCGCGAAGGCGGCGAGCAGGGCCTCCGGGGTGGCGCCCAGACCGGTGAGCAGGCCCGCCGCTCCGCTCGCCCCGGACCCGCCGGCCTCGGCGAGGCCGACGAGCAAGTGCTCGGTGGAGACGAACTCGTCGCCGAGTTCGTGACCACGATCGGCGCCGGCGTGGATGACGGCCAGTGTCTGCCGGGACAGCCCGGGTGCGGCCACCGTCGGCCCCGAGGCGCTCGGCAGGCGGGCCAGCTGGGTGCCCGCCGCGGCCCGCAAGGCAGCAACGTCGACGCCGACGGCACGCAGCAGGGGGGCCGCGACACCCTCCGGCTGGGCGAGCAAGGCGCTGAGCAGGTGCAGCGGTTCGACGTGCGGGTGGCCCGCGGCCGCAGCAGCGCTCACGGCCGCGTTCAGCGTCTCTTGGCTCTTCGTCGTGAACTTGTAGGCATCCATAGTCAGATCCAGGTCGGATGAGCCGCGGCCGACGGCTCAGGGTCGGGGGGGACTCCGCCAGGGCAGCAGGTCGGCGCGGCCGAGCGGCACCAGGTCCCGGCGGTAGGAGGCATGCACCCGGGCTTCCGCATTGGCGGTGGCCAGCAAGGCATTCGCAAGCTCTCCCTCGAGTTCGAGTAGCCGGGCCCGGAGCGCGGCCACATGGTCCTCCAGCTCGAGGATCCGCTTCACCCCCGCGAGATTGACCCCCTCGTCCTGGGACAACCGCTGAACCTCGCGCAAAGCCTCGATGTCGTGGTGGGAGTATCGACGGCCGCGGCCGGCTGCCCGACCCGGGGACACCAGACCCAGCCGGTCGTATTGCCGCAATGTCTGCGGGTGCATCCCGGCAAGCTGGGCGGCCACCGAGATGACGAACACTGGGCGGTCGCGAGCGATCCGCGGGGAACCTTCGGCGTCGTGATCAGTCATGGCTGTCCATCGCATTCAGCGCGGCGCGAGGATCGTCGGGTTGGGCGGTGGCGAAGGCGCTCAGGGCCTCGCGACCGGCCTGGGTCAGTTCGCCCGGGACGGCGACTTCGACGGTTACGAGCAGGTCGCCACGCGTGCCGTCCTTGCGTGGGACACCGCGGCCCCGGACCCGGAGGGTCCGACCGTTCGCGGTGCCGGGTGCGATCTTCACCGTGACCGGAGATCCGTCCAGGGTGGGCACCTTGACGCTCGCGCCGAGTGCCGCCTCCGGGAACGTCACCGGCAACGACAGGGTCAGGTGGTCCGCCGAGCGCCCGAAGACCTGATGGGGCCGAACGTGAACGAGCACGACGAGGTCGCCGCCGGGCCCGCCGCGCTCCCCCGGCTCGCCCTTGCCCTTGAGGCGGATCCGCTGCCCGTCCGCCACCCCGGCCGGAATCCTGACCCGCAGGGTTCGCTCACGGGTCGTCACCCCGCTACCGCGACAGGTCGGGCACGGGTTGTCGATCAGCAGCCCGCGCCCGCGGCACTCCCGACACGGCTCGGCGAAGGCGAAGCCGCCCTGCCCGCGGGCGACGGACCCGGTGCCCTCACAGCGCGGACAGACCCGGGGCGTGGAACCGGGCTGCGCACCGGTCCCATGGCAGGTGCCGCACGGGTGCGGGCTCGCCAGCCGGAGTGGCACGGTGACCCCCTCGACCGCGTCCCGAAAGGCCAGGGTCACCTCGGACTCGATGTCCAATCCACGGCGCGGACCGCCCGTGCGGCGACCGGCGCCCCCGAACAGGCCACCGAGCAGGTCCCCGAGCCCGCCTCCACCACCCCCGCTGCCGCCGAAGAGGTCCCCGACGTCGAAGTGCACGTTCCCTCCGGCCCCGGCCCCCGGCACCCGGAACCCCCCGGCGCCGAACAGCGCCCGGGCCTCGTCGTACTCCTTGCGCCGGGTCGCGTCGGAGAGCACGTCATAGGCCGCGGAGATCTCCTTGAAGCGCTCCTCGGAGCCCGGGTCACCCTTGTTCGCGTCCGGGTGGAATCGCCGGGCAAGCTTCCGGTAGGCCTTCTTGATCTCGGCCGCCGAGGAGCTTTTCGAGACGCCGAGCACCGCGTAGTAGTCCTTCTCGACGTAGTCGCGTGCGCTCACTCGGCGTCCCTCCGCTCTCAGTCCTCGGTGTCGGCCGCGGCCTCCGGCCCGTCCAGCGTCGCCGCGTCGGACTCCGCCGGAAGCGGGGGCTCGGCCACCGCGACCCGGGCCGGCCGGAGCACCCGCTCGCCGAGCCGGTAGCCGGGCTGGATGATCTGGGTACAGGTCGGCTCGGTGACATCCGGCGAGTAGGCGTGCAGCAGGGCCTCGTGCACCGCGGGGTCGAACGGATCGCCCGCGACTGCGTAGCTCACCAGTCCGAGCTTGGTCAGGGTTGCCTCGAGACCGTCGGCCACCGGCTTGAAGCCGCCCTCGACCTCACCGTGCGCGCGGGCCCGGCCGATGTCGTCGAGTACCGGAAGCAGCCCCAGCAGCACGCTGGCGAGAGCCTGCTCGGCCACCGCCGCGCGATCGCGTTCGACCCGGCGCCGATAGTTGTCGTACTCGGCCTTGAGCCGCTGGAGGTCGGCCGTACGTTCGTCGAGCGACCTTTGCAGGCTCTCCAAGTGCGCCGGAGACACCGCCGGAGACACCGCCGGAGACGCCGCCGGAGACGCCTCCGCAGACGCCGCGGGCGGCGTGAAGCCCGGCGGATCGGGGTCGACGACCGGCCGCACCGCCCCCGTCAGCGGGTCGATCCGGCGCTTGTCGCGGATCCGGGTGGCGACCTCCGGCGGTTCGTCTCGGTCGTGGCGGGGTTCCGTCACGCAGCACCACCCGCGCCGTGCTCCTCCTCGACGATCTCGGCGTCGACTACGTCGTCCTCCGAGGGCCCGCTCGAGGCGTCCGACGCCGGGCCGTCCGACGGGCCGGCAGCCGCGCCGGTGTTGGCGTACATCGCCTGGCCGAGCTTCTGGCTCACCGTCGAGAGTCGCTCGGTGGCCGCTCGGATCGCCGTGCTGTCTTCGCCTTCGAGTGCCGTCTTGAGCTCGGCGCTCGCCGTGTCCACCTCGGCCTTCACGTCGGCCGGCACCTTCTCGGCGTTCTCGGCGAGGAACTTCTCGGTCTGGTACACCAGGCTGTCCGCGGTGTTGCGCGTCTCCGCGGCCTCCCGGCGGCTCTTGTCCTCGTCGGCGTACTGCTCGGCCTCGCGCATCATCCGCGCGATGTCGTCCTTGGGTAGCGCGGAACCGCCGGTGATCGTCATCGACTGTTCCTTGCCGGTCCCCAGGTCCTTTGCCGAGACGTGCACGATCCCGTTCGCGTCGATGTCGAAGGTGACCTCGATCTGCGGGACGCCACGCGGCGCCGGCGGCAGCCCGGTGAGCTCGAACATGCCGAGCTTCTTGTTGTAGGCCGCCATCTCCCGCTCGCCCTGGTACACCTGGATCTGAACCGAGGGCTGCGCGTCGTCGGCCGTCGTGAAGATCTCCGATCGCTTGGTGGGGATCGTCGTGTTGCGCTCGATGAGCTTGGTCATGATGCCGCCCTTGGTCTCGATGCCCAAAGACAGCGGGGTGACGTCGAGGAGCAGAACGTCCTTGACCTCGCCCTTGAGGACTCCGGCCTGCAACGCCGCCCCAACCGAAACGACCTCGTCCGGGTTCACGCCCTTGTTCGGCTCCTTGCCGCCGGTCAGTTCCTTGACCAGGTCGACGACCGCCGGCATCCGGGTCGAGCCGCCGACGAGCACGACGTGGTCGATCGCGGAGACGGTTATGCCGGCGTCCTTGATCGCCTGATGGAACGGTCCCTTGCACCGCTCGAGCAGGTCGGAGGTCATCTTCTGGAACTCCGCCCGGGTGAGCTTTAGCTCGAGGTGCAGTGGACCCTGATCGGAGGCCGTGATGTAGGGGAGGTTGATCGTGGTCTCGCTCGAGCTGGACAACTCGATCTTGGCCTTCTCCGCGGCCTCGCGCAGCCGTTGCAGGGCCATCTTGTCTTTCGACAGATCGATGCCGTTGCTGTTCTTGAACTGGGTCACGAGGTACTCGACGACCCGCTGGTCCCAGTCGTCGCCGCCGAGGTGGGTGTCCCCGCTCGTCGCCTTGACTTCGACCACGCCATCGCCGATCTCGAGCAGCGACACGTCGAAGGTCCCGCCTCCGAGGTCGAAGACCAGGATGGTCTGGTCGTTCTCCTTGTCGAGGCCGTAGGCCAACGCCGCGGCGGTCGGCTCGTTGACGATCCGCAGCACGTTGAGCCCGGAGATCTTGCCGGCCTCGGTGGTCGCCTGCCGCTGGGCATCGTCGAAGTACGCGGGGACGGTGATCACCGCGTCGGTGACCGGCTCGCCGAGGTAACCCTCCGCATCCCGCTTGAGCTTCTGCAGGACGAAAGCACTGATCTGCTGCGGAGTGAAGCTCTTGCCGTCGATGTCGATCGTCCAGTTGGTGCCCATCTGCCGCTTCACCGACCGGATTGTCCGGTCCGGGTTGGTCACCGCCTGCCGCTTGGCCACCTCGCCGACGAGCACCTCGCCGTTCTTCGCGAAGGCCACCACCGAAGGGGTCGTTCGCGAACCCTCCGCGTTGGCGATGACGTAGGGGTCGCCCCCTTCCAGGACGGTGACCACGCTGTTCGTCGTCCCGAGATCGATTCCGACCGCTCGTGCCATGAAAGCCTGCCTTCGGTGGAGACGCTCTACCAAGCGTCACGTTGAGTCTGTGTCACTCATCCTCAACGCCGGGGCCGGCGAAGTCAATCCCGGTTGCGCCCCTCAGACTCAACTTTTTTTCGGCCTAACGACGCCGGGCCGCCGCCCGCCCCCCGCCGGCCCCGCGAAACACTGCGCGATCGACATCCACTCGCCGGCCGCCGGCCCGGAAATCTCCAGCGCGAGGTCGAGCAGATGTCGCCGCTGGGTCACCGCGAGGCAGAAGTCAAGTGCCGGCCCCCGGACGACATCCGCCGACGCCACGCCCCAGACCCACCATCCGCCACCGGGCGCGGCCAGCTCCACCCGGACCGGGACCGTCGGCACCGGCCGGCCGTGCGCTGCGTAGCTGAACGGACGCGCCCGGACCCCCAGGTCGGCGATGTGACGCAGCCGGGCGGTTGGCGGCCGCTCGACACCGACCGCGTCCGCCACGTCCTGACCGTGGGCCCACGTTTCCATCAGCCGGGCGGTCACGAAGGAGGCCAGCCCCAATGCTCGGGCCGTACCACGGGACCCGGGCCGCGGGGTCGGCGACGGTCAATGCCGCCAGCAGGGACCGGCGGCCGGTTCGCCACTCGGCGAGCAGCTCGGCCGGGGGAACCGCCCGTCGGGCGCGCAGCGGCGCCTCGAGATAACCGTCGTAGCCCGCGACCGCCGCGGCGAGCTCCCCGGCGAAGCCGTCCGGCTCGGTCAGCGCCAGCCGAGCGACCGCATCGAAGAACAGCAGGTGGGCCACCTGATCGCGGACCGCCCACGGCTCGGACGGGGTCGGAAGTTCCCATCCGGTCTCCGGTACCGCGACCAGAAGCGCGTCGAGGGCGGAGTGCTCGTTATCGAGGTCGTGGAGCAAGTCGACGAGATCGGGCATTTTCGCACCGTACGCTGGCCGCATGCTGCGACAGCTGCGGAGCTCGACCGGGTCGCCCGGCGTGCGCACCCGGTTGTTGGCGCTGCTCGTCGTCCTCGGGTTGCTCCTGCTGACCGCGCCGATCGTGCTCATCCCGCTGATCCGGGGGCTGCTCGGGGCGCTGTGAGCGAGGTCGTACGCTCCCTGCGCACCCGACGTCCGCGCTGAACGGAGCTGACCTGTGGCCATCCGTCTCGGAATCGGCTGGGGAATCACCGCGCTGGCCGCCATCGCGGCGGGCTACCGCGCGCTGTTCCTCGGGCGGCTGGTGTGGGCCGGCCGGCCGGCCCCCGGCCGCCTCGCCCATCCGTTGCGCAGCGGATGGGCCGAGATCACGGACGTCTTCGCCCAGCGCAAGCTGCTCAAGCGCCCGGTCTCCGGGATCGCGCACTTCTTCACCTTCTGGGCTTTCCTCGTCCTGATGTTCACGATCATCGAGGCGTACGGGGCCCTGTTCGCCCGGGACTTCGCGATCCCGGTGATCGGCCGGCAGGCGTGGCTCGGGTTCCTCGAGGACTTCTTCGCGGTCGCCGTGCTGGTCGCGCTCGGCACCTTCGCCGCGATCCGGCTGGTCAACTCGCCGGCCCGTCGGGAGCGGAACTCCCGTTTCTACAGCTCGCACACCGGTCAGGCCTTCGTAATCCTCGGCATGATCTTTCTCGTCATCCTGACCCTGCTCGTGTACCGCGGCGCCCAGGAGCGAACCGGGGTCTTCCCGTATCGGGGTGATGGCTGGTGGCCATTTGCATCGAGAGGCATCGGCGACCTGATGTCCGGGCTCTCGTCGACGGCGGCGGGACACGTCGAAACCGTGTTCATCCTCGCCCAGATCGCCGTAGTCATGGGTTTCCTGGTACTCGTCCTGTACTCGAAGCACCTGCACATCTTCAGCGCTCCGATCAACGTGCTGCTCTCCCGCCGACCCAAGGCGCTGGGCCCGCTCGGGAGCACGCCGGACCTCGAAGCCCTGATGGAGTCCGAGGACGAGGACGCGGTGATCGGCGCTGGCGAGATTCAGCAGCTGTCCCGAAAGCAGCTCCTCGACCTGGTGACCTGCACCGAATGCGGGCGCTGCCAGGACGTGTGCCCGGCCTGGAACACGGGCAAGGCACTCAACCCGAAGCTGATCATCACCAATCTGCGCGATCAGCTGTTCGCGCGGGCCGGCGCCCTGCTCGGGGGCGGAGACGGTCCGGCCGCCAGCCTCGTCCCGGACGTGATCGACCCCGAAGCGCTGTGGGCCTGCACCACCTGTGGTGCATGCGTGGAGGAGTGCCCGGTCGACATCGAGCACGTCGACACCATCCTCGACTTGCGCCGCTACCAGGTGCTCATCGAGTCGAGCTTCCCGGCCGAAGCCGGGGTGATGCTCCGCGGGGTCGAGAACCAGGGCAACCCATGGGGGCTCTCGGCGAACAAGCGGCTCGAGTGGACCGAGGACCTCGAGTTCGAGGTGCCGATCGTCGCGGATCGCATCCCGGATGACGTCGAATACCTGTACTGGGTGGGCTGCGCCGGCGCCCTCGACGACCGGGCCCGCAAGAGCACCCAGGCCGTCGCCCGCCTGCTGCACCACGCCGGGGTTAAGTTCGCCGTCCTCGGGCCCCGGGAATCATGCACCGGAGACCCCGCCCGGCGGCTCGGGAACGAGTACCTGTTCCAGGAACAGGCGAAGGCGAACATCGAGGTCCTCGACGCGGTGGGGGTACGCAAGGTCGTCGCTTCCTGCCCGCACTGCTTCAACTCGCTGGCCCGTGAGTACCCGGCGCTCGGCGGCAACTACGAGGTGGTGCATCACTCGCAGTTGCTAGGTCGGCTGGTCGAGGAAGGCAAGCTCACCCCGCGGGACCGGGTGGATGCGAAGGTCACCTATCACGACCCGTGCTACCTCGGCCGGCACAACGAGATCTACGACCCGCCGCGCAGCGTGCTGTCGGCGGTCCCCGGCGTGGAACAGGTGGAGATGAAGCGCTGCCGCAACCGCGGGTTCTGCTGCGGCGCAGGCGGCTCCCGGATGTGGATGGAGGAACGGGTCGGCAAGCGGATCAACCTCGAACGCACCGACGAGGCGCTCGGCACCGGGGCGGAGCTGGTAGCCACCTCCTGCCCCTACTGCCTGATCATGCTCGACGACGCGGTGACGCAACGCCGCTCCGAGGGCGCCGCCCAGGGCGTCCGGGTCATCGACATCGCCCAGGTGCTCCAGGATTCGGTTGGGCTACGCCGGATCCCCGCCGGCGTCGGCGCTGTCGGGACGGCGACGACGGATTCGGCGTTGGAGGAATCGACCAGCACCGGCCCTGCGACAACGGCGGTTGCGCCTCCACCCCCGCCCGCCGAGCCGATCGCCGCCGGCGCGGCAGCTCTCGAGGCGGAAAGCGCGGAAGCGGCCGCTGAGCCACCCGACCGGCCGGATCCGCCCCCGCCCCCTGCCCCTGCCCCTACCCCTACCCCTGCCCCTGCCCCTGCCGAGCCGAGCCCGGAAACCGGTTCCGATTCAGAGCGGTGAGCGGCTGAAGTTCTGCCAAGAGCGGGAGGGGGTCGGGCCGCGCTGCCCTTGATAGCGCGACCCGTAGATCGACGAACCGTACGGGTGCTCAGCGGGCGATGAGAGCCGGAAAAGGCAGAGCTGCCCGATCTTCATGCCCGGCCAGAGCTTGATAGGCAGCGTCGCCACATTGGACAGCTCGAGCGTGACGTGCCCACTGAAGCCCGGATCCACGAACCCGGCCGTCGAGTGCGTGAGCAGGCCCAGCCGGCCCAGCGAGGACTTTCCCTCGAGTCGCCCGGCGATGTCGTCCGGCAGCGTGATCACCTCGTGCGTGGACGCCAGCGCGAACTCGCCCGGGTGCAGGATGAACGGGTCGTCCCCTTCCGCCACGATCAGCCGGGTCAGGTCAGGCTGTTCGATCGCCGGATCGATGTGCGGGTAGCGGTGGTTCTCGAAGACCCGGAAATAGCGGTCGAGTCGCACGTCGATACTCGACGGCTGGATCAGCGCAGGGTCGAACGGTTCGAGCACGACCCGGCGGGCGTGGATCTCGGCCCGGATGTCTCGATCGGAGAGCAGCACGCGCGGAGGCTACCGGTCCGGGTATCCTGACCGCTGCCGGTACGCGGGTTCGCCGACGCCGCGGGTGTAGTTCAATGGCAGAACATCAGCTTCCCAAGCTGACAGTGCGGGTTCGATTCCCGTCACCCGCTCCAGCTAGGCATATCGAGCATTGTGCGAACCGGGGTGTCGTCGCCTGGCTCCTGGCTCCACTCCTCCTGGTTTCGGGCGAGGGTCTGACGTGCACGTAAGGGTCGAAGTCGAGGCAACCGCCTTCAGCTGAGCCAGTGCACCCAGTCGCGGTCCCCGCGAGGAGGGTCGGACAGGAACCGCCGGAGCGCGACCACCAAGTCGTCCGGGTAGCTCAGCCGCCCACGATGAAATCGGCGGGGTGAGGTGAAGACGACACCAGCCGTGATGCTCGCCGGTCGTCGCCCACGCTCGCACGATGCGATCGAAGTCCTTGATGTTCTCCGTGACCAATGCCCGTTGGTCGGCAGTCGCGAAGCGGAGGAGATCCTCGTCGGCCATTGCCGCCAGGCGGGCATCGTCGGCCGCAGCGAGCACGTCGTGGTGGTCCTGACGAAGACGATCCGCGGCAACTCGGGAGTGGTGAACGTCGAGCAGAAGCCTCATCCAGCGAGCAGCCGTTGGCGGCGATGCCAGGTGGCCTCGGCCTCCTCGGCGGCGGCCACATTGGCGGCGACCTCAGCGTCGATTTCCACGGGGAACGCCGCGTAATAGTCGAGCGCGCCGGTCACTTGCTCGGCCGAGAGCCCGAACAGTTCCACGGCCCGGGCCACCCGATCCGCGACGGGGACGTCACCGCCGACCAGCCCGTTGATCACCTCCCAAATGTCCGGGCCGCCGAGGAGGCTGGCTCGACGACCGGTCGCGCCGTCGCGGAAGACGACGAGGGGATGGCGGCGTAGCCGAAGTCCTTCCTCGATCAACTCCTCGGCTAGCGCCGAGGTGGAGAGCTTGCGCGCCGTGGCCTCTACTTTCAGTCGATCAAGGACCTCCGAACGGCGAAAGCGAACCGAGAGCGGATGCGACATGACTACATTGTAGCCATGTGGGGGCCGCATGCGCCATGCGGTGCGGCATGCGCGAGATAGCGAGGAGGGGCCACGGACTTGCCCCCGAGAGATTCGGGGCTGCGAAGGTCCGGCCCAACAGTGCGAAGCCATCCATCCATCTGAGCGCTTCAGCCGCCGCCAGCCTGCGCACAGGGTTTGATCTCCCGGGCAGGCCTGGTGCTGGCGACAGGATCGACTCACGGCCCGCGATCTGACCGCCTGCACTTTCAATGCTGGCCCCTCAACAGCGAGCGCGCGGTTCGTATTGTGACAAGTGAGGTGCTCCAGCCGCCGGGCTCAATCCATCTCCTCGAGGAGCCCCTCCAGGATGAGTTGGGTCTTCATCGTGAGCTGGTTCGCGCCGTAGAAGCGGTCCACCAGTTCGAGGGCCTGCTGCAGGTTCTCGATCTTCAGCGCTTTGGCCAACGTACGGAGGTCATCACCGTCGATCTCTTGCCGTGCCGCCTGGGCTTTCATCGCGAACAGGTATTCCGGCGATGCGACGCCGACCCGGATGCCGGGGGCCGAGAAGCTGCTCGTTCCTTCGATCGGTCGAACCTTGTCGGGGAGCAGTCCCTTCACGCCGTCGTTGAGCCAGTCCTCGGGCAGGCCCCGGGCTCGGGCCAGCGCTGCTGCCTCCTCGTAGATCTCACGTTTCGGCTCGAACACGGCGTCGAGGTCGCGGGTCACTCGCCGCCGGCCGAAGGCCAGCGCCATCGCCGCGCCGCCCACGAGGAACATTCTTGCCTCGATCCCGCGAGCAGCTAGGCGCTCGCCCAGGTCGGTGAGCAGCGCACGCACCTGGTCGCCATCGAGCAGCGGTGAGTCCTTGCCGTTCATACCGACTCGAGGTCCGCTGGGTCGACCATGACACCGCGTATCTGCAAGGAGAACGGCGAATAGGCGAACGCGTACGCCCGCAGGCTGGGTATGCCACCGACGAACCAGAACTCAGGCAACGCCCCCCCACGGGTCCACGCCGGCACGTCCGTCCCTTCCCGGATCGCCAGATCTTCGACATTTCCAGCGAGCATGGCGTCCCACCGTTGGTCGCCAGTCGTGGATGGCTGCGCGAAGAACGCTTCGCGGTCAGCAGGGCTGGTCAGAAACGTGAGGTTGGCACGCATCTCGCGGATCAGCCGCAACAGGTCGGCGATGGTCCAAGCGTCGCGGAGCCCCCTCCGCAACGACGCGGCGGTAGCGGGCACCGTCATGAGATGGCGGGTGTGGATTGGGCTGTTCGACCCCGCAGCGACCGAGGCAAGCAGCCGACTTAGCGTACGAGGATCGGGAATCTTCGCCCCCCGCTCATAGGCGGAGACGTTGGTATCAGCGGTCCCGGCGGCCCGCGCCACCTGGCGCAGAGTCAACCCGCCTCGGAGCCTCAACTCACGCAGTTCCCAACCGTTCACCGCGTGAACATATCAGTTATCAGTAGGGAGGGCGCTGCTGTCGCACGCGCTCGCCGATCAGGTCACGGTAGGCAGCCCGACTGTCCGAGCCCCTGCCAAGCATCTAGGCTGCGGCACGTGCCGCGAGACGACGAAGCATTCGCCCATGTGCTCGCGGCGAACCGCGGCTACGCGGAGAAATTCCGGCTCGCCGCGCTGGAGGGACGGGCCGCAAAGGGCCTGGCCGTGCTGACCTGTATGGACTCGCGGATCGAGCCTTTGGCGATGCTCGGGCTGACGCCCGGCGACGCGAAGATCCTGCGAAACGCCGGTGCACGCGTCACCGACGACGTGCTCCGCACGCTGGTACTGGCGTCCTGCCTGCTGAACGTGGACGCGATCATGGTGGTCGCCCATACCGACTGCCGAATGGCCGGGGGGGCCGAGGAGGACATCCACGCCGCGATCCGCGATGCGGGCGGCCCGGACACGCGCAGCATCTCCTTTCTGACCACCCGGGACCAGGAGAGCGCGCTGCGCTACGACGTGCAGCGGGTGCGCTCCTGGCCCTATCTATCCGACGTCACAGTCGGTGGCTTTCTCTACGACACGAACACCGGGCGGATCCGGCGGGTCTGCTAGCCCCCCGCAACCGTCCCGAGAACCTGGTGCAGGAAGCGCACCTGGAGTCGTAGCAGGTTCTCGGCCACGATCTCGTCGGCCGCCATGTGCGTGATCCCGCTGAGCGGGAGCACGGTGTGCGGTCGGCCGGCCTCCAGCAACCGCTGGGACAGGCGCAGGCTGTGGGCCACCAACACGTTGTCGTCCACCAGCCCGTGAATGATCATCAACGGCGCCGTCAGCTGCGCCGCCGAGTCGAGCAGGGACGAGTTCCGGTAGTTCTCCGGCGCGTGGTCCGGATGCCCGAGGTAGCGCTCTGTGTAATGGGTGTCGTAGAGCAGCCAGTCGGTGACCGGTGCGCCGGCTACGGCGGCGTGGAAGACATCGGGTCTGCGCAGCACGGCCAGGGCGGCGAGATAGCCCCCGAACGACCAGCCGCGGATGCCGACCCGGCTACCGTCCAGATCGGGCACCGCGAGAAGCGCGCCACGCAGCGCCTCCACCTGATCCTCGAGGACCACCGTCGCCAGGTCGCCGTGGATGGCCCGCTCCCACTCGTTGCCGCGCCCCGGGGTCCCGCGGCCGTCAGCCACGACCACCCCGAACCCCTGATCCGCCAACCATTGGCTGGCGAGCCACGCGCCGGGCGCAGCGAGGACCCGCTGCGCGCCGGGGCCGCCGTATGGGTCGAGCAGTACGGGCAGCTTCCTACCGGGTAGGTGGTCGCGGGGCAGCAGCACGGCTACCCGGAGCTCGCGCGGGCCGATCGTGAGGAGCCGGGTGGTGTCCGGCCACGGATAGGGCTCCGCGAAAGAGGCCACCTCGCGCGTGGGCTGGTGACCCCCCCGGACCACGCTCCGTACCCGGTCCGTCCCCGCTGCCGCTGAGGTGAGAACCGCTACATCGCCACCTACGGCCGCGTCGTGGACCCCCGCGGCCTCGGACACGCGGGTCAGCGCGCCGTCCCGCCAACACCAGACATCGACTTCGGTGGGCTCCGTCGAGCCGGTGAACCAAACGGCGGAGCCAGCGACGCCGACGACCCGCCGCAACTGCAGGCCGACCGGGGAAACCGGTGTGCCGTCGACGAGCAGGCGCCGCCAACCGTCGGCGTCGGCCGCCCAGACCAGTCGCCCGTCCGGCAGTCGGGCCGGGACGCCGGTGACCAGACCCACCCAGGCCGGGTCCTCGTCGACCCGTAGGACCGTCCCGAGGCCGGTCTCCGGGTCTATCTCGAGGACGGTGACCCGTCGCTGATCCCGGGTCTGCACGACCGCGAGGGGCGGCCCAGCCGCGTCCCAGCAGACATTCACCAGGTACGGGTGGTCGGGTGGCAGGTGCACCGGGACCCGTCGGCCGGCGAGGTCCACCACGTGCAGGCTGACCTCGGCGTTTGCGGTGCCCGCGGCGGGATAGCGCCAGGGGACCGGTGGCCGGTCGGGGTTCGCCGGATCGGCCAGGTAGCGAACGGCGACGGCGGAGACGTCGACCCGGGCGACCAGCAGCCGCTGCCCGTCGGGGGACCACCAGAAGCCGCGGTGGCGGTCCATCTCCTCGGCAGCGATGAACTCGGCGAGTCCCCAGCTCACCTCGGGGCGATCGTCCGCTGCGACCCGGCGGTCGCCGCCGGACCGCTCGACCACATGCAGTTCGCCGCCGGTCACGTAGCCGATCCTCCGCCCGGTCGGGTCGGGTCGCGGGTCGATGACCGGTCCCGGGGTGGCGATCTCGTCGACGGCTCCGGTCTCGAGATCGGCGGAAAACAGCCGGCCGCCGAGGGTGAAGGCGACGCAACCGGCGGCCGTGTCCGCGGCGGCGGCCACGATTCCGGAGCCGGTCTCCCGGCTACGTTCCCGGCGGGCCCGCTCTTCGGCCGGCACCTCTGCCGGCCCGGCGTCGGCCAGCAGGAGCGCCGGATCGGCGATAAGCCGCTCGACGCCGGTGTCCACCTCCAGAAGCCACAGCCCCGAGGTCGCGTCGGCGCCGCCCGCGGTGCGGCAGAAGACGACCCGCCGGCCGTCGCCGCTCACGATGAAAGACCGCGGCGCGCCCAGGCTGAACCGCTGCGTGCGGGCGTAACGGCGCGGGAAATCGTCAGCGGGCTCGGTCATTGGGCAGAGCCTAGGCAGACCCGGGGGGAGCCCGATCGCGAACCCGGTCGCCGACCTATCGGCCAACCGGCCGATCAAGACCGCCGGTGTCATAGACGATTTCTTGCATATCTCGCATTACCTGTGGGTAACATGCCGTGTTACTGGCGGGTAGCTTCGGAGCGTCGCCCATTCACCGGCGGCGGACCAGACGGGAGCCGGTCATGGGCCATTACAAGAGCAACCTGCGCGACCTGGAGTTCAACCTGTTCGAAGTCTTCGGTCGCCAGGAGGTTCTCGGCACCGGGCCGTTCGCGGAGATGGACCTCGACACGGCGAAGAGCGTGCTCACCGAGGTCGAGCGGCTCGCCACCCACGAGCTGGCTGAGTCCTTCGGAGACGCGGACCGTAACCCCCCGGTCTTCGACCCGCAGAACCACACGGTCACGCTCCCGGACTCCTTCAAGTCCTCGTTCAGCGCCCTGATGGATGCGGAGTGGTTCAGGCTGGACCTGCCCGAGCACCTGGGCGGCACCGGCGCACCGCCGTCGTTGCGCTGGGCGGCGAGCGAACTGATCCTCGGGGCCAACCCGGCGCTGTACATGTATGCCGGGGGCCCCGGTTTCGGCGCGATCCTCGACCGGCTGGGGACGCCGGAGCAGAAGAAGCTCGCGCGGCTCATGATCGACCGCAAATGGGGCGCGACGATGGTCCTCACCGAGCCCGATGCCGGCTCCGACGTCGGTGCCGGCCGGGCCCGGGCTATCGAGCAGCCCGACGGCAGCTGGCATCTCGAGGGCGTGAAGCGGTTCATCACTTCGGGTGAGTGGGACTGGCCGGAGAACATCGTGCACCTCGTCCTCGCCCGGCCGGAGGGGGCCAGGCCAGGTACCAAGGGACTGTCGTTGTTCGTCGTCCCGAAGTACCTCGTGGACGTCGACACCGGCGAGCTGGGCGCGCGCAACGGTGTCTACGTCACCAACTTGGAACACAAGATGGGGCTTCGAGTTTCGGCCACCTGCGAGCTGACCTTCGGCGAGCAGAACCCGGCGATCGGCTATCTCGTTGGTGGCGTGCACGACGGCATCGCCCAGATGTTCCAGATCATCGAGTACGCCCGGATGATGGTCGGCACGAAGGCCATCGCGACGCTGTCCAGCGGATATCTCAACGCCCTGGAATACGCCAAGACCCGAATCCAGGGTGCTGACCTTCGGCAGATGACCGACAAGGCAGCCCCGCGGGTGACCATCACGCACCATCCTGACGTCCGGCGGATGCTCATGCTCCAGAAGTCCTACGCCGAAGGCATGCGCGCCCTCGTGATGTACACCGCAACACAGCAGGATGCCGTGGAGCTGGCCAACGCCCGGGGCGAGGAGGACCCGCTCGCCGTTCGGCTCAACGACCTGCTGCTGCCCCTGGTCAAGGGGGTGGGGTCGGAACGCTCCTACGAGCTGCTGGCCCTCGCCCTGCAGACCCTCGGCGGTTCCGGGTACCTGCAGGACTATCCGATCGAGCAGTACATCCGCGACTCCAAGATCGACACCCTGTACGAGGGCACCACCGGCATCCAGGGGATGGACCTGTTCTTCCGCAAGATCGTCCGGGACAAGGGCGAGGCACTGACCAAGCTGCTCGGGGACATCCAGGACTTCGCCAAGGGCGACGCCGGCAACGGTCAGCTGCGGGTCGAGCGGGAGTTGCTCGGCAAGGGGATCGAGGATGTGCAGGGACTCGTCGCCGCCCTGGTCGGCTATCTGACGGCGACGACGGAGGACGCCCGCAGTGTGTACAAGGTGGGGTTGAACTCCACCCGCCTCCTGCTCGCGCTCGGCGATCTGGTGATCGGCTGGCTCCTGCTCCGGCAGGCCGAGGTAGCGCTGCTCCGCCTCGCCGAAGGTTCGAGCCCCCGGGACACGGCCTTCTACCAGGGCAAGGTCTCGGCGGCCCGTTTCTTCAGCCAGACCCGGCTTCCACTCCTTGCCGCCGAGCGTGCGATCGCCGAGGCGACCGACCTCGACCTCATGGATCTGGACGAAGCGGCCTTCTGATCTAGCCGAAGGCCACGATCAGTGCCGGGTCTTCGAGCATCCGGCCAAGATCGGCGAGGAACTCCGAGCCCAGCTTCCCGTCGACCAGCCGGTGATCGAAGGACAGCCCGAGTTGGGTCACCTGCCGGATCGCGATGGCACCGGCGTGCACCCAGGGGGTTGGCCGGATCGCGCCGACACAAAGGATCGCGGCTTCGCCCGGGTTGAGGATGGGGGTACCGGTGTCGACGCCGAAGACTCCTACGTTCGTGATGGTGATCGTGCCGCGCTGCATGTCGGCCGGCGTCGTCTTGCCTTCGCGCGCCGTCCGGGTCAGCGTGCCGAGTGCCACCGCGAGTTCCGGCAGGCTGAGGCGTCCGGCGTCCTTGACGTTCGGGACGAGCAACCCGCGCGGAGTCGCCGCAGCGATCCCGAGGTTCACGTAGTCCCGGACCACGATCTCCCCGGCCGCGGCGTCCCATGACGCGTTGATCATGGGATGTCGCCGGACGGCGACGAGCAGCGCCTTGGCCACGAGCAGCAGCGGGCTGATCTTCGTCTCGACGAAGTCCGGCAGCGCGCGCAATCGGTCGAGGAGCTCCATTCCGGCGGTGACGTCGACCGTTAGGAACTCCGTGACGTGGGGCGCGGTGAAGGCGCTGGCCACCATCGCCTCGGCGGTCGCCTTGCGCACGCCGCGAATCGGGATCCGCTGCTCCCGCGAGGCCGGGTCGAACTGGGGGTCCGCGGGGCGTCCCGCGGAGCCAGGCGTCGCCGCCGCCTCGACGTCCGTCCGGGTGATCGAACCGGCCGGGCCGCTGCCGGTGAGCCCGCGCAGGTCGACGCCGAGGTCGCGGGCGAGCTTGCGTACCGGCGGCTTCGCGAGCACGGTCGCCGCGGCCCGTTCCGCCGCCAGCTCACCGACCGCTGCCGCCGAAACCCGGGCCGGCGGGATCGGAGCTGCGGTCGAGTCCTTACGCGCCCGGCGTTTCGCGCTCGTCTGCCGCGGCCCGTAGCCGACCAGGACGCTGGTCCGCCCGCCGGGCGCTGAGCCACCGATCAGGCCCGGCTCGACGGCCTGGTCATCGGCCGGCACGGCAATCTCGGGGACCAGCTCTTCCGGGCGGCCACCCGAGGCGGCGGGGCCGCCCGGGTCGACGTCGAAGCTGATCAGCGGCGAGCCGACGTCGACCGTGGCTCCCTCGGCATGATGCAGCTCAGTGACAACGCCGGCGAACGGACTCGGCACCTCGACCGCCGCCTTCGCGGTCTCCACCTCGACGATCGGCTGGTTGAGCTTCACTTCGTCGCCGGGCGCCACGAGCCACTTGAGGATCTCGCCCTCGGTGAGTCCCTCGCCGAGGTCCGGCAACGTGAACTGCTTGAAGGTCGGCATCGGCGCGGCTCCTCAGTACCCGAACGTGCGATCGACTGCGTCGAGTACCCGGTCGAGGTCAGGCAGGTACTCCTCCTCGAGCCGGCTCGGCGGGTAGGGCGTGTCGAACCCGCCGACCCGGAGGACCGGCGCCTCCAGGGAGTAGAAGCAGCGTTCGGTGACCCGGGCCGCGATCTCCGACCCGAGACCGAGGAACACCGGTGCCTCGTGGACGACGACGCACCGGCCGGTTCGCCGGACGGAGCCGGTGACGGCTTCCCAGTCCAGCGGTGAGAGCGACCGCAGGTCGATGACCTCGAGCTCACGGCCTTCCGCGGCGGCCGCGGTGGCGGCTTCGAGGGCGGTCTTCACCATCGGCCCGTAGGCGAGCACGGTGACGTCGCGGCCGGGTCGAACCACCCGGGCCTGGTGCAGCGGATCGGCGACGGCGGTCGGGTCGAGCTCGGCCTTCTCCCAGTACCGGCGCTTGGGCTCGAAGAAGATGATCGGGTCGTCCGAGGCGACCGCCTGCTGGATCATGAAGTAGGCGTCGACCGGATTCGAACAGGCGACCACCTTGAGTCCAGCGGTGTGCGCGAAATATGCCTCCGGGCTTTCACTGTGGTGTTCCACCGCCCCGATCCCCCCGCCGAACGGGATCCGGATCGTCACCGGGAGACGAACGCCGCCGGCCGACCGGTAGTGCATCTTGGCCAGCTGGGAAACGATCTGGTCGTAGGCCGGGTAGACGAAGCCGTCGAACTGAATTTCGCAGACCGGTCGGTAGCCGCGCAGCGCCAGGCCGATGGCCGTGCCAACGATTCCGGACTCGGCGAGCGGGGTGTCGATGACCCGCTCCTCGCCGAAATCCTTCTGCAGCCCGTCGGTGACTCGGAAGACACCGCCTAGCTTGCCGACGTCCTCTCCCATGATGATTGCCTTCGGGTCGGCCTCCATGGCCTTGCGCAGGCCCTCATTGAGCGCTTTCGCGAGGGTGGTGGTGACCATCAGTGCGCCCTCTCGCCCGCGAAGGAGTCGAGGTAGCCCGCGAACTCGGCGCGCTCCTCGTCGATGAGTGACGACCCTTCCTGGTAGACGTTGTCGAAGATCGACAGGGGCGGCGGGTCGGCCATTTCCAGGCATCCACTGCGGAGCCGCGCTGCCAGGTCGACGGCTTCGGCCTCCACCGATTCAAAGAAAGCCGCATCAGCCTGCCCGGTCCGCGACAGGTTGGCCTTGACCCGCTCGATCGGGTCCTTGAGTTTCCAGGTCTCAAGTTCGCTGGCCAGCCGGTAGCGGGTGGGGTCGTCGGAAGTGGTGTGCGCGCCCATCCGATAGGTGAACGCCTCGACCAGAGTGGGGCCAGAGCCCTCCCGAGCCCGCGCCAGGGCGGCGCGAGTGACCGCGAGAACGGCTAGCACGTCGTTGCCGTCGACCCGGACGCCGGGGAAGCCGAAGCCCCGAGCGCGCTGGTAGAGCGGGATCCGGCTCTGCCGTTCCAGCGGCTCGGAGATGGCCCACTGGTTGTTCTGGCAGAAGAACACGACGGGGGCATTGAACACGCTGGCCCAGATGAAAGCCTCGTTGACGTCACCCTGGCTCGAAGCCCCGTCCCCGAAGTACGCGATGACCGCGTCCTCGGCACCGTCGCGCTGGATCCCCATCGCGTAGCCGGTCGCGTGCAGCGTCTGCGATCCGATGACGATCGTGTAGAGGTGGAATCCACTACTCGCGGGGTCCCACCCGCCGTAGTTGACGCCGCGAAACAGTCCGAGCAGGTTCAGCGGGTCGACGCCGCGGCAAAACGCCACTCCGTGCTCGCGATAGGTAGGGAAGGCCATGTCGCCATCGCGCATCGCCCGGCCGGATCCCACTTGCGCGGCCTCCTGGCCCAGCAGGCTGGCCCAGATCCCAAGCTCACCCTGGCGCTGCAATGCGGTGGCCTCGACGTCGATCCGGCGGACCAACGCGAGGTCCCGGTAGAGGCTGCGCAGGTCCGCGGCGTCGATCTCGAGGGAGTAGTCCGGATGGCTGACCCGCTCACCTTCGGGCGTCAGCAACTGGACCAACTCGGGTCCCTCAGACGGGGCCACGGCCGTCGCGGAACCCCCCGCCGCGGGTGGGCCGTCGGCCATGCTCGGCTCCTCTTCGTCACCGGGGGTCCCCCGGTCATGGGCGCCGGGATGCGCGCGGCCCACCGGGATCGCCGGTTGGCCACCCTCCGGCGGTGGTCCGCGGGGCACCCGATCGGGTCCCCCGGGCATCGTCGCAGATTCGGTCCCGATCCGCCGAGCGGACCCGGCGAGCTCAGTCCTCGCCGTCGTCCGCGTGGTCCTGATGATGCCGGGCATGGGACGTTGGCCGCGCGGGGTGTCCCCGCGCGGCGGAGGGCCGGGTCCGGAGCCGGTGTACCAACCGGTCCGGGATCGCCCGGACGGCGGCTCGAGCCGCAGCCCGGCTCCACAAAACGTGCGGGGCTGCGGCGAGTTTCCCGCCCGGGAGCGCGATCGCCGCCACGGCCAAGCGCGGTGCAACCGCCGGCGCGGTGACCCTGGACGCGGTGACCCTGGACGCGGTGACCCTGGACGCGGTGACCACCGCGGCCGGGGCCTTGGGCCGCCGGGGGACGAGAGCGCCGAGCCCGGCCGGCCCGCGGGCCGTGGCGCGGATCGCCGCCCGGTTCGGGACGACCACAACGCCATTGGGTACTCCGAACGACCCGGCAACGATCGGGGCCGAACCCGTGCTCGGGGCGCGAAGCTGCGCGAATCCGACCCCCACGACGGCAGCCAAGGCGCCGCCGGCGAGCAGAAGCAGGCCAGCGAGCACCGCCACTGGAGCGCTGGCGGCCCGGGCAAGGCGGCTCGTCAACTCGGGACGTCCTCCGTTCGGACTACTCCGGCATAGTCCTCACGGACAGTATCGGACAGCCTACGTAGAGTGTAAAGGCCGGCTTTGCCCGGGCCCGGGTGGGGTGGCCAGCTTGCGGTCCAGGATGAGCGCCGCGACGAGGGCCGTCCAACCGGTCTGATGGGCCGCACCGAGACCGGCGCCGGTGTCCCCGTGGAAGTACTCGTGGAAGGGCAGCAGGTCGTGCCAGTCGGCGTCGGACTGGAACAGCTCGGTCGTCCCGAAAACCGGACGCCGACCCGCCTGGTCGTTACAGAAGATGCCGATCAGGCGGCGGGTGAGGTCCTCGGCCGCCACCGAGAGGGTCACGGTGCGCCCGGATCCGGTCGGCAACTCGACGGTGGCGCTGTCCGCGCTGTACAGGGCGAAGCGGCGCAGCGCGCGGATCAGCAGGTAGTTCAGCGGGAACCACACCGGTCCCCGCCAGTTCGAGTTCCCGCCGAACAACCCGCTGCGGGATTCGGCGGGTTCGTAGTCGACGGTGGCGGTCAGGCCCTCGACGACCATCAACAGCGGATGGTCGCGGTGGTACGCGGACAACGCCCGCAGGCCATGATCGGAGAGGAACTCGCTCTCGTCGAACAACCGGGCCAGCAACCGGGCCAGCCGGTCCGGGTCGACCACGGCTAGCAACCGGCGGCCGCCCTGGGATCGCTCGCCGAACTGGGCCCCGGCGCACAGGTGCGCCTTATGGGTGAGAAACCAGTGCATCCGGGCGGCGAAGTCCGGGAGTGCCGCCAGGTGCTCGTCGTGAAGCGCGAGTACCGCGCATACCGGGATTAGCCCGACCATCGATCGCGCTCGCAGGGCCACCGACTCCCCGTCGGGGGTATGTAGAACGTCGTAGTAGAACCCGTCCTCCTCGTCCCACAGCCCGGCCTGGTCCAGCGCAGTGGCGATGTAGCAGTAATGCTCGAAGAATTTGGTGGCCACGTCGCTATAGGTCGGATCCTGGATCGCGAGTTCCAGGGCCATCTCGAGCATCTCGAGGCAGAACATCGCCATCCACGCGGTGCCGTCGCTCTGCTCGAGGTGCCCAGCCACCGGCAGCATCGAGCGGTCGAAGGGGCCGATGTTGTCGAGACCGAGGAACCCGCCCTGGAACAAGTTGTTGCCCTCGACGTCCTTTCGGTTGACCCACCAAGTGAAGTTGATCATCAGCTTGTGGAACATCCGCTCGAGGAAGTCGTAGTCGCGACCGCCGTCGGTGTGGAATACCCGCAGCGCGGCCCATGCGTGCACCGGCGGGTTGACGTCGGAGAAGTTCCACTCATACGCAGGGAGCTGTCCGTCCGGATGCATGTACCACTCCCGGCAAAGCAACAGCAGCTGCTCCTTCGCCAGCGCCGGGTCTACATGCGCCGCGACGGTCGCGTGGAAGGCCAGGTCCCAGGCGGCGAACCAGGGGTACTCCCACGTGTCCGGCATGAGGATGATCTCGTGGGCGTTGACGTGCGGCCAGCCGTTGTTCCGCCCGTCGAGCCGACTCTGCGGCGGCGGGGCAGCTGACGGGTCACCGCTCAGCCATCTTTCGACGTCGTACGGGTAGAACTGCTTGCTCCAGAGCAGACCGGCGATCGCCTGCCGGACGATGAGTTCCTCGTCCGTGGACGCGTCCGCTGGAAGCAACCCGGCATAGAACTCGTCGGCTTCACGCCGTCGATCGGTTAGAACCTGGGCCCATCCGGCGCCGAGATCTGACGGCGCATCGTCGAGCGTGAGCCGAAGTCGGATCTCCCGGGTCTCCCCCGCGGCCAGCTCGAATCGGTACCACAGGGAGCCTTTGGTTCCGACCTGGTCGGGATTGACCGTCGAGGTCCCGGCGACCACGTGGTCGCCGATCCCGTCCTTGGGGTAGCGGGACCGGCCGGCATGGCCGTCGAGCAGCTCCGAGTTGGTCTCGTTGTCGCAGAGCAGCGGTGTGGGGTCACCGTCTCCGGCCAGGACCAGCCGGCCGAGCCGGTGGTGGTCCCCGACCAGGCGCGGTCCATCCCCCCGGAGCTCCGGTGGTGGGACCGTCGCCGGGCCCCAGGCCCAAGTGTTGCGGAACCACAGCGTGGGGAGCACGTCGAGTCGCGCTGGGTCGGGGCCGCGGTTGGTCACCGTGAGCCGAATGCAGTAGTCGGTCGGATCGGCCTTGGCGTAGTCGACGTCGACGACGAAATAGCGGTGCTCGTCGAAGACCCCGCTGTCGACCAGCTCCCATTCCGGATCGTCTCGGCCGAGCGAGGCGTTGACCGAGCGGAGCTCGTTATAGGGAAATGCCGCCTGCGGGTAGTGATAACGCCAGCGCATCCAGGAGTGGGTAGGTGTCGAGTCGAGAAACCACCAGTAATCCTTGACGTCCTCGCCGTGGTTGCCTTCCCCGTTGGTCAGCCCGAAGGCGCGTTCCTTGAGCTCGCGGTCGTTGCCGTTCCAGAAGGCGAACGAGAGGCAGAACGACTGATCGACGTCGCAGAGCCCGCCGAGCCCGTCCTCGTTCCATCGGTAGGCGCGCGACCTGGCGTGTTCGTAGGGGAAGTAGCTCCACGCGTCCCCGTCCGCGCTGTAGTCCTCGCGAACCGTGCCCCAGGCCCGTTCGGCAAGGTAGGGCCCCCACGCCCGCCAGGGCGCGGTCCCCGCGTCAGCCTCAGCTAACCGGCGGGATTCCGCGATCGGCTCGGATGCCCGTGCAGAACGGCGGCGCGGCGGCCCACCTTTGCCTTGGCCCATCCGTCGGCGCTCAGAAATGCCGCGGCACGTAGGCCGCGTGCAGCCCGAGGAGCAGAACGAGCACGAGCCCGAGATAGCCGGCGGCGACCGTAGCCCGCTGGCGGCCGGACAGCGCGTGGTAACTCTGTTCGGCGGGGGTGTTCCGGCGGCGCCAGCGCCGGTAGAGCTCGAAGCCGCCGAGCAGGAGCAGGATCGGGATGACCGGGCTCGGCCGGTAGATCTCGAAGCCGAGCAGCCCCAGCAGACCGGCCAGCCAAAGAGCCGGATGCAACGCTCCGGCGGCCCGGCCCCCGTCCAGGGGCAGCGCCGGCATGAGGTTGAACAGGTTGATGAAGAAGCCGGCGAATGCCAGGGCCCGGATCAAGGGGGATCCGGTGGCGTGCGCCCAGTACAGCAAAGCGAGCGAACAGAGCGCCCCGGCGAGCGGCCCGGCCAACGCGGTCTCCGCCTCCTCGTACACGCTGCGCGGACGCGACTTCATCGAGACAAAGGCGCCGAGGAAGGGCAGGAACACCGGCGCGCCGGCCTTGATCCCACGCAGGCGGAGCGCCACCACGTGACCCATCTCGTGGACGAAGATCATGAGGACCAGGCCGACCGCGAACTGCCAGCCGAAAAGCGTCGCGTAGGCGGCGATCGAAATGAACATCGTGCCAACCACGACAAGCACCTTGAGCTTGATCAGGATGGCGCCGTACTTGACGATCGCGACCCCGGCGGCGGCCAGTGGGCCCAGGACCCGCTGGCCCCGGCGTCGGGGTGGCGTCGCAGCGGGCGGCTGTGGAGCGAGCCCGGGCGGGTCGGGGTAGGTCGGGTGGACCCCGGTCGGGGCGAGCCCGGGCACCGCGCGCTCCCACGGCGCTGGTGCCGGGGGCATGGGCATCTCGTCACTCACCCGTCCATCATCGGGCATGCTCGTCGCAGCGCACTCCCGGACGTCGGTTTGCACGGCCGGTCAGCCGGATGGCGCCAGGTCGACGAACCGGCTGTAATGGCCCTGGAACGCCACGGTGATCTTGCCGGTCGGACCGTTGCGGTGCTTAGCGACGATCAGGTCACCCTCCCCGGCCCGCGGCGACTCCGGCTCGTAGAGCTCCTCCCGGTGCAGCAGGATGACGATGTCGGCGTCCATCTCGATCGCCCCGGACTCCCGGAGGTCGGAGAGCTGCGGGCGCTTGTCCTGACGCTGCTCGGGGTTGCGGTTGAGCTGGCTGATCGCGACGACGGGCACCCCGAGTTCCTTCGCGAGCAGCTTGAGCGACCTAGACATCTCGGCCACCTCCTGCTGGCGGCTCTCGACCCGGCGGGCCGAGCTCATGAGTTGCATGTAGTCCACGACGACGAGCCGGAGGTCGTGTCGTTGCTTGAGCCGACGGGCCTTGGCCCTGATCTCCATCATGGTGAGGTTCGGGGAGTCGTCGATGAACAGCGGCGCCTCGGCCACCTCGCCCATTCGCCGGGCCAACCGGGTCCAGTCCTCGTCGCGCATCGTCCCTGAGCGCATGTTCTGCAGGGGCACGCGGGCCTCCGCCGACAGCAACCGCATCGTGATCTCACTGCGGCTCATCTCCAGCGAGAAGACCACCGAGGTCATGCCGTGCTTGATCGAAGCGCTGCGCGCGAAATCCAGGCCCAAGGTGCTCTTTCCGACCGCCGGGCGGGCGGCCACGATCACCATCTGCCCGGGGTGCAGGCCGTTCGTCAGATCGTCGAGATCGCGGAATCCGGTCGGCACGCCGACGAGCGCACCGCCGCGGCTGCCGATGGCCTCGATCTCGTTGAGCGTCTCCTGGAGAATGTCCTCGAGGCGCGCGTAGTCCTCGCTGGTCCGGCGCTCGGTGACGTCGTAGACCGCGGCCTGCGCCCGGTCGACGACGTCGTCGACCTCGCCGCCGGCGCCGCTCGCCGCGCCGTAGCCGAGCTGCACGATCCGGGTACCCGCCTCGATGAGCCGGCGCAGAACGGCCCGCTCGCTGACGATCCGCGCGTAGTACCCGGCGTTGGCCGCGGTCGGGACCGAGGACACCAGGGTGTGTAGGTACGGAGCGCCGCCGAGCCGGCCGAGTTCGCCGCGCCGGGTCAGCTCGTCGGCAACGGTCACCGGGTCCACGGGGACGCCCCGGCCGTACAGCTCGAGCACGGTGTCGTAGATGGTCTGGTGCGCTGGGCGGTAGAAGTCCCCTGGCCGAAGGGCCTCGACGACGTCGGCGATGGCGTCCTTGGACAGCATCATCCCGCCGAGCACGCACTGTTCGGCGAGGATGTCCTGCGGCGGCTGCCGCTCGTACTCGGGGCCGGCGGTAACCGGGGCGATGTCAGCGACGCTCACGTCTGCACACCCCTCTGGTGGACCGTCCGGCTGCCATAGCGCTGTCTAGCCGATGGGACCGACAATTTCGTCGCCGGGCGTGACCCTAGGCGCCCTGCGCCGGCCCGGCTATCGGACGCGAGGTGTCGATCTCCGGGCCGGTGGACAGCTGTGGGGACGCGGTGTGGGCAACTCCGCCAGGCCGGTGCACAGCGTGTGGATGACCTGTGGAGGCCGCGCGCTCCCGGCCGCCGGCGACCCAGGTGAGCAGGGACGACCCGGCATCGGGGTTGTGGAGACAAAATAATCCGGTCCGAGCCCGGCCCGGGGTCCTCCCAGCCGGGCCCCTGACCGTCGCCGGCCGGGTATCAGCTGGCGGCGACGACGTCGATGCTCAGCTGGACGGTGACCTGCGGGTGCAGGCGCACCTCGACGGTGTGCGAGCCCACCGTCTTGATCGGACTGGCGATATCGATGCGACGCTTGTCGAGCACCGGTCCACCGGCCGACTGGACCGCCTGGACGATGTCGGCCGCCGTCACCGAACCGAACAGCCGGCCGCCCTGACCCGCCCGGGTCGGCAAGCTCACCTCGAGGGCCGCCAATCCGTCCGCCACCGCCTGGGCTTGACCGCGATCCGCGATCTCACGGACCTCCCGGCCCCGCCGAATGCTCGACACCTGGGTCTCCGCACCGCGGGTCCAGAGCATGGCGTCGCCCCGGGGCACCAGGAAGTTGCGGCCGTACCCGTCGCGAACCTCGACGATGTCGCCGGGCGCGCCGACTCCCGGCACGTCACGGGTGAGGATCAGCTTCACGAAGAACCCTCCTACCGCGCGGTGCTCGTGTAGGGGAGCATGGCCATCTCGCGGCTGTTCTTGACCGCAGTCGCCACGTCACGCTGATGCTGGCTGCAGTTGCCCGTCACCCGACGGGCCCGGATCTTGCCGCGGTCGGAAACGTATTTGCGCAGCAGCCCCGTGTCCTTGTAGTCGACATACGTGACCTTGTCCTTGCAGAACACACAGACCTTCTTCTTCGGCTTGCGGGCCGGGGGCTTGGCCATCGAAGTGCTCCTCAACTGATGTCCTGTGGCTCGTGACACGGCGGCTAGAACGGCGGTTCGTCGGAGAGCCCACCGGCGGTGGACGCCCAAGGGTCGTCGCCACCCGGTGTGCGCGCCGGAGCCGTCCAGGCGTCGTCGCCGCCCGGGGCGGCGCCCGGCCCCGTGCCGCCGGCCCCCCCGCCGGAGCGGCTGGTCCGGTTCACCTTGGCGGTCGCGCTGCGCAATGACGGGCCGACCTCGTCGACCTCGATTTCGAAGACCGTGCGCTTCTCGCCTTCCTTGGTCTCGTAGGAGCGCGACTTGAGCCGGCCCTGAACGATGACGCGAGTGCCGCGATGCAGCGACTCGGCCACGTTCTCCGCCGCCTGTCGCCACACATTGCATGACAAGAAGAGGCTTTCGCCGTCCTTCCACTCGTTGGTCTGACGGTCCATGTAGCGGGGCGTCGAGGCGATCCGGAACTTCGCAACCGCGGCGCCACTCGGCGTGAACCGCAACTCCGGGTCGTCGACGAGGTTTCCGACGATCGTGATCTGGGTGTCACCAGCCATGACAGCGCCTCCCTTACCGGGCGTCCGGACGGATGAGTTTGGTCCGCAGCACCGACTCATTCAGGTTGAGCTGGCGGTCGAGCTCCTTGACGGTGTCCGGCTCGGCGGTGAGGTCGATCACCGCGTAGATGCCCTCCACCTTGTGCGTGATCTCAAAGGCGAGCCGACGCCGGCCCCAGATGTCGATCTTCTCGACACTGCCCCCGCCCTGGCGGACCACGCTGAGAAACTGCTCGAGGGACGGGGCGATCGTGCGTTCCTCTAGATCAGGATCGAGGATGACCATCAACTCGTAGTGACGCATGCGTAACCCCACCTCCTCTGGACTCGGCGGCCACGGGCATTCCGTGACAGGAGGGATCTCGCGTCGCGAGGGGGACAGGCTATCGCACCGGCGGCACTGTGGGTTCGGCGAGCAACACCCGGACCTGACCGACGGCCAGCCCGGCGAGCAGCACGGCGGCGACGACGGCCGCGAGGCCGAGCGCGCGGGGCTGCGGCTGCTCGGTCGACGCGGCCGGGCCCGCTGCATTGGGTACCGCGCCCCCGGAACTGGGCGCGCCGAGCACCGGCGGGCTGCCCGGACCGTTCGGTGCGACGGACGTTCCCGGCGGCCCGGGAATGAGCCCGGGGAACGACGGCTCGGGGCTGGTCGGCGCCAGACTCGGCGGGACGGAGTTGGCGGGGCTGGTCGATGCTCGCGGCGTGACCGTTGGCGTCGGCGTGACCGCGGACCGGCTGGGAGCAGGCGTCGGCGACGCCGACGCCGGGTCGGCCTCGATGCTCATCGAGACCGTGTTGTCGATGAGCGAGGTCCCGGTCACCCGGTGCGTGCCGGCCAGCGGCCGGTAGTCGGTGGGCGAGGTCCCTCCGGTTGGGATCGAGCCGCTGCTGTAGCCCTGGGCGGTGACCGTGTAGCTGAAGCTGGTGTGGTTGGCGAACATCACCGTGGTGCCCACGGGGACCCGCAGCAGCTTGGTGTCGAACGTCGCCGGGTTGACTCCACTCTGCTCGATCGTGACCGTCTTCGACTGGGGCGCCGATGCGTGTGCAACACCCAGGCCGGCCACCGCGAGGCAGCAAAGGACGCCCCCCAGCGCAGTCGCGATCGTCCGAACCCGGTGTAGCGGCACAGGTCATCGTCGCATCCGTGCCGCGGTCGGGCGGCCCGAGGCGGCCGGTGATCGGGCCGTTCAGAGCGGAAGTTCAGCCCACCCAGTGGCCCTGGGTGAACGCGATGACGAGCACCGCCCCAAGCGGGGCGGCGAGCGCCAGGTAGGTAACGTGCACGGCCGGTCTACGCAGGGCGGCGCCCGCCAACATGACCCAGAGTGGCCACCACAGCAAGGTGGCCCGACCGACCGAGAGGTAGAAGCTCGAGGTGGCGAAGGCGGCAACCTGGGCCCCCACGTAGCCGGCCTCACCCCAACGTCTCCGGTACAGCAACACGAGGCTGAGCACCACGCCCAGCGCGACGGCCAGCAGCTCTGTGCGAAACGACCACGCGTACGCGGCCCCTTGATTCGGGTTCCACGCGGCATGCCACGTGGTCAGGAACGACTGCCACGGGCTGGTGAACGACCGGCCCCAGCCGAGCGCCTGGGCGTGTTGCCAGGCCAGCCAGTCGCCGGTCCGCGCCCGCAGATAGCCGAAGTAGCCGCCGACCGCCAGCCAGGGGGCGAGCAGCCAGCCGGCCCCGGCATCCACCGGACGAGGGCGCGAGCGACGGGTTGCCAAATACTCGATCGCAAGGGCCAGCGCCAGGAACACTCCGGTGATCCGGACCAGGCTCGCCCCGGCGGCAAGCAGCCCCGCCGAACGCCAGCGAGCGTGCCGCCCGGCGAGCCACGCCGGCAGCGCGAACGCCAGGAACAGCGACTCCGAGTACCCGGCGAAAAGAAAGACCGCGAACGGCGAAGCGACGAGGTAGAGCACGCTTCGTCGGCCCTGCTCGGGGCCGCCCTCGATGGCCGCGATCCGGGCCAACGCCACCGCCGCAACCGCTCCGGCCACCGCGGAGATGGCCAGCCCCGCGAGGATCCAGCTGGGGATCACTACGTGTACCGCCCGGAGCAGCAAGGGCTCGCCCGGGAAGAACGCCGCGACCCCCTGGTCGGGATAGTGCCGGGGATAGCCGAAATACCCCCAACGGGCGATCTTGTCGAAGAGCCCGACGTCCCACCGGTTCCACAGCGCCGAGAACGAGGGCATCCGCCCGGCCGATACGTCGCCCACGGTCCAGGCACCGGCAACTGCGAGAACGGCGACCGATGCCCGGCTGGCGATCCAGACGGTGAGCGCGTCGCGGGTCAGCCGGGGCCCACCGGCCGCGGGTCGAGGGGAGCGCCGCGTGCTCCGCCGGACGCCGGCACCGGTCTCGGTCAGGCCCACGACGCCAGGGGGCCGGCCATCGGGTCGTCGACCTCGGCGGTCCGGACGACGTCGAGCTCAGGGTGCAGGATCTCCCGGACCACGAGTCCGGCAAGAACCAGCAGGACGGCGTCACGGGCCAGGACCGACCAGAGGAACACCCATTCGGGCACGCCCTGCCCCGCCTTGTCGTTGCCGACGAAGAAGTAGAAGCGGGTGAACAACAGCCAGACCTCGCTGGCTTGCCAGAGCAGGAAGGTCCCCCACCGAGGCCGGGCGAGGACTGCGAGCGGGAGCAGCCACAGGCTGTACTGCGGTGACCAGACCTTGTTGCCCAGCAGGAAAGCCAGCAGCACGAGGAACGCAACCTGGGCGACCCGCGGCCGGGTTGGCGCCGCCAGGGTGAGCGCCAGCACCGCACCGACGAGGACGACGAGCAGAACGGCGACGGAGATCGAGAACGCGGTTCCGGTCCAGGGTGTGTTCTGTCGGCCGACTGCGTACTGCAATCCGAACCAGAGGGAATCCCAGTCGGCGAGCCGGTGGAGGTTCCCGGAGTAGAACCGTCCGAACGACGCCGGATAGAGCAGCCAGATCGGCAGGTCGACGACGAGCCACGCCACGGCCGCGGAGCGGAGCGCCGCGAGTGCGGGACCCAGCCGGCGTGACCGCAGGGCCAGCGGAGGAAGCACCAGCACGAGGATGAGCAGCGGGTAGAGCTTCGCCGCGACCCCGAGGCCCAGGGCCGCCCCGGCCCAGCCGGGGCGGTTACGGCTCCAGGCCCACAGCCCGGCACCGGTCAGCGCGACCGCCAGCAGGTCCCAGTTGGTGAACGCCTGGAGCACGAGGACCGGGGCGACCGCGACCATCATGGCGTCCCACGGCCGTCGCCGTCCGGCGAGTCGAACCGTGGAGGCGACCAGGACCAATGCGCAGAGCGTCAGCAAGATCGCAGTGACGTCGAAGAACCCTTGCGGGCGGTCGCCGGGCGGAAACAGCCGGGCACCCTCCATGGCCACCGCCATCACCCCGCCGGTGAGGACCGGGTACTCGACGGCGTGATCCCGGTAAGGCAGCTGACCCTGATCGAGACGCTCGGCGTAATAGAGCGCGACGACGTCGGAGTAGCACATCGTCGTGTACTGGCGCTCGTGCACCCAGTTGGACGGGTCGCGACAGTAGTACTTCTGCGCCCAGCCCAGGGCGCAAGCCGCCACCGTGACCAGCAGCAGGATTCGGACCGGCCACCAGAACCGCTGCCGGGGGCGGGTCGCGTGTCGACCCCAGGGACCACCGATGAGCTCGCTCATCCCGTGCGCGAACGGGTCGGACCGGGTCGGCGCGACCTCGGACGGGGTGGTCACGGGGCCCATGGTGCCGCATCACCTGGGCCGCTACGCCAAGCACTCCTAGGGCGGCGCCGGGGTGCTCCCCGCGCCGCCGGCCGGGGCAGCCGTCGGCGGGGGCGTCGAGCTCGACGGTGTGGGACTGGAACTCGGGTTGAGCGACGGGGTCACGGACGGACCCACGCTGACCGTAACCCTCGGGGTCGGGGGTGGGGAGGGCAGCGTGGCCGAAGCGGTCGGGGTAGGGGTCGGGGAACGCGTTTTCGAGGGCGTCGGACTCGCGCTAGCCGGGGTGGGAGTGCCGATCGCGCTGGGTGCGGGGAACTGCACGATCGGCGCTTTCGCGAGTGCCAGGTTCATGAAGGTCTGCCACGCCGCGGCCGGCGGTCCGCCGCCGAACACCTCACCGTTGCCGCCGGTGGGAAGCGGCGAGCCGTTGAGGTTCCCGAGCCAAACGGCACCGCAAAGCTGAGGGGTGTAGCCAACGAACCAGGCGTCCCGGTTCGCGTTGTTGTTGCCGCTGGAGGTCCCGGTCTTCCCGGCGGCCGGCCGGCCGTTGGCCAACGACTTCCCATAGGCGGTTCCGAGCGGGTTGTCGAGCACCTGCTCCAGTGCGTACGTGGCGTCGGCGGCGACCTTCGGGTCGATGACCTGGTGGACCTTCGGGTGGGCCGTGTAGACCACCTGCCCGGCCTGGGTCGTCACCTTCGCGACGAGGTAGGGGGACGCCTCCACCCCTTGCGCCGCGATGGTCGCGTACCCAACCGCTTGGTCCAGGGGTCGGACGTCGTAAACACCGAGTGCGATCCCCGCACTGGTATAGCCGTTCGGATCCGCCAGCACGTCGGTGGCGGGAATCCCCGCGGCGTGTGCGGTCGCGGCAATCTTGTCCGGGCCGACCTGGATGGCGAGCGGAACGTAGACCGTGTTGATCGATCGGGCGGTCGCATCGATCAGGCTGCACCGAGGGCACTGCTCGCCCCCGGCGTTGGACAGGCCACCCGGATACCCAGGGATCGCCTTGGGCGAGGTCCCGTCGAAGACCTGGTCAAGGCTGACCCCCTGGGCGAGCGCGGTCATCAGCACGTAGGGCTTGAAGCTCGACCCGGGCTGGGTCTTCGCCTGAACCAGGTCGTCGAAGGCCCCGGGAATCTTGGGATCGCCGAAATTCGCACCGCCGTAGTAGGCCCGGACCGCCCCGTCGCCGGGCTGGACCGCGACCAGGGCGCTGACCGGCCCGGGCACTGCCGCATGCAGCTGGTTCTCGGCGGTGACAGCCGCCCGCTGGTCGCGGGCGTCGATCGTGGTCGTGATCCGGTAGCCGCCCGCCTCCAGCTGGGCGCCGGAGATCCCGTGCGCCGCGAGCTCGGCCCTGACGGCGGCCACGATGAACCCGCCTGGGCCCTGTCCGACGGCCGCTGAATGCGGCTGGAGGACCGGCGGGTAGCGCAGCAGCGCGGCCTTGTCGGCCGGTAGCCAGCCTTTGATCACCATGCCGTGGATTACGTAGTGCCACCGATTCACAGCGGCGGTGCGGTCCTCGGCCGGATCGAAGATCGCCGGCGCGTCGATAACCGCCGCGAGGACCGCGCCCTGCGCAACATTGAGCGCGCCGACGTCGACCCCGAAGTACGCGCGGGCCGCGGCCTCGATCCCGTAGGCCCCCCGGCCGAAGTAGATCGTGTTCAGGTAGTCCTCGAGGACGGTGTTCTTCGACCTGGTGCGGTCGATTTTGATCGCCAGGAAGACCTCACGGATCTTGCGGGAAAAGGTCCGGGCCTGGGTGAGATAGGCGTTTTTCGCATATTGCTGAGTGATCGTGGAGCCGCCCTGCTGACTACCCCCGGTGATGTCCACGAACATCGCGCGGGCGATCCCAGGGATCGAGATGCCCGGCTCCGAGTAGTAGTTCCGGTCCTCGGCCGCGAGCACCGCGAACCGCACCGCCGCCGGGACCCGGGAGAGCGGGACGTCCACCCGGTCGACGCTGCCCAGGCGGCCCAGCACGGTGTGCCCGTCGGAGGCATACACGTAGGTGGTCTGCGCGCTGGCCACCGCGCTCGGGTTCGGAATCGTCGTGGTGGCATAGCCGACGGCCACGAGCGCGATGACCAGCCCAACCGCGCCGAGCAGACCAACCAGCACCTGCCGGCGGGTCGGGACGGCCCGGCGCCAGCCGCGGGCGACCGACCGGCGGCGCCCGGCCGCGACTTTTCCCACGGCTGCACTGTGCCCCCTGACCGGGGGCGATCAAACCGGGGGGTTACTCCTCGGCCGCGCGGCGGGTCCGACCGGACCGGCGCCCACGGCCCGGCTCGGCTCGGCCGGTCCCCAGGACGTAGGAGGTCGTGAGGTGATTCCAGCCACAGGACCGACACACCTCGACGACATAAACGGTGAACTCCGGAAGTTCGCGGGCCAGTTCCGCGAGGTCCCCCCGCACGCGAACCCGGCCGTTCGTCTCACCCTTGAAACAGTCGCCGTAGGTGTAGGTGACGTGGATCAGCCGTTCTTTCCGGCAGACCGGGCACGAAGTGTCCGTGGGCTCGCCGTGGTACTTCGCGGCCCGCTTCAGGTATGGGTGGGCGTCGCAGACGTCGAGCACCGAGGCCCGGCCGGCGAAAAGGTCGGCGAGCACCGCCCGGCGCGCGAGCGAGTAGTCGATCACCGACCTAGGGGACAGCACGCGCACCAGGGTACGCCCGATGTCCGGTATCGCGCGGGGCAAGAGTTGGGCCGGCCGCTTCCCGCTTCCCTGCGAGTGTGCAATTTTCGACGCGGTCCCCGCGTGCCTCATGTCGGAAATTGCACACTCGCCGATCTGACCGGACCGGCAGCCAGCCGGACGGCACCCCACGGTGGCACTGCCTGCCCAGGCTTGCGACCGCAACGACACTGAGGTATCTTCCCGATGTATCGCGACGATACATCGGGAATCGCGTCAGGGGCACCGGAAAGGTCTCGGGCCCACGCGCGGAGAGAACTCGGAGGCAGGGGTGAGCAACCGTACCGGCGTGCTGGAGCTCGCCGTACTCGGGCTCCTGCACGAGACCCCACAGCACGGCTACGAACTGCGCAAGCGGCTGGCCACGCAGCTCGGCCCGTTCCGGGCCATCTCCTACGGCTCCCTGTACCCCTGCCTCAAAAGCCTGCTGATCCGGGGCTGGATCTGCGAAGACGGGCCGGCGGCGCCGAGACCTGCCCTGACCGGTCGCCGGAGCAAGATCGTGTACAAGCTCACCGCCGAAGGCAAGGAGAGGCTTCAGGAGCTGCTCGCCGAAAGCGGTCCGGCTGCCTGGGAGGACGAAACGTTCGGCGTGCACTTCGCTCTGTTCGCGCACACCGACGCTGACGTGCGACTCAAGATCCTCGAAGGGCGGCGTACCAGGCTCGAGGAACGCCGCGAGGGGGTCCGCTCGACCCTGGGCCGGGCCCGGGAACGGCTCGACCGGTACACGCTCGAACTGCAACAGCACGGCCTCGAGTCGGTCGACCGCGAGGTCCGCTGGCTCAACGAGCTCATCGCCACCGAGCGGGGCGGGCCAACCGGGCAACCCCACTCGAGCGCACCGTGAGCCCGCACATCCCACCGTTCGAACATCAAACGAGACAAGGAGTGGCCGGAATGGGTTCGGTCCGCGTAGCCATCGTCGGGGTTGGAAACTGCGCCGCCTCATTGGTCCAGGGCGTCGAGTACTACCGCCACGCCGACCCATCGGCCCGGGTCCCCGGCCTGATGCACGTCCAGCTCGGGGACTACCACGTCAGCGACATCGAATTCGTCGCAGCGTTCGACGTCGACGGCAAGAAGGTGAACCGGGACCTCTCCGAGGCGATCTTCGCTAGCGAGAACAACACGATCAAGATCGCGGACGTGCCGCCGCTCGGGATCACGGTCCAGCGTGGCCCCACGCTCGACGGGCTGGGGCGCTACTACCGCGAAATGATCCAGGAGTCCTCCGAGGAGCCGGTAGACGTCGTCGGGGCGCTGCGCGAGGCCCGGGCAGACGTGCTCGTCTGCTACCTGCCGGTGGGCTCCGAAGACGCCGCCCGGTTTTATGCAGACTGTGCCATCGAAGCTGGCGTCGGCTTCGTCAACTGCCTTCCGGTGTTCATCGCCGGGACCCCGGAGTGGGCGGCCCGCTTCGCGGCGGCGAACGTTCCGATCATCGGTGACGACATCAAGAGCCAGGTCGGGGCGACGATCACCCATCGGGTGCTCGCCAAGCTGTTCGAGGACCGTGGCGTGGTCCTGGACCGGACGATGCAGCTGAACGTCGGCGGCAACATGGACTTCATGAACATGCTCGAGCGGGAGCGGCTCGAGTCCAAGAAGATCTCGAAGACGCAGGCGGTGACCTCCCAGCTTTCGCACGAGATCGGCAAGAAGAACGTGCACATCGGACCGTCCGACTACGTCGGCTGGCTCGACGACCGCAAGTGGGCCTATGTACGCCTTGAAGGCAGGGCCTTCGGTGATGTGCCGCTCAACCTCGAGTACAAGCTCGAGGTGTGGGATTCCCCCAATTCGGCCGGCGTGGTCATCGATGCCGTTCGCTGCATCAAGATCGCCCAAGACCGGGGGGTCGGCGGACCGCTGCTGGGCGCGTCCTCGTACTTCATGAAGTCGCCGCCCGAGCAGTACCGCGATGACGAGGCCCGTCGTGCGGTGGAGGACTTCATCGCCGGCTGAGATCGCCGGCTGAGCCGAACCCGGGCCGGTGGATAACCGGTCCGGCTGCCGTGGAACGCGGCCGTACGCTGGTCCGGTGTCCGTCCTCGGCGAGTTGCGGGGGTTGCTGCGCAACCGCCGGTTCGCCCGTCTCTATGCGGTGCGGCTCACGTCACAAGCCGCCGATGGCGTCTTCCAGGCCAGCCTCGCGGCCGCTGTTCTGTTCAACCCCGATCGGCAAACCGATGCGACGGCAGCGGCGATCAGCTTCGTAATCGTGCTCCTTCCGTACAGCCTGGTCGGACCGTTCGTCGGGGTGTTCATCGACCGCTGGAGCCGACAGCGGGTCCTCGTCCGGGCCAACCTCATCCGGGCCGGCCTGCTCGTGTTCCTTGCGGCCTTCGTCGGCTGGCACGGCCCCACCGGGCCGCTGTTCTACCTCACGGCGCTCTGCGCGCTCAGCGTCAACCGCTTCCTCCTGGCGGCGCTGTCCGCGGCGCTGCCACATGTCGTGGAGGTCGGGCAGCTAGTGACCGCCAACAGCGTCTCCACCACATCGGGCAGCGTCGCGACGGCGGCCGGCGCCGCGCTGGCCCTGGGGCTGCGGTCTCTCGCCGGCCGAGGGGATCGAGGCAGCGCGCTAACCGCGCTCGCCGCCGCCGTCGTCTACGTGGTCTCGGCCGGATTGGCCCGCGCCTTCGACCGGCGGTTGCTCGGCCCGGACGCCCAGACCCTCGCGCCCGCCGTTCGCCATGCCTTCGCCGCGGTGCTCGTCGGCTTCACGGAAGGCGCCCGGCATCTGCGGCGGCGGCGGGATGCCACCGCCGCCATGCTGGCGGTCACCTCGCACCGGCTCTACTACGGGCTCTCGACGGTGGCGACCCTGCTGTTGTACCGCAACTACTTCCACGATCACGGCTTCTACCGGGCCGGCCTCGGTGGGCTTGCGCAGGTCGTGGTCGCCATCGCGATCGGCACCATCGCGGCGGCGGTCCTGACCCCGCCTCTGGTGGCTCGGATCGGTAAGCCGGCCTGCATCGTCAGCGTGTTCGCGATGGCCTCCGGCGTCGAACTCGCCTTCGGGCTGCCCTACACTCAGCCGAGCTTCCTGATCGCCGGCGTCTTCCTGGGCCTGGCTGCCCAGGCGTCCAAGATCTGCGTCGACACGATCCTTCAGGAACGCATCGACGACCGATTCCGCGGCCGGGTCTTCTCGCTCTACGACATGGCTTTCAACGCCGCCTTCGTCCTCGCCGCGGTGATCGGAGCATTCACACTTCCGCGCAGCGGGAAGTCCTATCCCGTCCTGGGCGGGATCGCCGCGGGGTACGCCCTCACGGCCCTCGGCTACGGCTGGTTCGTGCGCCGGGAGTCGGTCCGGGGCGGTGCGGGCCCCGACCACGCCGAGGTTACGGCAGCCCGAGCGGCAACGTCGGCGCCGGCGTCGGCAACGCCGGGAGCAATCCGGTCACCGTCGTGATCAGCTGATTGACCGAACCGGTCGGGCTCGGGCTCGGATGCGGGCTGGAAGCCGGCCCCGGTCCGGACGACGACGAGGGCGAGGGCGAAGGCGGCGGCGGACCGCCCCGGACTCCGGACGGTCGCACCGACGGCGCCCCCGGCGCCGGCCCTGACCCAGGCACGGCCAAAGGCCCCTGCGCGGCGCTGACCGTGCTCACCCCGGCGGTGCCGAGCAGGGCCTGCAAGGCGGCGCCAGCTCGCAGCGCGGTCGTCCCGAACAGGTGCGCGATGACCCCCCAGGATCCGTTGTCGGAGCGCAGCACCAAGGCCGCCGCGTAGCGTTGCGCCAACCCCCCCGCCCCCGTCGCCGCGGTCTCCGCCACGAGTAGCGGCAGGACCGTCTCGCTGGCCTGGCTCGGCACGACCGTGACGAAGCCGACCGGAAGCAGACGGCCCGCCGCCGTCTCGACCCCGGTACCGGTACCCCCGGCATCGATGGCCTGCGCCTCCTGCCCGAGCAACAAGTCGTCGGCCACCAGCTGCGGCGCGACGGTCCGCTCCGCAGCGTCGTCGGTCAGCTGGAGAGGGAACGGCGGGACTGCCGGCAAGGTGAGCCCGGGGGCGGTGATCTGGTGGAGGGCCGGGACGGTGACCTCCCGGCCGGAGCCGCTGGTGACCGTCGCGCTGCCGACGAGGACTCCGATCCGGATGGCGTAGCTACGCTCCACCCGCACACCCGACCCGGTGCCGGTGACCACGTGCAGGTCGCCGACGCCGACGTCGAGGGTCGGGCCGGCCCGGCCGTCGACGAGGACCGTGCCGTGATCGAGCAGCTGGTCGGCTCCGTCGAGGACGGAAAGCTCGGCGTCCGGACCGAGCCAGACCTGGCGTCCGCCGGTGGCGAGGATTGCCGCTCCCCCGGGACCGGTCTCGACCGCGTCCCCCGGTGAGAGCAGCTCCCCGGTGAAGGCGGCGGATACATGCCCGGCCCGGTCGAGGATCCGGGTCGCGCTGACGTGCGCGAGCCGGGTCGGGAGGTCACGGGCCGGGGTGGCGCAACTCGTCAGGGCGGCGCCGGCCAGCAGCCCGGCGAGGGTGAACCGGGTCGTCCTGGGCCCGGCATGCCTGCTTTGCCCCATCCGTCCATGATCGACCCCCGGAGGCGCCGTCTCCATGGCCCGAAATGACTAATCCGAGGTAGTCCCGGTCGGGGGGATTCCGCGCGCCTCGGCCCACTCCAGCAGGGCCCGGATCGCGGCCTCCCGACCGAGCGGCCCGTGCTGGATTCGGAGCTCGAGCAGAGCGGCCAGGGCTTCGCCGACGAGTGGCCCGGGCGGGATGCCGAGGATGTCCATGACCTGCTGGCCGTCCAGGTCGGGCCGCAACCGGGCCAGCTCCTCGCGTGCCCCGAGCTCCGCGATCCGGGCCTCCAGCGTGTCGTACGTCGCGGCCAGGGCAGCGGCCTTGCGCCGGTTGCGGGTCGTGCAGTCGGAGCGCACGAGAGCGTGCAGCCGGTCGAGCATCGGTCCAGCGTCGCGCACGTAGCGGCGGACGGCCGCGTCGGTCCATTCGCCACTGGAGTACCCATGGAACCGCAAGTGCAGCTCGACCAACCGGGCGACGTCCTCGACCAGCTCCTTGGGGTAGCGCAGCGCGGTGAGCCGGCCGCGGGCCATCGCAGCCCCCACGACCTCGTGGTGATGGAAGGACACCCGCCCGCCGGGTTCCAGGGATCGGGTTTTGGGCTTGCCGATGTCGTGCAGCAGCGCGGCCAGACGAAGCGTCAGGTCAGGACCGGAGGGCTCGCGGCCGATCACCTGCTCGAGCACGGTGAGGGTGTGTTCGTAGACGTCCTTGTGGTGGTGATGTTCGTCGATCTCGAGGCGGAGCTTGGGAAGCTCCGGCAGGATCCGCTCGGCCAGCCCCGTCTCGACGAGGAAGGTGAGGCCGAGCCGCGGGTTCGCCGCCTGCATCAGCTTCGACAGCTCGTCGCGGATCCGTTCCGCACTCACGATCCCGAGTCGCTCGGCCATGGCTGAGGCGGCCGCGGTCACCGCCGGGTCCACCTCGAACCCGAGCTGGGCGCGAAACCGGGCCGCGCGGAGCATCCGGAGGGGGTCGTCGCCAAAGGAGTCCTCCGGCGCCCCCGGGGTGCGCAACCGACCGGCCAGGAGGTCCCGGATGCCGCCGAACGGGTCGATCAATCCGGCGCCGAGCGGGATCGGCAGGGCCATCGCGTTCACGGTGAAGTCGCGGCGGAGGAGGTCCTCCTCCAGTCGGCTGCCAAAACGAACGGTCGGCTTGCGGCTGGCCGGATCGTAGGCGTCGGCCCGGAACGTCGTCACCTCGAGCGTGTGGGCGTGTTTGGTCAGTCCGACCGTGCCGAACGCGATGCCCACCTCCCAGGTCGCCTCCGCCCATCCGCGGACCAGTTCGAGGATCACGGGGGGCTCGGCGTCCGTGGTGAAATCGAGGTCCGGGCCGAGCCGCCCCAGGAGCGCGTCGCGTACCGAGCCGCCCACCAGGTAGATCTCGTGCCCGGCGGCCGTGAACCGCTCGCCGAGCTCGCCGACCACCGGGGCGACCCGGAGCAGCTCGGCGAGCCCGCGGCGTTGAGCGGCGCTCAGCGCAGGCGGCAGGTCGTCGGGCACGGGGCACAACCTATGTCCGGAGCGCGTTGATGTGGTTCGGGGTTGTGGCGGACGGCTCGCGGGTATTCACCGTTTCGGGGGTATCCAGCCGCCTCCGATCGGCCTAGTGTGACCTGCTGGGACGACCGGATGTCGTTAGAACGGAGACCGGTGAAAGGCACACTCGATATCCACCGAGAGCTGCTCGTGCGGGACGTCCCGCACGAGGTGGTCCGGCTGCCCCGACTCGTCCTGGCCGCCGACGAACTGCCGGAGGCGCTCGGGCTGCCGGCGGACCGATGCGTCGCGGTGCGGGTGTACCTCGCCGACGAAGATCTGGTCGCCGTCCTGGTCCGGGCCGGCGACGTCCCGGACCCGGCCAGGTTGCTCACGCTGCTGCGGGCCCGAACGCTGCGCGTCGCCGACGCGGACCTGATCAACGCGAGCACCGATTACGCCGCCGGCCTCGTCGCACCGCTGCTGCTGCCGCCGGAGGTCACCGTGCTCTGCGACGCGGCCGTACCCCGGGCAGCGGTCGTATACGTCCCGACCGGGGAGAGCGGCACGGCGGTGGGTATCCCGACCGAGGATCTGCTGGCGGTGACCGGGGCTCGCGTCGCCGAGCTCTGCAACGCGTCCGAACCGCTGATCGAGCTGCCGGATCTAGACGGCGACCCGGTGGCGGGCCCACCGGCGTCGATCCTGCTTCCCAGGCCCGGCTAGGCCCGGCTAGGCCCGGCTAGGCCGCCCGGCGTCCCCCGATCCTCGGTCTACGATCGCGGGGTGTCCGAGCGCCGCCCCTCTCCGCGCCGGCGGCTGCGCAAGGTCGAGGAGATCTCCGCTGGGGGGCTGGTCGTCGACGGCCCCGGGCCCAGCCCTCGCGCCGCGCTCATCGGCCGGCTGGATCGGCGCGGCCGGCTTCTCTGGTCGCTGCCCAAAGGTCACGTCGAGGCGGGCGAGAGCACGGCCGACGCCGCGGTCCGCGAAGTAGCCGAGGAGACCGGGATCACCGGGCGGGTCCTGGCCCCGCTCGGGACGATCGACTTCTGGTTCGTCGCCGACGACCGGCGGGTGCACAAGACCGTCCACCATTTCCTGCTCGTCGCCGAGACCGGGGAGCTTTCCGACGCCGACGTCGAGGTGACCGAGGTCCGCTGGGTACCGCTCGCCGACGTCCGGGACCAGCTCGCCTACCCGACCGAGCGGCAACTCCTCGACCGCGTCCCGGAGCTGCTGTCGGACACCGCGTGACGCCTGCCGGTTTTCGGCTCGCCGTCGGCACGGCCGCCCTGCTCTGCGTCGTAGCGGCCGGAGCGCGCGGCGGAGACCCGGGGCCACCGGCGTCCCCCGGACCGGTGAACACGAGCGCGTCACCGAACCCGACCGCGGTCGCCGCCCCGCCGGCGACTCCGCTCGAGCTCACCATCACCAGCCTTACCCCGGCCATCCCGCAGCCGGGACAGACGCTCGTGCTCGCCGGCCGGGTCACGAACCGCTCCGCGACTACGGTCACCTCCGTGTCCGAGCTCATGCTGTTCAGCCCGGACCGCTTCTCCACACGCAGCCAGCTCGACACCTTCGCGGTCACCGACGACCAGTTCGGAGCCGTCGTCGACGGAAGCTTTCACCAGGTCGCCCCCAGCCTCGCCCCGGGTGCGACAGCCGCGTTCCGGCTCGGCACACCCGTGAACGCCCTCGGCCTCACCGGGGTCGGCAGCTATCCGATCGGCATCGAAATCCAGGGCAGCGCGAGCGATGGCAGCCCGGAGGTCTCGGTGTTGCACACGTTCCTTCCCTGGTGGCCGGTGGGCCTCACCTACCCTCCGCGCACCCCGCTGGGCTGGGTGCTCCCGGTCACCGACCGGCCGCACCGTGCGGCTGCCGGGTTCCTCGACGACCAGCTCGCCGCCGAATTCTCCGCGGGCGGGCGGCTGGGCGGCCTGGTCGCCGCCGGGGTCCAGGCGGAGCAGTTGCCAACCAGGCCCGGCCAGCCGTTCCGGGCCGCTAAACCTGCCGCCGGAACCGGTCAGCCGGCAACCCCGGCCCGGGCGGCCGTCCTGCCCTCGCAGCCGGTGGCGCTCACCTGGGCGGTCGACCCGATGCTCGTCGACGACGCCAAAGCGATGTCCGCCGGATACCAGGTCGCCGGCCGACCCGGCCGGGGTCGGGCCGCGGCAGCCGGATGGTTGCACGCCCTGAGCCAGGCGTTGACCGGCGGGGACCTGCTCGGTCTGCCCTACGCCGACCCCGACATCGTGGCCCTCGAGCACGCTGGACTCGACAGCCAAATCGCCGCCGCCGAGCGGATAGGCGGCTCGGTGTGGTCCAGCGCGTCAACGGCCGAGCCGCTCCCGGGCACCAGCTGGCCGCCGGCCGGTGCCCTCGACGGGGCCACCTTGGACGCCCTGGCCGCCACCGGGACGCGGACGGTCCTGCTTTCCACCAACGCCCTCCCCCCCGCCTCCGAGCAGTACACCCCGAGCGCCGCGAGCCCTCCGCTGGCCACCCCGACCGGCCCGGTGAACGTCCTCGTCGCCGACGACACTCTCGATGCGATTGTCACCGAGGGCGCCGCCGGGTCCGCGTCCACGGCGCGGCTCGCGGAGCAACGCTTCCTCGCCGAAACGTTGTTCATCAACTACGAGTTCCCCAGCCTCCTGCGCGCGGTGGTGATCGCGCCGGACCGGCAGTGGGATCCCAGCCCGGCCTACGCGGCGGCGCTGCTCGAGGACACCGGGCACGCACCGTGGCTCGTTCCGATGAATATTTCCGAACTTCTCGCCGACGGATCCATCGCCAGGACCGCCCGCCAACCGTTGAGCTATTCCGCGTCCGCTCGGAGCGAGGAGCTCAGCGCCGGCTACCTGGCGGCCGTCGGCGGTCTTCAGGCGCAGCTCGACGAGCTCGAGGCGATCCTCACCCGCCCACGGGCGACCGACCCGTTGGTCCGCGCCTTGGAGACCGGCTTGCTGCGCAGCGTGTCGTCAGCCTGGCAGTCCGACCCCGGCGGCGGGCTGCGCGTCCGCTCGGCGGTCGCCGGCGATCTCGCGGCCGACATCGGCGGTGTGCGGGTCACCACGACCGGACAGGTGACGCTCACCAGCCACCGCGGCACGGTCCCGATCTCGATCCGCAACGCGCTGCCCGAGCCGGTCATCGTGGGGCTGTTCGTGGACGGCGGACTACAGGCGCAGGTCACCCAGGTCGGGGCGATCCCGGCGATCCCGCCCGGCGACGAGACCCAGGTCCAGGTAGGGATGACCCTGCAGACGACCGGTGTGTTCCCGGTCCGGGTGCAGCTCAAGACGCCGACCGGAAGGCCCTACGGTCCGCAGACCGAGCTCCTCATCGACTCCACCGCGTACGGCGCCTTAGCCCTCGGCATCACCGGTGGGGCGTTCGCGGTCCTGCTGCTCGCGGTCGCGATCCGGCTCACCCGTCGGGCGCGGGGCGCCCGGCGCGGCCGCCCGGTGGCGGGCGGCGGGTGATCCGCCGGTGAGCCGGGCGGCACTGCCGTCCACGCTGATCCGCTCGAGCGGGAGCATGGCGGTCGGCACCCTGCTCTCCCGAGGCACCGGATTCCTCCGGACCATCGTCATCGCCGCCGCGATCGGGACGACCATCGGGGACGCCTACAACACGGCGAACACCATCCCGAACATCGTCTACGAGCTGCTGCTCGGCGGGGTGCTCACCAGCGTCGTCGTGCCGTTGCTCGTCGCCGCCGCACGCCGAGACGGCGACGGTGGCGACGGTTACGCCCAGCGTCTGCTCACGGTCGTCGTCGTCGGGCTGACCGTCACCACGGCGCTCGCGATCGGGCTCGCCCCGTGGATCATCCGGCTCTACGTCGGCGGAACGCGCGAGGTTGCCGCCGCACGGCTGGCGGTCACCTTCGCGCGCTACTTCCTCCCGCAGATCCTCTTTTACGGGGTGGGTGCCCTGCTCGGCGCGATCCTCAACGTGCGGGGAAGTTTCGCCCCTCCGATGTGGGCCCCGGTCCTCAACAATGCCGTCGTCATCGTCACCGGCGGGCTGTTCATCGCGGTAACCCGCGGCCGGGACGTGGTCGCGGGCCGGGTGTCCGGCGGGGCCACACTCCTGCTGGCACTGGGCACCACGCTCGGCATCGTCGCCCAGACCCTCGCCCTGTTCCCCGCCCTGCGCCGGACCGGCTTCCGGTTCCGGCTGCGCTGGGACCTGCGCGGTGCGGGCTTGCGCCCGGCGGCCGCGCTCGGGCGATGGGTGCTCGTCTACGTGCTGGCCAACCAGGTGGCCTTCCTGGTCATCACCCGGCTCGCTTTCGCGGCGCGCTATCCGGGCACCTTCACGATCTACGTCTACGCGTTCGTCCTCGTGTCGCTCCCGTACGCGGTGGTCGCAGTCTCGGTCATCACCGCGCTGCTGCCCCGGATGAGCGCCAGCGCGCTCGACGGCCGGCTCGGTGACGTCTCCGCCGACCTGTCCCGCGGCCTCAAGCTGGCTGCGGTGGTCCTGGTCCCGGCCGAGCTCGGCGCGATCGCCCTCGGCCCGCTGGTCGGCGCCGTGCTCTTCGCCCACCACACGCTGAGCCTCGGCACCGGCCGGCTGATCGGCGCCACCCTCGCCGCGTACGCCGTCAGCCTGGTGCCGTTCGCGGGATTCCAGATGCAGCTGCGAGCCTTCTACGCCCTGCGCGACACGCGGACGCCCGCGCTGGTCAACATCGGTGTCAACTCGGTCAACCTGCTCGCCGACCTCGTCCTGTTCGTCGCGCTGCCCCCCAGAGAACGAGTAGTCGGGCTGGCGCTCGGCTACTCCCTGTCCTACATCGCCGGATATGCCTGCTTCGCCGTACTCCTCCGCCGCCGGCTCGGGATCACCCGGCCGGCAAGGCTGACCCGGACCCTGGTGCGCCTCGGCGTGGCCGGGGCGCTAGCCGCGGGGCTAGGTTATGCGGTCGCGCACCTGCTGACCAGGGTGGCCGGCGACGGCGCTGGTGGCTCGGCGCTCGGCCTGCTAGCGGGCGCCGGGGCGGCGACCCCGCTCTACGTCTGGCTCGTCCTGCGGATGCGCATACCTGAGGTCCGCGAGATCGGCGGACTGGTCGGCGGCCGGATCCGCCCCTGACTCGAGGCCATAGCCGGCGCGGCGCCTCAAGAACGCACCGGGAACAGCCGACTCGGGACTGTGGACCAATCTTCCCGGGTGTGCTGGGCATCCGACGCGGGCGACGTCGTCCTCGGCTGGTTCACGAAGATCGTCGTCGGGTTCGCCATCGCGGCCGTCGTGCTCTTCGACACGATCTCCGTCGCCGCGGCCGCCCTGGGCACCTCCGACGACGCAGACACGGCCGCCTTGGCTGCGAGCAACAGCTGGCACTACTCCCACGACCCGGTGGCCGCCCTCAACGCCGCCACGGCGGTCGCCGCGGAGCACGGCGAGACGCTGATCGCTTCCTCGTTCTCGATCGCCTCGGACGGAACTGTCACTCTCGCCCTGCGCAAGACCGCAGTCACCGTCGTCCTCCAGCATCTCGGGGGGCTGCGCAAGTACGCCACCGTCACCGAAACGGGCCATGGGGGGCCGACCAACTGATGACGGTTCCCCCGACCGCCCGGCGGCGTGGCAGGCGCCTGCTCACCGGGTCCGCCGTCGTGGGTACCGCGGCGCTGGTCCTGGCCACCGCGGCGCTCGTCCTGCCCGGCGTCGCCGCCGCCGATCCGGTGGGGTCCGCCCAATCCCGCGCCGCCGCGCTGGCGGCCCAGGTGGGCCGGCTCCAGACCCAAGCCGAGGTCGCCGTCGAGCACTACGACGAAATCGAGACGGAGCTCGGGCAGGCCGTCACCGACCATCTGCTGGCCCAGACCGAGCTCGAGCAGATCCAGCAACAGTCACGAAACGGCCAGTCCGCCTTCCAGGACCAGATCCGTGCGCTCTATCAGGACGGTGGCCAGCTCGGACTGATGGCGACCGTTCTCAGCGGGGACAGTTTCGGCGACGTGGTCACCCGCTACCAGGACGCGGTGTCCGTACTGCACCACGCGCAGGTCTCGAACGCCGGAATCGGATCGGCGGTGCTGTCCGCCGCCACCGTCGCGCACCAGTTGGCGGTGGCCGCCGCCACCGCGACCACCCTGCAACAGGCCGCTCGTCAAGCGGCCGCCGTGGTCGAGGCCGACCTGGCCCAGACCCAGCAGCTCCTGGCGGCCGCGACGAGCCAGGTCCGCGAGCTGGAGGCCGAGGCGGTGGCCGCGGCCGCCGCCCGGAGCGCGGCCCAGGCATCCGCGGCCCTCATCACGGCCCAGGGCGCCACCTTCAGCAACACGGTCCCGCCGAACTCGGTTGCCGCCGCCGCCATCGTCGCGGCGCGCAGCCGGCTCGGCGACACCTACGTCTGGGGCGGCAGCGGACCGACCGTCTTCGACTGCTCCGGGCTGACCCAGTGGGCGTACGCGCAGGCGGGAGTCGCGCTGCCGCGCGTGGCCGCCGACCAGTACAACGCCGGCCCGCATGTAGCGCTCAATGCACTCGCGCCCGGGGACCTGCTGTTCTGGGCGACCGACGTCAACGACCCGACGACGATCCATCACGTCGGGATGTATCTCGGCGACGGCATGATGATCGACTCGCCGCACACCGGAACCGTCGTCCAGATCCAACCGGTGTGGTTCGACGGCTACATCGGGGCGACCCGTCCGACCGGCACCCTGGCCGGACCCGCGACCGGGCCTGCGACACCCAACTCCGCCCGCATCGGATGACACCGCCGGGGCCGGTCGAGCCGTTCCGGGGAACTACGTCCGACTGACCCAGATCCGGACGTCGAATTTCCTGGTCGGCCGCCTGGGTTGACGCGCCCCCCGGCCGCCCCCCGCCCGTACCATTGGGCAGCGGCCGGGGCCGGACCGGGGTCCTCCCGTCTCGCACAACATCCCGGGACAAGGCGGAGGCCGCGGTGGCAGCGAGGGGACCGGCAGCCGCCGCCCCGCCCCTCCCGGTCCAGGCCGGGGACCTGCTCGGCGGCCGGTACCGACTCGAACGGCTCCGCGCCGAACGGGCCGCGTGCTCGCTTTGGCGGGCGCTCGACGAAGTGCTGGCCCGTTCGGTCGCGGTCAAGGTCGTTCCGGTGAGCGGACGTCGGGCAGCCGGGGGGGTCCAGGCCGAGGAGATCCGCGAGGCGGTCTCCCGGGCGGGACGGGTGACGGATCCTCGGTTGGCCCGGGTTCTCGACGTCGACGAGCTGGAGGTCGGCCGGGGCCGCTACTGCTACGTGGTGAGCGAGTGGCTCGACCTGCCCAGCCTGGGCGCGCTGGTCCGCGCCGAACTACTCTCCGCCGCTCAGGCAACCGATGTCGCCTGGCAGGTCGCCGACACCCTGCACCAGGCGATCCGGGCCGGTGCCTGTCACGGACGGCTACACCCCGGCAACGTCCTGCTCCACCCGGGTGGAGCGGTCAAGGTTACCGACCTCGAGGTGGCCCGGGTCATCGCCCGTGAGGACGCGGAGATCAGCCCCGAGCACCGCCAGGCCCAGGATGCCCGAGCCATCGGTGGGCTGCTCTACGCCGCGCTCACCGGGTACTGGCCGGTGCAGCCGGCCGGCGGCCTGCCGGCCGCACCGATGCGCGCCGGCCGCCTTTGCCGGCCGCGCCAGGTGCGCGCCGCGGTCCCGCGGGAACTCGATTCGGTCGCGGAACGGCTGCTGGGGCTCGACCCGGCACTGCCCGCGGTCGACACGCCGGCGAAGGCGGCTGCGCTGCTTCAACCGCTGCCCCGAACGCCGCCCGGCGTCGGCGGCGGGGCTGCTCCGGAGGACCGGGCCCCGAGCCGCCTCCGCGTCTGGGCCCGGCGGGTCGTTCCGCTGGTCGGCCTGGTGGCGATCGGGCTGGTGTCCTACCTGGTCGGGGTCGAGGTTGGCCGGGTGCCACCGCCGCCGCAGAGCATCCCCGCCTTCACCGCCCCGACCCCGTCCGGGGGTGCGTCGCCGTTCGCTCCGATCCCGGTGTCCGCGGTCAGCGACTTCAACCCGGAGGGAACGGGACCGGAGAATCCGCAGGCCGTCCGGCTCGCCGTCGACGGGGACCCGGCGACGGCCTGGTACACCTCGCGGTACTACGGGAATCCGAACTTCGGTGGGCTGAAGCAGGGAACCGGGCTACTCATCGACCTCGGCTCGCCGCGCCGGATCCGGGCGGTCCGGGTCGCGTTTGTGCTGCCGGGCGCCTCGGTCCAGCTCCGGGCGGCGGACCGGGTCGGCGCGGACGCGCCGGAGTTCCGGCTGGCCGCGGCGATGGAGAACACGCCGCAGACGTTCACCCTGACCCCGGCCCAGCCGGTGTCGGCGCGGTACTGGCTCGTCTGGCTGACCCGACTGCCAAGCGTCGGGAACAACACCTACCAGGAGGGCGTGGCCGAGGTCGCGTTCTACGGCTGACCGGCTACCCTCCGACGGTGCGGGACGTCTCCCCCGACGCCGACCTGCTCGCCCGCCACGTTGCGGGGGACCCGGTGGCGTTCGGCGAACTGGTTCACCAGCACCGGGACCGACTCTGGGCTGTGGCGCTGCGCACCCTCGGGCACCCGCAAGACGCCGAGGACGCGTTGCAGAACGCGCTGCTGTCCGCCTTCCGGTCGGCCGGCTCATTCCGAGGGGACGCGGCGGTGACGACCTGGCTGCACCGGATCGTCGTCAACGCATGCCTCGACCTCGTTCGCCGGCGGTCGACCCGCCCCACCGACCCGATGCCGGAGACGGAGCCGCCGGATCGGCGCGACGCGGTCGCCGAGGTCGACACCGCGATCGACGTGGCGGCCGCCCTCGCGACGCTGCCGATCGAGCAACGTCTCGCGCTCGTCCTCGTGGACGTCACCGGGCACTCGGTAGAGGATGCGGCGCGGATCCTCGAGGTGCCAGCGGGGACGGTCAAGAGCCGCTGTGCCCGCGGGCGGGCCAGGCTCGCCCCGCAACTCGCGCATCTCCGCGGGGGGAACCCGGCCGCCGGCCGCGACGTCGGATCGGTGACGGGACCACTGACCGGCCCGAATGGCGGCGCGGTGACCGACCCGGGCGGCGCGGAGGAGGTGAACCCCGGACATGTGGACGTCTGACGGTCACCTAGATCACGACACCCTGGCCGAGGAGGCCGAAGGCATTCTCCCGCCCGCAGATGTGGCCGCGGTCACCGCGCATCTGCGCTCCTGCTCGATCTGCCAACAGGCCCGCGCCAGCGTCGCGGAGGTCGCCCGCCAGCTCGCCGCGCTCGGGGGCGCCCGCATGCCGGGCCCGGTCAGCGATCGGCTCGACGCCAGCCTCGAAGCGGCTGCCCGCGGGGTCGGTGTGGCAGCGCTCACCTCGGTCCCGAGCACAGGCCGGCGGCGCGGACCGAGTCTCGCCGGGCTGTCGGCCGCCGCCGCCGCCGTGGCCCTGATCGCGGGCATCACCGTTGGTGCCCTCGAGCTCACCGGGTCGAAGCCGGCCGGCGTCGGTTCTGCGCCCCCCGGTTCGGTCACCGCCGGTGCACCGACCACCTTCCGGTTGACCGACAGCGGCCGGGCGTACACCAAGGCCAACCTCGGCCAGCTCCTCCCGAGCCTCGCCGGCGCCCCAGCGGCCGGATCCGGCGGGCTGTCGGGCCTCGGCTCCGGCTCCGGCTCCGGCTCCGGCTCGGGCCCGGGCTCCGGCTCGGCACCGGGGGGCTCCGCCGCCGGAACCGCGGGGCCGGCGCAAACCCGGGCGACCCTGCTGCTGAACCGGCTGCGCACCGACCCGGCGGCGATGACCGCCTGCCTCGACGTCCTCTCGGCGCCGCTGCCGATCATCGAGCCGCTCGCGGTCGACCTCGGCACGTTCGGCGGCGTGCCCGCCGCCATCTTCGTGCTTCCGGTGTCCACCCATCCGCAACTCGTCGACGTCTACGTCGAAGGGGCCGAGTGCGCGGCAGGGCACGACGCGACCCTCTACGTGGCGCGGCTTCCTCGACCGTCGGGGCTTTGAACCTGCCCGGGATCTGGCGCGGCGTCGGACCGCGCCGCCGCCGGCTTGCGCCGGCGGGGAGGCAGCGTCCATAGCCAGGCGCCGAGCGCCGCACCGAGGTACGGGGGGACGACCTGCCCGGCGGGCCCGAACGGATCCTGATGGCCCACAACGAACCGGAAGCCGTAGCCGGTCCCGATCACCGCGTAGAGAACAGCGATCAGCCGGAGCAGGGTGTAGCCGTGCTCCCGCGGCCGAATCCGCCCGGCGGCAATCGCGGCGATCCCACAGGCCACCCCGACCAGAGCTGGGGTGACGATCGAGAACACCTTCGCGCCGACGTACTCGCTGGCGACCTGGCCACCGACCATCCCGGCCACCGACGCCGCGAGGGCTGCCCGGACCGCGCCCTCGAGGCGCCCCGGGCCGGCCCGGACCGACCGGGGTGGGCGACCGGCGCAAACCCGACAGCCGCGCCGCGGGTCCATCGGTCGATCGGCGCCGCACCGGGGCCGGTCGCACACCGGGCAGCGGTCGGCCGCCGGGCGCCCGGGATGGGCGGCGCAGCGCAGCGGCGGATCGAGCACAGCGGCAGCCTTCCATGGGAATCCCCGATCCGTAGACTCGGTTGAGCCGGCAAGCAGATCGGAGGGCGGCGGACGGTGACCGGAGAACGAGATGTGATCATCGTCGGGTCGGGGCCGGCCGGGTACACGGCGGCCATCTACACCGCCCGAGCCGGGCTGAACCCGCTCGTGGTCGAGGGCTCGCAGTTCGGCGGCGCCCTGATGACCACGACCGAGGTCGAGAATTTCCCCGGGTTCCCGGACGCCGTCATGGGCCCGGATCTGATGGATGGCATGCGCAAGCAGGCTGAGCGCTTCGGAGCGACCTTCCTCAGCGACGACGCAACGGCCGTCGAACTCACCGAGCCGGTCAAGGTCGTCCGGGTCGGGGAGCAGAGCTTCACCGCTCGCACCGTGATCCTCGCAACCGGTTCGAGGTATCGCTACCTCGATCTGCCCAACGAGGCTCGCCTGCTCGGCCACGGGGTGTCCGCGTGCGCGACCTGCGACGGCTTTTTCTTCCGCGACCAGCCGATAGCGGTCATCGGCGGTGGCGACTCCGCCATGGAGGAAGCTACCTTCCTGACCCGGTTCGCCAGCTCGGTCACGGTCGTTCACCGTCGAGACACGCTTCGCGCCTCGAAGATCATGGCCGATCGGGCGCGGGCCAATGCCAAGATCGACTTCCGCTGGGACACCGAGGTCACCGACGTCCTCGGCGAGGAGCGACTCACCGGCTTGGCGCTGCGCAACGTGCGCACCGGCGAGGCGTCCCAACTGGCGGTGGGCGGCATGTTCGTGGCGATCGGCCATGACCCGGCCAACGAACTGTTCCGCGACCAGGTGAGCTGCGACCTGGCCGGCTACGTTCGGGTAGACCACCCGTCGACCCTCACGAACCTGGCCGGGGTGTTCGCCTGCGGCGACCTGGTCGACCACATCTACCGCCAGGCGGTCACCGCGGCCGGCACCGGTTGCGCCGCCGCACTCGACGCCGAGCGCTACCTAGCCGCACTCGCCGACCGCTGAGGAATGCGGGCGGGGCCGCCGGGCGTTGCAGCGGCACGGAGCATCGACTCGGGAGGCCCCACGGTGGCAGGCGCGACAAGGACAGTGACCGACGCGACGTTCGCGACGGAGGTACTCGGCAGCGACAAGCCGGTGCTCGTGGATTTCTGGGCCGAATGGTGCGGGCCGTGCAAGATGGTCGCCCCCGTGCTCGAGGAGATCGCCAGCGAGCATGCGGACAAGCTCGTCATCGCCAAGGTCAACGTCGATGAGAACCCCCAGGTCGCCCGGACCTACCAGATCCTCTCGATCCCCACCATGTCGGTGTTCTCCGGCGGCGAGGTGGTCAAGAGCATCGTCGGCGCGAAGCCGAAGGCCGCCCTGCTCAAGGACCTGGAGCCGTTCCTCTAGGTCTTTCGCGATCCGCCGCGAACCGCGGGGGCTGGCCTCTACCGCGCGCCCTGTCCGCGGGACCGGAGCCGTTTGCGCCCGGGGCCGATGCGGAACACTTCCGGGATGGCCCGGGCCGCTAGCCGATCCCCCCGGAGCCGGCGGGGGCTACCATTCGCCGATCCACCTGCCTCCACGCTCCGGGAGCCTTGCCTCGTGCACCTGTACCGCCGGGGGGACGTCGGGCCGGCCATCGCCGAGATGCGGGCCAAGCTGGCCGCGCTCGGCCTGCTCCCGGTCGACGGCAGCGAGGCCTTCGACGACGACTGCGACCGGGCGATCCGCGGCTTCCAACAGGCCCGGGGCCTGCGCGTCGACGGACTGGTCGGCCCGGAGACCTATCGCACGCTCGATGAAGCGCGGTGGCAGCTCGGCGATCGGGTTCTCTCCTTCTCGGTGACCCACCCGTTCGTGGGCGACGACGTGGCCGAACTCCAACACCGGCTTCTCGACCTCGGTTTCGATGCCGGTCGTTCCGACGGCATCCTCGGTCCGCGGACCGCGACCGCGCTCCGCGAGTTTCAGCGCAACGTCGGCCTCGTCGCCGACGGGACCTGCGGTCCGAAGACGTTGCGTGCGCTGCGCCAACTGTCCCGGACGGTCACCGGCGGCCGGCCCGACATGATGCGTGAAGAGATGCGACTACTCGCCGGCGGGGCCGCTCTGGCCGGCAAGGTGGTCGTGATCGACCCGGGCCATGGCGACCGTGACCGCGGCGCCCAGGGACACGGACTCGATGAAGCGGGTGTCGTCGAGGATCTCGCCGCCCGGCTCGAAGGACGGCTCGGCGCAGTGGGTGTCGCGGCGTACCTGACCCGCGGCTCGGACAACGGCCCTGCCGACGAGATCCGAGCCCAGTTCGCCAATAACGCCGGGGCCGACCTGCTCGTCTCGCTGCACTCCGACGCCGCGCCCAGCCCGGGGTGCAACGGCGTCGCGACGTTCTACTACCGCGGCACCCGGGGGGGTTCCGCGGTCGGTGAGCGGCTCGCCGACCTGGTCCGCGGCGAGATCGTCGCGCGGACCGACCTGCTCGACTGCGGGACGCACCCCAAGACCTGGGAGCTGCTTCGGCTGACCCGGATGCCGGCCGTGCGGGTCGAGGTCGGCTACCTGACCAATCCCGGTGACGCGGCCCGCCTTGGCGCCCCGGAATTTCGGGACACGATCGCCGAGGCGATCGTCGCCGGGATCCGGCGCCTCTACCTGCCGCGCGACCTCGACGTCAGCACCGGACAGCTGGCGCTCCCCGCCCTGGCCAGCTGAGGTCGTCCGGAGCGAACCGACCCACCACCGAGCGCGACGTCATACCGGGCGGAGCGCGCCCTCGGGGGTCATCGAGCCCAGCAGCCGCTCGATCGCGACCTCGACGTCCTCGCGCCAGGAGACCGCGCTCTTGAGCTCTAGGCGCAGCCGGGGGAACCGGTGGTGCGGCCGCACGGTCTTGAAGCCGACGCCGAGCAGGAAGTCGGCGGGGAGCAGGCAATGCCCGAGCCCCCCCCAATGCAGGTCCCCGAACGCCTCGATCGCCTTGATCCCCCGCCGGGTCAGGTCCTTCGCCACGCTCTGGACGAGCATGCGGCCGATCCCGCCTCCCGCGAAGTCCGGGAGCACCTGGGCGGTCATGAGCAGGACCGCGTCGGCGCTCACCGGGCTGGTGGGGAAGGCGACCGAGCGCGGCACGAACGAGGGGGGCGCAAACATCAGGTACGCCGTCGGTACGCCGTCGATGTAGGCGATCTTCCCGCAGCTTCCCCACTCGAGGAGCAGTGCGGAGACCCAGGCTTCCTTCTCGAGCTCGGTGTCTCCGGTTTCCTCGGCTCGGGAGCCGCCGACCGGGTCGAGCTCCCAGAACACGCAGCGCCGGCACCGCCGGGGCAGGTCGTCGAGGTTGTCGAGGGTGATGTTCACCACGCGCCGGGCCATCCGTAGCCTCCGCCGTGGTCACGGCACCTGGGCATCTCCCCGGTGCCGGCCGCGCCCCGCACCCCGGGACCGGCCGCGGGTCCGCCGGCTGGGCCGGCCCGACCGCAAGATCGTACCCGCGGGATTAACCGCTGCCTAGAGCCGGCGAGCCCGGCTAACCTGGGCGTCGCGAGGAGGCCGCATGACCGTCCCGACTGGGTCGCCGGGAAACCGGCTCGACCCGTACGTCGACAGCTACGCCAGCCGGACCCGGGGCATGACCGCGTCGGAGATCCGCGCCCTGTTCGCGGTCGCGTCGCGGCCCGAGGTCGTTTCGCTCGCCGGCGGGATGCCCAATCTGGCGGCGCTGCCGCTGGACGCGGTCGGTGCCATGATCGCCCGGCTGGTGGCCGGCCAGGGCACGGCAGCGCTTCAGTACAGCTCCGCGCAGGGGGACCCGCGGCTGCGATCGCGCATCTGCGACGTGATGTCCCTCGAAGGGATCCACGGCGATCCCGACGACATCGTCGTCACGGTAGGGTCACAGCAGGCGCTGGACCTGGTCACGCGGGTGTTCTGCGACCCCGGCGATGTAGTGCTCACCGAGGCCCCCAGTTACGTCGGGGCCCTGGGCGTCTTCTCCTCCTACCAGGTCGAAGTGGTTCAGGTGCCGCTCGACCCCGACGGGCTTGCGCCGGCCGCCCTCCGCGAGGCGCTCGACCGGCTGCGACGGGCCGGCCGACGAGCCAAGTTCCTCTACACGATCCCGAACTTCCACAACCCCGCCGGGGTGACGCTTTCCGCGTCGCGCCGCCCGGAGATCATGGAGATCGCCGCCCAGGGCGACCTGCTCGTCGTCGAGGACAACCCGTACGGGCTGCTGGGTTTCGACGGCGATCCGGTGCCTGCTTTACACACTTTTGACCCTAAACGAGTGCTCTACCTCGGCACGTTCTCGAAGACCTTCGCCCCCGGTCTTCGGGTGGGCTGGGTACTCGCTCCGGGCGCCGTGCGGAGCAAGCTCGTGCTTGCCAACGAGGCGGCCACCCTGTGCCCGCCGACGTTCTCCCAGTTCATCGTCGCCGAGTATCTCGCCAGCCAGCCGTGGTTCGAACAGGTCAAGACGTTTCGCGAGATCTACCGGGAGCGGCGCGACGCGACGCTCGACGCGCTGAGCCAGCTGATGCCGGCCGGCGTGACGTGGACCCGCCCGGCCGGGGGCTTCTACGTCTGGGTCAGCCTGCCCGCCGGGCTGGACGCCAAGGCCATGCTGCCGCGCGCGATCGCCGACCGGGTTGCCTATGTCCCGGGAACCGGGTTCTACGCCAACGGCGAGGGAGCCGGCCACCTGCGGCTGTCCTACTGCTTCCCGGAGCCGGACCGGATCCGGGAAGGGATCCGGCGCCTCGCTGGGGTGCTCGAGGCCGAGCTCGACCTACGCGCCACCTTCGGGGCGACCCCGGTCCGGCCGGACCCGGGCTCCCGGGCCGAGGGACCGGGACCGGACCTCATATGAGGCCGGGCCTATGACCGTTGCCGACCATGCGGACGGGGAGGTGTCAGATGGCTGATGTCGAGCGGGTCGTGGTGCTCGCCGGCGGCCTGTCCTACGAGCGTGAGGTGTCGCTGCGCTCTGGGCATCGGGTCGCCGAGGCGCTGCGCGAGATCGGGGTGGAGGCGACCGTCCACGATGCCGATGCCGGTCTCCTCCCGCTGCTACGCGCGGAGCCGCCGTCCGCCGTGTTCGTGGCGTTGCACGGCGTGGCTGGGGAGGACGGGGCGATCCGGGACGTCCTCGACCTACTGGGGATTCCTTTCGTCGGGGCCGCGGCGGCAGCCTGCCGACTGGCCTTCGACAAACCGACCGCCAAGGCGGCCCTGGCTGCCGCCGGCGTGGCCACCCCGGCGTCGGTGGCCCTTCCGCACGCGGCATTCCGCGAGCTCGGCGCGAACGCCGTGTTGGATCGGATCGTCGGGCGCCTCGGCCTCCCGCTCATGGTCAAACCGGCCCGCGGCGGCTCCGCTCTCGGCGCCACCGTGGTGCGCGACCCCGCGAACCTACCCGCGGCGATGGTGACCTGCTTCTCCTACGGGGAGCTGGCCCTCGTCGAACGCTACGTCACCGGTGTCGAGGTGGCGGTCAGCATCCTCGACACCGGCAGCGGACCACGGGCCCTTCCCGCAGTCGAGATCGTGCCGGTCGAGGGGCCGTTCGACTACGCCGCCCGCTACACGGCCGGCATGACGACCTACCACGTCCCCGCTCGGCTCGACCCGTCGGCAGCCGCCGCCGCCGCCGACGCCGCCCTCACCGCGCACCGGATACTCGGGCTGCGCGACCTTTCACGCACCGACTTGGTGATGACACCGGACGGTCCGGAGTTCCTCGAGGTCAACGTAGCGCCCGGAATGACCGAGACCAGCCTGCTGCCGATGGCGGTCAGCGCCGCCGGTCTCGAGATCGGCACCCTGTGCCGCGACCTCCTCCAGCAGGCCGCCGCCCGGGATTGAGCGGCAGCTCGTCAGACGGGTACGTCCGTGTTCATGCCCTGCTGGGAGATATCGACCCCCATCATGGACACGATCCGCTGAAGGTCGTCGATCGAGCCGAACTCGACGGCGAGCTTGCCGCGGCGTCGGCCGATGGCCACCGTGACTCGGGTTTCGAAGTGGTCGGACAGTCGGGCGGCAAGCTCCGTGAGACCCGGCGCGACCGGCCGTGCCCCGGCCCGGCCCCGCCGAGCGCGGATCGACGTGTCGCCGACGGCGACCAACTCCTCGACCGCTCGGACGGACAAGCCTTCGGCAATGATCCGCGCCGCCGTCTGCTCCTGAGCCTCGGCACTGTCCAAGCCAAGCAGCGCGCGGGCATGCCCGGCGCTGATCGTCCCCGCCGCCACCCGACGCTGGACAGCCGGTGGCAGGTTGAGCAGGCGCAGGGTGTTGGTCACCTGGGAGCGCGACTTCCCCAGCCGCTCGGCGAGCTCCTCGTGGGTGGACCCGAAGTCCCCCAGCAACTGCCGGTAGGCCGCAGCCTCCTCCAATGGGTTCAGCTGCTCCCGCTGGAGGTTCTCCAGCAGGGCCTCGCGCAGCAGTTCACTGTCCTCGGTGTCCCGGATGATCGCCGGGATCGCGGTTAGTCCAGCTCTCCGGCTGGCCCGCCATCGCCGCTCGCCCATGACCAGCTGGTAGGCCCCCGGGGATGTCTCCCGGACGACGATCGGCTGGAGCAGGCCGACCTCGAGGATGCTCGCGGTCAGCTCGGCGAGGGCGTCCTCATCGAAAACTTCCCGCGGTTGCCGAGGGTTCGGGACAATCGCGTCCGGCGGGATTTCCTCGTACCGGGCCCCGATCGCATCGGCTTCGGCCGGGCTGGCGGGCAGCAGGGCACCGAGGCCCCGGCCTAGACCACGGTGCACGTTCACAGGCTCTCCCTAGGCTGACGGTGGGCTAGTTCTGCGGCCGCGCTGAGGTAGGCCAGCGCGCCACGGGATTCAGGGTCGTAGGTGAGCACCGATTGACCGTAGCTGGGTGCCTCCGACACTCGAACGCTGCGGGGGATGACGCTGGCGAGGACCCGTGGGCCGAAATGCGCACGCACCTCGGCGGCAACCTGCTCGGCCAGTCGGGTTCGCCCGTCGTACATCGTCAGCAGGACCGTGGAGACGACCAGTTCCGGATTGAGGTGGGAACGGATGAGCTCCACGTTGTGCAGCAGCTGTCCGACGCCTTCCAGCGCGTAGTACTCGCACTGGATCGGGATGAGCAGCTCCTCCGTCGCGGTCAGCGCGTTGACCGTTAGCAGGCCTAGCGACGGCGGGCAGTCGATCAGGACGTAGTCGTAGGGCTCCCGAACCGCACCGAAAGCCCGTTTCAGCCGGTTTTCCCGCGCCACCGTCGAGACCAGCTCGATCTCGGCGCCGGCCAGGTCGATCGTCGCGGGGACGCATCGCAAGCCCGGGAGACCCTCGACGTCGACCGCGACGTCGTCTAGACCGCGGTTCCCCACCAGCACGTCATAGATCGACGGGGTGCCCGCCCGGTGCTCGACCGACAACGCGGTCGAGGTGTTTCCTTGCGGGTCGAGGTCCAGAACCAGCACGCGGCAACCGCCTAGGGCAAGCGCGGCGGCCAGATTCACCGTCGTCGTCGTCTTGCCGACGCCTCCCTTCTGGTTGGCCACGGCGATGATGCGGCGCTGACCGGGCCGCGGGAAGGGGGTGATGGCGGCCGCACCGGCGGCCGGGCCATCCTCGGGCGTGGACTCCTCGGCGGCGGCGTGCGCCCCGTGAGAGGGAGGGGTGGGGCGCCACGCCAGTGGGGCGGCGTCGGGTGCCAGCGGGGGCGTTTCACGTGAAACGGTTGCCGGGGGAGCCGTAGAAACGTCGGCTTCGCCACCCTCGGTTTCACGTGAAACCGGCGGCAACAGCGCTGGCGCGCCTGGCACTGTCAGTGGCACCGACAGGCTGAGCGAGGCCGGCGGATCGGGCGGGACCACCGGGGCGCGGAGCCGCGGCACGGCCGCCGGGTCGAAGACTGGCAGCTCCGGCCCCGATCCCGCGATCGACGAACCCGGCTCGGACTCGCCGCTGGGCGCTCGATCCAGCTCGGCGTCACCGTTCGGCGAGGCCTCCGCCCCGGGTTCAGCCACGGCGGGGCGCACGACCTGTGGCTCTAGCCGGCTCAGCTCGGGATCCGGCGTCGGCCAGCCGAGCGCAGATTCTGCTCGGACGACCTGATGGGGGATCACCGGCGGGCTGTCCGCCGAATGCTCGACAATTCCATCGGGGGGCCAGCCCAACTCATCGGTCACGGTCGTCCCCTCCCCCCGCGGGGCCGCTTCGCGGCATCCGGATGCGTACGACCAACGTCGCAGCCCCCTCCATCGCATCCCCACAGGTCTCCACCGTAGCCTCCGTCAGGCCGAGCTGCTTCAGAATCCCGCCGGCCGCCGCCAACTCGGAGCGGGCTCGCTCTCCCTTGATGGCGAGCAGAACACCGCCCGGGCGGGTCAGCGGCACCACTTTCGGAAGGAGTTGCGCGAGCGGGGCGACAGCCCGGCTGATCACCGCATCACCGAAGAGCCTTCCGTGGACATCTTCGGCACGCGCCCGCACAACCTCAACCCGGTGCAGCCCGAGGTCGTCGCGACACGCAACCAGGAATCGGCAGCGACGAAGGTTCGGCTCGAGCAGCGTCACCTGCAGATCAGGCCGGAGGACGGCCAGAACCATCCCCGGAAGCCCGGCTCCCGATCCCACGTCGACGAGCTCTCCACGAGCCGGCAGCAGCGGCGCGACTGCCGCGCAGTTGAGCAGGTGCCGCTCCCAGAGTCGGTCGAGCTCGCCCGGCCCGATCAGTCCCCAGGCAACTCCGATCTCGGCCAGCCAGTCGGCGTAGCGCCGTACCCGGCCGATCCCGGTTCCGAACATGTCAACCGCCCGACTGGGCGGTGGCGGCGCCAACCCCCGCAGCTCGGCCGGAACGAAGGGGACGGCCGGAACGAAAACTGGCGCGGGAGCCCCGAAAGGTGCCTGCGGCGCCCCTGCTGTGTGTCGGGTCACCGAACGCGGATGACAATCCTGCGCGTCGGTTCCTCGCCTTCGGATTCGCTGAGGACACCTTCGACGGTCGCCACGGCGTCGTGCACCACTTTGCGCTCGAACGGGGTCATCGGTTCCAGCGTTTGCGCGGCCCCACTCGCCAGGACCTCTTCGGCGATCCGGCGACCGAGGGCGCGAAGCTCCTCACGGCGACGGGCTCGAAAGCCCCCGACGTCGAGCATGAGGCGGCTGCGCACCCCCGTCTGTTGCTGCACGGCGAGCCGGGTGATCTCTTGAAGAGCCTCCAGAACCTCGCCGCCCGGTCCTACCAAACGGTCGAGTCGGGCCCCGACGATCGAGACGCTGGCTCGCTCGCCCTCCACGTCCATGTCTATGTCACCGTCGAGGTCCGCGATGTCGAGCAGCCCCTCGAGATAGTCAGCCGCCGCGTCTCCCTCGCGCTCGAGCAGCGCCGCCCCGTTGACCCGCTCGCTGACCTCGGGGGGCCCCGAGTCGACTACAGCCGGCTCGGCCCCTACAGCCGGCTCGGCCCCTACAGCCGGCTCCGCCTCCACAGCCGGCTCGGCCTCGAGTTTCGGATCTGGGGTTTCGGTCTCGGTCACGCCGTGCTCCTCGTCCACTGGACGTAGCGGGCTTCGCTGGGCATCGCGATCAACGTCGCCGACCGCGTCGATTTCGGTTTTTCCGTCCACCGCCGGGACGGCGAGCGCCGACGGATGCCACCGGCGGCGCACTCGGCGGCGCCGCGGGTGGACCGATCGGGCGCTGTCCGGGTCGGGGCCCGAGCGCCGCAGGTCCGGGCGTGGCGCCATTCTCCCGCGCCGACCCCGCGCCTTGGGCCCGGCCGACCGCCGGCTTGCCGGCCGCCGCCGCCGCGGGTTCCATCCGCCGGATAACGAAGTGCTGCTGAACCAGCGCCCAGACGTTGCTCGTGACCCAGTAGAGCAAGACGCCCAGCGGGAAACGGAAACCGAACGCGACGAAGAACACCGGCAGCACATACATGATCATTTTTTGCTGCTGCGGCATCTGGGTGCCGGTGGCGCTGTTGCGAGCCATCAACTGTCGCTGGGTCAGGAATGTCGTGGCGGCCATGACCACGATGAGAATGGCGACCAGGATCCGGGTGCTCGCCTGGTTGGCCGACAGGTACTTGAGCACGTTGGCACTGGAGGTGAAGGCCGCGGCCACCGGAACGCCGAAGATCCTGGCGTGCGCGGCGCTCTGAATCAGCGTGTGGGAAAAGCCGGGCACGGTGCGATAGGTCCCGACCAGCTTCCCGCTGACCACGGTGACCTTGGGTTGGATCGAGCTGAGCACATGGAATAGGCCGATGAAGATCGGGAACTGGAGCACCAGCGGCAGGCACCCGGTGAGCGGGTTCGCCCCGTGGTCGCGGTACACCGCCATGATCTCTTTGTTGAGCCGCTCCTTGTCGTTCTTGTACTTCGCCTGCAGTTCCTTGATCTTCGGCTGCATCACCTGCATCTGGCGCTGCATCCGGATCTGCTTGACGAACAACGGAACCAACAGCAATCGCATCGCCAACGTGAGCAGGACGATCGACAGGGCCCACGAGGCACCCGTGCCCGCGCCAAGAACCGGGCTCAACCCGGCATGGATGTGGACGAGCAGGAATGCGACGGCCTGGTAGAGCGGGTTCAGCACCGCACGGCTCCTGACGATGGGACGGTTGGGGAGGAACCGGGCGAAATTGTCGGCTCGGGTCGCGCCGCGTCCTGCCGTGACACCGGATCAACCCCGCCCGGATGGAACGGGTGGCACCGGGCCACCCGCCGGAGGGCCAACCAACTGCCGCGTCGAGCTCCGTGCACGGTGAGCGCCTCCACCGCGTAGGCACTGCATGAGGGGTAGAACCGGCAACGATTGCCCAGGAACGGGCTCACGAACCGGCGGTACCCGAGGATCGGCGCCCGCAGCAGCCGGGTCGGCCAGCTCACCGCGATCATCCGACTCATCCCGCCGCTCCCGTCGCCCGTCCGAGTAACGCGTCGAGATCGTGGCCGAGCTCGGCGGAACTGCGGCCCGCGGCCGCCGGTAACCCGCGGACGACGAGCCGCGTCCCGGCCGGCAGCCGGGGCAGACGCTCGCGGAGCAGGTGCCGCAGTTGGCGCCGGAGCCGGTTGCGGCTCACCGCGGGACCGACGGTACGCCCGACGATGAAACCGACCCGGGCCGGGCCCGAGCCGTCCCGCGCAAGGTGGACGACGACGGTCGGCCCACCGAGGCGCCGGGCGTGGCGCAGCGCACTCTGGAACTCGGATCGGGTCCGGAGCCGGGCACCGGTGGGCAGCAACGCGCCCTCCGCTGGCTCAGGCCGAGAGCCGCTCGCGGCCCTTGCGCCGGCGGGCAGCCAGGACGGCCCGGCCCGCTCGGGTGCGCATGCGCAGCCGGAAGCCGTGGGTCCTCGCACGCCGGCGATTGTTCGGCTGGAAGGTGCGCTTGCTCACGACAAAGACTCCTGGCGAGTGGCGCTCGGGGCATGGGAAACACCGCCCGGAACGGACGGCTGCTCCTACGGTACGGCGCGGCCCCCAGCCGGGTCAATCCCGGGTACCCGTCCGACCGGTGGCTGGACCGCGGGTCAACAGCGACACGCCGCGTGGACAGAATCGGATGTGGAGAACTCCTTGAAGGGATGGGCGGCGGACTGTTAGCGTCGGCTCGCCGGTCTTCCCCCGCGCTCGTCATCGCCCTCAGCGCGCTGCTGCCCACCGTCGGTGGGCACCGCACCGGCAGATCCACCGTCCGCGGTCGTCGCCATGCACAGGCTGTGGACGATGGTGTGGACGATGGTGTGCGCGGCAACCGTCGTGCGGTGAGGGGACTGAGCGTGCCAACAGACACCGAAGTGCCGGTCGACCTGGTCGAGGTCTGGACCCGAGCCCTGGCCGGTCTCTCCGACGAGACGTTGCCGCCCCAACAGCGCGCCTGGATGCGCCTGACCCAGCCGCTGGCGCTCGTTCAAGACACGGCACTGCTTGCGACGCCGAACGAGTTCACTCGGACCCTCCTCGAGTCACGGCTGCGTCCGATGATCGTCGAGGCGCTTTCGCGCGAGCTCGGTCGAGAGATCCGGGTCGCCGTCACCGTCGAGGCGCTGCCGGACCGCGCCGCGGAACTCGCTGAACCCGAGCCGGAACCGCCGGTCCGGGCCGCCCCGGAATCGGCACCGCCCCCGATCGCCGGAACGGGGCGCGACCCGGTGGCGGCGGGGCCGCCGGTTCCCACCCGGCTCAACCCCCGCTACCTGTTCGAGACCTTCGTGATCGGCTCGAGCAACCGGTTCGCCCACGCCGCCGCGGTCGCCGTGGCCGAGGCGCCGGCGAAGGCTTACAACCCGCTGTTCATCTACGGCGAGTCTGGACTCGGTAAGACACATCTACTGCACGCGATCGGTCACTACACGCACCATCTGTACGCCAACGCCCGGGTTCGCTACGTCAGCTCGGAAGAGTTCACCAACGACTTCATCAACTCGATCCGTGACGGCAAGGCCGACGGGTTTCGTCGCCGCTACCGCGACATCGACGTCCTACTCGTCGACGACATCCAATTCTTGGAGAACAAGGAGCAGACCCAGGAAGAGTTCTTCCACACCTTCAACACGCTGCACAACGCCAACAAGCAGATCGTCATCAGTTCGGACCGTCCGCCCAAGCAGCTGGTCACGCTCGAGGACCGGCTGCGTAACCGCTTCGAGTGGGGCCTGCTTACCGATATCCAGCCGCCGGAGCTGGAGACCCGGATCGCGATCCTGCGCAAGAAGGCAGCGCAGGAGGGGCTCTCAGCTCCGCCCGAAGTCCTCGAGTTCATCGCCGGAAAGATCGCGAGCAACATCCGCGAGTTGGAGGGCGCGCTGATCAGGGTTACGGCCTTCGCCAGCCTCAACCGGCAGAGCGTCGACCTCGGCCTGGCCGAGGTGGTCCTCAAGGACCTCATCACCGACCGGATCGGGCCGGAGATCACCGCAAGCACGATCATGGGAGCTACCGCCCAGTACTTCGGGGTGAGCCTGGAGGACCTGTGCGGCTCCTCCCGGAGCCGCGTGCTGGTCACCGCCCGGCAAATCGCCATGTACCTGTGCCGCGAGCTCACCGACCTCTCACTACCGAAGATCGGGGCGACGTTCGGCGGCCGCGATCACACGACCGTTATCCACGCCGACCGCAAGATCCGAAAGTTGATGGCTGAGCGACGCGCGGTGTACAACCAGGTGACCGAGCTCACGAACCGGATCAAGTCCCAGGCCCGGCAGGGATGACCCGAGGCCTGATCATGCGTCCCCAGGCTGGGGATAAGTCTGTGGATAGCCGGTGGGGCTCGGTGCATTCCGCTGGAACAACCGAGGTTGCGCGTAGCCACGGCCGAATTCTCCACCTATGGTCCACATCCAGGGCCGCTGGGATTCAGGCTCCTGACCTGGGGATGTTCCGGTTATCCACAGTATGCGCGTCCCGATGACGACGGCCGTAGACCTCCTTTACTTAAATTCCATCCCCCACGTCGGGCCGGGTTCCGGCTGGGGACGATCCGCGACACATAACCAGAGGACGACGACGACGCCATGAAGATCAGAGTCGACCGGGACGCCCTTTCCGACGCCGTCACCTGGGTATCTCGGACCTTGCCGCAGAAGCCGCAACTGCCGATGCTGTCCGGCGTCCGCTTGGACGTCGCGGGCCACGAGCTCACGCTGTCCGGGTTCGACTACGAGGTGTCGACCGAAGTCAAGGTGGAGGTGAGCGCCGCGGAGGGTGGCCAGCTGCTGGTCTCCGGTCGGCTTCTCGCCGAGATCGTCCGGAGCCTCCCCGGCCAGCCGGTGGAAATCGTTTCCGAGGGTCCGCGCACCGTTCTCACCTGCGGCTCGACCCGGTTCACCCTGGCCACGATGCCGCTGGACGAATACCCAGCGCTCCCCGCGATGCCAGAGCAGAGCGGGACGGTCGGCAGTGACGCGTTCGCTGCGGCTGTCGGGTCGGTCGCGGTGGCCGCCGGCCGCGACGACACCCTGCCGGTCATGACCGGGATCCGGGTGGAGATCGAGGGTGACTCGTTGACGCTGGCAGCCACCGACCGTTACCGGCTCGCGGTCCGTCAGCTGCGCTGGCAACCTGAGGATCCGCAGATCTCGACGGTGGCGCTGATCCCGGCCCGGACCCTTGCCGAGGCGGCCAAGGCGTTGACCACCGGCGCCCACGTCTCCCTTGCCTTCGCGGCCGGGGGCGTAGGCGAGGGGATGGTCGGGCTCGCCGGCGCGGGACGCCGACTCACCAGCCGGCTGCTCGACGGGGAGTACCCCAAATACCGCTCCCTGTTACCAGCCGAGTCCCAGGCAACCGCACAACTCGAGACCTCGACCCTCGTCGACGCGGTGAAGCGAGTTTCCCTCGTTGCGTCACGAAACTCTCCCATCCGGCTCAGTTTCGACTCCGAACAGGTCGTGCTCGAAGCCGGTGGCCTCGACGACGCTCAGGCGTCGGAGGCTATTCCGGTCACCTACGACGGTGAACCCATGACCATCGCCTTCAACCCCGGTTACCTCCTCGACGGCCTCGGCGTTCTCGACAGCGACGAGACCCGGATGTCGTTTACGACGCCGAGCAAGCCGACCTTGATCACCGGCAAGCCGGTCGGGGAGAGCGACTACCGGTACTTGCTGATGCCGGTCCGCCTGTCCGGCTGAGCGCTGTTCCCGCGTGCACGTCAGCCGCCTCGCGGTCACCGACTTCCGGTCCTATCCGGCGGTGGATCTCGCCATCCCCCCCGGCGTGAGCTCGTTCATCGGCCCGAACGGGCAGGGCAAGACGAACCTTCTCGAGGCCGTCGGATATATCGCGACCCTGAGCAGTCATCGGGTGGCCTCCGATGGGCCCCTGGTTCGGCTCGGGGCGGAGCGCGCCGTGCTCCGGACGGTAGTCGAGCGGGACGGCCGGTCGATTACCGCGGAGCTGGAGATTAACCCGGGTCGCGCGAATCGAGCCCGGGTCGGTGGCGCGCCCCTTCCCCGGCCCCGGGAGCTCCTCGGCTTGTTGCGCACGGTGCTCTTCGCGCCCGAGGACCTGGCCCTCGCCAAGGGTGATCCAGCGGAGCGGCGGCGATTCCTAGACGACCTGCTGGTGGCTCGGGCCCCGCGCTACGCGGCGGTCCGGGCTGACTATGACCGGGTCCTCAAGCAGCGCAACGCCCTACTGAAGTCCGCCGGCGTCACCCGGCACAGCAGCGGCGCCGACCTGCGCACGCTCGACGTCTGGGATGCGCACCTGACTACGGCTGGGGCGGCCCTACTCGCCGCCCGCATCGAACTGATCGAGGCATTACGCCCACTCCTCGACAAGAACTACGACACCGTCTCCCGCGGGGGCGGCCCGACCGGCATGGACTACCGCAGTTCGCTCGGCCCGGACGCCCCGCTCGTCCCGGACCGCGACCTGCTGGCGGCGGCATTCACCGCTGCGCTGAGCGAGCAGCGGTCGGCGGAGTTGGCCCGGGGGGTGAGTTTGGTGGGCCCGCATCGGGACGACCTGTGGCTGCGGATCGGCGAGCTCCCGGTCCGGGGCTACGCGAGCCACGGCGAGTGCTGGTCGCTGGCGCTCGCGCTGCGGTTGGCCGGATATGACCTGCTCCGGGCGGACGGTGGCGAGCCGGTCCTTCTCCTCGACGACGTTTTCGCTGAGCTGGACTCCGAGCGACGGGAGCGCCTGGCCGAGCTCGTCGGGCCGGCCGAGCAGGTTCTCATCACCGCCGCGGTTCCGGACGATGTGCCGGCGGCGCTGGCCGGGGCACGGTTCGACGTGGCCGGTTCGGAGGTGCGGCGTGTCTGCTGAACGGCCGGATGAGCCGTCCGGTACCGAAGCCGGCCCGGATGTCGCCCGCGAGGCGTTGGCCCGTGCCCGGGCCGCGGCCCGTGGCCGTCGCCCGCCCGCCCGGTCCCGACGCGCCGACGGGCCCCCGCCCCCGACCGGACCGGGGGTGGATCCGCGGGACCCGCAGCCGCTCGGGATGGCGGTTCGTCAACTCGTCAACGACCGCAGTTGGGATGCGACCGTGGCCTCGGCGACCGTGCTCGGCCGGTGGACCGAGATCGTCGGCGAGGAGCTGGCCGCACACTGCCAACCGGAGTCCCTCGCGGACGGTCGACTCGTCCTCGTCGCCGAATCCACGGCCTGGGCGACCCAGGTCCGGTTGCTGGCCCGTTCGGTCCTCGCCCGGATCGCGGCCGCGGTGGGGGACGGCGTGGTCGGGAGCATGCAGGTGCACGGCCCGACCGCGCCCGACTGGCGGCACGGACCTCGCCGGGTGGGCGGCGGCCGCGGGCCGCGGGACACCTACGGGTGACCCAGGCGAGCGCCCTCAGGGGCGGCGGGGACCCAAACGTCCCGTGGGGGGACACCGACCCCACCGTGACGACGCGCTACCGGCATACACAGCCGTCGCCAATCGGCCATTTTGACGGTGGAGGACGATAGACTGAAGGCAGTTGCTCCGGGTGGGGGCCACTGAGGTGGTCACTGGCCCGCGGGCGACGCAACGGATTCTCGCACGGCGCCGGCGGGGGCACGAGTGCACCCCCCTCGTCCGCCGCGCCTCGGCACCCGCTCGCGGGAGAAGGCAGTTGTCGGTGTCCTACGACGCTCGGTCCATCACCGTCCTCGAAGGATTGGAGGCGGTACGCAAGCGCCCCAGCATGTACATCGGCTCCACCGGAGAGACCGGCCTGCACCATCTCGTCTACGAAGTCGTGGACAACGCGGTAGACGAGGCGCTGGCCGGATATTGCGACACGATCGATGTGACCCTGCTGGCGGACGAAGGCGTCAGGGTCCAGGACAACGGCCGGGGCATCCCGGTCGACCGGCACCCGATCGAGAAGCGTCCGGCGGTAGAGGTCGTCCTCACCACCCTGCATGCCGGCGGAAAGTTCGACGGCAAGTCCTACGCCGTGTCCGGCGGCCTGCACGGCGTCGGCATCTCGGTTGTCAACGCCCTGTCGCGTCGGCTCGCGGTCGAGATCCGGCGGGACGGGTTCACCTGGACCCAGGAGTACCACCGGGGCGGGACGCCGGCCGGACCGCTGACGAAGGGTGCGCCAACGCGGGCGACCGGTACCACGGTGACGTTCTGGGCCGACGAGGCGATCTTCGTCGAGACCACTCATTACTCATTCGAAACCCTGTCCCGGCGATTGCAGGAGATGGCCTTCCTGAACCGGGGGCTCACGATCACGCTGCGCGACGAGCGGCCGGAGGTCCCGACCGAGGTCACCTACCAGTACAAGGGCGGCATCGCCGACTTCGTCCGGCACATCAATGCGACGAAGGAACCGATCCACAAGTCGATCGTGAGCTTCGAGCTGCAAGGGGATGGGATGGCGCTCGAGGTCGCCATGCAGTGGAACTCCAGCTATGCCGAGTCGGCGTACACGTTCGCGAACACGATCAACACCCGGGAGGGCGGTACCCACGAGGAGGGCTTCCGGGCGGCCCTGACCTCGGTGGTCAACCGTTACGCGAGGGACAAGGGGCTGCTGAAAGAGAAGGACGACAACCTCACCGGGGACGACATTCGGGAGGGACTCACCGCGATCGTCAGTCTCAAGCTCGCCAATCCCCAATTCGAGGGCCAGACGAAGACCAAGCTCGGCAACACCGAGGCCAAGACGTTCGTCCAGAAGGCGTGCAACGACTGGGTGCGGGACTGGCTCGACCGCAATCCGGGCGAGGCGAAAACCGTCATCCAAAAGACCGCCCAGGCCGCCCAGGCCCGCCTCGCCGCCCGCAAGGCCAGAGACCTGACCCGGCGCAAGGGGTTGCTCGAATCCGGCGGTCTGCCGGGCAAGCTGGCCGACTGCCAGTCGACGAACCCGGAGGAGTCCGAGGTTTACATCGTCGAGGGCGATTCCGCCGGAGGGTCGGCCAAGGGCGGCCGCAACTCGATGTTTCAGGCCATCCTCCCGATCCGGGGGAAGATCATCAACGTCGAGAAGGCGCGCATCGACCGGGTGCTCAAGAACCAGGAAGTCCAGGCACTGATCACCGCCCTCGGCACCGGGATTCACGACGACTTCGATCTCACCAAGCTGCGCTATCACAAGATCGTGTTGATGGCCGACGCCGACGTGGACGGCCAGCACATTCGGACCTTGCTGCTGACCCTGCTCTTCCGGTTCATGAAGCCGCTGATCGAAGCCGGCCATGTCTTTCTCGCCCAGCCGCCGCTCTACAAGATCAAGTGGCCCCGTGACGACCCGCAGTACGCCTACTCCGATCGGGAGCGCGACGGCCTGATCGCACTCGGCCTCGAAGCCGGTAAGAAGCTGCCGAAAGAGGACTCGATCCAGCGCTACAAGGGGCTGGGGGAGATGAACGCCAACGAGCTGTGGGACACCACGATGGACCCGGCGAAACGGATCCTGCTCCAGGTGACCTTGGAAGACGCGGCCACCGCCGACGAGCTGTTCAGCGTTCTCATGGGTGAAGACGTCGAGGCCCGCCGCAGCTTCATCACCCGCAACGCCAAGGACGTCCGTTTCCTCGATATCTGACCCACCGAACCGAGTCCGAGAGGTTCCCTTGACCGAGGTCACCACCCCACCGCCGTACGACCGGATCGAGCCGGTCGACCTCCAGGTAGAGATGCAGCGCAGCTACATCGACTATGCGATGTCGGTCATCGTCGGACGCGCATTGCCGGAGGTGCGCGACGGGCTCAAGCCGGTGCACCGCAGGGTGCTCTACGCCATGTTCGACGGGGGCTACCGCCCGGACCGCGGCTACTCGAAGTGCGCCCGGGTCGTCGGCGAGGTCATGGGGGCCTACCACCCGCACGGTGATACCGCGATCTACGACACGCTCGTCCGCCTGGCCCAGCCCTGGTCGCTGCGGATGCCGCTCGTCGACGGGCAGGGCAACTTCGGCTCGCCGGGCAACGACCCGCCGGCCGCTTACCGGTACACAGAGTGCCGGCTTCAGCTACTCGCCATGGAGATGCTCCGCGACATCGACCAGGACACCGTCGATTTCGTCGCCAACTACGACGGGCGCTCCCAGGAGCCGCTTGTTCTGCCGAGCCGCTTCCCCAACCTGCTGGTCAACGGGGCCGCCGGGATCGCGGTCGGAATGGCGACCAACATACCGCCGCACAATCTGCGCGAGGTGTCCTCCGGGGTGCAGTGGTACCTCGAGCATCCGACCGCACCGGACGACGAGCTGCTCACCGCGCTGCTCGAACGGGTCAAGGGACCGGACTTCCCGACGGGGGCCCTTATCGTTGGCCGCGACGGCATCGAGGATGCCTACCGGACCGGCCGTGGCAGCATCCGGATGCGAGCTGTGGTCGAGGTCGAGGAGGACCCCCGCGGGCGGCAGACCCTCGTCGTCACCGAGCTTCCCTACCAGGTGAATCCGGACAACCTCGCGGAAAAGATCGCGGATCTGGTTCGCGAAGGCCGGGTGGGGGGGATTTCCGACGTTAGAGACGAATCAAGCGCCCGGCTCGGTCAACGGCTCGTCATCGTCCTCAAACGGGATGCGGTCGCAAAGGTCGTTCTGAACAACCTCTACAAGCACACCCAGCTTCAGGACACCTTCGGCGTCAACATGCTCGCCCTGGTCGACGGGGTTCCACGCACGCTGACCATCGCCGAAATGGTCCGGCACTACGTGACCCACCAGGTCGAGGTCATCGTCCGTCGGACCAGGTACCAGCTGCGTAAGGCCGAGGAGCGGGCGCACATTCTGCGCGGGTACCTCAAGGCCCTCGATGCGCTCGACGAGGTGATCGCGCTGATCCGGCGCAGCGACACGGTCGAGGACGCGCGCACTGGACTGATCGGGCTGCTCGACATCGACGAGGTCCAGGCCAACGCGATCCTCGACATGCAGCTGCGTCGGCTCGCAGCGCTGGAACGCCAGAAGATCATCGACGAGTTCGCCGAACTGACCGCCCGGATTGCCGAACTCGAGTCCATCCTCGCCAGCGAAGAGCGTCAACGGAGCATCGTCTCGACCGAGCTAGCCGAGATCGTGGAGCGACACGGCGACGATCGACGGAGCCGAATCATCGCCTACGAGGGCGACATGTCCATGGAGGACCTGATCGCCGACGAGGAGGTGGTCGTCACAATCAGTCGCACCGGCTACGCAAAACGGACGAAAAGCGACCTCTACCGCTCGCAGCGGCGGGGCGGTAAGGGCGTGCAAGGAGCCACCCTCAAGCAGGACGACATTGTCGAGCACTTCTTCGTCACCACGACGCATCACTGGATCCTGTTCTTCACGAACAAGGGCCGGGTGTACCGGGCCAAGGCGCACGAGCTGCCGGAGACGAGCCGCGTGGCCCGCGGCCAGCACGTCGCCAACCTGCTCGCCTTCCAGCCGGACGAGCGCATCGCGTCGGTCATCGACATCACCGACTACCGGGTGGCGCCGTACCTCGTTCTGGCGACGAAACGGGGACTGGTGAAGAAAACCCCGCTCCTCGAGTTCGACTCGAACCGCACCGGCGGTGTGATTGCCATCAATCTGCGCGACGATGACGAACTCATCTCCGCAGCGCTGCTCGGGCCGGCCGATGATCTTCTGCTGATCAGCCGGCAGGCCCAGGCGATCCGGTTCCACGCGACCGATGAGGCGCTGCGCCCGATGGGGCGGGCCACCAGCGGCGTCATCGGAATGCGTTTCGGTGGCGCCGATGAGTTGCTCGCCATGGAGGTGGTGCGCGCCGACGCCGACGTGCTCGTCGCCACCGACGGCGGATATGCGAAGCGGACGAAGGTGGAGGGCTACCCGCTGCAGGGCCGGGGGGGCAAGGGGGTGTTGACGGCGAAGATCGTCAGCAAGCGTGGGCAGCTGGTCGGGGCGCTGATCGTCCGCCCCGAGGAGGAGATCTACGCGATCACCTCGAACGGCGGGGTGATTCGCACCCCGGTGCGAGAAGTCCGCCGGGCCCAGCGTCAAACGATGGGGGTCCGTTTGATCAACCTGGCCGGGGGTGACACCGTCGTGGCCATTGCACGCAACGCCGAGCCCGACCAGGAGAACGGAACCAGCTGACGTGACCGACGAGTGGACCCGCCGGGCCGCCGCGGGGGTGGGCCAGCCCGGGGGGCGCGCCGCTGACCCGCCTGGCGCGGATCAGCCGGTAGCTGGGTCGCCGGATGGCGAGCGCCGGGCCGACGAGGTTCACCTCGGTGCGGGGGAGGCGCCCGAAGCGCGGCCGCGCGACGGCGGAACCGGCGAGCGAGGGCCGGACGTGTCGCCCGGCGCCAGGCCTTTCCAGAGCGGGCAGCCGAGGCGCGGTCCCTCGGCGACGGCCCGCCGCCCGCCGGGTTCTCCACCGCGCGGTACGGCCGTCATCACCCCGGCTCCGGGCACCGCGCGCCGACCCACTCGACGGGCCCGTCTGGTGCTCAAGCGGATCGACCCCTGGTCGATCCTCAGGCTGACCTTCGTCTACTCGCTCGCCCTCTACCTGATCATCCTGGTGGCGGTCTCGGCTCTCTACGCGCTCCTCGCCGCGATGGGCGTCTTCCACTCGCTGGACACCTTCTTTCACGACGTCGGCTCCACCTCGTCGGCGAGCTCCTACTTCGGATTCGGCCGCGTCTTCCTGGTGGCCCTGGTGATCGGCGCGGTCAACGTGGTGCTCCTAACCGCGCTCGTCACGCTTGGTGCCTTCCTGTACAACCTGTGTGTCGACCTGGTGGGCGGTGTCGAGCTGACGTTGACCGAAGCCGAGTGATCCGCTCCGCCGCGTGGGGTAACCTGCTGCGGCCCGGTCGGTCGTCGCCGGCCAGGCCGAGCGCTGGGGCCTGTAGCTCAGTCGGTTAGAGCGCATCCCTGATAAGGATGAGGCCGGAGGTTCAAGTCCTCCCAGGCCCACGGTTGTCGACCGGGAAGGTTCGCGGATGAAGAAGGCCGTGCTGGTTGTGCTCGCGGTGCTGGCTGGCCTGAGCGCCGTCCGGCGCTGGCGCGGCGATCGGGCCGAGGCCGATCTCTGGCACGAGGTGACCACCGGCGGTCATTGATCCGGCCGGCGCCGCCGAGCCGTCGGGGACGTAGCTCAATTTGGCAGAGCACCGCCTTTGCAAGGCGGGGGTTAGGGGTTCAAGTCCCCTCGTCTCCACGTGATCGTTTGACGTTCGGGGGCGGTATAACCGCAGGTCAGGGGCGGTTTTGTGGGAGGCCCGAGGTTATTACCTAGTCTAGCCCAAGGGGTCGAGGCCATTCGAGCTGTTCAGCGGACCGGTGATCACGTAACGCCGCGCGGCGACTTTTCAGGTCGAAGTAATTTAGGACGCCTGGATTGTCACGTAGCCTAGCCGCGTAGTGACCAGTTGCGTGATCTGCTGACCGCAACTATTGGTACCCGTTTCTAGTGCGCTGAAGTAAACCTCGTACGTGCCCGCCGGAATCGCGGTTCCGTCATCGCCGTTATCGCCTAGGTGCGCTGTGAGAGTTCTGCCATCAGTCATGGCCGGACCGAAGCTTTCAACGTGCCAGGTTGCCGTACTGGTCCAGGGCACCGGCCCCTGACTCGAACCTGATTGCGGCGAAGGAGGCGGGGCGTAGACGCTGGCATGCGACCGCATCACCATCACGCGAACTTTTGCCAGAGACACCCCAGACGCGGTAGCCAAGTGAGCGGGTAACGCCGTCGGCGAACTTCCACGCACGCGATCAATGACCCCTGCGTCCGAGTCGGCATTGAAACCAGCAACCGGGGCCGGAAGGTTGCACGCGGGAAGCCAGCTGTTCGTCACCGCCGACGACGAGCTGAGCGGGGCTCCAGCTCCGGCTCGGCTATGGGTCGCGGCAACTCGATTCGTAAAGGACGGACCACTCGACGATCTCAAGCTCAAGCCATATGCCGATACCAGTCCGAGCAGCGTCAACAACGCGACGCCGCCGGCGAGCGCTCCGCCACGACGCAACCGAACTCGATGGCGAACACGGTCTAACGCTGCGTCAGGACCAGCCGCTTCGGGCGCGAGACGGAATAGGGCATCGCGCAACTTGGCGAACTCATCGGCCTGGTCACTCACGATCGTCCTCCTGTGTTTGCGCTGGTTCGAGCGGCAACTCGTAAGGTCCGGAGCGCGTCGGAAAGCTGGCTCTTCACGGTCCCTTCGGAGCACCGCATTCGAGCTGCAACCTCGCGCACTGAGAGGTCACCGCACACATGGAGAACCACGACCGCGCGCTGCTTCGCGCCAAGTCTGGCAAGCCAGCGACCAACCTGATCCCGGTCATCGACCTGACCGGCTGCGTCGGGCGATGCGAATTCCGGTCCAGCTGACCCGGGCCCTCTACGCCAGACGGATTTCTGTGACCGCGCATGGATGTGGCTCATAACCGTGACCGTATAGGCGTGGGGATTGCCCGCCGCGATCTCGCGGCCCCAGCGACGCCAGACTTGCAGAAGGGCCGACTGCACACGTGGCCTGGGTTCGTCGATCTTGTTGCTGGCAGCGCACGAGCACCGCAGTTCTGATCGCAGCCGGGTCTGATATCGTGCTATCATTCTGTCGTGGCGCAGATCCTCGTCCGGCAACTCGATGACGACGTCAAAGCGGCACTGCAGAATCGTGCTCGGGCGCATGGCCGCTCTACGGAGGAGGAGGTGCGCGAGATCCTCCGCGACGCCGTCCGTACCGACCACACGGCGTCGGCCCCGCTCGGTTCGACGATTGCGGACCGGTTCCGTGGCCTCGGCCTGGCCGGCGGCATTGCCGAGTTGCGCGGCCACCCGGCCCGCGCCGCCGACCTCGCCGAGCTGTGATCATCCTCGACACGAACGTGCTCTCCGCCCTGATGCGCGACGAGCCGGACCCGACCGTCGTCCGCTGGTTGGATGCCGAGCCGGCCGAGTCGATCTGGACTACCGCGATCACAGTGTTTGAAGTGCGGACCGGTCTGGACTTGCTGGACGCCAGCCACCGCCGGCAGCGCCTTGAGTCGGCGTTCGAACGGCTCCTCGCCGACGATCTCGATGGGCACGTCCTGGCCTTCGACACGGCCGCAACCCAGTCGGCCGGCGCCATCGTCGCCCACCGCCAGCGCGCCGGACGCTCGGTCGAGATCCGCGACGCCCAGATCGCCGGGATCAGCCTGGCCCGGAAAGCCAGCCTCGCCACCGGCAACACCAGGCACTTCACCGAGCTCGGTGTTCGCCTGGTCGACCCGTGGAGTCCGACCACCCGTCGCACCCGCTAACACGCTCCAGCACAGCCACGTACGCCAACGGCACCCGGCGAGGTCGCGAAGGAGGCCGCCGGTGTGGGGGGCCCGGCACCTTGGATCAGGAGCGCGGATAGACCTTGTCGGGAGCCTCCGCGGCCTCCGGAAGCGTCACCTGCTCCGGATAGGGCGTACCGCCAGTCAGTATTGGTGCGGCAGGTCGGGTCATCCAGGCAACCGCCGCGCCGACCGCCGCGCCGACCGCTAGGCACCCGATGGCGAGCGGCCAGCGGCGCACCGGACCCGAGGGTTCGCCCCGCAGGGCCGACAGCGCGCGATGTCCGCGCCGACGGGCTTCCCGACGGGCCGGGGCGGAGCGGCCGAGTGCGGTGCCGACCGCTCCCACGACCGCCGGTGCGACCGTACCGCGGAGCTGATCGCGGGCGGTCTCCAACGCCGGCGTGAGTCTCTCCCGGGCGGTCTCGAGGACCGGCCCGATCTGATCCCGGGCGGATTCGAGCTTAGGGGTGGCAGCCTTCGCGGCCGCGCTCGCGCGCTGTGCCTGCGCTTGTGGCACGGCCAGGGACATTCCGAACACGTCGACCTCCGAGGGTGTGGTCCCCTTGAGCCTTCCCCGCCCGCCCACCAGGCAACCCTGGGGTCGGCGGCCCCGAACGGTGCACGGGCCGCATGCGAGGATGGCGGCCCAGCCGATCCCCCGAGGTGGACCCGATCGTGGCCGAACAGCTCTTTGCCACCCTGCACACGTCCGAGGGCGACATCCGCCTCGAACTTTTCCCGAATCACGCGCCGAAGACCGTGCGCAACTTCGTCGACCTCGCCGAGGGAAGCCGCGAGTGGACCGATCCGCGCAGCGGCGCTACCAGTACCGCCCCGCTCTACGACGGCACGGTGTTCCACCGGGTGATCAGCGGTTTCATGATCCAGGGCGGTGACCCGCTCGGCACTGGCACAGGTGGCCCGGGCTACCGGTTTCCGGACGAGATCCACCCCGAGCTGTCCTTCACCCGCCCGTATCTGCTCGCCATGGCGAACGCCGGCCCGAACACCAACGGTTCGCAGTTCTTCATAACCGTTGCGGCGACCGCATGGCTCACCGGAAAGCACACGATCTTCGGTGAGGTCGCCGACGCCGACGGTCGATCGGTCGTCGACCGGATCATCGGATTGCCGACCGGCCCCCGGGACCGACCGGCCATCGACGTGGTCGTCACTTCGGTGAGCGTCGAACGCACCGGCGCCTGAGGACCGCGGGGGCAAGGGCGGGAATGGGGTGAGCGCCGACGGTCCCACTGGCACCGGGAGGGACGCGGCCGACCCGGGGCTGGGTGCCGAGACCACCTGCTACCGGCACCCGAGGCGTCCCGCATCGGTCCGTTGCGTGCGCTGCGACCGCTACATCTGCCCGGACTGCATGCGACCCGCCGCGGTCGGATTCCAGTGTCCCGAATGCGTCGCCGAGGGCAGCCGAACGATCCGGACGCCGAGGACGGTCTACGGCGGGCGGGTCGCCGCCGGTCCGCCGATCGTCACCTACGGCCTCATCGGCATCAACGTCGCCATTTTCCTCGTCACCGCCATCGGCGGGACCAGCCTGGGCTTCTCCGGCGGAGCGTCGCCCCTGTACGGGCGACTGGCGCTGATCCCGTACGACGTCGGGGTTGCCGGGCAGTACGACCGGCTGCTCTCCTCGATGTTCCTGCACTACGGGTTGGTGCACATCGCGGCCAACATGTACGCGCTGTACCTCGTCGGCCCGACCCTCGAGCGAATCCTGGGCCGAGTGCGCTACCTCATGCTGTACTTCGGGGCCGGCCTCGGCGGGAGCGTTGCGGTCTACCTGTTCAGCGGGCCCGGTCAACCAACCGCGGGCGCCTCAGGCGCCATCTTCGGGCTGTTCGCGGCCTTCGTCGTGTTCGCCCGCCATCAGCGCCGGGACGCCACCGCGATGGTCGGTGTCATCGTGCTCAACCTCGTGCTCACCTTCACGATCTCCGGCATCAGCATCTGGGGTCACGTCGGCGGGCTCGTCATCGGTGCGGCGATCGCGGCGCTGCTGGCCTACGCGCCGGCCGGGCGATGGCGTAGCGCGGTCCAGGCCGGCGGCCTGCTCGTGCTCGCAGTCGTCCTGGTGGCCGCCTGCGCGGTCCGCACGCATGACCTGCGTCAGACCTACCTCCCGGCTCAGCTCGCCGGCCTGGCCGCTTCGATCGCCGCGGCGACCCTGGGGGTGTCCCCGCCGACCCGGTAGCCGGCGAGCACGATGATCCGGTCCACGGTCTCGATCTCCAGTGCCCGGGCCCGGGTCAGGTACCCCAGGGTGACGGCGCGGACGGCGGTGACCTCCGGCCAGGGCAGAAGCTCCCGGCGCCAGGTCGCCACCACCCAGATCCCGCTTCGGGTGAGGGCGATCGTCGGCCGCAGGGCGCGCGACCGGGCACCCTCGCCGATGAGGAGGATTCCGCCGGCGCCCGCGAGCACCCGTCCGGCCGGGTCGGTGAAGATGGCGGCGGCGATCAGCGCGAGCGCGCCAGCCCAGAGCGCGGCCAGCAGCACCGGGCGCGGTGACCAGGACGCGGTCAGCTCAGGCTCGATGGGCGGCGCCATTCCCGTCATCCCCATTGTGGACAAAAGCTGTGGGTAAATGACAGCGGTGAAAGATCGTTCAGCGCCAGCGGGTGGCCAGCCCGAAGCCGCCGAGGATCCAGAGGAACCCGATGAGCAGATTGAAATTGTGCAGTGGACGAAGCAGCACGAACGATCCGTCGGTGACGTAGAAAAGCGCGAGCCAAGCGATGCCGATGAGGAAGGAGATGACCATGAGTGCGCCAACCCACGGCGGGCTCTGCTTCTTCTTCGGTGACTGGCGTGGCGGCGGGGTATAGGCCGCCTTCTGCCGGACCCGCGACTTGGGCACGTTTCCCTCCGTCCGATGGCCACCGCCCCCCGGGAGGCGGCGCGTCCCTTAGCGTAGACGCCGAGACCACCATCCCGGCGAGGAAGGACCCGCGGTGCACCTGCCCTGGCGACCCCGCGGCGGCGCGTGGAGCGCCGCGGTGCCGGTCGTCCTGGCGTTGGCCGGGGTGCTGTTCGTCGCCTCCGGGCGCACCGCGCAGGGCACCGATCTGCAGGCCAGCCGGACTACCGGGCTGTCCGGCCTGATCGTCGCCGAGCAACTCCAGGCGAGCCGGCTCGCCGCAACCGAGCGGTCCCTTGCGGACCGGGTCGCCGCGCTCACCGCGAGAGTGGGGGCCGGGGAGCAGGCGGTCGCCACCCTTCAGGCGCAGGCGGAATCACTCGGCAGCCTGGCCGGCCTGGATCCCGTTTCGGGTCCGGCCGTTGTCGTTACCTTGAACGACGCCCCCCGCCCCACCGCGGGTCGGACCCCGCCGGGCAATCCAACGCCAGACGATCTGGTGGTTCACCAGCAAGACGTCCAGGCCGTAGTGAACGCGCTCTGGGCGGGGGGCGCCCGGGGCATGTCGATCATGGATGACCGGGTGGTGGCCACCACCGCGGTGCGCTGCGTGGGGAACACGCTGCTGCTCGACGGCATCGTTTACTCCCCGCCCTACGTGGTGACCGCCATCGGGGATCCGTCGCGGCTGCAACTCGCCCTCGACGAGTCGACCGACGTGCAGATCTATCGGGAGTACGTCGCTGCCTTTGGGCTCGGCTACGCCGTGACCACCCCCGGATCGACGACCCTGCCCGGCTACCGCGGTCCGCTCGAGCTCTCGTCCGCCGTGGCCGCCCCGTGACGGTCGGCGACACGATTCGCACCGGGCTACGCGGCCTCGGCCAACTGCTCATCACCAGCGGCATAGTCATCCTGCTGTTCGTCGTCTACGAGCTCTTCGTCACCAACCTGTACACGAACCGGGAACAGCATCACCTGTCTGTGCAGCTGCACGAGATCTGGACCCAACGGCACGCCGAGGCGCCGCTCATCCTCGGCGACGGCATCGCCGAGCTGTTCATCCCCCGGTTCGAGCGCGATTACGACAAGATCATCGTGGAGGGGGTCCTCGAGGAGGACCTGAAGAAGGGACCCGGGCATTATCCGGGGACCGCGCTACCGGGGCAGATCGGCAACTTCGTCGTATCGGGGCACCGGACCACCTACGGCGCGCCGTTCAACCGGCTCGACGAGCTCCGGGTCGGCGATCCGATCGTCGTCGAGACCTACACGTCCTACTACGTCTACCAGGTGCTGTCCGAACAGACCGTGCTCCCGGACGATCTCGCGGTCATCGCCCCGGTTCCCAACCACCCCGGGGAGCGCCCTACCGAGGCGATGATGACCTTCACCACCTGTACCCCCAAGTATTCGGCGAGCCATCGGCTGATCCTGTACGCGCGATTGGCGAGCAGCCAACCGCGGCTCGAAGGTCCACCGGCTGTGCTGGCACTGGGAGGCTGAGCCGATGTACGTGTGGATCTGGCGGCGGCTCCCCGGGGGCCTGCCCGGCAAGCTGGCCGGGACTATCGTGCTGCTCGCCGGAGTGGTGGCGCTGCTGTTCTTCCTTGTGTTTCCCTGGGTCGAGCCGAGGTTGCCGTTCAATCACGTGAACATCGGTCCGGCCTCACCCACCGCGCCGCCCGCCTCGACCCCGGCAACGCCGGGCACACCGAATTGAGCCGGCCGATGCCCGGCGCCGCCTCCGCGCCCCGACCGCACCGGGGTCGGCGGACCGGCCACGCCGAGCGGGTCATCCGTTACGCCTGCGCGCAGCGGCTCGCGGCGGCCAAGGTGCCGAAGCTCGTCGAGTTCCGGGACTCCCTCCCGAGAACGACGGTCGGCAAGCCGCTGCGCCGGGTGCTGCTCGACGAGGGGCGACGCCGGACCGGGCCGCCAGCGGCTCGCCCGCGGGCCCGAACGGCGCGCTCGCAATGACCAGGATCCTCGTGATCGACAACTACGACAGTTTCGTCTTCAACCTGGTCCAGTACCTCGGCCAGCTCGGTGCCGAGTGCGTCATCCGGCGCAACGACGCGCTCGAGCCGGCGGAGCCCCTCGAGCTGGCGGTCGACGGGATCCTGTTGAGTCCGGGGCCAGGCACCCCCGAGCAGGCCGGGGTTTGCGTCCCACTGGTCCGCACGTGCGCGGGGCGCCTTCCGGTGCTTGGGGTATGCCTTGGCCACCAGGCCATCGCCGTGGCCTACGGCGCGGTGGTTCACCGTGCTCCCGAGTTGCTGCACGGCAAGACCAGCGCGGTGCACCACGGTGGTGCGGGCGCGCTGGCCGGGTTGCCCGACCCGTTCACCGCCACCCGCTACCACTCACTGGTGGTCGACCCGCAGAGCGTCGCCGATCCCCTCGAGGTGACCGCACGGACCGATACCGGCGTCATCATGGGACTGCGGCATCGGGAGCTGCCGGTCGAGGGCGTGCAATTCCACCCGGAGTCGATCCTCACCGAAGGTGGCCACCGGCTGCTGGCGAACTGGCTGACCACCTGCGGTGATCCCGACGCGGCCACCCGGCTCGCGGCGGTTACGGGCTGATGCTGACCGTCGGGCTTGGCGAACTGCTCGGCGATCCGGTGGGGGTGGGCGACGGCGTGGGCGACGGCGTGGGCGACGCGGTTGGCGCCTCGTTCACCGTGATCGTCACGGTGCTTCCCTGGGGTTGGTAGCTGCCGGGGTTCGGCGACTCGTTGACGACCAGCCCGGTCGGTTGGGTGGTGTCGAACGTCTGCTGCTCGACCACCTGGAAACCGGCACCGGCCAGCGCGGAATCCGCCGCTTGGGGAGTCTGCCCGATGACATTGGGCACCTGAACGCTGCCCGAGGCCACGACGAGGTTGACCTTGGTCCCGGCCGGAACGGACGTTCCCGGCACGGGGGTGCTGTCGAGCACCGTGCCCTTCACCGCACCCTGCTGGTTCTGCTCGGTCACCGTGCCGACGGCGAGCCCGGAGGACTTGAGCTGCGCGGCCGCGCTGGTCTCGGTCAGTCCGATCAACTGCGGCACCGCGACGATCTGGATGCCTTGGGACACCGTGAGGTTGACCGCGCTGCCCTTTCCGTAGAGGATGCCGGCCACCGGGTACTGGCTGATCACCTCGCCCTTCGGAAGGGCGTTGTACACGGTCATGATCGAACCCGCGTGCAGCCCCTTTGCCGAGAGCACCTGTTCCGCCTGGCCGAGCGGTAGTGCGTGCAGGTCCGGCGTGACCACGTCCATAGTCGAATGCCCGAGCAGGGACTTCGCGACGAGCAGTGCGATGACGAAGACCGCGACGACGGCAGCGAAAAGGAGGAGGTATGCCCAGCCGCGGCGGGTCCGGTCGTCGCCGGGTTGGCGGAGGAGCACCGTCGTCGAGGCCGCAGCCGGGGCGATCAGAGCGGTGTCGTCGTTCAAGATTGGCGTTGCCTGCACCGGGCGCCCGGCGAGCGCTCGGCCGATGTCGGCTCGCATCTCCTCCGCGGACTGATAGCGATTCGCCGGGTTCTTCGCCATGGCCTTGAGCACGATCGCGTCAGCGCTGGCGGGGATCTCAGGGTCGAGCCTGGACGGTGGAATCGGGCTCTCGCGAACGTGCTGATAGGCGACCGCGACCGGGGAATCCCCAGTGAACGGCGGCGACCCGGTGAGCAACTCGTAGAGCAGGCAACCGGTGGAGTAGATGTCGCTCCGCGCGTCGACGTGCTCACCCCGGGCTTGTTCGGGTGAGAGGTACTGGGCGGTGCCGATCACCGCGGCGGTCTGCGTCATTGTCGCGGCGGAGGCGGTCATCGCCCGGGCTATGCCGAAGTCCATGACCTTGAGGTCGCCCGAGGGGGTGAGCATGACGTTCGCCGGTTTGATGTCGCGGTGCACGATGCCGGCCTGATGGCTGTAGTCGAGGGCCCGGCAGATCTCAGCGGCGATTTCCAGGGCTCGCTCCGGTAGCAACCGGCCTTCCTGCGCCAGCACGTCGCGCAGGGTGTGACCCTCGACGTATTCCATGATGATGTACGGGACGGTGACGCCGGCGACCGTGTCCTCGCCAGTGTCGTAGACGGCGACGATGGCTGGATGGTTGAGCGCGGCGGCGGCCTGAGCCTCGCGACGGAAGCGGCCCTGGAACGACGGGTCGCGAGCCAGGTCGGCCCGCAACAGTTTGATGGCGACGTCACGACCGAGCCGCACGTCGAGGCCGAGGTGAACCTCGGCCATCCCACCGAAGCCGAGGATCTCGCCGAGCTCGTACCGCCCGCCCAGGGTGCGCTGTTCAGTGGCCATTGTCGCCGCCGTTGCCCTTACCCGGTTTGCCGGGCCCGGGGGGCCCCGGCGCGCTCGCTACCGTCAGCGTGACGGTGCTGCCCTGCAACACCGAACCAGATGGCCCCACTCCGACAACGGTATCCGGTGGAACCCCGCCAACGGGCGTCGTGACCTCGCGAACGGCGAGTCCGAGTTGGACCAGGGTGGCCGCGACCGTCGGGTAGGGCTGCCCGATCGCAGCGGCTGGGTTGACCGTGACGAGCTGGGGTCCGGCGGCGAGGGTCAGCGTCACCCTCGACCCTTGATCGATCAAGCTGCCGGGCTTGGGGCTTTCGGTGAGCACCGTGCCGCGCGCGTGGTTCTGATCGGTGACCGTTGTCGTCACCACCGCGAAGCCGGCGTGCTTCAGCGCGGAGACGGCGGCGGCCTGGTTCGTTCCGATCACGGTCGGGACCCGTGCGGTGGGCGTAGTCGCGCAGGCCCGGATGGTGAAGAAGCCGAGAATGACGACGAGGCCGCCGATCCCGATGAAGATCCGGCGAACCCGCCGGCGCTCCCGATCGAGTGTCGTCGGGATCGGAGTGAGCCGCCCGGGGGTGCCGGCGGTGAGCTGTCGGGTCGGTGTAGCGGCTCCGGGGGCCCGGGCCCCGGCGGGCGCGAGGACGGGCACGGCCGCCGCCATCCCCTCCGTCCGCCCGGAGAGTGCGAGAGCGGTCCGACCCATCTCCCCACCATCGGCGAAGCGCTGGGCCGGGTCCCGGGCCATCGCCCGGGCGACGAATTCACGGATTGGCTCCGGCAGGGAGGAAGGCAGGGGCGGTACTTCCGCGCGGATGTGGGCAAGCGCGATGCCGACGGCGTTATCGCCGGTGAAAGGCCGTCCGCCGGAAAGGGCCTCGTAGGCGACGACGCCGAGCGCGTAGAGGTCACTGGCCGCGGTTGCGGGTTGGCCCTCGGCCTGTTCGGGCGATAGGTAATGCGCGGTGCCGAGTACCAGGCCGGTCTGGGTGATCGCAGCCGTGGAGGTGTTGCGGGCGATCCCGAAATCGGTGACCTTGACCACACCGTCGCTGCGGATGAGCAGGTTGCCCGGTTTGACATCGCGGTGCACGACCCCGGCGTCGTGTGCCGACTGGAGGGCGAGCGCTGCCTGGCCGACGATGCCCAGCGCCTGCGCCGGGGGAAGTGGTCCCTCCCGTTGGAGCACCGTGGACAGCGGCTCGCCGTCGACGAGTTCCATAACGAGGTAAGCCAGGCCGTCCTGCTCGCCGTAGTCGAAAACGTTCGCAATGCCCGGATGGGATAGGGCTGCCGTGTTCTTCGCCTCGTCCCGGAACCGGAGCCGGAAATGCTCGTCGTCGCCGAGGTCGGCGCGGAGCAGTTTGACCGCCACCGTGCGGTCGAGAACGCCGTCACGGGCGCGCCACACCTCGCCCATGCCGCCGCCGGCGATCCGCACCAGAAGGGTGTAGCGATCGCCGAGCACGGCATCCTGAGCGATGATCATCCGATCACCGCTTGGATGACCGCCCGTGCGATCGGGGCGGCGACCGCTCCGCCCGTGGCATCGTTGCCGCCGAGCCCGCCGCCGTTCTCGACGATGACCGCGACCGCGACCGCGGGGTTGTCTGCGGGCGCGAACGCGGTGAACCAGGCATCCGGCGGAGTACCGGGTGCGCCATGGTTGGCCGTACCAGTCTTGCCGGCCACTTGGATACCCGGGATCTGAGCGGCGGTGCCGGTGCCGGAGTTGACGACCAACTCCATCAGCTGCTTGATCTGGCTCGCGACGGCGGGGGACACGGGAGTCCCGAGTTGTTGGGGCTGCGCCTGGCTGATCGTGGACAGATCGGGAGCCTCTACCCGTTGTACCAGGTAAGGGGCCATGAGGACTCCGTTGTTGGCGATCGCGGCGGAGACCATCGCCGCCTGAAGCGGGGTGACCGCGTCGTCGTATTGCCCGATCGACGCCAGCGCTGTGTTGGGCAGATTCGCGCCGTTGGAGAACTGGCTGGCAGCGACCGGAAGCGGTACCGACAGCCCGGTGCCGAAGCCGAATTTCTTGGCCTGCGCTGCGAGTCTTCCAATCCCGAGCTTGAGGCCCAGGCCGGCGAACGCCGTGTTGCACGAGATGCGGAAGGCGTCGGCGATCGTGTCGGTGACCCCGTTGCCGCAACTCTCCCCGGCGAAGTTGTGGAGCAGAACCGTGGTCTCCGGGAGCAGGAGCGCGTTCGGAGTCGGGAGCTGTGTTTGCGCGGTGTACTGGCCGGTGCTGAACGCGGTCGCCAAGTCGACGATCTTGAACATCGAGCCCGGCGGATAGCTCTCTTCCAGTGCGCGGTCAAGCAGCGGATTGCCGGGCGCTCGGAGCAGGTTCTGGTAGGTGGCCTGGATCTGCGCGGTGTTGTGCGATGACAGTGGGGATGGGTCATAGGACGGCGAGGAGACCAGTGCGAGGATCGCCCCGGTTCGTGGATCGAGCGCCACGACCGCGCCCTGCTTCCCCTGCATCGCTGCCCAGGCCGCCTGCTGGGCCTTGGCGTTGATCGTAAGAACGATGGCCCCACCCTGGGGTGCCCGTCCGGTGAGTAGGTCGGACAGGCGTCGCACGAATAGCCGGCTGTCGTCACCGGCGAGGATCGAGTTCTCCGCCGCCTCGATCCCGGTCGCACCGTAGACCAACGAGTAGAAGCCGGTCACCGGGGCGAATTCGGCGCCGCCTGGGTACTCCCGGAGGTACTTCAGGCTGTCGCCGGTCGGAACGGACTTGGCGATCTCCTGACCACCCACGATGATCGGGCCGCGCTCATGGGAGTACTGGAATAACAGAATCCGGCTGTTGTGCGAGTTGTTCCGCAGGCTGGCCGCGTCGATGACCTGCACGTAGTTGATGTTGAGCAGCAGAGCGATGAACAGGGCGAGGATCGCGATCGCCACCCGCTTGATGGGGGCATTCATGCCTGGACCACCTGGGTCATCGCCTGGTCCGGACCGGTGGGCGGACTCGGCGGCAGGGCCGACATCGGGCGGCGGGCCGAGTCCGAGATCCGCAGCAGCAGGGCCACGAGCATCCAGTTGGCGACCAGACTGGAACCACCGTAGGAGAGGAACGGGAGCGTGATTCCGGTGAGCGGTATGAGCCGGGTGACCCCGCCGATCTGCACGAAGACCTGGAGCGCGAGTCCGAAGGCGAGACCGACCGCGAGCAGCTTGCCGAAGCCGTCGCGGACCGACAGCGCTGCACGCAGTCCCCGCGCGACCAGCAGAATGTAGATGACGAGCACGGCCATGAGCCCTACCAGGCCCAGTTCCTCTCCGATCGTTGCGGCGATGAAGTCGGTCTTGGCAAAGGGCACGATTCCCGGTCGTCCCTGGCCCAGCCCCGTGCCGAGAATGCCACCGGTTGCCAAGCCGAACAGGCCTTGGACGAGCTGGTAGGCGTTTCCCTGAACGTACTTGAACGGGTGTAGCCAGATTACGAAACGTTCCTTGACGTGCGCGAAAAGGTGATACGCGGCAAACGTGCCGACGAGGAACAGTCCGATCCCGATGACCACCCAGGAGCGCCGTTCAGTCGCGACGTAGAGCATGACGATGAAGATCCCGAAGAACATCAGGGAAGTGCCGATGTCGCTTTCCAGTCCGAGGACCGCGACGCTGGCTAGCCAGGCGACGAGGACCGGTCCGAGGTCGCGACCCCGGGGAAGGTCGACCCCGGCGATTCGTCGTCCCGCGAGGGCGAGCAGGTCGCGTTTGGCTACCAGGTATCCGGCGAAGAATGCCTCCAGAGCGAGTTTGGCGACCTCCTCCGGTTCGAAGGACAGTCCGCCGACCCGGATCCAGATATGCGCGCCGTTCACTTCGCTGAAGCGGGCCGGCAGGACGGTGGGGAGGAAGAGCAGCGCCAGACCGACGACCATCAGCGTGTAGGTGTAACGCTGGAGGATCCGATGGTCGCGAATTACCGCGAGCACCGCAACGAACAGGAGGATCCCCACGATCGTCCACATGAGTTGAAGCCGGGCATCCGATGTCGGTGGAGGTCGGTGCGCGGCCCGCGCGGTGTCCGCCGAGGCCAGGTCGAGTCGGTGGATGAGGACGAGGCCCAGCCCGTTGAGTGCGGCGGCGGTAGGAAGCAGGACGGGATCGGCGTATGGGGCCAGGCGGCGGACCGCGAGGTGGGCCACGAAGAAGGTAGCCGCCAGGGGCAGCCCGTAGGTGATGGTGTCCGTGGGGAAGTGGCTCGAGTGACCGAACCCGACGTCGATGTAGGCGAAAACCGTGACCAGCATGGCGAGCGCGACCAAGGTGATCTCGACGCCGCGCCGCCGTGGTCCGAGTGCCGGGTCGCCGGCGATCGCGGTCACGACGGGCCCGCCGGCAACGCACAACCGGCCTCGGCGAATAGCACCTTCAGGCCCGGCGGCACGGTCGGCCTGGGTTGGGGTGTCACCGCGCGCGCGGAAGGGGTCCGGGTGGGAGCGGGTGTGGGGGCAGTCCGGAGCGCGAGGGGTAGCTGGCTGGTCAGGTTCGAGCAGGCATCCGAAGTGAGCTGTCCGATCTTGCGGCGTCCGGCGGCCACCCCGCTCACCGGGATCCCGTCAGCGATCTGCTGGCGGTCGAAGGGGGGCAGAGCCTGAACCGGCAGGCCGGTCTGCTGGGCCAGCGAGTACAGGTGAAGCCCAGCCAGCGAGGCGTTGACCCCTCGGAAGATCGCGACTTGCTCGGCGCTGCCCGCGGTGGCGCCGACGTACCACTGGGAGCGGGTCCAGAGCACGGCGCCGCCGGCAATGGCGGCCAGTAGGACGGCGGCGACCAGGGCGATCGCCAGCCGCCGACGGGGTCGGGCGGCTGGTTGGGTGTCCGATGCACGGTGCCGAGGTGCCGCTCGGCGGGTCAGGGTCGCCCGAGCGGCCCGCCCAGCCGAGGTGTCGGGTGGTGGGGGGGCGACGGATTCGAGCATGGCCGCTCCGGCGACCAGAGGCCCAGCCAGCGGGCCGTTGCCGGTGTCACCGTCGATGACGTCACCGACGATGCAGGTCACGTTGTCCGGTCCACCCGCACGCAAGGCCAGGTCGACGAGCCGTTCACAGGCTTTGTTCGGGTTCGGTTCACCGAGGGCCTCGAGCATGGTGTCGGCCGAGACGACGCCGGAGAGCCCGTCGCTGCAGAGCAGGTAGCGGTCACCCGCTCGGGACTCCCGGACCGACAGGTCGAGTTCTACTTCACCGCGTCCGTCCAGTGCCCGGGTGATCAGCGAGCGCTGCGGGTGTGAGCTCGCTTCTTCGGCGGAGATGCGACCCTCGTCGACGAACTGCTGAACCAGCGTGTGGTCGTGAGTGATCTGGGTGAGCACGCCATCCCGGAGCAGATAGCACCTGGAATCCCCGACGTGGACTAGAGCGAGCCGCTGTCCGGCCCACAGCAGTGCGGTGAGGGTAGTCCCCATCCCGTCGAGGGCAGGGTCTCGAGCGACGAGGTCGCGCAGTCTCCCGTTAGCCGTCTCGACGGCCGCCCGCAATGCGCTGATCATGTCGGCGCCGGGGGTGTCGTCGTCGAGGGGGGCGATCGCGGCGATCGCCTCGGCGCTCGCGACCTCACCGGCGGCGTGCCCACCCATCCCGTCCGCGACGGCGAGTAGCCGCGGGCCGGCGTAGGCGGCGTCCTCGTTCCCCTCTCGCAGTAGGCCGACGTCGGAACGAATGGCGAACCGCAGCTGCAGCGTCACCGGCGCAGCTCCATCACGGTCTTCCCCACGCGGATCGGTACGCCCAACGGCACCGGGGTCGCCGAGGTCACCTTCTGCCGATCGAGGAAGGTACCGTTCGTCGAACCCATGTCCTCGACGAGCCACTGGCCATCCCGGGGAAAGAGCCGGGCGTGCCGACTCGACACGTAGTCGTCGCTGAGGACGAGCGTGGAGTCGTCAGCCCGCCCGATCGTGATCGGCCCATCCCCTAGAGGCACCCTTGTGCCTTCGAGGACCCCCTGAACGACGACCATGTGTCTGGCGGCGGACTTCGCGGCCTTGCGAGGCCGAGCGGCGTCCCCCCGCTTCCCGCGCGGGGCGCTGACCGGCGGGGCAGTGCGGCCGGCCGGCCGCGGCCCTAGCAGGTCTCGCCGCACGGTAAGAACCGCGACCAGCACGAAGAGCCAGAGCACCGCGAGGAACCCGACTTTGAGCAGGAAGAGAACCAGAGCTGACATCGGCCGCGCCGCCTAGCCCGCGGAGTCGCGTTCGAACACCAGCGTCGTCGTTCCGAGCCGCAGCCGATCTCCCGAGGCGAGCTCGCGAATGCCGACCGCGACGTTGTTGACGAGCGTTCCGTTCGTCGATCCGAGATCCTCGACGAGAAAGGCGCCATTCTCCTCCCGGAGGAGAGCATGCCGCCGTGAGACACCGGGATCGTGGAGCCGGAGGTCGGCGTCCGGTCCCCTGCCGATCAGAACCCTTGCCGTCAGCGCGAACTCCCGCTGTCTGCCGCGGGCCTCCGGGCTCGAGCCCCCGACCTCCGGGGGGTGGAGCAGCAGACGCGGATTGCCCGGCAAACTGCCGTCGCTGCCGCCCGACGTCGTCTCGGGGGCCGGCCGGCTGGTCATGCCGCTCTCGACCTTGGCCGCCGCTAGGACACTGCTGCGGACTCGAAATACGCCTGTATCGAGTTCCTCGACGAGCTCGAAGCCGACCTGAACCGGGCCCACGAATGTGTAGGACTGGTCCTGGGCGTGCTCGCGGATCATTGCCGCGAACTCCTCGGCGAGCGGGTCAGCGTACGGGGCGAGGCGCTCGTGGTCACGAGGTCCGAGTTCGACCCAGAACTCGTTGGGGACGAGGACCCGGTCTTCACTGACGATCGCCTTACGGTCGTCGGTCTCCCGCTGGAGCGCGACCGCGATCTCGGTCGGGTGGACCTCGCCCTTGAAGACCCTCGCAAAGGTACCTTCGACGAGCTCTTCGAGGCGCCGTTCGAAGCGCTGGAGAACTCCCACGACGCGTCCCTTCCCTTCCCGGGGTGATCGTATCCGGCACGCTTTGCCGGCCGCGGAGCCGCTGGCGGTGGTAGCGTCCAGGACCGCTCGGGCGAGTGGCGGAATGGCAGACGCGCACGGTTCAGGTCCGTGTGTCCGTAAGGACGTGGGGGTTCAACTCCCCCCTCGCCCACTTCAGAAAAGGCCTTGTGACCAGGGCTTTTGTTCTTCACAGGACACGATGTCATCGCCAAGGCATCACCACCGGGGAGATGCAGGCGGATCCCCCACGTCACGGCGCTATTCGGTGATGGGAAGCAAGCGGACCCGAACCCGGTCGGGGCCAGCGATGACAACCGCTCCAGTGCGCAGGCTGTCCTCGACATCGCCCAAGTAGCCCTGCAAGAGCCTGGCTTGCTGGTCGGGGCGATGTGGCGCACGACGGAAGATCACGATGCTCGGCCCAGGGTGACGACCGAGCGCGAGCAACTCGCCAAAGTCAGTGTCGGCCGAAACGAGCACGCGCTCGTCCACTGCGGCCGCGGCCAGGACTCGCTCATCTAGGGCGCCCAGCAGCCCGAGATCACCGACGTGGACAGCGTCGTGTCCTGCCTGTGCGAGCAGAGCTGCAACCCGTGCCGAAAGCGACTCGTCGACGAGGAATTTCACCCGGTGGACCGCGCCGGCAGCTCTCGCTCATCGACCGCGGCCGCCGCGTAACGGAGGGCGTCCTGGAGGTCCTCGCCTGTGAGCTGGGGGTACTCGGTGAGGATCTCCTCGCGGGCCATGCCCTCCGCGACCATGGCCACGACCGTTGCGACCGGAATCCGGGTGCCGCGGATACACGGCACTCCACCCATGATCCGGTGATCGACGGAGATCCGCTCGAAGGCCATGGCCCAATGTTACGCGTCACGAGGCCGGAAAGATCATCAACTACTGTCGTCCGGTGCGGACGACTCGGCTGCGGGTGACCCTTCGCGAGGTGGCCCCGCCGGTGGTGCGGGTGATCGACGTTCCAGCTGCCTACAGCTTGCCGGAGTTGCATCTGGTCTTGCAGGTGGCCCTGGGTTGGACGGAGAGTCACCTGCACCAGTTCGTCGCCCGAGATCTCCGGTACGGCGTGCCAGACGACGACGACTGGGATGACCAACAAGACGAGGCTGGTGTGCGCCTGCGAGATATGCCCGCGCTATTCACCTACCTCTACGACTTCGGGGACGGGTGGGAGCACGACGTCGAGGTGCTCGGGCCGGGCGAGGATGAGCCTGGCTGCAGGTACGGCGAGGGCACGTGTCCACCGGAGGACTGCGGTGGCCCTGGCGGCTATGCAGACCTGCTGGAAGCCCTCGCTGACCCGTCGCACGAGGAGCACGAGCAGATGCGGGACTGGGTCGGAAACAGACTCGCGGCGTTCGACCAGGCCGAAGCCGATCGGCAGGTGCGGCGCATGGTCGGTGAGGTGCCAGCGAGCGTCCGCCTGGTGCTCGACCTCGCGAAGGAGGGCGTCAAGCTGACACCAGGAGGGCGCTTACCGAGGAGCTTCGTTCGCGTAGTGCAAGAGCAGCGCCCTGGCTGGGCATGGTCCGAGCGTCCTGCATCGATCGAGGACGACCTGCCCCCACTGTCGGCGCTTCACGATCAGCTGCGGGACGTGGGTCTGCTGCGTCTCCACCGCGGTGTCCTGGCACCGACCAAGGCCGCGGCCGAGAACCTCGACATCGTCGGCCGATTGCGTTCCTGGTTTCCTTCGGGGAAGTTCACGACGATCGTGGCCGAGTGGACGGTTGCGACCTTGACGGCCGCCGGGCTCCAGTCGCCAGAGGCCCTCGCGGCCGCAGTATTCCCCCAGCTCGGGCGCGGCTGGGAGTCGGAAGCACAGCCGCTGACGGAAGCAGACGTCCGGCACATGATCTACAGCCTGTCGCCACTGCTCCGTGGCCTGGACCTGGTCGAGACCGATCTGAGGGATTGGCGAGCTGGCCCATCTGCTCGGTCATTGCTGTCGGGTACCACGATCATCACCGCCTGCTGGTCGTGACGGGGTCCGTCTCACGAGACTCAAGATCATCGGTGATGCCAGGAGGCATCAGCGACCGCAAGGCAACAGCGCCGAGGGGCTCGCAACGGCGTCGTATAGCCGCGTCGGCCCGCGCGTTCGCGGTAAAGTGCCTGGTCAGGGAGTCGCGGCAAGGGGTTCAACTCCCCCGTCGCCCACCATCCACAGATCCCGATTGACCTGGGCTACCTTCGCCCCCGGGCGTCGCGGCGTCGAGGCCGCGCCATCCAGAACGCGTAGGCCGCGGTCTCTCGCTGAGCGACCCGGGCCCGTATCGCCGGCAAGGCGGCACCAGCCCCGGCGAGCAGACCTGCTATTGCCAGTGGCGGCGCGAAAGTTCCAGCGATCAGCACGCTGCCCGTCGCCAAACCCGTGGGCGCAGCCAGGTCAACCACGCTGCGGCGGCGCAATTCGCGCCCGAGCTTGTCACCCGCGGCCGAGAGGTCGGCGGCGACGTCGGCGATTTCGCTGGCACCAGCGGCCAAGTCGCCAGCCTCGACCGTACGCAGAGCGGCGGCTGTGGCGCGGCGAAGCGCTTCGACACGGGGCTCGCCGTTGGCGATCTTGACAAGAAGGTCAGGGCTGGCGTCGGGAAGCCACGGAACCTCTGCCCAAACCGCACCGCTGATGTCGAAGTCGCCCGCGCGAGGAAGAGGGGCACGTCGCCGCCGGAGCGCGCGAGCCCTGAACGGGCTGCCGGTGACGAGGTCGGCTCCGATCACCGCCGCCGCGGCAAGCTCGCTGTCGAGTTGCTTGGTCAGCTGCGCGACTGCTTGGCGCCGGACCGTGTACAACCATGGCGCGTAGTCGTGAGCAGGGTCGTGGCGGTTGAGCAGTCGACCGCGGACGAGGACCCCGCCAGGGTCCGGCTGCTCGACGCTCGATGGGTCGAGTCGGTTCAGAAGATAGAACTATCCGTCGTGTGGATAGTCGTCGACCACGTGCACGAAGGCCGCTTCGCGGGCGGTAGGCCCCTCGATCACGATCTGCTGCTCCGCCCAAGCAACATAGCTGGGGTCGGCTAGGTCGACAGCGACCATTGCATCGACGGCTTCGTCGACGAGCGCAATGGCAAGATCGGTGAACACCGGCACGAAGATGCCGGCCTCGACTAGTGGGCGGGCTTCGAGCAAGTCTGCAACTGCGCCACGCCAAGAGACCGGGTCATCGCGACGGGCAGCCGAAGTAGCAGCGAGCCCATCGTGGGCGACGTAATGATCAGCCCAGAACATCGTCTGTCCTACTAACCGGGGTACGTCGCTGATGTCCGTGTGCAGCACCACCGGCGGTTCGGTAGTGGATGCGTCCATGGCCAAGCGGTCGAGCGTCGCGCGAGCGAGTTGCAGGGCGCCCTCGGCGAGTTCGGGGATGACGTCTTGCAGTTCCCTATCGTGTGCGCCGCTGCGAACGGCCGCGCTGTCCGCGAGTCCTCGTGTGTCGAGCAGCGAGTATCGCAGTTGACCGATTTCGGCGTGCGACAAGGTTGGCTCGAGGGATGGCGCGGCAGCTATTAGCCGAGTCGCCTCGTCTACCACGACCGGAACGGCCTGCGGCGTCGGATGTTGCACGGTCATTGGGACCGGACCCGAGGGCGGGGTGAATGCGCCTCGGCTAACTGCTGTATTTGGTGAGATGAAGATCGAATCTTCGGTGTCGTCCGGCGTCGTGGCTCCGGGTGCACTTAGGCCCCGGATCTGGTGGCAGTCCTTGTACTTGCGCCCGCTGGAACACCCCGTCGGGCCAGGTGAACCCGATCGGACTATTGCGTCTGCTTCGTTTGTTGCGAATAATGCAGATGGAGGGAAGGAGCACAAAGTGACGGTCGCACTAGAAACGATCTTGCCGTCCGACGACGACGCCGCTCAGGCGGCGGGCGCCCTGCAGCCGCTGCAGTCATATCTGGCTCGCCATCCCCAGACCTCTGAGATCGTCCACCTGATCGTGGAGGACGACGATCAGCCAGATCACGAGGGTCGGCAGGAGATTGTCGTTCCGGGCGCCGCTCTCAGGTTATTGGCGCGCGTTCTGGCGCACATGGCGGCCGGCCAAGGCGTCGCGATCGTGCCGTCAACGGCTGAACTGACGACTCAGCAAGCCGCCGACCTGCTCAACGTGTCCCGGCCGTACTTGATCCGCCTCCTTGAAGAGGGGCAGATCGACTTTCGCAAGGTAGGGACACACAGGCGCGTCTTGATGCAGAGTCTGGTCGAGTACAAGCGAGCGGATGATGCGCGCCGGCGGTCGGCGGCCGACGAGCTCGCGGCCCTTGAGCAAGAATTGGGTCTGTCCTGACGTGTCGTTCGTCGTGGTATACGACGCCAACGTGCTGTACCCCAACACGCTGCGCGACCTTCTGATCCGGATTGCCCAGGCGGGCTTGGTACAAGCAAAGTGGACCGATCAGATCCTCGATGAGGTAGACGGTGCGCTTCGCCGAAAACGACCGGACATCGCCGAGGACAAGCTTGCGCGCCGACGGGCGCTGATGAATGACGCTGTGCCGGATCGCCTCGTTACGGGCTACGAGCGGCTGATACCGGTACTCAGCCTTCCTGACGAGAAGGACCGACATGTGCTCGCCGCTGCTATCCGCGCGAAGGCTCAAGTCCTGGTCACGGACAATATCCAGCACTTTCCCGCCGATTACCTCGCCGAGTGGGATATCGACCCGAAGACCGCCGACGATTTCGTTGTTGATCAAGTGCACCTGAACCGCCAGCTGGTCTACGGGGCCGTCCAGCGGATCGCCGATAGTCGGAAGAACCCGCCGGTGACCGTCGCCGACGTGCTTCAGCAACTGGAGAACAGCGGTATCCAGCAAGGCGTCGCCATGTTGCGTGGGTAGTTCCCGACGTCGACTGCCATCCGGCAAGATCATCGGTGATGCCAGGGGGCATCACCGACCGCGAGTCAAGGGCGCCGAACGGCTCGCAACGGCGTCGTACTGCCTCGTCGGCCCACGTGTTCGCGGGAGTCGCGGTAGGGGGTTCAACTCCCCCCCCGCCCACTATCCACAGATAGCCGTTGACCTGGCCTTTCTCGCCGACGGTGCACGATCCCGATGACCGAGGCCATAGCCGCGGAGAACTCAACCGATGAGTTCCAGGTGCTCAAGGCAGACGTGGCCTGCGAAATCCGGTGGATCGGGCGTCCTCCGGGCAGGCGGCCTGCGGTGCAGCGGTTCGTCAGCGATCACCTCAGTCGTCGGGCTGTCGTTGGATGTAGTTCGCGATACCAGGGACTGTGAATGCAAGCAGGCCTCGGTCCGGTGCGTAGACAAGGCCCTTCTTGATGAGTTGATCTCGCGAGACAGACAGGTCTGTGCTGCGCCTCATCCCCATTTCGCGGGCGAGTTCAGCTATGGCGATCTGGACACCGTCACCATGTCCGGCCATCGCCCGCATCATCCGCCGCTGTGCCGCTGTGGCGCGACTCCACCGCGACAGGTAGAGCCCGACGTCGATCTCCTCGCGAGCCGCGACGAGGCCAGCGGCGGCGTCTTCGGCATCGATCGGGCTGCCCTTGGCCAAGTTCCAGATGCTGCGGCCGGCTGTCTGAAGGAAGTACGGATAACCACTCGTGGCCGCCCGGGTTATATCCAGAGCCTCCGCGCTCCAGGTGACCCCGAGCGATTCCGCCGGTCGGTTCAGGGCTTGCTCGGCAGCCTGGTCGTCGAGCGGTCCGACAGCTCGGTAGTTGTACAACCGCTCGGCATAGCTCGTGGCTTCGGCGAGAATGCCCGGCAGCGAAGGAAGACCGGCGCCCATCAGCAAGGTCGGGAGAGGATTGTCTCCTTGCCCGGAATCGTGAATTGCTCGGTTGATGGCCGCTAATTCGCGAGCAGGTGCGTCCTGTAATTCGTCGACCACCAGCAGGGCGCCCACCCCGAGTTCCCGCGCGGTACTTCCGAGTTCCCGCAGCAGGTCGGTCAAGTCGGTGGCCGCATCGCCGCTGTCGGCGTGCCCGCGGGTTGCATCCACTTCCACGCCGAAGGTGTAGGTGCCGGTTGGGTCAACCGTGACGGAGAAGGACTTGAACACCCCCAGCAGTCGGCGAAGACGACCGACATCATGAGTGCCCATCGCTGCGCGCAGACCCTGGTACAGGCTTCGCGTCAGACCTGGCAGGAGAGTCGAACGGTCGCCCACCGCCTCGGCCTTGCTCACCAGCCAGCGTCGGTCACGAGCGCGGGACGCGACTTCGTTCAGCAGAACCGTCTTGCCGACGCCGCGTAAGCCGTGCCACACCACGCCACGTTCGGCATAACCCAGCTCAGTGCGCTGAAGCGTTACGTCGACAATAGACAGGTCGTCGTCCCGGCCCGCAAGCTCCGGCGGCCGAACGCCGGCACCTGGCTGGTAGGGATTCCGAAGCGGATCCATAAGACCTCATAAGGCTGACTAAGGGATTCCTTTAGTGAACCATATGAAGTCAGCCACCCCAAGATCATCAGTGATGCCGTGGGGCATCACCGACCGCAACGGGGCGGCGTCGAGGAGCGCGCAACGGCGTCGTCGTCCCGTTGCCTCACGTCAATAGGTCCGGCAAGCTCGGGTCGTTGCGTCATCCGGAAAGGTCCGCCTGACGCGCGGGGGTGACGGGGGGCTTGTGGGCGGGTCGTCAACTTCACAAGATCGCTCATCTACCTTGACCCGCTTGCATTTGATGTCTTGGCCGTCTACCGAGAAGTACCGGTACCGAAGGCGGCCAGCCCAGGGCGGCTGTCGCTCGTGGGCACTCGTTGCAAACTATGGGCCAACTTGCTACAGTGTGGGCCATGGTAGAGACGGCGCACCTTGATGGTCGTGGGCGCTTAGTGCTTCCCGCGTCTGCACGTCGTCGCCTTGGCTTGGATCCGGGAACCGAACTGCTAGTCCTTTCCGACTCGCGCGGAGGCGTACGTCTCGTCCCCCGGCCAGAGGCGGCCAGGGCATTACTCGGCGCGGCTGCCGGTAGTGGGCGCGGGTCCGCCGTAGACGACCTTGTTTCCGAAAGGCGGCGGGAAGCGGCGGGAGAGAACGCCGATACTGCGTCGACGCTCGGCCACACGCCCTCGAGTGGATGACAGTGCTGGATGCATCCGCAGTCGCCGCGCTGTTGTTTGAGGAGCCCGGCGGCGGGCGGGTGGCAGACATGATCGCGGCCGGTGACGCCGCGATCTCCGCCGTCAACTTCTCCGAGGTGGCGGCACTCTTGATGCGGCGGCAGGTGCCCGATTTGGTCGACATCATGGGCGACCTCGAGCAGCAGGTCGAGGTCGTTCCGTTCGACAGCGCACAGGCGCTTCAGGCAGCGTTCATCGCGCCGATCACAGCTGAATATGGCTTGGGTGTGGGTGACCGGGCGTGTCTTACGCTCGCGCGTGCCCTGCAAACGCCAGTGGCGACGGCTGATCGTGTCTGGAAAGACATAGCCGACTCTGTCGGGGTCCAGGTAGAGTTGGTTCGCGGCTAGGGGTAGCGCCCAGGTCTGGGGTTCAAGCTCGCCACCCGTGCGAAGAATACGTGCCGATACCGTTCCGGGACTTCCGTGGCGAAGTCGACGGCTCTCTGCTGAAGATCAGCCTCGGGCATGCCTCAGTTGCGCAGGAGGAAGTCGATCTCCTCGAGTTCCTCCAGGGCCGCCCATTCTCCACCGGGCGGTCGCGAATCGCCAGCACCCAGGCCTGACAGCAACCCGCAGATCGACAGCAACTCAACGGCATCGCCGAAGTCCGGCACCGCCACAACGCTCGAGGTTGTTGAGCAACGAGGCCAGATCCATCGGCGGGTTGGAGAGGTCGCGTGCTTGGTCGGCCAGAACTCGCAGCGCCGGCCTCCAACAGTTTGATCAACGTCGGCCGGCTAATCCCGAGCAGGTCTGCTGCCTGCTGGGTAGTCAACTGCTGGCCGAGCGGGGCAAGAGTTACCGCCTGCCCACGGCGCATCGCGGTGACCACTGCGGCCAGCAGGCCGCGAAGTTCATCGGGCAGCCTCACCGACATGCCGGCGGCTCCGCAGAGCGCGACTGGAGTGTCGCCCGCAAGCACCGTTTGCGCCTTGTTGAGTGCTTGCGCGTCCCTCGCTGGTAGCACCGTCAGATCTCGATCTCCAGACACGTTCACCTCCGACCCCGATTCCAACAGGACGGGAAATGGAAAGGATCGCAACACTCTACGAAGATCATCAGTGATGCCAGGGGGCATAACCGACCGCACCTCAACGGCGTCGTACAGCGCGTCGACCTCCGGCGAGCCGGTCCAGTGCCTGGTCAGGAGGTTGTGGCTCGAGGTTCAACTCCCGCTCGCCCACTTTGTGCCCAGAGGCTGGTTCAGGTGTGCTGGGCCCCCGGCGCTGCGTCAACGGGCAGGGGCTCACCCAGCGAGACCGCGATCCAGCCTGTTACGCGGTTCGGCGACCCTCACGGCGCCCCTACTCGGCTGCCACCAACTAGCTAGCCCGGCCGGACCGCTCCGGCGTATTGGTTCCACCATACCGCTTCCTCGCGGACATCCGCTCCGCTGTGCGGGGCGTCGATCATCATGCCGCTACCGACGTAGAGACCGACGTGTCCGAGGTTGCTGCCGAAGAAGACCAAATCCCCAGGCTGGAGATCGGTCTGGCTGACATGGGTGCCTTCATTCCACTGGTCACCGGTGTAGTGCGCCAGATAGACCCCGGCCTTTCCCCAGACGTATTGGGTGAGCCCCGAGCAGTCGAATGAATCCGGGCCGGCTGCCCCCCACACGTAAGGCTTGCCGATCTCCCGATAGGCCCATTGCACGGCGACCGGAGCACCGCCGGACCCCCCGGTCTGTGGCGGCGGGGGGCTGAAGCTCTGACTCTCGAACGCGAACGCTGCCGCGCGGGTGGCGGCAGCCTGTTGGGCCAAGGCGGCGGCCTGCGCGGCCGCCCGGGCGGCCGCTGCCCGGGTCTGCGCTTCACGGATCAGCCGAGCCTGCTCCGCCTGCAACTGGGTCAGCAGTTGCTCCTGGCGGGCGGCGGAGGCTTCCAGGCTGGCCTTGTCGGCGGCGATGCTCTGCGTCACCTGGGTCTGTGCGGCTAGCGCCGAAGTCGCGCCGATCAGCGCCTGCTGCTGGTCGTGGCGGGCCGCCGCCAGCAATTCGAACGTGACTTGCTGGCTATGGGAGATCGCGTCGAGCGTGTCGGTCGCGATCACGAACTGCTGCGGGGTCGCGTCGAGCAGCGCAGAGAGCTCCGAGGTGGTGTGACCCTCGTAGGCGGAGGCAGCGAAGGAGGCGACCTTGGCCCGCAACTGTGCGATTCGGGCGTTCGCCTGGGCCAGGCTCGCTTCGGCGGTGGCCGCTGTCTGCTGGTCGTCGGTAAGCCGGATCCGGGCGGCGTTGTAGCGTTCGGCGACCCGCTCAGCCTGAGCCTGGAGCCCGGCAAGCTGCTGCTCGGCGGCGGCGATCTGATGCGGGATGTCGGCGACAGCAGGCGTCAGCGGAAGCGCGACGAGGCCGGCGGCAAGAGCGACCGCGGTCAGCGCACCAGCGATTGAGCGGACAAAACGGATGCTTGATTTGGTGCTGCGGGCCATGGGCCGGTGGATCCCTTCTTCCGCCACCGCCTACCGAGTTAGCTGTCGGGTTCGGGCGCGGAAGTCGCCCTACGGGGATGGAACCCCGATTCACCCCAAGGGACCTGGGTCCCCGGTTCCCGGTCGCCCGGGATTCGGCGGTGCCGTCCCGCCCGGCCCCGCTGGCCGGAAGTCCCGAGACGGCTGGGGGAACCCTAGCCCACGTTGGGCCTGGGGGGGCGGTAACCTGCCGGACGCCGCAAGAGGTCCCTGCAGGCACCGGGGAATGCCATATCGGGGTCGGTCGGCGGCCTGGATCAGTGCCGCTGCGGGCCCTTCGGCAGGACGAAGCGGCTCGGGTCGGCGGTGAAGGCGTCGCGACAGCCGGCCGAGCAGAACGGGTAGCAGCCGCCGCCGTAGGTGAGCTGCCAGTGCGCTTGCTTGGGATCAAGGTGCATGCCGCACACCGGGTCGATGGTGGTCCCCGGATCAGTCATCGGCCCGGCCGCGGTGCCAGCCGCATAGCGGTCCGGGTTGGCGGTGAATCGGTCGCGGCAGCGATCGGAGCAGAACAGAAACAGCTTGCCGGAGTGGCTGGTCCGCGCGGGGGCATGCACGGTCTCTACCTGCATGCCACAGACGACATCTTTGGCGTAGCTCCCCCCGGCGCTGTCCCGATGCCGGTACAACCAGTAGATCCCGGCGAAGGCGGCCAGCGCGATGATGTCCAGGATCGTCGTGTAATCCCAGTGGAAGGCGGTGTCGACGATCGCTTTCGGGTGCACGCTCGGCGCGATCCGGATCGCCTTGAACAGGTATTCCGTGGCCAGCCCGGCGACGCTCATCACCAGCCAGAAGGCGGCGAGCACGCGCAGGGTGAGTCGGCTGCCGTAGTACCTGCGGTAGATGAGGAGCAGCGGCAGGCTGATCAGATCGGCGAACACGAAGCTCACCACGCCACCGAAACTGATCCCGCCCTTCCACAGTGCCGCCGCCAACGGGACGTTCCCGATCGAGCAGACGAAGCTGATGATCGCCAGGAACGGTCCGAGGACGACGTTTTCGGCGCTCGAGCCGATGCCATGCCCGGTGAGGAACAGGGACTGCCAGACGTGGTTGGGTACCAGTGTGGCGAGGAACCCGGCCACCAGGAACCCCACGAAGAGTTCCCTGCGGAGCATGGTTAGGTCGCTGATCGTGTAGCCGGCGGCATCCGACCAGCCCGCCCGGCTGCGGATCCTTGCCCGCCAGGGTTGGACGACGGTCGCCGTCTCTGGTTCGCCGTGATGTTCGTGGCCGCCGGCGCCGGCTTCGTTTAGCCGGGCGCGGGCCTGTTCCAGCCATGCCGGGGGAACTACGCGCGGCAGCAGGATCGCCAGCAGGACGATCATGATGGTGCCGCCAACGAACTCGGCAACCGCGAACTTCCACCCGATCAACAGCCAGAGCACGATTCCGAGTTCGACGACGAGATTCGTCGAGGCGACCATGAAGACCATCGCGCTGGTGAAATCGGCTCCCCGGGCGAAAAGGGTCTTCGCCAGCGCGCTCGCGGCATACGAGCAGGACGAGCTGATCGCGCCGAACAGTCCGGCCTTCACCACCGTGAGCGGCCGGTGATTTCCCAATGCCCGCTGCATCTCAGCCCGGGAGACGAACGCCTGCACCGCACCCGAAAGACCGAAACCCAGCACCAGGGCCCACAGGGTCGCCCAGACCATGAAGAAGGCCTCGTCGAGTCCCCGCCCGATCGTATCGAGGACGCTCATCGGTAGCCCCGTGGTGTGGGGCTGGTACGCGCCACCGTCACCGCCGCCGAACTGCGAGACGGGCTCCGCCCGACGTCGCACCGCTGGCTGGCGTCCGTGACCGTCCGGTGATCGAGGCTTCTCATGACCTGACCAGCCGCTCGATCGCGGCGGATGCCTCTCGGATCTTCTCCGTCGCGCCGGGACCCCCCGCCGCTACCGCGCGGGCGACACAGTGCTCCAGGTGTTCGTCGAGCAGGCCCAGGGCCACCGCCTGAAGCGCCTTCGTAGCGGCGGAGACCTGGGTCAGCACGTCGATGCAGTACGCATCCTCTTCGACCATCCGTTGAAGCCCGCGAACCTGGCCCTCGATTCGGCGCAACCGTTTCACGACCGCGTCCCGGTCCTTGCTGTAGCCACGGTCCGTCATCGGTGCTCCTCTACAGCGCGACGACCACTATACCCCCAGGGGGTAAGTGTCAGGACGGCGTCCGGCACGAGCCGAGGGGTTCGCCCGACCGGACCGATCTCAGCGATCCCCTGGACGCCGTTCGGTGTGCTGTATGGCGCGACATCATGGGCCGGTGCGCATCCTGTCGTTGCTGCCGTCCGCGACGGAGGTCGTCTGGAGGACTGCCTGGTCGGCGTGACCCACGAGTGCGGCTGGCCCCCGCCAGCGCGGCGGAAGCCGAGGGTCTTGTGATCGATGATCCCGTCGGGTGCGACCGTCCGGCGGGTTCTATCCGTTGCCCCTGCCACGACCTCGAACCTTCGCGCTCGAGTGGGGGGAGCCGCCGTTCAACGGCGGCCATTGGGTGCCGGAGATTATCTGCCGAGCCAGCGGGCTGCCGGTCCTTTGGCGCCCGGGGGACGCCATCGGTGCGCGTGTCCTGGGCGGCCATCGCAGCGGCTGCCCCGCGCTGCACCGGGTCGGTCTACGCGTTGAGAACTCGCCGGCGCGGCAGACCGCCGGATCAAGGCGCCCGGGACCCGAGACGGGTGAGCAGGGTGGCCGCGAGCGTGAGCACGGCCAGCAGGGCGAGTACCAGAAAGCGAACCGGTGAGTTGCCAAGACTCGGGAGCGAAGTGAGCGACCCCGCGACGCTGAGGAAGGCCAGTCCCGCGACAGTCCGACGACCGGCGCTTGGGGCCAGGCAGGCGAGCGGTAGGCCCAGATACCAGACGTAGAAGACCGGGGCACCTGCCGTCTCGGCGAGCAGCGCATATCCGGTCGTTCGAGCGGCACCGCGTCGGCGAACGGTGACCAGGAGGAAGGCGATCACCGCGATGGCGCAGAGGGCTCCCGCGATTCGGCCGGCGGAAAGGGCGGTCGGCCCCGCCAACCCGGTCAGCTTGGACAGCAGGCTGGCCGCAGCGTTAGTGGGGGCATCAAGGGTATGTGCGCGGCCGGGCGTGGCCAGCGCGTGCAGCCAGCCGAATCCGTCCGGGACGGTGAGCGAGTAGACCGCGGTCGCCAGCGCAGCGGCGGCCATGTCTCGCAGGAGGGTCAACCATCGTCGATTCGGGGCAGGCTGAACGACATGGTGGGCAATCAGCACGGCGACGGCGAGGAAGGCCGGCGCCTTGAACATGCCTGCTGCCACGGCCACCGCGACGGCCAGCGCCGGCCGGCCCGCGCGGTCGGCGAGGAGCGCGAGGGCCAGCAGGCCGGCCACCATCGCGTCGACATGTGCGCCACCGATCAGGTGGAGCAGGACCAGCGGGTTGGCCCCGAGCAGAACGACCAGGACTACCCGGTCGGCCCGGGATCGAAGCAGGCTGGCTGCCACGAGAAGCACGACGCCGAGGACGGCGAGCGCCCGCAGAAGCACGACCCCCCAGACAACCGAGCCTGCGCTGAAGTGAGCGGCCAGCCGGTCGACCCCGAGATCCAGGGGCCCGTACGGAGTGCGGACCCCCCGCCACCGGGGGTCCACGCTTTGGAGCAAGGGGCTGGCGCCGAGTGCCCGCACGCCCACCCGGTACGGATCGAGTCCGCGCCGAACAAGCTGGCCGATGGCAAGGTAGGTGTAGGCGTCACCCGAAAGCACCGGTGGACCCACCAGCAGCGGGAGCGCCCAGGTGATGGACAGGCCCGACGCCGTGCGCAGCGAAAGCGCCCCGCGATGCGCCGCGTGGAGCAGCCAGAGCCAGGCAAGGCAGAGGACACCGGCCCCGAGCAGGGCCAGTACCGGGCCGGCGTTGCGGATCCACCCTGGCTGGGTGTGCGAATCGAGGAACGGCCATCGAGCCGTCCCAGGTTGCTTGCGCAACGTCGGCGGTTGGCCGCCCACGACGACGGCAAAGGCCGCCAAGGCGCCGGACAAGGCGAGGACCAGCAGGGGCGCGCGGCGCAGGGGTCGCACCGGCCCCGCCTCCGATCCGTGCGAGAATGTCCGTCTGTGAGCGTGCCCGTGCGCCGCACGGTGCAAGCCGTGGCGCTTCGACCCTGGCTCCTTACGGCTGTCCTTTGCACGATGGTCGCGGTGAGCGGCGTTCACGGACCCGACTTCCCGGCCCAGCAGTTCCGAGTCTGGCTGTTCAGCCAGCACCGTGCGCTGCTCTTCGACAACCAGTGGTTCTCCGGTCATCTGCTCCCCGGTTACAGCATGCTATTCCCGCCGCTGGCCGCCACGGTGGGCTCCGCCGTGGTTGGCATCGCATCCTGCGTAGGGTCCAGTTGGTTGGCCACCCGGATCGTTCGGGTGGACCGGCAGCAGAGCCACACCGTGGGTCTGCTCTGGTTCTCCGTCATCATCGTCGCGGATCTCGTGATCGGACGATTGCCGTTCGCGCTGGGACTGACCTTCGGCTTGGCGGCCCTCCTCGCCGTGCAACGGCGTCGACCGGGCCTCGTCCTGCTCGCCGCCGCGGCCTGCTCGCTGGCCAGTCCACTCGCGGCGGGGTTCCTGCTGCTCGCCGCCGTGGCCTGGGTCCCGAGTATCGGGCTGCGCCGGGCCGCGCCGTTGGGGGGTGCCGGCGTCGGCCTGGCGGTGGCCCAGATGTTCGGGGGTGGGGGCCGCTTCCCGTTCCCGTGGAGCAGCCTGCTCGCGATCCTGCTCTTTGTCGCGGTCGGTCTGGCGATCTGTCCGTCGCGTTACCCCACGCTGCGCCGGGGGCTCGCCCTCTACGGAGGCGCGGCGCTTCTGCTGTTCGTTTTCCCCAACCCGATCGGCGGGAACCTGACGCGACTCGGCACCCTGCTCGCGGGACCGGTAGCGGCGCTGGTTCTGCTACACATCGGTCGGCGTCGCGCCCTGGTGGTTCTCACCGCACCACTTCTGTTCTGGCAGCTTCAGCCGGTGTACGGGGCGCTGGCCAGCAGCGTCGGCGACCCGTCGGCCGAGCCGGCTTACTACGCCGGGCTGTTCGGCTTCCTCCGGACGCATGACACCTCGTTGGGTCGGATCGAGATCCCGCTGACCCGCAATCACTGGGAGACCTCCTACGTGGCCACCGCGTGGCCGCTGGCTCGTGGCTGGGAACGCCAACTCGACACCGGCTACAACGCGGTTCTCTACCAGCCCGGGCTTACCTCGGACGCCTATCACCGCTGGTTGCAGGCCAACGGGGTCAGCTATGTGGCGCTTCCCGATGTGGCTTTGGACGCGTCCTCCGCGCAGGAATGGCGGATCGTCATCACCCCCGAGCCGTGGCTCCGGCCGGTATGGCACGACGCGCACTGGCAGGTCTGGGCGGTCCGGGATACGTCGCCGATGATCACCGGCGACGCCACCCTGGTAGACGTCGGCGTCACATCTTTCGGGCTCTACTTCGCCCATCCCGGCGCGGCAGTTGTTCGGTTGCACTACACCCGCTTCTGGCGTGTCACCGACGGGTACGGTTGCGTGGCTCCGGACCCATCGGGGTGGACGATCGTCCGCTCGGCACTGCCCGGCCCGGTCACGGTCACAGCCCGCCTTGACCTGATCCCTCCGACCTGCACCTTGTCCTGAGCGTGGGGGAGAATCGATGAATCCGGGACCGACCTTCGTCATTGTCGGCGCCGGTCTGGCTGGTGCCAAGGCAGCGGAAACCCTGCGCGGGGAGGGCTTCGAGGGCACGATCGTCCTCCTCGGCGAGGAGACCGAGCGGCCCTACGAGCGGCCGCCCCTGTCCAAGGGATACCTGCTCGGCACCGAGGACAAGTCCAAGATCTACGTGCACGATGCCGGCTGGTACGCCGAGCACGAGGTGGAGCTGCGGACCGGTAGCGGGGTTGCCGAGATCGACCGGGCCCGCAAGGAAGTGGTCCTGGTCGACGGGGATCGCGTGCACTACGACCGGCTTCTGCTCGCGACCGGCTCCGAGCCTCGTCGGCTGCCGGGGCCGCAAATAGCCGGGGTTCATTACCTGCGCCGAGTCGAGGATTCCGAGGCGCTGCGTGCCGCGATGCACGGGGGCGGTCGCTGCGTTGTGGTCGGAGCCGGCTGGATCGGCCTCGAAAGCGCTGCCGCGGCCCGCCATCACGGCTGCCTGGTAACGATGATCGAGCCCCAGCCCACACCGTTGCACGCCGTGTTGGGGGCCGAGCTGGGCACGATGTTCGGGGAGTTGCACGCCGAGCATGGCGTCGACCTGCGCGTCGGTACCGGGCTGGCAGAGATCGTCGGCTCCGACGGCGCCGTCAGCGCTGTCGTGACATCGACCGGAGAGCGGATCCCGGCTGACCTCGTGGTAGTCGGGATCGGCATTCGGCCCCGGACCGAACTCGCCGAAGCCGCCGGACTCGCGGTCGACAATGGCATTCTCGTGGACGCCGCCCTGCGGACGAGCGATCCTGACATTTTCGCGGCGGGCGATGTCGCCAACGCCGCCCACCCCACGATCGGCCGGCGGCTCAGGGTCGAGCATTGGGCGAACGCGCTGCACGGTGGGCCGGCCGCGGCCCGCTCGATGCTCGGTCACGACGTCGTCTACGACCGGGTGCCGTACTTCTTCAGTGATCAATACGACCTGGGTATGGAATTCTCCGGCTGGCTCGACCCGGGCGGCTACGACGAGGTCGTCTACCGCGGGGACCGGAAGGCTCGCGAGTTCATCGCATTCTGGCTCCAATCTGGCCGGGTGCAAGCCGGGATGAACGTGAACGTCTGGGACGTCACGCCAGCCATTCAGGGGCTGATTCGCTTGGGGAGGGTCACGGAGACAACCCGGCTGGCCGACCCTTCGGTGCCATTGGACGGTCTCGCCGGCTGACGTCGCGGACCGGTGGTCGTCTCCGGGCTTGGCATCTTGGACACTGGGCGGATGCCGGAACTCCCCGAGGTCGAGGCACTCGTTGATTTCCTGCGCGAGCGAACGGTCGGCCGGCGCATCCAGCGGATCGATGTCGCGGCGGTCAGCGTGCTGAAGACCTACGATCCGCCGGTCTCCACGTTGCACGGGAGGTCAGTGACGGCGGCCGACCGGCACGGCAAGTTCCTCGACCTCGACGCGGAGGGCCTGCACCTGGTGTTTCACCTCGGCAGAGCCGGTTGGCTGCGCTGGTCCGAAGCGCTGAGCCCGATTCCCCCGAAGCCCGGTAGGGGTCCGATCGCGCTACGTCTGCACCTGGAAACGGGGGCTGGGTTCGATCTCACGGAAGCGGGGACCCAGAAGCGGCTGGCCGCGTACGTTGTCGGCGCACCCGACCAGGTTCCGGGCGTGGCCCGCCTGGGCGTCGATCCGCTTGGTCCAGCGTTCACCGTCGAGGCGCTGGCCGGGCTGCTGGTCGGGGACCGAGGGCAGCTCAAAGGTGTTCTGAAGGATCAGTCCAAGATAGCCGGGATCGGCAACGCCTACTCCGACGAGGTTCTGCACGCCGCGCGCCTGTCGCCGTTCAGACCTGCCCGCAACCTCCGTCCCGAAGAGGTCGTCGATCTGCATGCATCGATCCGAACCCTGCTGGGCGAGGCGATCGGCCGGGCCAGGGGGGTGGCGGCGGCTGGGCTGAAGGCCGAGAAGCGCAGTGGCATGCGGGTTCACGGGCGGACCGGCGAGGCCTGCCCGGAGTGTGGAGACACGATCCGCGAGGTCTCATTCGCCGATTCGAGCCTCCAGTACTGCCCGGCCTGCCAGACGGGCGGCGCCGTCCTCGCCGACCGCCGGTTGTCGCGGCTGCTCAAGTAGCGGCATATCCTGGCCCGGCAAGTCCCATTGCGGGAGCTCGGGCTACCGGGCTGAGAGGGCGGCAGATGGCGCCGCTGACCGCCTGAACCTGTCCGGGTAATGCCGGCGTAGGGAGCGGATGATGACGGTTGTCGATGCACCAGCGACCAGGCCCGAGCGGCGTCTCGAGGCGGCGCTCACGCTGGCCGAGCCCGCCCCGAGAGCACTTGGCCTGCTCGACCAAGTGGGGTTGTGGGCGAACCTCGGGGTCAGCCTGCTGGGGACTGCCACGGCGGTTTTCGTCCTGCAGCCGGGCGGCTTCCGGCCCTTGAGCCTGCTGGCCGCGCTCGTCGCCGTGGTCGTGGGCACCCTGATCGGCAGCCTGGCGCTCGGATTGTCGACGGTGCCGGGGGCGCAGACCGGGGCCCCGGCCATGGTTTTGCTGCGCGGGCTGTTCGGCGCCCGGCTCTCCTACCTACCGACGACCCTCAACGTCCTCCAGTGCATCGGCTGGGGGGTGTTCGAGATCGTGGTCATCGCCCAGGCCGCGGAGCAACTGCTGCCATGGCACCACGCGCGGGTGACCTACGTCGTGGCAGCCGGTGTGCTCACGACCATGATGACGCTGCGTCCGCTCGGCTCGGTTCGGGTTCTTCGCCGGTACGCGATCGCCGGCGTCGCGATCTCGACCACCTACCTGTTCGTCCAACTGCTGCGCCACCCCCTGCCGCCGCTGTCCCGGGGATCCTGGTCGGGGTTCTGGATCTCCGTTGACACGGTCATCGCGGTGTCGGTCTCCTGGGTGCCCCTGTCGAGCGACTACTCCCGGCACTCACGGAGCCCACGCAAGGCGTTCGGCGGGGCCGTCCTCGGTTACACGACCACGCAGATCGTCTTCTACGCGCTCGGCCTCGTTGCGCTCGCCACGGTGGTGCACGTCTCCAGTGATCAGGCGCGGCTGTTCCACGACATGTTCGGGGCCTTCCTCGCGGTGCCGCTCGGGTGGCTTGCGTTCGGCGTCCTCATCCTGCGCGAACTCGACCAGTCGTTCGCCGACACGTACTCCACGGTCGTGTCCGTGCAGAACGTGCGACCCCTGGCGGACCGGAGGGTCCTCGCCGTCGCAGTCGGGGCGGTCGCCACCGGTCTCGCACTGGCGCTGCACATCGCCGCGTACCAGGACTTCCTGCTGCTCATCGGCTCAGTATTCGTCCCGATGTTCGCGGTCTTCGTCGTGGATTACTTCGTCTTTGCCCGTGGCCGCCCCTGGGATACGTCGACGAGCGCCCCGGCCCGCTGGTCGCGGCTTGCTCCCTGGCTGGGGGGCTTCGCGGTCTACCAGCTGATCAACCCGGGCGCCGTGAGCTGGTGGGTGAGCGGCTGGACGCGGATCGCCGGCTGGCTTCATTTCACGCCGGCGTCCTGGATGAGCGCCTCCCTGTGCTCCTTCTTCGTTGCCGGCGCGTTGACTTTGGTCATCGGGGCGCTGACCGGTCGGCGCCGGGTTGCCAGTGGCTGACCCGAGCGGCCCCAACGGGCTCAGCCGGCCTGCCCGAGCCCTCGTTTACGGCCTGGCCGGCTGGTGCAGCGAGATCCTCACGACTGGGCTGCGCAGCCACGGCCGAGACTCCGACTGGCGCCTGACCGGAACGACGTACCTGTGGATGCTCCCGGTCTACGGCTCGGCTGCGTCGCTGTTCGAACCCGCCCATGCGGCCGCCCGCCGCGCCGGCTGGCCGTGGTGGGCCCGGGGGGTGGTTTGGACCGCGGCGATCTACGCGGTCGAGGCCGGGTCCGGTGAAGCTCTCCGTGCCTTGACCGGGGAGATCCCATGGGACTACCGCCGCCCACGTGGGCGGAAACCCGAGCCGCGTACCTGGCGAGGACTGGTCCGCCCGGCGTACGCACCGGTCTGGTTCGCGGTCGGGCTGGGCATGGAGCGGTTGCACGACGTCCTGGACCGGATCCACCTCGACTCCCCCGCGGCGCCGGCGCCGAAGATGCGAGACTCGGCGTAGCCGAGAGTTCGGCGACCGAGGAGGCCACGATGAACCCCCGGGGGCGCCAGGCCGGCCTGGTCCTCGCCACGGCTGCGGCCCTGTTCGTCGCCGGCTGCGGTACCAGGCTCTCGGACAATGCCTTCCCGGAACTGCGCGGAGCGGGCACTGGACCGAACGGTGCGGTTCCGGGCGCCGGTTCGACGGCGAACCCCAACGTCGGCAGCTCGGGCACCGTGCCGAGCGGGGCGGCCGGTGGTGGATCCGGTGTTGCGAGCAACTCCTCCGGGCAGGGGCCGGCTACCGGATCGCTGCCGTCGGGCAGCAAGCCGCTGGCGGGCGGCCAGGGCAACTTTGCCTCGGACACCGGGGTCACTGCGAATTCGATCCAGGTCGGCATCATCGACAGCCAGACCAACGCCTTCGACCCACGGGCGTTCGTGCCCATGGCCTACGGGGCGGAGGCGTTCTTCGACAACCTCGACCAGCACGGAGGCGTCCACGGCCGGCTGGTGCACGTCGACTACTGCGACGACCAGGGCCAGGGCCCGGACAACGTCACCTGCGTCGACCGGCTGATCAAGACAGACCACGTGTTCGCGCTAGACGCCAGCGCGGTGCTGTCCTACAACGGTGCGCCCGACGTCCAGTCCGCGGGGGTCCCGGACATCGCCGGGCAGCCGATCGACGTCGCCTACGACACCTACAGCGACCTTTTCTCCTTCTACGGCAGCCAGTATCCGCGCAACAACACCAAGCCGGGTGTGAACGGATACGACTATGGCGGGACGGAGGTCTACCGCTACTTCGAGGAGCGTTTTCCGAGCACGCCCAAAGTCGCGGCTGTGGTCTTCTACAACCAGTCCGACTCTCAGCGCTTCGGCGGCAGCATCGAGAGCGGGCTCAAGGCCGAGGGTTACAAGGTGTACGCCGAGGAGATCAATTTCGCCCTCCCGGACTACAACTCGGCTGCTCTTGACATGAAGAACAACGGCGTCCAGTACGTGTACGACACCCTCGACCGCGGGGGCAACGAGAGTATGTGCCGGGCGATGGACCAGAACCAGCTCTATGTGCAGGCCAAGGTCACCACCGACCAGAACTGGGTCGCTTCGGTGGCGAGCGACTACAGTGACGCGCCGCACTGCAGAAACTCCCTGTACGCATACAGCGACACGGTCAACTACGACGACGTGGCGAATCCCGCGGTAGCCGCCTTCCGGACCGCTGTGCACCGCTACCATTTCGACGGCCCGAGCCAGCTCTCCGAATGGGAGCTCGAGGGATGGGCCGCCGCCCAGTGGTTCACGGACGGGGCCGCTACCTGCGGCGCTGACCTGACCCGGACCTGCCTCCTGCACTACATGCGTTCCATCCCGTCATCCGGGTACTCGGGCCGCGGCCTCCTGGACCCAGGCGACCGGGATTTCATCCCCTGGCGATCTGCCCCGCCCAGTACGGTGCACAACTGCATCGGCATCGCCCGTTGGCAGGACGGTGCCAACGGGGGGTCCGGCGGCTGGCTAACCCAGCCACTCGTCGGCAGCGACCACGAGAACGGCTACAGCTGCTTCCAGGTGCACAACATCCCGTACCCGGCGACCTGACGGTCAGGCCGACACGTAGCCAGGGAGCGGCCCCTCGCCGAGCTCGGCCGCCTCTCCGGCGAAGGCCACCTCCCCACGGGCGAGCACGTACACGACGTCCGCGACCCGCAGCGCGGCAGCCAGGTACTGCTCTACGAGGACGACGGTCGTATCTGTGCGGGCGATCTCCGCGACCACCTGGAACAGCTGGGCGGTCACCCGCGGGGCAAGGCCCAGCGAGATTTCGTCGAGTAGCAGCAGCCGCGGCCGACGGAGCAGCGCCCGGCTCAGGGCGAGCATCTGCTGCTCACCACCGGACAGGCTTCCGGCACGCTGGTGAAGCCGTTCGCCTAGTACCGGGAAGGCCGCCAGGGCGGTGTCGAAGTTTCCCTGCTCATCTGTTCCGGCGGAGAACACTTCGAGGTTTTCCCGGACCGAGAGCTGATAGAAGATGCCGCGACGCTCGGGGACGAGCAGCATCCCGGCCCTGGCGCGCTGGTACGTGCTGAGCTGCGCAATGTCATGCCCCGCCCACTCGAGCTCGCCGCTGCGGATGTTGACGAGGCCGCAGATCACGCTCATGGTCGTTGTCTTTCCCGCCCCGTTCGGACCGAGCAGCGCGGTGAGGCCGCCATGCGGGAACGCCAGCGTCACGCCATGCAGGACCTCCACCTGGCCGTAACCGGCCCGAACATCGCGAAGCTCGAGCTCGACGCTCACCCGACCCCCACCGGGTCGAGGTAGACGGATCGGACTTCTGGGTGGGAGCGCACCTGCGCCGGGCTCCCGTGGGCGATCAGCCGACCTTCAGCCATTGCGTAAACCTCGTCGGCGACGCCGAAGACCAGACCGACGTCGTGTTCGACGATCAGGACGCTGACTCCGGCCGCGGCGATCCCCCGGAGAACGCTCTGCAGCTCCTCGGTTTCGTGGGAGTCGAGGCCGCTCGCTGGCTCATCGAGCAGGAGGACCCGTGGATCATGGCAGAGCGCACGCCCGAGCTCGACGAGCCGCAGCGTGCCGGTCGGCAGCGTCCCGGCCAGCGCCCCGGCGACGTCGGCAAGCCGGAGTAGCCGTAGAACATCCGTGACCATCCGGGCATCGGATTGTCGCGCCGGCTCCGCGAGCCCGAGCACGCCTCGCACGATCGACCCCGAACGGCGGCTCTCGGCGCCGACCAGGAGGTTGTCGGCCACGGTCATCGTCGGGAAGACCTCCAGCCGTTGGAATGTTCGCCCCACCCCACGCCTCGCCCGCGCGTCGTTGGACAGACCCGTGATGTCGATGCCGTCGAGCAGCACGTGACCGGTGTCGGGCTGCTCCACCCCCGTGAGACAGGCGAACAGGGTGGTCTTGCCGGCGCCATTGGGTCCGATCAGCGCGGTTATCCGATTGGGCTCAGCGGTGATGTCGACGTTGTCGACCGCGGTCAGCCCCCCGTAGCGGCGAGAGAGCCCACGCCCTTCGAGCCGAGCGCCGGTGGTCATCGGCGGACCCTGGCGAGTGCGGCGCGTCCGCGCTCGGACAGGGCCACGGCGGCCGGCATCGGGGGACGCTGGGCGGCGTAGTGGCGCAACCACGACTCGGGCACCCCGACCGATTCCACGATCCGACGCCAGATCTCGGAGACGCCGCCCGGGACGCCGGCGAGAAGCAGGGCGAGGAGCCCGATCGGCACCGCGTACGCATCGGCGTTGTGGGTTAGCGCGTTGATCGTCACAACGAGGGCGGCCGCGATCACCGCCCACGCCGCACTGTCGGCGCCGAACACCACGACGGTAAGGAACCAGAGCAGTCCCTCGATCGGCTGGAATTGGGTGCTGTCGAACGCCCCCTGCGTCTGAACGAGCAGCGCACCGCCCAGACCGGCGAGCGCGGCACTCACGGTGAAGATGAAGATCTTCAAAACCCTGAGGTTGATGCCTACCGAGCGCGCCCCGGCTTCGCTGTCCCGCATAGCGATCAGTGTGCGGCCCAGGCGTCCGGTACGGAGATTTCGGACGATGGCCAGGGCGACGGCGAGACAGAGGATTTCGAAGAGGTAGAACGCACGATCGTTGACCAGGTGGATGCCGAACGCATCCGGGCGTCGAACCAGGACCCCATTGGTGAAGTAGGGCTGATTGAACACGAAGCGGTCGACGAAAGCGCCGACGGCGAAGGTCGTCAGCGCGAGGAAGAGGCCGCGGCGGCGGATGGCCGGATAGCCGGTCAGGAAGCCCACGATGCCGGCCGCTACCACCCCGAAGAGCAGCGCGACCAACTCCGGCGTGTTCGTCGAGAATTTCGCGAAGAAGAGCGCACCCAGACCGGCGTATCCCGCCTGCCCCAGGGAGATCTGGCCGGAATAACCGACGATCGCCACGATCGAGACGAAGACGATGGCGAAGGCGGGCACCTGCTGGGCGTAGCGCAAGGCGTCCTGCGGGAAGACCAGGGGCGCGGCGAGAAGCAGGCCGCCGATCCCGAAGTCGAGCGAGCGGCGCCGCGAGGTAGCGGTCGCCCCACGCCGGCTGGCCAGCCGTGACGCGGTTCCGGCATCCTGGCTGCCCACCTCCCGCAGCTCGGTGATGATGAACAGACCCGCCAGCAAGCCGAGCAGGTAGAGGTTCGGTTTGACCGCCGCGAGGAAGGCGCCCGGAGTGCCACCGAGGTGAACCTGCGTGAGCTCGCTCGAGACGAGGCCGATCCCGATCCCGGCTGCGATCGCGACCGGGATGCTGGCGAGCTGAGCGATCACCGGTACCGCGAAGATCTCCAGGATGACCAGGGTCAGGTTGTAGGGGTTCAGCGACAGGATCGGTGCGATCAGTGCCCCGGTGAGTCCCGCGACGCCGGCGCCCACCGCCCAGCCAAGAGCGGAGACCCGGTCTGCGTTGACTGCCGAGAGCTCGGCGAGGTCCCGTCGGTCCACGACCGCCCGGATCTCCGTGCCCAATCGGGTCCGCGCGGTCACGTAGGCGAGCGAGGCGGTGGCGAGTAGCACGATCCCCAGGTCGATGAGCGCGTCGACGTGGATGAACGCCCCGCCGAGTTTCCAGGTGTTGACCGGGAACAGCGACGGGGCCGGGCGCGTCTGCTGGCCCCAGAGCACTGAAACCAGCCCCAGGAAGAGGGCGAATACGCCGAGCGTCGCCACGAGCGACTCGGCCGGGGACGCCCCGCGCCGGTTGAGCCGACGGAAGATCGCGATGTCCATCAGGACGCCCAGGGCGGGCGCCACCCCGAGCACCATGAGCGGTGCAGCGACCCCGATTGGCCAGTGGGCGACGTCGACGGCCTCGTACACGAGGTAGGCGATCAGAGTGGCGATCGCTCCGTGCGCGAGGTTGAACACGCCAGTCCAGCGGTAGGTCAGCAGCAGCCCCATGCCGGACAGCGCGGCGATGCTCCCGAGCGCCAGCCCGGCCAGTGCGAAGTTGACTGCGGCCACGCGGCTAGCCGGTGTGCTGCTGGCGTCGGGCCGTCCCGGTCCGGCGGCCGGAGACAGCCGGAGGCGGGAGGTCCGGCTCGCAGACCCGGCAGGGGCGCAGCCGGCGGCTCCCGAGCTCCTCGGCGCCCACGCTTCGGGCCGCCGGCTTGCCGACGATCAGCACGCACTCCGGGCGGTGGTAGCTCGTTCCCGTCGGAAGGGCCAGTGCCCCGGGCTGGGGCCGAGGCTCGGGCTCTTCGTTCGCCTCGGCGGCGTCGCTGACGAGAAGCCGGTACAGCGTGTCCACCTTGCGCTCGAGAGCGTCGAGCCGACCCAGTTGGCGTCGGACATCGTCGGTGGCTAGGAAAACCGCGGCGATGATGAACAGCGCAATTCCGACCAGGCCGCCGGAAACCAAGTAGGGCAGTTGCTTGGCGGTCAGCGCCTGCCCAGAGACACCGAACCAGCCGAGGAAAAGGGCAACCGCCCCGGCGGCCACCAGGATCCAACCGAGCAGCGGACGGACCGCCGACCACACCCATTGCCAGAACGCCGCCCGCGTTGGCAGGTCGAGCCGGGCCGGTTCGCTCTGGGCTCGGACCTCGAGACGCTCCCCGAGGGTGTCGCTGGTCATCTTCCGCTCCGCGTGGCCCGAGCCATTGCGGCCCGCCAGCCGAGGAACAGCACCGACGACCCGATCGCCAGGACGAGGTAGAAGCGGTCGAGGGCGTCACGACCGAGAAGGTCGAAGACGGCGGCGAACCCGCTGCGCGGAGCGGCCGCGATCTGTGGCGCGGCGGTCCCCACGGTCCTGGCCGGCTCGGAACCGAGGCTTCCGGCTGGTCCGGCGGCGTTCGCCGTACCGGCGGAGCCGGCCCCGGATGTCGTGGTGGCCGTAAGGGCTGGTAGCGGAAACGACAGGGAGAAGTCGAGCCCGGGCTCGGTGCTGGCTGCCACGCCCACCGCGCCGAGGGTCATGCTGCCCACGTAGGTCGCCGCCGGATTCGGGATCCCGCAAGGAAAGCCGGTCATCGCGCAAATCGACTGAATCGCGCCAGGCAACTGCGGCGGTGGGGGAATCCGCTGGTCGTCGGCCGGAACGGTGAAGTCGACCTCCAGTCCGGATGCCGTCGAGCGGGCGAACCCGGTGGTGTCGGATCGGGTGATCCCGATCTCGCGGATGGTCACGTGCTGGCTCACCAGCGCGCGGGCTAGCGACGGTCCGTCACGGCCCATTACGTGGATACCGGACTGGTCGATCGTCGCCGGCTGCCCGGCGACCGTGACTCCGGCGACCGTCACCGTGGGGTGGTCGTTCGGCTGGCCGGTTGCCGGAACGGTGACCACGTCGACCGAGCGGATCGAGCGAATCCGGACCAGTCCGGCGATCGTCACGTCGGATAGGACGGACGCGACGGTGGCATGCGCGGCGGTCGCATCCGTGGTCGTGGTCTCCGATGCCGTCTCGGACCCGATGCTCACGGCAGAGCCGCTCCCGGTAAGCGCGAACAACCCATCGGCGACCGAGGTGCCGGTGTCGCCGGTGGCGCTCGCCGTTGCGTTGGCCGCAGCCGGGGTGGCGGCGAGCGGCGCCGGCCCGCTTGCCGGGGTCCCGGCCGGGGCCGCGTGGGCGGCCGGCCGGGTCGGGTAGTTGGCCTCGGCCAGCAGCGGGTAGTTCGCTGTCGCTACCGGCCCGGGGCAGGCCGGGAACGGCGGCGAGTTCGGCTGGACCACCTCGGCGCAGAACAGATCCGGCCCCTGGGCGACGAGGTTACCCGGGAAGAATGCTGCCGCCTGGCCGTCCGAATCGCCACCGGTCTGGAACAGCCCGGCCGCATATCCGCTGGTCGCATCGACCAGCCCGGACACGATCGGCCCGAAGTTGGGCGGCGTCTGGACCGCGGCGAACTGGACGCCGGCTGCGGCGGTCTCCACCTGGAACGCCAAGCTGCCCGCGCTCGACCGCTCGGCCCTCGCCGGCGCGGCGCTGAGCAGGACGGCGAGGAGCGCCACGGCGAATGCCGCGGCGCGGCGACGGATGCGATCCACCCCGTCCACGTGCACCATGCCTTCCGTCAGGTCGGAGGGTTCCACTTGCGTTCAGCGTGTCACGAAAGTGGCGCATTCCCCCGGGACGCCTCCAGTGTGCTCGCCGACGCGGATCTTCCCAAGGGAGGTTCCGGCGATGGGGCGTGGCACGATCTGCGGATGCCTCCGTCCGACCCGCGCCGGCCGGCGGTCGTCGCTCACCGGGGGGCGTCCGAGGCTGAGGCCGAGCACACGCTCGCTGCCTACAAGCGGGCGATTGCGGACGGTGCGGACGCCCTCGAGTGCGATGTCCGGCTAACCCGAGATGGGGTGCTCGTCTGCGTTCACGACCGTCGGGTGGACCGGACCTCGAGCGGTCGAGGCGTTCTTTCGACCCTCGAACTCGGGGACCTCGAGGCACTGGATTTCGGTCCCAGCCCGTCGGAAGATCCGCAGTCGACCGTGGACTGGGAAGCACCGGATCACGATCGGTCGCGCGTCCTCACCCTCGAGCGATTGCTCGAGACGGTGCTCGACTGCGGTCGCCCCCTCGAGTTGGCTATCGAAACCAAACATCCCACCCGCTACGCTGGCCTCGTCGAGCTCGAGCTGGTCGAACTGCTTGGCCGGTTCGGACTCGCTGCGGGTCGCGCTGACCGCCCGCCGCTCGCTCGCGTGATGAGCTTCGCCCCGTCCAGCCTGCGCCGCATCCACGCCATGGCACCTGATATCCGCACCGTCCTACTTTTCCGCCGGGTGCCGTTGCGTTACCGGGACGGCGCGCTTCCCCCACGGTTCCGGATCGCTGGACCTTCGCTCGAGGTGCTGCGGGCCTATCCCGACTGGGTGGGGCGATTACAGGCCCGGGGACATGAAGTGCACGTCTGGACGGTGAACGAGTCCGAAGATGTGGCCTTCGTCGTCGAGCTCGGTGTCGATGCGATCATCACCGATCGCCCGGGACCGGTCCTGGCCCAACTCAGCGACCAGCAGCGCGCGACCGGCGGCGCGAGTCAGGGCCAGTAGGCTCGCGGCTGTGCGGGTGCAACCGCCGGGAGAGCCGGTGGCCGAGGTCAGCTCGCGCGACCCGTGCCCATGCGGGTCCGGACGCCGATACAAGGCGTGTCACGGACGGGCTGCCGCCCGAGCCCGGGAGCATCACGTCGCGCGGCCCTTTGCGGGGCGCGTCGACGAGTGCGAGTGGATCGCTCTGCGCGAAATCGTTCCGGCGGCCACCGCACCCCTGCGGCTGAGCCCGGCGGTCGACCGCGTGGTGACACTCGCCACCGTGTTGCCGATGGCCTGGTCGGCCATGGTCCGGGCGGACGGCTCCATCTTCGTCGGTCTTCAGGTACCCACCAGATCGGGCGACGTGAGCCGCGACATCGCGGCGGCTCTGCTTACGGCCCTCGAGCTGCCCCCCGGGTCGCCGGTGCCCGCCGTCGGGCTGCCAGGTCCGGGCCCGCGTCTCCAGGAGCTGCTCGACCCGGCGCCGCTCGAGGTGACCGTGCACGACGGATTCGGCTTCTGGGTGGAGGGTGCGACTCCGGACGCGGAGGCAGCGGCCGGCTTGGAGAAGGCCAACGCGACGGTAGTCCCCACCCGACGGCTGAACAGCGTTCGGGCCGCCTACTGGTGCCGGATCCGCGAGCGGAAGCATCTGCGCTGGGTCCTTCCGGATGAGGAGGAGGCGGTGCTGGACGGGCTGGCCCGGCTTGCCGTCCGCGGCGATCTCGGCCTCGGCGCGGGCAGCCGGTACATCGGGTCGTTTCGGGCGCACGGCCTGGTCGTGCCGGTGTGGGACCTCGCGCCGGACAGCGAACCGGAGGACGTGGAGGAACCGGCCACCGCGTTCCGATCGCGGCTCAGCGAGGAATTGGCCGAGCCGCGTCTCCTCACCGGCGAGGAGCGCCGGGCGCGGGCCGGCTTGGTGAGCCGCCAGCTCACCTTGCGCTGACGGTCCAGGAGACTCAGTCCGGGGCCGGATCACGGGTCAACGGGCAGGACATGCAACGCGGGCCGCCCCGACCACTCCCGAGCTCGCTGCCGGCGATCGGGATGATCTCGATTCCGGCCGCCGCGAGACGGGCGTTGGTCTCCGTGTTGCGCTCGTAGGCAATGGCGATCCGGGGTGCGATCGCGAGGGTGTTGTTCCCGTCGTCCCACTGCTCACGCTCGGCGGTCACCGGGTCGAGCCCGGTGCCGATTACCCGCAGGGCGGGGATGCCCATCGCGGCCGCGGCGGCGGCAAGGAACGGCTGGGGCCGGCCGACGTCGAGCCGGCCCTCCGCGCCGGCCGTGACGACATAAGCGAGGAGGGTGTCAGCGACCGCTGGATACATGACGACTGCGTCGACATCCACCATCGTGCATACCGTGTCGAGGTGCATCGTGGCCCGTTCCTGGGCGATCGGCACGACCAGCACCGTGTGGGCCAGGCCGTCGGCGAACAAAGTGCTGGCCAGCCGCTCGACGCCGGCCGGGGTGGTCCGCTGGCCCACGCCGACCGCCACGATCCCGGCCGCCAGCACGAGGACGTCCCCGCCTTCGAGCCACGCGCCGCCGGGACGGTAAACCATCCGAGCACCACCAAAGCGAGGGTGGTGACGGTAGACCGCCTCGGCGAGCAACGACTCGCGGCGCCGAGCTGGCATCGACGGGCTGGTGACGGCGACCGCGTCACCGATCCAGGTCGAGGAGTCGCGCGTGAAGAGCAGGTTCGGCAGCGGCGGCACGACGAAATCCCCCCGCTCCATCAGCTGGTGGACCAGACCAGAGCCGCCGGGAAGCTCGTCGTGGGCTACTCCCGCGATCAGAGCGTCGGCGAGGTCGGCGGGCGCCAGGTCGGCGAGGTACCCCCCGACCATGCCGGCGAGCGCCGGCCCCAGTCGGGCGTCCGCGCTCACCCCGGAGATCACCTCGGCGCGGGCCTCATGATCGGCGAACACGTCGACGAGCAGCTGCTGCAGGTACAGCACCTCCACGCCGTGCGCCCGCAGGACGGCGGCGAAACCGTCATGCTCGGCCTGCGCGCGCTCCACCCACGGGATTCCGTCGAAGAGGAGGTCGGCGCTGTTCCGCGGGGTGAGCCGGTTCAGCTCGCGGCCCGGCCGGTGCAGGAGGACCGAGCGCAGCCGCCCCACCTCGCTGTCGACCCGGGCGGCTGGCACGCAGCGACCCTAGCGAGCCGGGCCCCGGGGCGGCGCCGCGTTCATCCGGACACCGATCGGGGACAATGGGAGGGTGCTTCCCCCGCCCACCGTTCCCGCGCTGCACCGCGTTCCCTCGACGGCGGCGGCCGATCTGAAGCGATCCCCCCGGAGCGGCGGGCGGTGGCTCCCGATCTTGCTGGGCATCGGCGCCGGCCTGCTCGTCGCCGCCTGGATCGTGTACATCCATCTGACCGCGACACCCTCGCAGCGGCTAGTGGACCTCGCGGTCTACCGGGACGGAGGCCGTTCGGTCCTGCTGGGCCGCGCGATCTACAGCCATGTCACCCCGCCCCCGCAACTCCTGCCGTTCACCTACCCGCCGTTCGCCGCCCTGCTCGCGGTACCGCTGGCATGGCTGCCGATGGGGCTGGATGGCTACCTGTGGACCGCCGGGGAGCTCGCCTGCACCGCGGTGATCAGCTGGTTCGCGTTTCGTCGACTGCTGCCCAGGTTCGGACGCTGGGCGCCGGTCGCACTGGGGGTCCTGGCCGGCGCAATGCAGTGGATGCTCCCGTTCGGTGACGAGATCAAGTTCGGCCAGGTCGACGAGCTGCTCGTCGTCCTGGTCCTGCTCGACTGCCTGACCGCCCGACCGCGCTGGCCGCGGGGACTGCTGATCGGGCTCGCGACCGCGATCAAGCTGACGCCGGGGGTCTTCATCGTCTACCTGTGGCTTACCGGGCGCCGCCGGGCCGCCGGGGTAGCCGCCGCGACGACGGTGGGCGTCACGCTGCTCACCGCGGCCATCCTGCCGCGAGACTCGGCGGCTTTTTGGCTGCACGCGGTCCTGCAACCGGAGCGGACCGGGCTCAACTCAGGCGAGGCCAACCAGTCGTTGCGGGGCATCCTGCTGCGTTTGTCGTGGCCGCATGGGCCGACCGTGGTGGTCTGGCTGCTGGCGGTTGCTGTGGTCGCGCTGCTCGGCTTTCGGCGGGCGGTCCGGGCCTCGAGGGCGGGTGACGAGTTGGCCGGGGTGGCCCTGGTCGGGCTGCTCGCCGTCCTTTTGTCCCCGGTTGCGTGGATCCATCACCTAGCCTGGCTGCCCCTCGTTATAGGGATAATCGCCGCCGACGGCAGGGACCGCCGGCGGATCATGGCCGCCTTCGCCGTCTGGCTGTGTTTTTTCGCAAAGCTGCCCTGGTGGGGGGCGCACATGCTGGCCCGGCACGGCGGCCCCGCGGTGGAGATCTTTCTGCTGCGCAACGCCTACGGGTTGATCGCGCTCGGGCTCGTGTTGTTCCTGCCGTGGCGGCGCCGAGACCCGCTTGCTCCGCCGTACCCTCTCTCCAACGTCCCTCGCGCCGAATCGCTTTCCACGGCAGACTGAGGGCGTCCTCGCGTTCGGTCGGGGGGCGCGAGCTGGGCGGGAGGCCGTGGTGCCGGAGTTGGTGCTGCCGCTTGCCGCGTTGCGTCGCGTCGAGCTTCCGGTCAGTGCGGTGGATCGGACTCCAAGCCGGTCCAACGCGACGGCCAGCAGCCCGCTTTCCCGGTGGGGATCAACGGTGGCCGCGGCGCGGGACGCTTGTCTCGTGCTCGACGCCGGTGGTCGCGTCGTCAGTGTGTCCCCGGCGTGTGCTGAGTTGTTCGGTCAGTCGGTCGACGCCCTGATCGGCCGCGACCTGCTGGACGCGGTCGCGCTCGTCGATTTCGAGACCGGCGAAGCGGCACCGGAGTACGCGGCGCGGATCCCGCCGCTGCTCGTGCTGACGGTGGTCACCCTGGGTCGGAGCCTGCTTCGACTCGAGCGTCCGGCCGGTCGGGTCACCCTGGACATCATCTCCGCGCCGCTGCGGGGCAACGACGGTCAGGTGGTCGGCTCGATCTCGTTTCTCGCCGAGATCAGTCCGGGCTGAGACCGGTAGCGCGGATCGGTCGGCCGACCTGTTCGGCGGCGGCGATCGCGGCGGCGAGCACGCCGCGGACCGGGCGGCCGAGCGCCGACGCGGCCGCCGCCACATCGTCGAATTCCGGTGTGGCGCCCACTATCCGGCCGTCGAGGTAGGCGAGCTTGACCCGGACCGGGCGGCCGTCGACATCGACGCTGACCTCGGCCCGGTCCAGGGCCCGCTTCGTCACCGGATACTCGCGCAGGCCGATGGTTGTCGTCTCGGTGAAAAGGACGTGCCGGACCGCCGCGGCGTCGGCCGGCGTGACGAGGGCATGCACAGTGTGTGCCGGGCGGCCCTTCTTCATGACGATCGGGGTGAGCCACGCGTCGGCGGCTCCCGCCGCCAGCAGCCGATCGAGCACCCCGGGCCACAGCCGAGGGTCGACATCGTCGACGTTGGCTTCGACGACGAGCATTTCGGTCAGCGAGCCCCCGGCTGTCCCGTCAGCGGCGAGCTCGCCGACCACGAGGCCCAGGACGTTCGCCTGGCCATGCACCTCACGCGAGCCGGCGCCCAGCCCGTGCGCTCGCACGACCATCGCCGGTGCCGAGCCCCAACGCTGGACCGTCGCGGCGAGGATCGCCGCCCCGGTCGGGGTTGCCAACTCGACGTCCGGGCCACCGAGCAGGACCGGTGCCCCGACGGCGGCGAACAGGGCGAGCACCGCTGGCGTGGGGACCGGGAGCAGCCCGTGGCTCGTCGCCACCGTCCCGGACCCGGTGGCGACCGGGGTCGCGCCGAATCCGTCGAGGCCGAGTTCGCAGATACCGGCGGCCGCACCGACGATGTCAGCAAGTGCGTCCAGGGCGCCGATTTCATGGAAGTGCACGTCTTCCAGCGAGCTGCCATGGGCGGCGGCCTCGGCCCGGGCCAGCCGACCGAAGATGTCTAGGGCGATCTCACGTACCGGCTGGTGTAGGCCGCCGGCATCGACGAGGATCCGCCGGATAGTCGCCAAGGTGCGCGGCTCCTGGCTCTCGGGGGCGGCGACCTGCACCCGGGTGGCGGCGAGCGCTCCCCGTGTCACCGATTCGGCCGACAGTCGCACCGGTCCCACCGCGAGCGCGTCGATCGCCTGCTGCAGCACCGGCAGCGCTACCCCCGCATCGACCAATGCGCCGAGGAGCATGTCGCCGCTCACCCCGGAGGCGCAGTTCCACCAGCCGATCCGGGTCACCGGTCCGCCTTCGATCGGTCGGCCCGCCGGGCGACCCGGGCCGCGAAGACACCTGCGCCGAAACCGTTGTCGATGTTGCAGACGACGACACCGGGGGCGCAGGAGTTGAGCATCGCGAGCAGCGCGGCCAGACCGCCGAACGCGCTTCCGTAGCCAACCGAGGTTGGCACGGCTACCATTGGCGTGCCGACCAGGCCACCGACGACGCTGGGCAGGGCGCCCTCCATACCGGCGACGACGACGAGGCAGTCGGCGCCCTCGAGCGCCTCACGCGCCGCGATCAAGCGATGCAGCCCGGCGACACCGACGTCGCTGACCCTGGTGACATCGGCCCCGAAGACCCGCGCCGTCAGCGATGCCTCTGCCGCCACCGGGCCGTCGCTCGTCCCGGCCGCGACGACGCACACGCGGCCCCGAGCCGGTGGGAGCGGCCCGACGACGGCACACCGCGCCTCGACGTCGACCAGGGCATCGGGAAACGCGGCCCGGACCGCGTCCGCTCCGGGAGGGTCGAGCCGGGTCACGAGAGCGGGCCGGTCCCCGGGCTGTGCCCCCAGGGCCCGGACCAGCGTCACCGTCTGTTCGGCGGTCTTCCCCGCGGCGTAGATGACCTCTGGGTCACCGGTCCGCAGCCCGCGGTGGGTGTCGAGCCGGGCGAACCCGAGATCGGCGAATCCGGCCAGTGGCCCGGCGGCGAGCAGACCGACCGCATCGTCCACCGCGGTTTCGCCGGCGGCGACCGCTCCGAGCAGGGCGCGCACCTCGTCCCGGTCCATGCCGCCGACCCTATGCGCGCCCGATGCGGTGACGGGCGGCACCGGTCGGCGGGGTGGGTGGGCGCCCATTAGGCTGCGTCTGTTCCCTCTTCCCGGATCTCCGGACATGGTGCGCAGTGCTCTCGATCGACCCGAACACGCTCGACGTCCTCGCTATCGCGGGTCCGGCCGTCGGTGCCGCCGGCCTGCTCGCCGCCGCGGTGGTCGCCCTGCGGTTGCGCAGGCTGCGCCGGGACTTCGTCGTCCTCGAGTCTCCCGACGGCGGCAGGGACACCGTGGTAGCCGCCGTACAGCGCCAGGTGGACGAGGTCGGCCGGCTCCGCCGGGACGTGGCGGGGGCTCGCACCGACCTTGATGCGGCTCGGGCCGAACTGACCGACGCGATCCGACACGTGGCGGTAGTGCGGTATGACGCGTTTCAGGACATGGGCGGCCGGATGTCGTTCTCGGCGGCGCTGCTCGACGACGCCGGCGACGGTCTGGTGCTCACCGCAATCAATGGCCGGACCGAGACCCGTGCCTACGCGAAGGGGATCAAGGCCGGGCGCAGCGAGCAGTCGCTCTCACCCGAGGAGGAGCAGGTGATCGCGTTCGCCATCCGGGGCGACGCCGCCTCCGCGCCCCGCCGGACCTCCCACCGGCGCGACGCGCCGGCCCGGACCTAGCGCCCGCCGGCCGATGCCCGGGGTGCCACCGGCCCGCTACGCCTATCTCGGCCCGGAGGGGACCTTCAGCGAGGCGGCGTTGCGCAGCCTGCCGGCCGCCGCCCGAAGCGAGCTCGTCGCCGCTGCGTCGGTGCCGGCAGCGCTCGACGCTGTCCGGAGCGGCGAGGTGACCGCGGCCCTGGTGCCCTTCGAGAACTCTGTCGAGGGGTCGGTCGCCTCCACCCTCGACGAGTTGGCCACCGGGCCGCTGCTGCACATCGCCAGGGAGGTGCTGCTCCCGGTCAGCTTCTCGCTCCTCGCGCGCCCCGGCTCCCCGCTGCCTGAGCTCCGCACCGTGACCACGATCCCGCACGCCGAAGCGCAGGTGCGGGGCTGGCTCCGCGAGCATCTGCCGGCGGCCCGCTTCATCCCGGCAGCCAGTACCGCCGACGGCGCCCGGGCAGTCGCCGCCGGAGAGGCCGACGCCGCGGTCGCTGGTCCGCTGGCCGCCGAGCGGTACCGGCTCGAGGTTCTCGCCGAGGCGATCCAGGACACAGCCGGAGCGGTCACCAGGTTCGTCCTCGTCGCCCTGCCCGGTACCCCACCGGAGCCGACCGGCGCGGACCGGACGACGCTCGTCGCGTTCGAGGCGGACGACCACCCGGGGGCTCTCCTCGAGATCCTCACCGAGTTCGCGTTCCGCGGGGTCAACCTCACCCGGCTCGAGTCCCGGCCGACCGGCGCCGGGCTGGGCCGTTACTGCTTCTCGATCGACTGCGAAGGCCATGTCGCGGACGAGCGCGTCGGCGAGGCGCTGTCGGCGTTGCGCCGGCTGTGCGCGGATGTCCGCTTCCTCGGCTCCTATCCGCGAGCCGACGCGATCGCCCCGACCGTGCGTCGCGGGGTCGCGGACGGGGACTTCCGGGATGCGCAGGCGTGGCTTCGCCGGCTCCGCGAGGGGGCTGCTCCGGACTAGCCCGGGCGGGTCCGGGTCAGCGCGCCGGTAGGCTCGACCGGGTGATCGATATCAAGGCCCTGCGGGACGATCCGGAGCGCTTCCGGGTCAGTCAGCGGGTCCGAGGCGAAGATCCGCAGCTCGTCGACGCGCTGCTCGCTGCCGACGAGGCGTGGCGGGCTGCAACCACCCGGTACGAGGGGGTCCGGGCGGAGCAGAAGGCGCTTGGGCGACAGGTCGCGGCCGCGCCCGCCGAGCTGAAGGCCACACTGCTGGAGAAGGCCAAGTCACTGGCCGACGAGGTCAAGTCCGCGGAGGCCGCGGTGAGCGCGGACCAGGCCGAGCTGCGAGCGGCCAGCTACCGAGTGTCCAACCTGGTCGAGGGCGCTCCCGCCGGGGGGGAAGACGATTTCGTCGTCCTCGACACGGTCGGCGCGGTGCCGGCGTACGACTTCGCGGTCCGTGACCACGTCGAGCTCGGCGAGCTCCTCGGCGCGATCGACATCGCCCGCGGCGCCAAGGTCTCGGGGGCGCGCTTCTACTTCCTCACCGGTGTCGGCGCGCTCCTCGAACTCGCCCTGGTGAACCTCGCGATCGCGCAGGCCGTGGCCGCTGGCTTCACGCCGGTCATTCCGCCAGCCTTGGTCAAGCCGGAGGCCATGGAGGGCACCGGGTTCCTCGGTGCGCACGCCGCGGAGGTGTACCGGCTGGCTGACGACGACCTCTACCTGGTCGGGACGTCCGAGGTCCCCCTCGCCGCATTCCACATGGACGAGATCCTCGACGCCGACCGACTGCCGATGCGCTACGTCGGGTTCTCGCCGTGCTTTCGCCGTGAGGCCGGCTCCTACGGTCGAGATACCCAGGGGATCATCCGCGTGCACTGGTTCGACAAGGTCGAGATGTTCTCGTTCTGCGACCCCGCGGACGCCGAGGTGGAACACCAGCGGCTGTTGGGCTGGGAGCGGGAGTTCCTGGGCAAGCTTGAGCTGCCCTACCGAGTCGTCGACATCGCCGCCGGTGACCTGGGATCGAGCGCGGTGCGTAAATTCGACTGCGAGGCGTGGGTCCCCAGCCAGGGTCGGTACCGGGAGCTGACCAGCACGTCGAACTGCACCTCCTTCCAGGCCCGCCGGCTCGGCGTCCGGACCCGCGCCGGGGACGCCACCATCCCGGTGGCCACCTTGAACGGCACGCTGGTAGCCGTGGCTCGGGCGATCGTCGCGCTGCTCGAAGTGCACCAGCGCGCCGACGGCTCGGTACGGGTACCGGCGGCCCTCGCGCCGTACCTTGGCCGTGAGGTGCTCGAGCCGGTCCGGTGAACCACCCGCCGCAGGTCGTCGCGACCGACCTGGACGGGACGCTCTACCGGTCGGACAGCACGGTTTCCCCGCGCAGCCGTGCTGCGCTGCGGCTGGCCGCCGACGCGGGGGCGATCGTGGTAATCGTGACCGGCCGCCCGCCCCGCTGGGTCGTCCCGGTGGCGGCGGACACCGGGAGCCGCGGCCTCGCGGTGTGCGCCAATGGCGCCTACGTCGTCGATCTGGCGACCGGCCACGTGGTCGAGGAGCATCTGCTGGCTCCAGCCGCGGCTCGGGCGTGCGTCGCGGCGCTGCGTGCGGCGATTCCGGAGCTGACGTTCGCCGTCGAGCGGGGCCACGACTTCTCCTACGAGCCTGCCTACCGGCCACGCTGGCCGGTTCCGCCGGGCAGCGAGGTCGGCGTGGTGGACGGGTTGCTCCGCACCCCGGTGGGCAAGCTGCTCGCCCGCCACGAGCGGATGTCGGCGGACGAGCTGCTGGCCCGGGCCAGCAGCATCGTCGGGAGCGCGGTAACGGTCACCCATTCCAGCCGGGACGGCCTGCTCGAGGTCAGCGCAGCCGGAGTGAGCAAAGCTACGACGCTCGCCGCGGTCTGCGCCGAGCGCGGGCTCGGGTCAAGCGACGTGGTCGCGTTCGGTGACATGCCGAACGACCTGCCGATGCTGGGCTGGGCCGGCTGGTCGGTCGCCGTCGCGAACGCCCATCCTGAGGTCCTCGGCGCGGTCGACGAGGTGACCGCCTCCAACGACGGGGACGGGGTGGCGCTCGTGCTCGAGCGGATGTACCGGCCCGGCTAGGCCGCCGCCGCGCCGAGTGGGCGGATTGCCCCGGCCGAAACACCCACTCGGAGCGTGGAAGATCAGCACAATCGCCCACTCGCGGCGGCGGCGGGGCCGGCCGGGCGGGTCGTGGCGGGGGGCTCAGGACGCGGTGCCGCCGAATCGACGAATCCGGCCGAGCTCCTGGACTGGCGGGGTCGGGGTCGGGGTCGCCGCGACCACGCGGTTGCGTCCGGCCCGCTTGGCGGCGTAGAGCGCGGAGTCGGCCTGCTCGACCAGATCCACGACCGTCGCGGTGTTCTCCGGCACGGCCGCGGCGCCGATCGAGATGGTGATCCGCTGGCTGCGCAGCCGCCCGGCGATCGTGGTGCGCAGTCGCTCGGCCAGCGCGCTCGCCGCCGTGAGCCCCGTGTCCCGGGCGAGGACGACGAATTCCTCACCGCCGTAGCGGTAGGCGGTGTCGCTCGGCCGCAGCGATTCGGTGAGTAGCTCAGCCACCGAGGTCAGCAGGGCGTCGCCCGCGGGATGGCCGAACGCGTCGTTGTAGGTCTTGAAGCGATCGATGTCGATGATCAGCAACGCCAGGCTGCGGTGGCCCCGGCTGGCCAGGGCTCCCTCGCTGAGCAGGTCCTCGTCGAGCCGGCGCCGGTTCGCCAGACCGGTGAGCGCGTCGCTGCGACTCTGCTCCTCGATCTTGGCGTAGAGGCGGGCGGCGGCGAGCGTGGTCGCGGCATGCACGGCCAGGGTCTCCAGCGCGTCGCGGATCCCGGCGTGGAGGACCCCGCGTCCCAGCTGGATCTCGACCACGCCATGCGCCCGGCCGGCGCTCACTAGCGCGGATTTCCACGCAACTGGTTCGGGGCAACGGGTCAGGTGATTTCGTAGCGCAGGGTGCGGTTTCCCCACCAGGGGACGGTGGTGTTGTTGGGCAGGTCGGCTTGGCGGAGTACGGGTGCGT